>Ga0137796_10001029_pt1 | contig 16488 bp, 11 predicted proteins | sample OV2TP3_FD_97704 | JGI IMG/M metagenome (GOLD analysis project Ga0137796, IMG submission 97704) | reverse complement strand
AAAACTCTACGTGCCGGAAGTGGAATGGCGTTATACGCGCAGGAACGTGATGGTCATGGAGCGCATCTCCGGAATACCGGTCAGCGACACGGCCCGGTTGACGGCGGCCGGCATCGATCTCAAATGGCTGGCGGAGACGGGGGTGGAGATTTTTTTTACGCAGGTGTTTCGCGACAGTTTTTTTCACGCCGACATGCACCCGGGCAACATCTTCGTCGCCAGGCCCGACCCGGAGTCACCGCCGCGGATCATGGTAGTGGATTTCGGCATCATGAGCTCGCTCAGCGAATTTGATCAGCGCTACCTCGCCGAAAACTTTCTGGCCTTTCTCAACCGCGATTACCGGCAGGTGGCGGAACTCCACGTGGAATCGGGCTGGGTGCCCGCCGGCACCCGCGTGGATGAATTTGAATCCGCGATCCGCACCGTGTGCGAACCCCTGTTCGATCGCGCGCTGCGCGAGATCTCGTTCGGCACCCTGCTGCTGCGTCTGTTCCAGACGGCGCGGCGCTTCGGCATGGTGATCATGCCGCAGCTCCTGCTGCTGCAGAAGACCCTGGTGAATATCGAGGGCCTGGGGCGGCAGCTCTATCCCGAGCTGGACCTGTGGCGCACCGCGCGGCCCCTTCTCGATCGCTGGATGAGCGAACGCATCGGCGTGCGCGGGCTGGTCAAGGGTACCCGGAAAAACCTGCCGCGCTGGCTGGACAGGCTGCCTGAACTGCCGACGAGATCCATCGATCTGATTGAGCGCGTGCGCGACGGGCGGATCCAGGTGCAATGGCGATCGGAGGACATTGAAAAACTCCGGGGCGAGATGCGCTCGGGCAACCAGCGGACCGTTCTCGCCATCATCGGATCCGCCCTGATCGTGTGCGCCGCGGTGATCTACGGTCTTGACGGATTCTCGCCCACCATGGTGGGCGGGGCGCCGCTGCTGACCTGGGTGCTGGGCGTTGCAGGCGCGGGTCTGCTGGCGTTCGCGATGATGGATTAAATCGTAATAAAGGGGTCGGAGTGATTTATTTTTGACCAATTTAATTACCGATCAAATTTAAATCACTCCGACCCCTTTATACGTTGTTGGCGCACCTCGAACGTTTGTTATATGCCGTTTTAATCACTAACTGACTGTTCTAGTATTTCTGATACCAACTGATTAATACTTTTATCTTCAGCACTTGCACGCGCAGCAATTTCACTATGCAATCTAGCCGGAATTCTCAGATTGAACTTACCTGAATATTCTCTTGTCGGGCTTATGCCCTTCTCCTTACAAACATCGAGAAAAACCTTCAATGAATTTTTAAATTCTTTCCGAAGTTCAGTTGGATTTTTGCCGTAAAAATCTGCGCTACCATTTAAACCAAGAATTTCTCCCCGAAATTGATCGAGTTCGGGATCATATTCAATCTTTGCTTTATAACCGTTTACAATCATGATATTCATGGCGTTACCTCGTGATACTCTAACCATTTCCGAATGCTGGCCACCGCCCCTTTATCCGTATTTGGAGAGGGATGTGGTCTATGAAACACTCGAACTTCACCGAAAAGCACAACAGCGACTCTGGAACCTTCTCTCTCGGAGATATCTGCTCCAAGTGCCTTGAAAAGTGACTCAATATCCGACCACGGAATCGTTCCAGTCGTTGGCCGGTTGAAGATCCGCTTCAGTGTTCTCCGGTGCTTCCGATTCACTAAACAATGATACCATAATATGGTACTATGTCAAGGTATCAGGCATATGACGTTCGCGTTGAAAGGCGCGAGCAACGGAGCGCAGCGACGCTTGTGAGTGTCCGTTTTCGAACGCGTTGTTAGCTTGTGCTAAGAAACGCGGGCATTGTGACTGGTACTTGATGAATAACATGATGGACCACCTTTTGCTCAAGGGCCGATCTAATCGCTGCACCGAAATCATCTACGCCATGCAGGACCGGTGACTGACCTAGTAAGGTTCTCCAATTTATGCTGTTTCCAGATGGAATTTGCCAATCAAGCAGTCGAACAAGGGCCATGTGCGCGAACAAGCCCTGATCGCCACGAGCGACATAGCTCATCGTGATATGGGTAGGCGTGTGGGTCTCCTCTTGCCCAAGAGGCCAGGAAAGGAACAACGATTGTATCTGTATGTTGAAATCGCGGTGGACTTGTCCAGCACCATCAGTAAAGGAAACATCGTCGCACGTCGTCTTCCACTGTTGCTCAGTGCCGTTACCATGGGGTGTTTCCGCCACCAACTCTTCCTTTTTGAAACGCAGGTGCAAGCTAGCGCCGTCAGACAATGAGTAAGAAAAATCTCCAGCCAGAACCCCAAGAAGATTTTCGCGGATAGCGTTTTGGAAAGTGATATTGAAGTTCTGTTGCGCTTTCTGAAGGTGCGATGCGTCGAAGAGAATCCATAAACCGAGGTGCTTCCATGCAATGAGGATTGGGAGTCGAACCAGTGCAGCATAGTTCTGCAACCTCTGGAAATAGTCCGGTCGAAATGAGAGAGTGTTGGCTTTACTCGACTTTACTTCCACTAATACCGGGACACTGCGATTCTCGTAACAAAAAACCGCGAAGAGGTCTGGAACCTGAAAAGTTTCGCGGGATTTGGCAGGAGTCTGTTTTTGATCGAGCTTGTGGATCAGATGGCAACGCCCAAGCCATGTGCAGACCACTGTAAATTCGTCCTCACGAGGCAATCCGAGATTGAGACGCCAGACGCGAGCGGCTATCCGCTTTGGATCTGCCTTCCAGCCAAGTTGCGTAAGCGCTTCCTGAACGAGCCGCTCAGCATCTTTGGGTGTCTGATTCATCTGGAATGGTAAACAAGCAAGCTAACACCCGTCTGCATGCGAATGTTAGCTTGCACTTTCTACCTCGTGATCTCGTGAACCTTAAGATAAATGTTGCCTGTCTGCGCCGCGTGCCGTTTCTTCCTGAGCAGCAGGGTGACGAAATCAATGCGTTCCTCAAGAACCGCCATTAGGTCTGCGCCATCCATCAGGATAATGCTGGGCCGTGCGCTCGAATGAGCTGCAACTCCATCCTCGGAGAAGCCATTCATGGAATGAAAGACGCCGAGAGTGTTCTCTAGCTTCCTTTCGACCTTTTTCGCAAAGGCGTCCAAATCTCCCGCTCCGACTAGTTCTTGCTGCCATTTCGCTTCGAAGAGATAGTCCGTTCCCTCGAGAGAGAAGGCGCCGTCGATTTGTTCTCCAGTATTCCGGAATGATGCCTTTGGATCGAGGTCGAACAACTCGAACAAATCGTACATAAGGCGCTCCAGATCGAAGCCCCGCGTTTGCGGGTTCCCTCCACCCGCTATTGAAAGGAAGCGGGAGTTCAACTCCGTCAGCTTCTCTCGCACGGCCTTATTCATCTTAAGCTTTTCTTCCCGCTCCTTCCGTCTCCGCTCGAACTCCTGTTCTTCCTGTTCCTTTGCCTGGTGAGGTTCGACTAGCTGGCGTAGCTGCTCCACGGCCTCTCTCGCCTTACGAGTCTTCTGTTCGCCACCTTCGAGTTGCTCGAGGTGCGAAAAGCTCCGAAGGTTCGTAACTTCATAGCAGAGCTTCGTCAAGTCACCGAGATACCGATCTTGATCGCGCGTCAACGTATCTACGAGGTCAGCTACGATCTGGCGCTTATAGTTGTTCCAGTTTAAGGAGCCGATCAAAGCTCTGTTGCTCACGCTGTTCGTGAGGAAGCTGCGCAAATCGCCCTTGTACCAATAGATGCTGCAAAGCGCCTCTTTGAGTGCCACGATGGCAGCCGGCGACAGGCGTTTCCCTTTCATTTCGCGATCACGTGTCTTGTGCAAGCTAACTAGAATTAGACCCCCTAAAAGCTCTTCGGAGTGATTTATTTTTGACCAATTTAATTACCGGTCAAATTTAAATCACTCCGACCCCTTTATATTGGGTGTATCGCCTCCCTCCGCGGAAGCCCGCTTGTCGAACCGCGCCCGGATGTACTTCTTCGCGCTCTCAGGCGGCAGCTTCACCGTGCCAGGGCCGCTTCGCACGAAGAAGTCGCCGTCGGGCGAGGTCTCTATTCCTTTCCATTTCAGGAAGACAGGCTCCGGGCTCCGCTGGCAGCTCACGACGCAGACGGTCCTGCCTTGAACGACCTGACATTTGGGATCGATGCACGTCCCGGCGCGATCACCAAGCCCGTTGCGCACGACCTGTGCCAGGTGACGCATGAACTTGTCATCGGTCTCGAGCTGGTCGTGCTCAATCCCGACGATAGACCCATCGTCTCCTACGCCTATCAGCAGGTCACCACCCTCCGTATTCAGGAACGCCGCGACTGTTTTCAGGACGGCGTGAGTTACAGCCTTGTCATCCTGTCGGTCCTCCTTGAGGTTCCAGCGTAGCGTGGACTTGAACTCCAGCGACTTCGACTCACCGCGCTTGATCAGCTCTTCGGCGTTGCGGTGGGCGCGCAGGTACTGGTCGAAGAGGAAGTTCTTGATTGCCTCGCCAAAGGCGCGGTCGTCGGTAATGCGCTTGTAGAGTTCGAAGTTGGAGTCGACGATTTCCTGGATCACGTGCTCGACCTTCTGATCGAAAGTTAACCGCACGTTCTCCCGTGTGTTGACCCGTGCGGTGGCGTCGAGTGCCGCGTCGTCGTCCAGCTTCTCCATCATCTGGCCCAGGGTCACGCGGTGCTCGGGGCCGAGGTTCAGGCCGAAGCGGTCGTTGAGCTCGGCGATAATGCGCGACAGCGTCTCCAGCTCCTCGGGCCCCCTGCCGTGGATCTCCTTGGTGCCCACGGGCTCAAGCACGCCGGCCTTGCGGTCGAGCGCGATCTTCCCGCTGCCGGTCTGCTGGATCCGGTACGACTCCATGTCAATGTTCTGCTGCACCTCGCGCGGCAGCGCCTCACGATCGGCCGGCAGGAGCCGCCGCAGGTGCCGCGCGAACACGTAGAGCTTCTCGAGATCAGCGTCGGCGAAGGTGAGCACCTGGGCGAGGAAAGCGTAGAGCCGGACGTATTCGATGAGCTGGGTGCGGAAGTCCGCCTGCTCCTCCTTCGATATTGCACGGTAACGCTCGACCAGCGGTGCCAGTGCCGAGTAAAGCCGGTCCTGCGTCGCCTTGGGATCGAAGTAGATGCGAGCGAATGCGTTCACGTCGGCCTCGGTGTAGACAGGGAACGCGGCGAGGCGGGTCTGCAGCTCGTAGAGCAGGTTCGGGTCAGTGGCTTCGGAGAGCAGCGTTGTCTCGTAGTAGGGCTCGAACGCGGCTTTGATCTCGTCTGCTTCGTTGGCGAAATCGAGCACCAGAGTGCCCTTCTTCTCCAGGTGCGTTCGGTTGAGGCGAGAAAGCGTCTGCACCGCGTTCACGCCGCCGAGCTTCTTGTCCACGTACATGGTGTGGAGCAGCGGCTGGTCGAAGCCGGTCTGGAACTTGTTGGCGACGATCAGGAAGCGGTACTCAGGGCGTTCGAAGGTCTTGGCGGTTTGCGCCTCCGGGAAGCCGTTCATATTTGACTCGGTGTAGGCCTGCCCGCCATCCGGCACCGTTCCGGAGAACGCCACGAGCGCCTTGAACGGGTAGCCGCGCTCAGCGAGGTACTTGTCCACCGCGAGCCTATAACGCACGGCGTGCAGCCGCGAGCGCGTGACGATCATCGCCTTAGCCTTGCCGCCGATCTCGTTCTGCACTTGGGCCGCGAAGTGCTCGGCGCAGATCTTCACCTTCTCGCCGATCGCGTGCGGGTGCAGCTCCACGAACGATTTGAGCAGGTACTCGGCCTTCTTTTTGTCGTAACGCGGGTCGTCCTCGACCTTCTTGAGCAGCCGCCAGTAGGCCTTGTAGGTCGTGTAGTTCTGGAGCACGTCGAGGATGAACCCCTCTTCGATGGCCTGGCGCATGCTGTAGAGATGGAACGGGCCGAACTTGCCGTCGGCGCGCTTATCGCCGAACAGCTCCAGCGTCTTGGGCTTGGGCGTGGCGGTGAAGGCGAACGTCGAGAGGTTGGGCAGCCTCCCGCGCCGCTCCATCTCGGCCAGCACCGCGCTCTCGAGCTCCTCTTCCGGCGTTTGCGCCGCCGACTCCTCTGCTTCCGCCTCCTCGAGCGAGCGCGAGGCGAGCACGGCCTTGAGGCTCTTGGTGCTTTCGCCCGATTGGGAGGAGTGCGCCTCGTCCACGATCACTGCGAAGCGCTTGCCGGGGAGTTCCCCGATCTCTTTCGCGATCACCGGGAACTTCTGAAGCGTAGTGACGATGATCGTCTTGCCCGATTCCAGCGCCTCCTTGAGCTGTCGTGAAGTGGTGTCGATGTTCTCCACCACGCCGAGCGTCTGCTCGAACTGGCGCATCGTCGTCTGGAGCTGGCGGTCGAGCACGCGGCGGTCGGTCACGACCACGATCGAATCGAACACGCGCCGATCGCTCGTATCGTGCAGCGTCGAGAGCTGGTGTGCGAGCCAGGCGATGGTGAAGCTCTTGCCGCTCCCGGCCGAGTGTTGGACAAGATAGCGCTGCCCCGCACCGCGCTCGCGCGCGTCGGTGATGAGCTTGCGCACGCAGTCGAGCTGCTGGTAGCGCGGAAAGATGAGGGAGCGCCGGCCGGTCTTGCGGCCCTTCTCGTCCTCCTCCTCGACCTCATGGATGAACTGGCGCACGAGGTCGAGCACGCTGTCGTGCGCCCAGGTCTCTTCCCAGAGGTACGCCGTGGCGTAGCCCTTGCGCGTGGGCGGCACCGGTGGGTTGCCGGCGCCGCCGAATTTGCCCTCGTTGAAGGGCAGGAAGCGCGTCCTCGCGCCGGCAAGGTGCGTAGACACGTAGACGAGGTCCGAGTCCACGGCGAAGTGTGAGAGGCAACGGCCATAGGCGAGCAGCGGCTCACGTGGATCGCGGCCGGTCTTGTATTGACGGATCGCATCCTCGACGTCCTGGCCGGTGAGCGGATTCTTGAGCTCGGCGGTGAAGATCGGTATGCCGTTCAGGAACAGCACGAGGTCGAGGCTCTTCTCGTTCTTGGTGCTGTAATGGAGCTGGCGGACGACGGAGAAGAGGTTCGCCGCGTAGAGCCTCCGCGTCTCCTCGTTGAGCCCGCTCGCGGGGCGGAAGTACGCGAGATGGAACTTGCAGCCCGAGTCCTTGAGGCCGTTCCGCAGCACATCGAACGCTCCGCGCCGCTCAATCTCCGATGCAAGGCGCCGGAGAAATTGCTCCCGCACCGCCGCGCCGTGGTGTTGCTCGAGCTTCTTCCACTCCCTGGGCTGCGTGGCGAGCACGAAGTCCACCACGTCGCGCGGCAAGAGGCAGAGCGTGCGGTCGTAGTCCTCGGGCCTGCGCTTGCGGTAGCCGCCTGACGGATTCTCGCCGTAGGGCGGCGGCGGCGTCTCGCGCGCCGCCGACGCGTCGCCCGCGCAGGCATCGGGACCGTATTCGAATAGCCCGCACTCGATCGCCTCCTCGAAGGCGCGCTCGGAGATCTCGGGGCTCATAGTGGCTCCGTCCCTTCGGCGAGGATCTTCAGGCTCGCGTCGTAGGAGAACACCCGCCCGCGCCTTCGGCCGGTCGTCTCGCGCACGATTCCGAGCTTCTCGAGCGCCGCCACGGCCCGCGTTACGGTGGGTACCGGAAGCGCCGTCGCGTCCCTGAGCGTGGCGATCGTCCACAGCGGTCGCTCGCGGAACACGGCGAGGATCCGCGCCGCGGATCCCGCGCTCCGTCCGGCGGCGTGCACGCACTCGAGGTCACGCGCGAAGAGATCCGAGAGCCGCCGCGCGGTCACCACCGCCCCATCGGCCGTCTCGCGCACCCCGTCGGCGAAAAAGCGCAGCCACGCTTCCCACCCGCCCCGTTCCCGCACGCCGCCGAGGAGGTCATAGTACGCGCGCCGGTGCTGCTTGAAGTAGAGGCTCAAGTAGAGCAGCGGCTCCCGCAGTACCCCGTCGTGGACCAGCAACAGCGCGATCAGCAGGCGGCCGACGCGGCCGTTGCCGTCGAGAAACGGGTGGATCGTCTCGAACTGGACGTGCACGAGCCCAGCCTTAAGCAGCGGCGGCGCCTCGACGGGCTCGCCGTGGAGGAACCGCTCGAGCGCCGCCATCAGCGGCTCGACCCGGTCCGGCGGCGGAGGCACGAACACCGCGTTCCCCGGCCGCGTTCCGCCGATCCAGTTCTGCGAGCGGCGAAACTCGCCGGGCTGCTTCGCCGCGCCGCGACCGCTGCGAAGGAGAATCCCGTGCATCTCGCGGAGCAGCCGGTTCGAGATCGGGAACCCGCCGCGCATCCGCCGGAGTCCGTGATCCAGTGCTGCCACGTAGTTCGACACCTCGGTGACGTCGTCCACCGGCACGCCCGGGGCCGAGTCGAGCTCCGCGAGGAGGAGATCCGACAGGGAGGACTGGGTGCCTTCGATCTGGGAGGAGAGGACCGCCTCCTTGCGGACGTAGGTGTAAAGGAAGACGTCCGGATCGGGCAGGAAGGCCGAGATCCCGTCGAGCCGGCCGAGCGAGAGGAGCGCCGCGTCGAACCCGCGGCGTAGCTCGGGCGAGGGATCGAAACGCTGCGGCAGCGGCGCGGGCACGAAGGCCCGCACGCGCTCGCCGCCGGTGGTCGAGACCGTCACCCAGGAGCCCGCCGGCTTGTTCTCGCGACGTGAATTGGCGGCTCTCTTGTTCACGCGGAGAGCCTATTGCGTTAATTGCGCGCCGTCAAGTGCGACCTCCTCCCGCACGTCGACCTTGCCCGTCACGGCGGCGGAGATGAGCGCGGTGCGGAGTTCCTTGAGGCGCTCGATCGCCTCGCGGATCTTGGCGACGAGGTCGTCGATGCGCGCCGTCTCCCGGTCGAGGAAGGCGGCGATGGCGCGCTGCTCAACGTGCGGCGGTACGACGAAAGGTAGGTATCCCACTTCTTCTTGATCGAGGATCGGTAGGGTCGTGTTCGGAGCGATGCCACGAAGCACCGGCTCAAGTCGCTTCAGCTGGTAGGCGCCGTACTTCGCGTCAACGTGCTGTCCGTCGAACGTTACGCCGGTGATCTGCTGATTAAAGGATCCCGCTCGCTCCATGAAACCCACCTTGCCAATCGTCGCGCCGATCGTCACGATCGCGGCGGTTCCCGACTCGAACACCCGCGCTACGCCATCTCTTACTGCCTTCTCTGCGATGTACTTGGCCGGAGTTTTCAGCGGTAAGTCATCGGCGAAGCTTCCTGGCCCATACCAAGCGACGACACCATCCTCGTAGTACTCAGTCTCGGCAGTGGGCGGGGTCGTGCCCGTTTGGATTCTCTTGGCTCGGCGCTTAACCGCAAGCACCTCCCAATGCGCTGGAATCTCCCCCAGCCACTCGACGCCGGAGTCCTTCATGGGGACGGTCAAGTCGAGGCTCTTGGTGACGGCGCGGGTGATGAGGGCGGTGCGCTGCTCCTGGAGCAGCGCGATCAGCCGCTCCTTCTTCGCCACCAGCGCATCGATCCGCGCCGTCTCCCGGTCGAGGAAGGCGGCGATGGCGCGTTGCTCGGGAATCGATGGGCTCAGCAAGAGCGCAGTCGCAATGCGTTCGCGACTAAGAAGTGGGGCCCCATAGATGTTCTCTTGAGCGTTTCGCGGGACAAGCAATGGTGCAGCCCAGTACAGATACTGCGTATCTATTCGCGCAGAGGGCGCGAATGCAGCAATCGCTTCGTTCGTGTACATGTCTGTACCGGCGATTGAGACCGTTCCTACCGACAGCTTGAACGAGAATAGCAGGGACCCTGCCTTCACGATCCGCAAGCGTGATTCACGGATGGCCGAGTCGGATATCGTCTTCTCCGTCGCCGTGAGCACTCTCGGGCCAAGGTCGCCGATATTCGCCCACGGATTGTCGCCGTCGTAGAGATCCTCTCGACCTGTCGGTGGGGTCCACCCGGTTGAGAACGCTGTCAGATGCTTCAGTGGCTTTGCCTCCCAACCTGCCGGAATCTCCCCGAGCCACTCGATGCCGGAGTCCTTGTAGGCCGGGTACGGCTTGAAGCGCCCCGCGCCCGCGGCGAGCGCTGCATCCCTCGCCGCGCTCACGACGCCGCCTCCTCGTCGAGCACGGCCGGGTTCCAGATGCGCTCGGCGAGCTGCTGGTAGAGCGCCTGCCGCGCGTCGAGGTCCGCCTTCCGGAACTCGGCATGCGTGCGGAACGGCAGGCCGCTCTCCTCGATGAAGCGCCGGAAGCCGGGGTTGTGGTCGTAGGCGCGCTCGTGGAGGCTCCGCGCGAGCAGGTTCTGCCCGACATAGTGCTCGCGCTTCTCGGCGTACGGCAGGTCGCCGTAGCTCGCGTTGAAGCTCTTGGGCAGGAGCAGCAGGCCGCCGAGGCGGTTGCGGTACTCCTGGAACTCGCTCGGATGGGCGAACTCGTCCGTGTGCCGCTCGGGATGGTCGGCCCAGACGTGCTCGATCTCGTAACCCTTGCGGCCGCGCTGGGCGTACTCGGCGTAGCGCGACGCCATGACGGAGCGCGTCTCCACGTAGTCCGTCATGCGCGCCAGCAGGCGGTGGATCTGTCGGCCGTTCATGCCGTGGAGGCGGAAGCGGTCGTTGCTGGCGAAGGTCTCGGTCTCGGCGTCCAGGCGCTGGCGCAGCAGGCGTGCCAGCTCCGGGGCGCTCTTGCCGCGGATGTCGCGCATCACGAGGAACATCGCGTACTGCATGGTCGAGTAGTCGATCGCGCGCCAGTTCCAGATGCGGTGGTGGATCAGGATGTCGAGATACGCCGCCACGACGCGCAGCTTGCGCAGCGCGCCGGCCTCGTCGTCCGCGACGCCGAGCGGGGCGAGCAGCACCGGGTACTGGAGCGTGAAGTTGTGCTGGGCGTTGAAGTGCACGCGCTCGAGCCCGGGCGTCGGCGTCTCGGCGGCGCGGCGCAGGCGTTCGTACCAGCGGCCGTAGCAGGCGAAGTCGCGCTCGATGAAGCGGGCGAACTCGGCGCTGGCGGCGAGGCCGAGGCGGTCTTCGTGGTCGCGCACCCAGCGGTGGAACTCGGTGCCGATCAGGTCGAAGTCCTGCGGCGCCGCGCCGCGCTTACGCTCGCGGATGCTCTCGGCGTACTGGCTGCGCAGCCACGACTTGATGCCGTCGGCGTCCTCGTCCTTGCCGAGCTCGGCGAGCGCCTGCACCCGCTCCTTCCAGGTGCGGCTCGCGCGGGTGCGCTTCTCCGCGTCGGCGATATTCGCGAGAAGGTAGCCCTTCAGCATGTCCGCGGGCGTGAGCGAGAGCCCGCGGTCGTTCATCGTCTCGAAGATGGTGTAGGCGTCGCCGTCGGAGTAGGCGGTGATCTCGACCAGATGCACGTTTTCCACCAGCCAGTCCACGAAGTAGGGCAGCGCCGCGCCGCCGAGGTCGTCGGGGAACAGCTCCTCCAACTCCGCGTAACGCGCCAGGATGTTGGCGATGGACTCGGGCGGATCGGGCTCGGCAAACTCCTCGCCCTTGTAGAGCGCTTCCATGCAGGCGGCGCGCTCGGGGATGTCGAGGTTGAAGGAGCGCTTGCCGAACTTCTGCGAGAAGATGAGATCGGCGATCTGCCCCTTCTGCTCGGCGTCCGCGAGCCTGTGATGCAGGAAGATCAGCAGCAGGGTCAGCGTGGTGAGGCGCTGCTGGCCATCGATGATGAACTTCTGGCCGTCCTTGTCGCTGACGATGATCGAGCCGAGGAAGTAGTGGCCGTACTCGGCGACTGCGCTGCGCTCGTTGCCCTCCTCGTGGCTCTCCAGGAACTTGGCGGCGAGGTCGTCGATCAGCTCGGCCACCTGCTTCTGCTGCCACTTGTACTCGCGCTGGTAGTAGTCGATCGAGTACTTGCGGCCGGCAAGCAGCTCGCGCACGGTGCGGCCCTTGCCGTCGATCTCGCGGGAGGGGCGGGGAGTGGTGGTCATGCGAGCGGCTCCGGGGTGAGGAAGCGTTCGACCGCGTAGCGCGGCAGCCTGAGCGTCACGTCCTGGACGCGCGACCTGAGCTCGTTCCGCAGCCGTTGCCGGATCGACTCCGCCCGGCCATCACTCGCCCGCCCGCTCATGCCGACAGCGCCTCCAGATAGGGGCCGATGACCGTCCTGATGCGGCACACCTCGGCCGCCCGGTCGATCTCACTGACCATGGCCTTGCGCGAGCGCACGGCGTCGCGGAGCGCCTCCATGGCCACGTCGAGCCCGATCTTGTTCCGGTACCGGAAACAGTCAACGACAGTGCGGGCGGGATTCGTGAGGCGGACCTTGACCCCCTGCATGGACCGGGTGACGACACCGTAGGTCAGCATCTGTCCGGAGAAGCGGACGACGCGGACCTTGGCCGGGAGCCGCCTCGGGATGCGGGCCTTGCGGTCGATGGCCAGCCACACCTGGTGCGGCGACTGCGTGCCGATCTCGTGGATGCGCAACGCGGAGAGCAGGCAGACGATGGCGTCCGGCGCGGCGGTCGCCACCATCGCGATCGTCTCGAACTCGTTCGGTTCGACCTCGGACAGCCGATAGACACCGCCCCCGAGCTTCTCGACCGTGCCCCCGTCGACGAGCCCCTGGAGCTGGCGGAACGACACGCCGAGCGGCAGCACGTCACGCGGCCGGAAGAAGGCTCCGACCCCCGCGGCTTCCAGGCGTGCCTTGGTCAGGCGCGGCTTGTCCATGCCGGAACGGTACCAGATGTCGGCACATAGACGCAAGTGCCTACACCTGCTGCGGCGCCTACTGCGCAGGGAATGTCGGCATATCCGCCCAAATGCCGGCGCTTACCTACTCAGGCAGGCCCGCCCGTCACCTCCGCCAGCATCCGCAGGATGTCCTGCTCGATCCCCCGGATCTCGCCCTCGATCTCCTCGAGGGGGCGGGGCGGGGTGTAGCGGTAGAAGTAGCGGTTGAAGTTGATCTCATAGCCGACGAGGCCGACTTGGCCGTCCCTAGGATCGCGCTTGGAGATGTCGATCCAAGCGTCCGGTACATGGGGCCTGACTTCGCGCTCGAAGAAGGCGCGGACGCTGGCCGGTACGCCCTCGGAATCTGCTGGATCGCCGCTCGCGGGGAGCGGGACGCTCTCGGTATCGCGCAGCTCCGGATCGGGTTCGGGGTTGCCGTCCCGGTCGCGGCAGATCGCGGCCGTCTCGTCGCGCTCAGAGAGCGCGGAGAGGATCGCCTTGCGGGCCGGAGCGGGCAGCCTCAGGCCCGCCTTCCGGGCCGCCGCTTCCAACGCGCGCTCGAACTCGGCGCGATCCTTGAACAGGGTGCCGGGGAGGCCACGCACCAGCGTGCGGATCGCGTCCTGCAGCTTGCGTCCCTCTACTTGCTCTTTCGCACCCGCTGCGCCCTTCTTCTTTGACTGGGCGAGCGACAGGAACCCCTTCTCCTCATCGAGCCGCGCGATCCGCTCGGGCGTCGCGTGGAAATTGAGCCGGAGCGGACGCTCGACGGTGATCTTGCGGAAGCCGAAGTGGGTGGTCGGGAAGATGCGGCTGACGATGACCTCTTCTTCCTTCCCGTCATTCGTGACCCTGCGCGTATCGCCGTTGCGAAAGTCGGCGAGGATCTTGATGATATCCTGCGCCCAATGGGGTGGAATCTCGCGGCGCTTGTCGCCGAGGCTCTTGCGCATCGGCACCCAGAAGCCGCTGGCGTCGATGAGCTGCACCTTGCCCTTGCGTGCCGACGCTTTGCGGTCGGTCACGACCCACACGTAGGTCGCGATCCCGGTGTTGTAGAAGAGCTGCTCGGGTAGCGCGATCAGCGCTTCGAGCAGGTCGTTCTCCAGGATGAAGCGGCGGATCTCGCTCTCACCGCTCCCGGCGTCGCCCGTGAAGAGCGGCGAACCGTTCATGATAATGGCGATGCGGGAGCCACCTTCCTTCGGGTCCTTCGCGTGCGCCAGCATGTGCAGTAAGAACAGGAGCTGCCCGTCGCTGATCCGCGGCAACCCGGGAGCGAAGCGGCCGGAGACGCCCCGCTCGTTTTCGGCGCGCACGGCGTTCTCGTCGCGTTTCCAGTCCTTGCCGTACGGGGGATTCGCGATCAGGTAGTCGAAGCTTCTGCCGGCGTGTCGGTCGTTGGAGAGCACGCTTCCGTAAGTGATGTTGTCGGCGTCGCGCCCGGTGGGGTCTTTCATAAAGAGATCGGACTTCGAGACCGCCCACGTTTCGGGGTTCACCTCCTGGCCGAAGAGATGGATCTCGGCATTGGGATTGATCGCTGGGCGGAGCACCTCGCCATATTTGCGCAGGCCGATCGTGACGTGCTCCTTGGTGATCATGAGCATGCCGCCCGAGCCGCAGCAGGGATCGTACACCGTGCAGACAATGCCCTTGCGCCGGATGCGTTCCTCGTCGCCGGCCAGCATCAGGTCCACCATCAGGTGCACGACGTCGCGCGGGGTGAAGTGCTCGCCCGGGTTCTCGTTCAGTGCCTCGTTGAACTTGCGGATCAGCTCCTCGAAGATCGTGCCCATCGTGGGGTTGTCGATCTTATCCGGGTGCAGGTCCACGTTCTTGAATCGCTCGAGCACCTGGAAGAGAAGGCCCGCCTCGTCGAGCTTGCTGATGGTGTTGTCGAAGTCGAACTTTTCCAACACCTCGCGCATGTTAGGACTGAAGCCGGCGATGTAGTTGCGAAGATTTGCGGCGAGGTGCGGCGCGTCAGCAAGCAGCTTCTCGAAGTCGTAGCGGGAGGTGTTATAGAAGGCGAAGCCGGAGGCCCGTCTGAGCTGCGCGTCGAGATCCTCGAGCCCCTTGCCCTTGAGCTGCGACTGCCGTTTGAGAACGTTCTCTTTAGTGCCTGCAAGCACGCAGTCGAGGCGGCGCAGCACAGTGAGCGGCAGGATCACGTCCTGGTACTTGCCGCGCTTGAAGGTGTCGCGGATCAGGTCCGCGACGCCCCAGAGGAAGCTGACGATCTCGCTATGGTTCACCGGTTCGTTCTCCAGTCCGTCCTACCATCCACGTCTCGTCGTTGGGGGCTGTTTAACGCTGCGCTTCAGCCGCGCGGGAACCGCGTCGCTTGGAAGCGATTGTTAGGACCCTTTCAACCATGTGCTCTCACCAAGTCTGACGCGGCCCTTGTCATCATGAACTTGGCATTACCTTGCGACGTTATGTCTGGGCGGAGAAACCCCAGTTCTTCAAGTACACGAAGGTCATCCTCAATGAATCGTCGTTCCGAGTACTTCAATGTTCCTTGAGATCCACCTAAGACAAGCAACTCGGGATCTCGACCCATAGCCTCCGATACAATGAATCCATGGGCGCCCTTCTGTTCCAACTGCTCAAGTAGGCTGAACGCTTGAGGAGATAATATCGATTCCGGGTGCAATGCTCGTGCGATTGCTTCTACATCCGTGACGCCGGAAGCGGCTGCAGCCATTCGTTGGTCGAGTTGACTAAGTTTCTGAAGAAGTTCCTCAGTACGCTGATTCAGAAGCGCCTTGATGCTTATCGTTGTGGTTTGATTCTGCTCTAAGCGTTCTCGAAGTTCTTGGTACCCATTTGCGGACAAGAACTCCATAAAGGCTTGCGCCACATCTGGTGTGGAGTCTCTCAGCTCCGCCTTGAACAGCCCAAGGAGGTTCACGAGGGTGGCGAAAGCTGTGGCAGTGCTTAGTGGCTCCATATTTGTAAGGGTCGTAGGGTCCTAACGGCTCTGCTGAGGGTCCGACAGACCCGGCGCGAAGCGGCGGGTTTGGCGGTCACTCTCGGGCCGGATGTTAGGACTCAACATATAAAGTCACCAAAAAAGCGTATAAGCGCTGTAAAGTAAAGCAATTACACCAATTACGGCTAGAATAAGAATTGAATTGCCAACCCATTTAGGAAACTGCTGTTGTGTAATGACAGGTATTACTTTGGCAAAGCCATCATCACTCTTCAAATATGAGTGAATTCTGTCTGCCGTTACTGGCTCGAAATACAAATATGAAATCGAAATTTGTTCGTTTGGCACCAGCTTTGGTATGAATATTTCTGGACCTGTTTCCGGTACATCGCGGATCTCATAATCAATCGCGGGAGAGATATGGTAATTTGGTGGCATAGCGTAGTGCCCAAGGCGAACATTCGTCGCAGTTTTACGCCCAGCATTTCTAATTACGAGGCTATGCGTATATACCGGTGTAGTACCTTTATCCCCCCTTACGCGAAAGTCCGCGAGGTGCCCAACGTAGGCAATCAGTTTCGACTTCTTCCCGAAATAATGATCAAGAGTGGCCCCAACAATCAAGGCAATGATCGGTGCCGCAATTGTTGCAACTACTCCCCAGTCAATTTCCATGATTGAGCCCTAACGTCGCCGCTAACCCGCGCCGGAACGGCGTCGGGTTGAGCGGCTTGTTAGATCTCTCTTGATTACCTGGCGTAAGGCATCGTTGATGCGCGTCTGGTAGCCAGCACCCTCGGACTGAAAGAATTCCAGCACGTCTCGATCAAGACGGATGGTCGTTGGCACCTTGGTCGGGGCCTTCTGAGGACCACGCCCACGGCGGAATCGAGGCGGTCCCAACATTTCGTCGGTCCACGGAGGATTGTCGCG
>Ga0137796_10001026_pt1 | contig 16498 bp, 15 predicted proteins | sample OV2TP3_FD_97704 | JGI IMG/M metagenome (GOLD analysis project Ga0137796, IMG submission 97704) | reverse complement strand
GGAATACATGAGTCCGGAGCAGGCGATGGGGCGTCACGCGCTCGTGGACGAGCGCGCGGATGTGTATTCGCTGGGAGCCACCCTCTACCGCCTGGCGTCCGGCATCCCCCCGTATGATGGCGCGGATCCGGTGACGGTACTGTCGAGGGTGGTGTACGGCTACCCCCCTGCTCCTCGAAAGGTTCGTCCGACTCTTCCGAGAGACTTGGAGACGATCATCCTGTGCGCGATGGCACGGGAACGCCGGCATCGATACCGAAGCGCGGGCGCCTTGGCGGAAGATCTCCGGAAATTCCTGAACGGGGAACCGATCGGCGCCCGACGTCCCGGCACGTTCCATCGCCTGCAGCGTCAGGTGCGCCGCCATCGAGGCGTGGTTTCCGTCCTTGCGGTGACTCTCGTCCTCCTGACGGCCGGAGGGACCGCGCATTGGTTCCAACGAAGGGCTATGATGCGGGCTCTCGTTGCGGAAAGAGAATGGCGTCGGGAACAGGAAAACCGGCGCGCCCGGGCGCGAGCCGAATTCGATCGAGGTGTCGAATTCGCGCGCCTTCTGGAGGGCTCTCTTTCTCGGCCCGACGGCTCGGCGGCCGACGAGCGGCGGCTCGTGGACGGCGCTCTCGATCGGTTTCGATCGGCGCTGGAGATGGACCCCGAATGTGCCCCCGCCGCGTACCACGTCGCGCGGATCCAGCTTGAACTCGATCATCCGGCGGAAGCCCGGGAATGGTGCTCGGTCGCCATCCGCGTTTCGCCCCGGCTTGCGGCGGCCTATCTCCTGCGCGCCCAAATCGACTTCGAGCGGTACCAAGCCCTTCGCTGGGACCCGGAGAACGGGACGACGATCGACTCTGGAGATGCGTCCAAGATCCTTCGAACGATTCAGGAAGATCTGGAGTGTGCGAAATCGTGGGAATCCGGGGCGGTTCATCCGCACTATTCCCTCGGCCTGTGGGCGCTCGTGCGAGGGAAGTGGGCCGAATGTGTCGAAGCCTGGAGGCAATACCTGGAGGAGCGGCCGGAAGACTGGCGGCTCCATCAGCTTTTGGCCACGGTTCTCCAGCAGGCGGGGCAGAGCGAGATCGCCTTCGAGCATGCCGATCGGGCCGTCCGCATCCGCCCGCGCTCGGCCTCGAGCGTGAGCCGGCGAGGCTTGGCCCACCTGCGATTGGGAAGAGTGGAGGCCGCGCGGGAAGATGCCGATCGTGCCCTCTCCCTCCGACCGGATCAGCCCCAGTCCTGGTTGACGCGGTCCATTTGCCGCAAACTCAAGGGGGACTTCTCCGGATCGGTGTTGGACATGGACCGATATCTGTCGGCCTATCCGACCGATCGACGGGTATGGTTTCATCGGGGGAATGTGGCTCTGCACCTGAAGCGTTTGAAGGAGGCGGAGTCGAACTTCAGCCGAGCCCTGGAGATCGACCCCACATACGCGGAGGCTTGGTTGAATCGTGCGGTGGTGCGATTCCGGACCGACGATCTTGCGGGGGCCCTTCTCGATTTGGCGGTCGTCTTGGACCTTCGTCCCGGGAAACCGGAAGCGCTGGCGGCGCGGGGAAAGATCCGCCGTAGATGCGGCGATCTCCCCGGGGCGATCGCGGACTACACCGCCGCCCTCGTCTCGAGGCCGCTCGATCCCGACCTCCACTATTCCCGGGGCAACGCGCGGCGCGACCTCGCGGATTTGGGTGGCGCCCTCTGCGACTTCCTGGAGGCCGTGCACCTCGATCCGAAGCGGGCCGAGGCGCAGGCCAATCTCGGGCTGCTCTATGAAACGCTCGCGGACCGGCAGGCCGGCGTGCCCATCGACCTCCTCGGATCGGCCGAGCGGCATCTGGCGCGGGCCGTGGAGGTGGGAGGAGAGAACTGGTCCTATCGCGCGAGTGCGGAGGGTTGGCTTGCGCGGGTTCGTCTCAAACTTCGGAAAGTCTCACTTCCGGTCTACTGACCTTTGATCCCCGGCCTGGACTGGGCTATACTTCCGGCGGAGAGATGGGGCACGCCGGAACGCATGCCTCGACGATCGTCGCGTCCAGTCAGGAGGGGAGAGAAGATGGCCTCCGCTTTGGCCAAACCGCAGGAGCAGCCCAGACTTGCACCCGTGACGGCGATCAAACCCGCCGCCGAGCATCTGGCGAAGAAGCAGCGGGAGATCTCCGTTTCCGAGTTCTTCGCGAAGAACCGGCATCTCTTGGGATTCGACAATCCGCGGAAGGCTCTCCTGACCACGGTCAAGGAAGCCGTCGACAACTCGCTCGATGCCTGCGAAGAAGCCCGCCTTCTCCCGGAAATCGAAGTTCGCGTCGACGTGGCCTCGTCGAACGGCGCCAAGCCGCCGCCCTCGCAGGCGGAGCGCTTTCTCGTGAGCGTCGTCGACAACGGCCCCGGCATCGTCAAGCAGCAGATTCCCCGCGTCTTCGGAAAACTGCTCTACGGATCGAAGTTCCACCGCTTGCGAATGAGCCGGGGGCAGCAGGGGATCGGCATCTCCGCGGCCGGGATGTACTCCCTACTCACGACCGGGAAGCCTATTCGCGTCACCTCCCGCATCGGGGAGAACAAGAAAACGCACTACTTCGAACTTCAAATCGACACGACGCGCAACGAGCCCAACATCCTCAAGGACGAGGAGGTCGAGTGGGACCGGCCTCACGGCACCAAGGTGGAGTTGGAAATCGTGGGGAAGTATCAAAAGGGGAGGCTCTCGGTCGACGAGTACCTCGAGCAAACGGCGATCGCGAATCCCCACGCGCGATTCGTGTACGTGGATCCCGAGGGAAACCGGATCGAATTCCCCCGGACGGTGGAAGAGCTGCCGCGGGAACCCAAGGAAATCAAGCCGCACCCCTACGGCGTCGAGCTCGGGGTGATGATGAAGATGTTGCTGGACACGAACTCCCGGACGCTTTCGGGATTCCTCCAGTCTGATTTCTCGCGAGTCTCTCCCTCGGTCTCGCAGGCAATTTGCGGGGCGGCGGGCCTCGAACCCAACATGCGTCCCTCTCGTGTCGCGGCTCAAGAAGCGGAGACGCTCCACAAGGCGATCCAGACGGTCAAGATCATGAACCCGCCCACGGACGTCCTTTCGCCGATCGGCGAGAAGGCGATTCTCGCGGGGCTCTACAAGCAAATTCGCGGCGACTTCTATACCGCCGTCACGAGGAGTCCGGCGGTGTATCGGGGAAATCCATTCCTCATCGAAGTCGGACTGTCCTATGGGACGGGCCAGGCGGCACTGACGCCCAAGCCGGAGGAAGATCCGTTGGCCCCGGTGGCGGAAGGAGAGGAGAAAGAAGCGGAGGTTCCGCTCGCGCGGCTCATGAGGTTCGCCAATCGCGTGCCCCTGCTCTACCAGCAAGGGGCGTGCGTCGTGTACAAAACGGTCGTCGAGACGGCGTGGCGGAAGTACGGAATCTCCCAATCGAGGGGGGCGCTTCCCCAAGGACCGCTGGTGATTTTCGTGCACATGGCGAGCGTGTGGGTTCCCTTCACGAGCGAGTCGAAGGAGGCGATCGCGGACTACGACGAGATCCGCAAGGAGATCAAACTCGCCCTCCAGGAAGCCGGACGGCGGCTGGCGGCATTCATCCGTCGTCGGGATCGCGCGCATCTTGAGCTCAAGCGGAGAGACGTCTTCGAGGCGTACATCGAGGAGGTCGCGGCCGCCTGTCGGAGGCTCAAGAAGGGCAAGCTCGACGCAGAACGCCTCCGGAAACAGCTCGCCGCGATCGCCCATGCGAAGACGGGGGGCGAGAAGACGGACGAGATCGCCGGGGAAAAGGCCGGAGCGCCCACCGTGGAGAGTACGATCATCGTAACGCCCGAGGGGCCGATGGGGGCCATCCCCGGGAACGAGGAAGAATGAAACGAAGCAGGACGGTGGAAGACAAGCTCGTCGGACTCGCGGACCTCGTCATCGAGGCCGCGAAGAAGAAGATGGACCCGGAGATCTCGATTCCGGTCCGCGCCCTCTCCAACGTGAATTTCAACGCGAAGAAACGGATCATCGAGATGGGGAAGGGCACTCAGGAGCGGAGCTTCTTCAATCTCGGGATGGCCAAGAAGTTCATGCAGACGATGCTGGTCGCCGACGCCTTGGCGGAACTCCAGCGCGCGGATTGCACGACTTCCCTCCGGGAGATCTACTATCGGACGAAGCACACCCTTCGCGACTCCAGCGAGAACACCTTCGATGCGCAGGACGAGAGCGATCCGATTCTCGAAGACGTCGAGGTCACGCTCGAATCGTTGCGGGAGGAACTGCACGTGGCGGCCGAGGGGCGCGGGAGCATCGTCGGAAACGTCGTTCTCGTGGACGACGGGGATTCGATCGATTGCTCCAAGGCGGGGAAGAGCGGCCACACGGTTCCTTCGATCGTCGAGGAGCCCGACATCCGAATCAAGAAATGCGCCGCGGAGTTCGTCCTGCTGGTCGAGAAGGCGACCCAGTTCAATCGACTGTCGGAAGATAAGTTCTGGAAGAGGCACAACTGCGTCCTGATCACCGGCAACGGTCAACCTCCTCGGGGAGTCCGCCGTCTGTGTCGCCGGATTCACGACGAATGGAAAAAGCCCGTGCTCATCCTCGTCGACAACGACCCGTGGGGGTACTACATCTACTCGGTGGTCAAGCAGGGGTCGATCAACCTGGCGTTCGAGAGCCAGCGCATGGCCATTCCCAATGCGAAGTTCGTCGGACTGTCGAGCCTCGATGCCGAAATGCACGGTCTTCCGCGCAACGTGGGGATCAAGCTGAACGAAAAGGACGTGTCGCGCGCGAAGGAGATCCTGGCGTACCCGTGGTTCCAGAAGAAGGAATGGCAGCGCGAGATTCGGCGTATGCTTTCCAGTGGGCTCAAGTACGAATTGGACGCGCTGGCGAACAAAGACTTCCGCTATCTTACGACCGATTACTTGCCGAAGAAACTTAAGGACAGGGACTGGCTCGATTAGCGGGGCCGAAACTATTTTTTCGCTCGAGCTGAACTCGAGCCGCCCTCATTCGTCTAAGTTGGTGAACGACGGAGGGCCATGTACCTGATTCGCGTAGTCCTGATCGCCGTCCTGAGCCTCGGCGTCACCGCCGGGGCGGCCTATTTGGCGCTTCGGCGCTCGAATCGCGAAGATCCCGAGAAGACCCGTATCGAACTCCTCGTGCGGAATCTGGGCGATCGGAATCCGGATGTGCGGCGCAACGCGGAGTCGGAGCTCCGCCGATTCGGTCCCAAGGCGGCGGAAGCCCTTCGCGAAGCCGGTCGATCCTCGAATCCCGCCGTGGCCGAGCGGGCGAAGAAACTGCTCACGGAAATCGGCAAGCCCTCCGACTCGGTCGGCAAGACGGATCGACCCCCGGAGCGACGGCCCGAAGAAACGAAGAATTCCCCGCCCGAGGGCGCCGGAGTCCAAGTCGACATCAGCCTTTCGCAGGAGAATTTTCGCGGGATTCCGCGCTTCTATGTGCGGCTGGTGAATCGGGATGCCGCCCCCTATGTGGTTCTCCGCGACCGCGCGCACGGTCGATTCTACTACGGTCGGTTCGCTCGATTCGAGATCGTCGATGCCCAGGGGAAAACGGTCGTCGTTCCGGCGGATGTCCTTCCGCCCTCGACCGCCGCCAAGCCGGAAGCGGTGGTCCTGAGCTCCGGGGAATCGCTCGATCTCTATGCGGGGCAGGACGACTCGATGACCGGGATCGGCGCGACTCTGGAGCCGGGGAGCTATAGCCTGCGGTTCCTCTACGACGCTTCCTCGGAGGGAGCCTATCGGCGCGTCCTCTTGACCGCTTCGGGCGGGGGAGTGCCCCTCCCTCCGATGGTCTTGGCGTCCGCGGCGGTTCGGTTCACCGTGGCGAACTAGCCGGCGGCCTCGCCGCGATCATCACATACCAATGAGTGAGGTGAAGTTCCCCCTTCACCTTCTCGAACCGGAAGGCGCTCCGTTGCGGCTCGGACATCCCGGCGAGGATTTCTTCGATACGCCGGACGTTCGCCGGGGAGACTCCCTCCGTCAGCGAGGTCAGCGGACGGTGTTTGGTGTACGGCTCGAGAGAATCGATGACGAAACCGGCCTTTTCCAGCATCGCGCGCCACTCGCTCGGCCGATACTGTCGGACGTGCGATTCGTCGTGAAGGCGATCGAGCTCGTTCATCGTCGCATCCACGAAATCGTCTTCGGGAACGCTGCGGTCGTCGAGGACGAGGCGGCCCTCGGGCGCCAATACGCGGCGCATCTCGGCGAGAGCGGCGTCGATGTTCGAGAAATGGTGCGGCGCCCGGCGAGAGGTTACGATGTCGAACGACCCGCTTCGATAAGGAAGTCGATGGACGTCCGCTTGATGAAGGAAGACGTTTCGAATTCCGCGATCGCCGGCCAGCGTCCTGGCTTCGCGAAGCATCTCGCGGGTGAGATCCGTGGCGACGACGGCGGCGCACCGGGGGGCCAGCGCCAAGGCCGTGTGTCCCGCGCCCGTCGCGACATCCAGGCATCGCGCAGTCGGAAAGGGCCGGGCCAGTTCCACCACCCGCGCGAGGATTTCGGCGTCCGTGTGGGTCGCGCTCGTCGCATAATGCGCCGCGCGCTCTCCGAAAATTTTCTGGGCGGCCTTTTCCGGGCTCGTCATGGGTTCCGAATCCTCCAAAGCGAAAACGTCTTCCCTTCGAAGCCGCGCACCTCGCTTTCGAAGCGCGCCGCTTCGAGGGTGTCTCGGGCCAGAATGTCGCGCATCTCGGGGTCCGTGGCGGCGGAGTCGGACAGGACCAGCTCGGATCCGCCGGCGAGGCTCTCCAATCGGGACGCGATATTGACGGTGGATCCGAAGTAGTCGAGCCGGTCGTTCTGATTCACCGCGAGGACGGGCCCGGCGTGGAGGCCTCCCTTCAGAACGAGGGAGGGCCTCTCCTTTCGTTGCGCGAGCGCCCGTTGGACGGCGAGAAACGCGCGGAGAGCGCACGCGGGCCTGCGGAAGACGGCGAGGACGGCGTCGCCCATCGTCTTGACGAGCGAGCCTCCTTCGGCGTCCACGGCCGAGCGCAAGAGGTCGAAGTGCGCCATGACGCGGCCGAAGGCGGGAGCGTCGCCGATGGTGCGATAGAGATGCGTGGAACCGGAGAGGTCGGTGAAGAGTACGGTGAGACTCTCGATCCCCAAGCGCACGTCGGGTCGGAGCGCCTCGCGCCCGAACAGGTCTCGGAAGAGCTGGAGCGTCGTCACGTCCGCCGCCGTGGCCGCCTGGGCGCTCCACTCGGCACGCTCCACGATGAAGAGCTTCTCCTCGGCGGTGGCGTTGAACAGCCGGATCGCCGTATCGGGCCGGGCAATCGCCTCCTCGGAAGGCCATCCTTGGGGGTCCAACCGGATCGAAGCCTCCGGCCGACCGGCCTCTCGGACGCGGAGCGATACCCACCCGGCGACTCCCAGGGCGCGGACCCGGTAGGCCTGAGTGTCGAGCCCCGGACGAACGGTGAGGTTTCCTCCGGCCGCGACGCGGTTCTGCGAGACGATGTGCGGCGTGAGCTGAGGGCCTCCGATGCAGTACTCGCGGAATTCGACCCGCCGCACCGCGGGGTTCGGCCGAAAGGTCACCTCCACCGAGCGGTCGAAGGACGCGACGAAATCGGCGTCACAGGCGTCGCAATGCCCGCGCTCGTCGAGGTCCGCCAAGCTCTTTCCGATTTTTTTCGCGCCGCGGCAGAGGGGGCAGAGAAGATCCCATCGGGCGTCCAGGAGGCCCTCCCGTGTGGCGCGGAGGCAGAGCTCCAACATTCGTCGCCGATCGACGTTCCAAGAATCGGCCAAAACGTACGGCCGGATCCGGGAAAGGGTAAGGTCGTCGCCGGTCGTCATGAGCCGAATCAAACGCTCAAGGAGAGCAGGATCGGCTCCCTGGGCTTTCAACTCCTGCTCAAGGGCCGAGAGACGCGCCTCTCCTTGCGGCGCGAGGATCGACGGAGCCGCGGGGGCCGGGACGGCGGAGAGTCGGTGGTCGTACGCCCGAAACGTCTCCTCGAAGCGAGCGCGCGTCCGGCGCCCGATCTTCCATGGGATGAGGAAAGTGCCGACCCAGTTTCGCGGTTCGGCACGGATGGAGTAGACGAGGCGAGTACCACCCTCCGGTCTGGACTCCAAGTCGGCGGTGGCGAGAATCTCGGAGACCGGCCCCGTGTGGAATCGGCGCAGAATGCTGTAGTGGTACGGTCGGATCCATTCGAACGGGTACTCGTCCCATTCGAGGGTCATTCCCAATACACGCATCGCGAGGCGCTGCCGACCGCCGTCGATGGAGATTCGATGGACCTCAGGGAGTCCGGTATCGCGGTTGAATCTGTTGGTATCGGCTACGAGATCCCACAACGCCTCGGGGGGAGCGCGGAGATTCCATTCCCAGCGGTAGCGGAACTCGCGGTCCGGCATGGTGCCGATTGTAACAGGTCGGCGCCCCGGCACCTGTGCCGGGGCGCCGCACGGTCTCGAAATCTAGAGGCGCTTTTCCGCCGCTTCCCACTCGATGTTGCCCAGAAACGCTTCGACGTACTTCCCGCGCTCGTAGGGCTTGTAATCCGGAACGAACGCGTGCTCCCAGCAATCGATGACGAGAATCGGCTTATAGCCGGCGGGGTTGCCGTCGTTATGGAGCGTCACCCAGTGGTTGGAGAGCCAGCCGCTCCTGGGATCTTGGTAGAGAACGGCCCAGCCGATGCCGCGCATCCCGGCGACGGCCTTGAAGTCCGCCAGGAAGGTCTCGTAACTGCCGAAGCTCTGATCGAGCGCGTTCGCCAGCTTGCCTCCCTTGGGCAGGGGCTTCCCGCCGGGGGCCAGGTTGTCGAAGTAGTACTCGTGGAGGATCATCCCGTTATACTCGAAGCCCAAGCGACGGGTCATCTCGGCATACACCGGATCGGCGCCCGCCGCTTTGCCCTCCTTCGCCAGTCCCCAGAGGCGCTCGGTGAGAAGATTGGAATTCTTGACGTACCCCTCGTAGAGCTTGAAATGGTCCGCGAGCTGCTGATCCGAAATGCCCTTCAGACCCTTGAGATTCCCCCACGTTCGCGCCTCGTACTTTTTTACGTCGGCCATGATCAGTTCTCCTTATTTCTTCTTTCCCGCCGAAAGGGTCTTGTCTCCGCGCTTCCAGTTCGCCGGACAGAGCTCCCCGGTTTGGACCGCGTCGAGGGAGCGAAGCATCTCATCGATGGAACGGCCGACGCCGAGAGCGCTCACGAGCATGAACTGAAGTACGCCCTTGTCGTCGATGACGAAGGTGCCGCGATGGGCCAAACCCTTCTCCTCGTCGAGAACGCCATAGTCGCGGGCGATCTGCTTCGTGTAGTCCGCCAGGAGGGGGTAGGCCACGCCTTTCAGATCGCCGCGCTCCACCCACGCCTTGTGCGAGTAGACGCTGTCGCAGCTGACGCCGACGATCTCGGCGTTGCGTTCCTTGAACTCCTTGTGGCGCTCGCCGAGCGCCGTGAGTTCCGTCGGTCACACGAAGGTGAAATCGAGGGGGTAGAAGTGGAGGACGACCCACTTCCCCTTGAAGTCCTCGAGAGAGATCGGTTTGATCTCCCCTTCGACATAAGCTTGCCCCCGGAAGGCGGGAGCCGGCAATCCCGGACGCACCATGCTAGCGCTCCTTTCGTGAACAATCCGGACAAAGACCGCGGAAGACGACCGAAAACCCTCGGACCCGGTAGCCGCGGCTCAGCGACGGCAGAGTGACTCTCACGCCCGCCGGACCGCAATCGGCCACCCGGTCGCAGTGGGTGCAAAGAAAGTGGTGATGCGGAAGCGCGTTCCCATCGAACCGCGCCCCGCGACGCTTCGAAAAGACCCGGCCTGCCAGTCCCCATTCCACGAAGGCCGAGAGGATGCGGTAGACCGTGGCGCGAGACATCCCCGGCATCCGCCTCCGGACGGCGGCGTAAACGGCATCGGCGGTAGGGTGGTCCTCCCGAGCCGCGAGGAGCTCGTAGACCACTCTTCGCTGGGTCGTGACCGGGACCCGGCGTCGGCGACACGCCTCCCGAAGCGGATCGATCTCTTGCATCGAATTCCTAATTGATAAGAAATATCAACTAGGAATAATTGTCAACACATTCTTGCCGGCGTTACAACCGCCCGAATCGACCGCCGCCGCAGTGAGGGCAGATCAAGTCCCCCTGCGGGACGTCCTGGTTGCACGAAATGCAGAATTTCATCTTGGGCTGGAGCCGTTCGATAGGGGCGGCGGACGGCTGCGGGAGGAGAGGAGCAGGGTCGGGGGCGGGAGTTTTTGGCTGGTCTACGGGGGCGGTCGAAGACGGCACTACGAGGATCTCCCCGCACTGCGGGCAGTCCACCTCATAGCCCACGGCTCGAGCATCCGCCTGAAGCTCCGCGCCGCACTGGGTGCACGGAAACCGCACCGCCCGCACATTCATCATCGAATCGCCTCCGGGCGGGCCATTATAATCGAGGGAGCGCGCATGGCAAGCTTGCGAACGTTTGGCGGCCCGCGCTAAACTTGTCCGCCATGCCCAAACCCGTTCAGGTGGACTTCTCGGCGCTGACCCGCCACGAGTTTCGGATCCACAAGGAGGCCACCCTCCAGCGAATCGACGTCTACGTGCACAAACGCCTCCCCGAGTATTCGCGCACGTTGGTTCAGCGCCTCATCAAGGAGGAGCTCGTGACGGTGAACGGTCACCCTACGAAACCGAGCTACGTCATCAATCTCGGCGACGCCGTCGTCGTCGACGTCCCCAAACTGATCGAGCCTCACGTCGTCGCGAGCGACATTCCTCTGGATATCGTGTACGAGGACGATCACCTTCTCGCCATCAACAAACCTCCGCACTTCGTCGTCCATCCCGCGGCGGGACACTGGGACGATACCCTCGTCAACGCCCTTCTCCATCATTGCGGCGTCCTCCCCGAGACCGACGACGTCTACAAACCGGGGATCGTCCATCGACTGGACAAAGACACGAGCGGGATCATCCTTGCGGCGAAATCGCTCCGGGCCCACGGGGAGCTGACGAAGATGTTCCAGGAGCGGACGATCGAGAAAGAATACCGGGCCGTCGTCGAAGGCGAGATTCGGTTCGACGAGGACGTGATCGACAAAGAGATCGATCGGCACAAGAAGGATTTCGAAAAGATGGCCGTCGTCAAGAAAGGGGAGGGCAAGCCCGCGGTCAGCGTGTACCGCGTGTTGGAACGGTTCCGCGGATTCTCCTACGTGCGTGTCGAGCCCAAGACGGGACGCACCCATCAGATTCGGGTGCACTTGGCCTCGATCGGGCACCCCTGCGTCGCGGACTCGAGCTACGGAAGGCGCGACGCCCTATTCCTCCGCGACCTGGAGGTTGAAGCGGATCCCCGCGTTCCGGATTCCTTGGAGCCGGTGATTTGTCGGCAGGCCCTTCATGCCTTCCGGATTCGTTTCCCCCACCCCATCACGGGAGCGGACGTAGAATTCTCCGCACCGTTGGCGAAAGACATGGAGCTCTTGCTCGACCTTCTTCGCGATCATCGGCCGCTTATCGGCGCTCCTTGAGAAGGCCCTCCAATCGCCGGCGAACCCAGGCGTATTCCTCCTGGGCGACGGCTCGTTCGATCGCGCCTCGCTGGTGCGGGTCGAGCCGCAAGAGGGCCGAGGCCGAGGCGATGCGGACCTCGGGATCTTCATCGTCGAGAAGTCGTTCCAATCGGGGCGGGATCGTTGCGAAGCTCCGGTCGGCGACGGCGACGACGGCCACGTAGCGGACCCCCGCCTCCTCATCCTCCAGCGCGCCCAGAATCAGATCGTCGAGCCCGTGCCTGCGGGGATCGGCGGCTCCGCGGACGACGCTCGCCCGGACCTCCGGGTCCCGATGGTGCGTGAGCTCCCGAAGTCGGACGGAGATTTCCTTGTCGCTGATTTCGCGGGAGGCCGCCAATCGGAGGACTCGATCGTTCAGGACTGGATCGTCTCCCAGAAGCCCCACGAAATTGCCGGCCGACGCCTCCCGATCGAAGAGTTCGCGGAGGGCGCGGTCGGGCGAGAGAAGTCGCCCTTCGCGAAGTGCGAGCCGGAGCGCTCGGAGCGACTCTACGTCTCCGGTAGAGGCCACCAAGAAAAGGGCCGCCTCCGCGGCTTCCGGCGCGATCAGGGGAAGACGCTCCCGCACGGAGCGAACGATTTCGGGGGATCGGTAGGCGGCCAGGGCCTGGGTGAGGTATTGGATCGCCAGGCGCTGCAGGCGCGGATCCGGGCAGTCGAGACAATCGATCGCCTCGGAGACCGCGTCGAAGGTGCGCCGTTCCATCAGCGACTCCAGGGCAAGCCGACGGAGATGGGCGTCGTCGTGGCGGAGGACGCGGCGCGCCAGTTCGGGGGTTTGCGGCCCTCCGAAGTCGAGAAGCGTTTCCGCGGCTCCGAGGGCCAGATCGTATTCGCGGTGGGAAAGGAAACGGGCGAGATCTTCGATGCGCTCGATCTTTCCCCGCCGCACGAGCCCTCGAAGCGCCTCGAAGCGGATCGATTCCTTCGGATCTCCTGCGAGGTTCTCGAGGAGAGAGAGGATCGAACTCCCCTCCTGCGGAAGGAGTCGAAAGAGGGCCCATCGTCGGATCTCCTCCTCCTCGTCCCGGCCGGCGGCGAGAAGGACGGACACTCCCTCCATCCGGTAGAGCAGCTCCAAGGAGCGAAGTCTGCGATCGGAGTCGCGGGACTCGAGATGCTCCAGGAGTCGAGGCCGTACCCACCCGCGACATCGGAGGAGGTACGTTGCGGCTAATTCGCGCGGGTCTCCGTCTTGACTCAGATAGAGCGCCAGAGTGATCTCCAGGGCACCGGCTCCGCGGCGCTTCCACAGAACGGTGATGGCGGATCTGCGGACGGCCGTGGAAGGATCCACGAGAAGTCGGAGGGCGGCGTCCTCGACGGAGGGATCGCCCACCGCCTCCAGCGTCTCGAGGGCTTCCGAACGGACGATCGGGGCTTCATGTTCGAGCAGCGGTCGTACGGAGGAATTCCGGATCGATCCGGCGGCCCGAAGGGTTGCGAGGGTTTCTACGACTACGTCGGCCTCCTCGGACTCGAGCAACGGCTCGACGTGCGTCGTGTCCTCCGGCTGAACTCGCATCCGAATCCACGCCAGCGAGGCCCGAGCCGACCGCGCACCGTCCCTCAACATCGAGTACAGGGTGGAGCGCGAGAAATCGAGGGCGAGTCGGCCCGCCGTAGCGAGTTCCGCCAATCGGACTCGCCCCAGCGGACCTGCGCCCTGGAAGAGTTCTTCCAGACGCGAGCGAGGAAGGGAGGAGGCGACGGAGAGGAGAAGTTCGGCGACTCGAGGCGCGCGAGGACAATCCTCACGGGCGATCAGCTCCAGGAGGGGCTCGATCCATCCGGGCCGTCGGTGATCCGAGAGCACTTCGGCGGCCGCGATTTGAGTCTCGGCGTCCGCATCGGACAGCAGGGGTTCCACGAGGTGGGCGCATTCGTCGAAGTGTCGGCCGAGGAGCCGGATGAGTTGAATCTTGGCGGGACAGGCGGGGCCCCGCAGGAGAAGAGGCGCGTCGGGATGGAGCCGGAGGATCGAGTAGGGAATCCCTCGGCGAAGGCGGGAGGCGGCCAGCAGATGCTCGGCTGAGCGGGAGACGTCGAGGTCAGGGCTGCCGCGCGCCTCTTCGAGCGCGGGCCAGGCGAAGCGGCCGGCTCGGAGCAGATTCCGCGATGCCGACAGGCGGGTCTCCGGGAGCGGGGAGGCCAAGTCGCGAACCCAGGATCGAACGGCGTCGCCGTCGTCCTGCGCGGCCAGGGCAAGGAGGGCGGCGAGTACTACTCTCATCGCTGTCGGTCTCCGGCCCTCTCCCGCCCCCTACCGCATCTATGATGCAGCATTCTCCATGGGGTGTCAAGGGAAAATTTTTATAAAGTATAAAATCTATTGTGTCGCGAGGGGAAATCGGATGGGGATTGCCCGCCGCGCCGGCGGATGATATCCTCTTCCTGGAGGTGTCCCATGGCGGGAAGGCGAGGGGCTCGCGCCGGGGAGGATATCACCCAGATGGCGGTTTCGATCTTCGAACGGGTCCGCGAGATCAAGCGGGGCAATCCCGCGATCGCCCGCTCCATCGATCGACTGGAGACGGAGATCCGCCAGCGGCTCGAGGAGATCCGCAAGCAGATCTCCCGATTGGACAAGAAGGATCGCGACCTCGTCACGATCCTCGTTATCAACGGACTTCACCGCACCGCCGATGAGGTCTTGATCGAGAAGTAGCGGCCCGGTCGCGTTTGTGTTTGACTCCCCTTCGGCCTTGCAGTATCTTCGTCCCTCGCGTTTGGATCCCGGAAACGGCTCCTACCGGCGCCTCTAGTGTGGCGAACTCGATCGCGCTGGGCGGCGGGCCATTCCAAGGCGCGGAGCGAACTGTCCGCCCGCCCCCTCGGATCCTTTTTCGAGTGTCCCGTATCGCTGTCCTATTCGGAGGGCTGGATGCCTTTGACGATTGCGCCGAAAGAACTCCTCGAGTCGGGGGTGCACTTCGGTCACCGAGTCTGTCGCTGGAACCCGAAGATGGCCCCGTACATTTTCGGCAAGCGAAACCTCATCCACATCATCGACATCCGGGCGACGATCAAGGGGCTGGTGAAGGCCTATCACTTCTTGGAGCGGCTGGCGTCGCGCGGCGAACTCATCCTCCTCGTCGGAACGAAACGCCAGGCCGGCGCCGTAGTGAAGAAGGAAGCGCTCCGCGCCGGAATGCCCTACGTCTCCGAGCGCTGGCTCGGCGGCACGCTCACCAACTACGACACGATCCGCAAACGGTTGCATCGCCTGCGCGAGATCGAACAGTGGGAACTGGACGGCACCCTGCATCGCTACTCGAAGAAAGAGCAGTCGAGCATTCTTCGCGAGAAGCGCAAGCTGCTCCGGAACCTGGACGGGATCCGAACTCTCGACCGCCTTCCCGCCTGCCTCGTGGTCGTCGATCCGAAGCACGAATCGATCGCCGTGGCCGAGGCCGACAAGATCGGTGCCGCGACGGTGGCGCTCATCGATACCGACGGCGATCCCGAAAGCATCGACATCCCGATCCCCGGCAACGACGACTCGATGAAAGTCGTTCAGATCGTCATCCAGAAGCTGGCCGACGCGGTCGCCGAAGGAAAGGCGAAATCGATCGGCGTCGCGCGTCCGGTCGAAGACGAGGCTCATCTCGCCGCCGCGATGGGAACGGACAAGCCCGGCGCCATTTCCGTGGGTCGCGGCGGTCGGCCGCGACGGACCACCACCGGGGCCCCGGGACGTCCTACCTCCAGCCGTCCGCGACCTCCGGCTCAGACGCCCCCTCCTGCCCCTTCCACCACGACTGAATCCAAGGGAGAATGACCGATGGCCGTCGATGCGAAGCAGATCAAGCAACTCCGCGACGAGACGGGCGCGGGGATGATGGAATGCAAGGCCGCGCTCGAGGAGTGCGGAGGAGATCTCGCGAAGGCCAAGGCTTGGCTTCGGCAGAAGGGTCTGGACAAGGCCGAAAAGCTCGGTTCGAAAGCCACCAAAGAGGGACGCATCGGCGTCTACCTCCACACGACGGGCAAGATCGGCGCGCTCGTGGAGCTCACGTGCGAAACGGACTTCGTCGCGAAAAACGAGGCGTTCCAGGATCTCCTGAAAGAGCTCGCGGTGGCGGTGGCCGCGTTCAATCCCGTCGCGGTCTCCAAGGACGACCTCCCCAAGGAGTCGGTGGAAGAAGAGAAGAAGAAGTACGAGGCGGACGTACAAGGGAAGCCGCCCGAGATCGCCGCCAAGATCCTCGAAGGAAAACTCGAAAAGAACCTCTACGCCCAAAAATGCCTCCTCCACATGGCGTTCCCCAAGGAGGACAAGTTCAAGGGATCCTACGGCGAGTTCCTCAAGTCGAAGGTCGCCGTGCTCAAGGAGAACATCGTCCTTCGCCGGTTCGTTCGGATGGAGGTCGGCCAGTAACGCGGAGCGCATGACCGAGCCCAAGTACCGGCGCGTCCTTCTGAAGATCAGCGGCGAGGCCTTCTGCAAGGAAGGCGCGCACGGAATCGACATCGACGAAGTGAAGTCGATCGCCCGGCAAATCGCGGAGGCCTCCGAAGTCGGCACCCAGATCGCGATCGTCGTCGGGGGCGGCAACATCGTTCGCGGCGGAACCCTCTCCAAGCACGGCATCAACCAGGCCACCGGCGACTACATGGGAATGCTCGCCACCGTGATCAACGCCCTCGCGCTCCAGGACGTCCTGGAGCAAATGGACAAGATCACGCGGGTGATGACGGCCTTCGGAGTCCAATCCGTCGCGGAGCCCTGGATCCGGCGCCGCGCGATCCGGCACCTCGAGAAGGGTCGGATCGTCATTCTCGCCGCGGGGACCGGCAATCCCCACTTCACCACGGACACCGCCGCCGCCCTGCGCGCGACCGAACTCTCCGCCGAGGTTCTGCTCAAAGCGTCCAAGGTGGACGGGGTCTACGACGACGATCCCCATCTCAACC
>Ga0137796_10001025_pt1 | contig 16501 bp, 12 predicted proteins | sample OV2TP3_FD_97704 | JGI IMG/M metagenome (GOLD analysis project Ga0137796, IMG submission 97704) | reverse complement strand
CGCGGGCGTGGGATCCGCGCTCGGCTTTTTCACCGCGCCGCGCGCCTTCGACCTGGTGCGCAGCCACAAGGTGCCGTTCGCGACGGCGGATTTCGCGCGCCTCGAGGCGCTTTTCCGCGAGCTCGAGGCCGAGGGCGAACGCACGCTGCGCAAGGCCGGCGCCGAGGGCCGCATCGAGTTCTCGCGCTCGGTGGAAGCGCGCTTCGTCGGACAGGGCGCGGAGACCAGCCTGCCGGTGCCGCAAGGCGATTTCGGCCAGCTCGATGCGGCCGGGCTGCGCCGCCGCTTCGACGGCACCTACGCGCGCCTCTACGGCCGCACCTATCCCGAGTCGCCGGTCGAGTTCGTGAACTTCTGCGTGCGCGCGAGCCTGCCGGTGAAGCTGCTCCGCCTTCCAAGAATCTCCGCGGGAGGTCGGGCGGCGGACGCCGTCAAGGGAAAGCGAAACGCATATTGCGGGACCGCAATGGATTTCATTCCCTGTACCGTCTACGACCGCTACAAGCTGCCGCCCGGCGCGGAGATCGCCGGGCCGGCGATCGTCGAGGAGCGCGAGTCTACGGCGATCGTCGGCAGCGGCGCCGCCGCGCGCGTCGACGAGTACGGATTCCTCTGGATCGATTTGCCGGAGCAAGCATGAACCCCATCACTCTGGAAATCCTGTGGCGCCGGCTCATCTCGATCGTCGACGAATCCGACGCCGCGGTCGCGCGCACCGCGTTCTCCAGCCTGCTGCGCGACGCCCACGACTACACCTGCATGTTCACCGATTCACGCGGGCGCGAGCTCGCGCAGGGCACGCTCGCCACGCCGGGCCAGTCGGGCGCGATGGCGCTCGGCATCGGCAAGCTGGTGCAGGGGTTGGCGCCGGGCTCGCTCGCGCCGGGCGACGTCTACATCACCAACGACCCCTGGGCGCTCGCCGGTCACCTGAACGACGTGTGCGTGCTCAGCCCGGTGTTCCACCGTGGGCGCCTCGCGGCGTTCACCGCCTGCATCCTGCACCATTCCGATATCGGCGGCCGCGTCGCCTCGGACAACCGCGAGGTGTTCGAGGAAGGGCTGTTCATTCCGCTGGTGAAGCTCTACGACGCGGGAGCGCTCAACCAGGCCGTGCTCGACATGATCCTCGCCAACGTGCGCACGCCCGAACAGGTGAGCGGCGACATCCGCTCGCAGATCGCCGCCAACCACGTCTGCGCCGAGAAGATCGCGCGCATGCTCGAGGAGTGCGGCCTCGAGGACCTCGACGCGCTCGCCGACGAGATCATCAGCCGCAGCGAGAAGAGCATCCGCGCCTCGATCGCAAGGGCACCCGCGGGCCTGTACCGCGCCGAAGGCCTGATCGAGCAGAAGGAAGGCGAGCCCGAGGTGCGCATCCGCTGCGCGGTGACCATCGCGGGCAGCGACATCACGGTGGACTTCACCGGCTCGTCGCCGCAGGTCGATTGGGGCGGCAACGTGGTCTACAACTTCACCTACGCCTACGTTCACATGGCGGTGAAGAGCATCTTCGATCCGGAGATCCCGAACAACCACGGCATCGCCGCGCCGATCCGGCTCATCGCCCCCGAGGGCACGGTGCTCAACTGCCGCTTTCCCGCGGCGGTGGCGGCGCGCATGCAGATCGGGCACTTCGTCACCGAGGTGATCTATCGGGCGCTCGCCGCAGCGCTGCCCGAGCGGGTGGTCGCCGCCGGAGGCGGCACGCCGGCGACGATGCAGATGTTCTACGGCAGGCGCGGCGACGGCCGGGCGTTCCACACCGTGCTCATCCGCGGCGGCGGGCTGGGCGCGGGCGCGGCGCGCGACGGCGAAGGCTGCTTCATCTTCCCGGCGAACGGCGCCAATACGCCGGTCGAGATCCTCGAGAGCGATTCGCCGCTGATCGTGGAGCGGCGCGAGCTGCTCGCCGATTCCGGCGGCCCGGGCAGGCAGCGCGGCGCGCTCGGCCGGCGCGAAGTGTTCCGCGTGCCGGACGACGCCTACGCCCCGCAGGCCCCGGTGTGCCTCGCCCTGCAGTCGGGACGCTTTCGCTTGCCGCCCGAGGGCCTGTTCGGCGGCAAGCCGGGCGCGCGCGCGCAATTCCTCGTGAACGGCAAGCCCGGCGATCCGTATGGGCTGACGCAGCTCAAGCCGGGAGACACGGTCGTGATGGATGCAGCGGGCGGCGGCGGCTACGGCGATCCGCGCAGCCGCAGCCGCGCGGCGCTCGAGCGCGACCTCCGCGAAGGCAAGGTGAGCGCCGGGAGCGGCTAGCAGGCGGTGCGCCGGACGCGGCTCTTGACGCAGGTCAACGGAGCCCGGACTGCGGCGCGCAGACTGCATCCATGGAGATGAGCCTTCCCGTACCGCGGCCCGGCGCCGCGCTCGAGCCGGCCGAGCTGCATCGGCGCTGCGATCCCGGCCAATTTGCCTTCGCCACCACCGCCGAGCTCCAGGACTTCGACGCCGTGCTCGGCCAGGCGCGCGCGGAGAGCGCGATCGAGTTCGGCGTCGGCATGCGCTGCGAGGGCTACAACCTCTTCGCCATGGGGCCCGAGGGAACCGGACGCCATACCATCGTGCGGCGCCATCTCGAGCGCCAGGCGAGCGCGCTCGAAGCGGCTTGCGACTGGTGCTACGTGTTCAACTTCGACACGCCTCACAAGCCGCGCGCGCTGCGCCTGCCTGCGGGGCGGGCGCTGGCGTTCAGGGCGGCGATGGAGCGGCTGGTCGAAGAGCTCGGCGCCGCCATCCCGGCGGCTTTCGAAACCGACGAATACCGCAACCGCCGCCGCGAGATCGAGGCGGAGCTCGGCGAGCGCCAGGAACAGGCGATCGCCGGGCTCGGCGAGCGCGCCAAGGCCCAGGGCATCGCGCTGATCCGCACGCCTGGCGGGTTCGGCTTCGGGCCGATGGGCAAGGAAACGGTGATGAGCCCGGAGGAGTTCCGCGAGCTGCCGCCCGCGGAGCAGAAGCGCTACGAGGAGCTGGTCTCGCGCTTCCAGGAAGAGATGGCGGGCCTGCTGCACGAGATGCCGAAGTGGCGGCGCGAGGCGCTGCACAAGCTGCGCAGCCTCAACCGCGACGTGACCCGCGCCGCGCTCAACAGCCTGATCGAGGAGCTCAAGGCCGAATACCGCGCGCTGCCGCAGGTCCAGGAATACCTGGCGAGAGTGCAAGAGGACATGCTCGATCACGCCGAAGCGTTCCGCCACACGAAGGACGGCGAGCCGCCGCTGTTCTTCGGGCTGCCGCTGCCGCAGCCCGAGCCCCCCGAGCCGCCGCTGCGCCGCTACGCGGTGAACGTGCTCATCGAGCATGCGCAGGCGCGCGGCGCTCCCGTGATCTACGAGGACAACCCCGGCCACGACGCGCTCGTCGGCCGCATCGAGCACGTTTCCCAGATGGGCGCGTTGGTGACCGATTTCACCCTCATCAAGGCCGGCGCGCTGCACCGGGCGAACGGCGGCTACCTGGTGCTCGACGCCCTCAAGCTGCTTACCCAGCCTTACGCCTGGGATGCGCTCAAGCGGGCGCTGCGCTCGCGCGAGATCCGCACCGAGTCGCTCGGCCGCTCGCTCGGCCTCATCAGCACCGTCTCGCTCGAGCCCGAGCCGATCCCGCTCGAAGTCAAGGTGGTGCTGGTCGGCGAGCGCCTGCTCTACTACCTGCTGCACGCCTACGATCCGGAGTTCCCGGGGCTCTTCAAGGTGGCGGCCGACTTCGAGGAGGACATGCCGCGCGGCGCCGGGAACGACCTGCTCTATGCGCGCGTAATCGCCACTTTCGCCCGCAGCGAAGGGTTGCGGCCGCTCGAGCGCGCGGCGGTGGCCTGCGTCATCGACCAGCAGTCGCGCGACACCGGCGATGCCGAGAAGGTCTCGGCGAGCATGCAGGCCCTCGTCGACCTGTTGCGCGAGTCCGACTACTGGGCCCGGGCTGCCGGAGCCGAAACCATCGGCGCGCAGCACGTGCGCCGCGCCATCGAAGCGCAGATCGGCCGCTCGGACCGCATCCGGCAAAGGCTGCTCGAGGACGTGCTGCGCGGCAGCCGCCTCATCGACACCTCCGGCGAGCGGGTCGCCCAGGTCAACGGCCTCGCCGTCGTGCAGCTGGGCGACTTCGCGTTCGGCACGCCGCACCGGATCACGGCGCGCGTGCGCCTCGGCAGCGGCCGCGTCGTCGACATCGAGCGCGAGTCCGAGCTCGGCGGCCCGATCCATTCCAAGGGCGTGCTGATCCTGTCGGGATTCCTTGCCGGGCGCTACGCAGCGAACAAGCCGCTCTCGCTCGCCGCGAGCCTGGTGTTCGAGCAGAGCTACGGCGGCATCGAAGGCGACAGCGCCTCGTCGGCGGAGCTGTACGCGCTGCTCTCGGCGCTCGCCGATGCGCCCGTGCGCCAGAGCCTCGCGGTCACCGGCTCGGTAAATCAGCACGGCGACATCCAGGCGATCGGCGGCGCCAACGAGAAGATCGAGGGCTTCTTCGACCTGTGCCGCTCCCGCGGCCTCACCGGCGAGCAGGGCGTGCTGATCCCCGAGTCGAACGTGAAGAACCTGATGCTGCGCCAGGACGTGGTCGACGCCGTCGCGCAAGGCCGCTTCGCCGTCTATCCGGTGCGAACGGCCGACGAGGGCATCGCCCTCCTCACCGGGCTGCCGGCGGACGCGATCAACGCGCGCGTCGAGCGGCGGCTGACGGATTTCGCCGAGCGGGCGCGGACCTTCGCCGCCGAGGCGAAGAAGAGCCCGTGGCGCGCGCGGCCGCCGCACAAATGAGGGTGCGCCGCATCGTCGCCGCGCTTCACCCGCAAGCCGGCGCGCCCGCGGATCTCGATGCGATCGTCGAGCTGGCCCGCAGCATGGACGCGGAGCTGCTCGGCCTGTTCATCGAGGACATTGCGCTGCTGCACTTCGCGGCGCTGCCCTTCGCGCGCGAAGTCTGCGCCGCCTCGGCGGTGCGGCGCGAGGTGGATGTCGCGGCCATGGAGCGCTCCATGCGCAACCGCGCGGAAGAGCTGCGCGGCGAGCTCGCGGCAGCGCTCGGAGCCGATCCGCTGCCGTGGTCGTTCCGCATCGCGCGCGGCACCATGTCCCAGCAGCTGCTTGCGGCCTGCGCCGGGCAGCCCGGGCCGACGCTGATCCTGCCTCCGGGCAGCGACGCCGACGACGAGCCGCAGGTGCTGGCGCTTGCCGAGCTCAACGAGGCGCGCTTGCGCCAGCTGCTGGAAAGCGGCAAGCCGATCCTGGTCCTCGCGTCCTGATCGCGCTAGGCGGCCATGCCGTAGAGGGTGAGCAGGATCTCCACCGCGATGAGGGCGACGATGTACCACTCGACGCGCAGCGAGTGCCTGGTGCTGATCAGATCGACCAGCGTTCGCTCGGTGCGCGCCACCAGCTCGAGCTTGCGGTCGAGCGCGGCGAGCCGCTCGCGGATCTCGAACTCGTCTTCGAGCACCGCATTGAGCCGCTCCAGCCTGGGATGGTCCCAGAGCAGCTCGGGCTTGTCGCCGATCTCGGCACGCCCGACCATGCGGCTCTCGATGAGGAGCAGCGCGCCGATGCGCTTCAGGTGCTCGCGCGTGCCGCCGCGCATCCGTCCGCCGCGCTCGAGCGCGAGCGCGAGCGGCTCGATGCGGTCGAAGTCCCCGGAAAGCCGCGTCTCGTAGTGCCCGAGCAGCACGCTTTTCGACAGCGCCTCGGCGACCAGCTGCAGCCGCTCGAGGCTTGCCGATTGCACCAGCAGCGCGCCCTCCTGCAGCCCTTCCGGGCGGCCGCTGTCGACGCGCACCTCGAGCTCCTCGATCTCGGGGCTGCGGTAGCGGTGCTCCATCAGCGGCGCCAGCCGCTCGCGTAGCGCGCGCTCGGCCTCCGCCGCAGCGGCGAAGAGCACCGCAACGCCGTAGCGAAACAGCACCGCGATGCCGCCGCCGTGCAGCCTTATGGCGAGCGGCGCGCGGGCGAGCGTTTCGCCTTCCGGCCAGTTGCGCAGGTCGAGCCGCGCTCCGAGCAGCAGGGCGCGCGCGCGAAACGCTTCTGCGGCGAGCAGCTTATCGGCGGGCAAGGACAGGTTGCGCGCACTCCACGCGATCACGCTACGCGCTTCGCGCGCGAGCCTCTTGATCCACGTCAACGGCTCAGCGCTCGCTGCGACCGGCGCGCTCGCGTGCCTGCGCGATGATTCGCCGATTCTCGGCCTGCAATCGGCTGTCACCGCCGACCCAGGAGTTGGAGCGCGCCGCCATGCTTTCGGCCTGCGCATAGTCGCCTTGCTGCAGCCGCACGCGCGCCAGCTCGTGCCACAGGCGGGGATTGCGCGGCTCGATGCGCAGCGCCCGCTCGAGGGAAGCCGCGGCGTTCGCCAGCCGGCCCGCCCCGGCATCCGCGCGCGCGCTTTCCATGAGGCCGGCGACGGCCAGGTTCTGCGACGCGGGAGCGCCCGCGCGGTCGGGCGCGACGCCGGCGCAGCCGGCGACGAGCACGGCAAGGAAGACGGCGACTCTCATCGGTTGAAGAGCCGCTCGAGCCAGCCCTTGATGCGCGCGGGAACGTTGCCGGCGCAGGGCGCATGCTGCGCCGGCGCCGTTCCGGCGACGAAAGGCAGCTCGAGCGCGCCGGCGCAGCCGCTGTCGGCGAGCAGCCCGGTCTGCGGGTCGATCCACGCGTGCTCGACGGACTCGGGCTTGGGCAGCGCCAGCGCCTCCACGTCGAGCTGGGCCATCGTCTCGCCCCACACCGGAAGCGCCGCGGCGGCGCCGGTCAGGCGCGCCGCACGATTGTCGTCGTAGCCGACCCAGACGACGGCCAGCCTATCGCCGGTGAACCCCGCGAACCAGCTGTCGCGCTGATCGTTGGTGGTGCCGGTCTTGCCGGCGACCGCCGTCTCCGGCGGCAGCCAGCTCTTCAGCCCTCGCGCGGTCCCCTCGCGCACGACGGACTGCATCGCCGCGGTAAGCAGGTACACGGGCTCGGGCGCGAACGCCTGCTCCGCCGCAAGCGGATAGCGCCGCAGCGGCCGGCCGTCTTGCGTCAGCACCTCGCGGATCGCGCGCAAAGGCGCGCGGAAACCGCCGCCGGCGATGGTCTGGTACATCTGCGCGACCTCGAAGGGGCTCAGCTCCACCGCGCCGAGCAGCGTCGAGGCATAAGGCCGAAGCGGGCGCTCCACGCCCAGCCGGCGCACGTTGGCGAGCACGCGCTCGATGCCCAGCTCGGTGCCCAGGCGCGCCGCTGCAACGTTGTAGGACTGCGCGAGCGCCACGCGCAGCGGCACCGCGCCGTGGAACTGCTTGTCGTAATTCGCCGGTCTCCAATCCGGAGCGCCCCGGCTCTTCCACACGAATGGCCCGTCATCGACCGGCGTGACCAGCGTATAGCGCGAAGGCTCGCTCAAGGCGGTGAGGTAGATCGCCGGCTTGAGCAGCGATCCCACCGGCCGGCCGGCGTCGAGCGCGCGGTTGTAGCCGCGATAGCGCGCGTCGCGGCCCCCGACGAGCGCCTGCACCTCTCCGGCCTGGCTGTCGGTCACTACGATCGCGCCCTCGAGCCCCGGCTCGCCGAAGCGCCGCTGCCGGTCGAACTCTCCGAGGCGCCGCGCCAGCGCGCGCTCCGCCACTGCCTGCACCCGCGGGTCGAGCGTGGTGAATATCCGCAGGCCCTCCGAGCGCAGGTCGGCTTCGTCGTAATCGCGCCGCAGCTGCCGGTGCACGAGCTGCAGGAACGCCGGGTGCGGCGAGGTGCCCATCGCGGGCTTCGGGCTCACCGCGGCCGGCGCCGCGCGCGCGGCAGCGTACTGCTCCATCGAGATGAAGCCCTGGTTCTTCGCCTCGCGCAGGACGAGATTGCGCCGCTCGAGCGCACGCTGGGGGTGGCGATGCGGGTCGAAATAAGCCGGACCTTTCGCCATCCCGACCAGCAGCGCCGCCTCCGCGATGCCGAGCTCCGCGACCTGCTTGCCGAAATAGAACTGCGCGGCGAGCCCGATGCCGTGGATGGCGCGATCTCGGTCCTGGCCGAGGTAGATCTCGTTCAGGTAGGTCTCGAGGATCTCCTCCTTGCCGTAATGCAGCTCGAGCAGCAGCGCCATGACGAGCTCGGTGAACTTGCGGCGCAGCGTGCGCTCCGGCGTCAGGAAGAAATTCTTCACGAGCTGCTGCGTGAGGGTGCTGCCGCCCTGCACCTCGCCCGAGAGCAGGCTCACCGCGGCGCGCGCCAGCCCGCGCGGATCGACGCCCGGGTGCGAGAAGAATTTCCGGTCCTCGATCGCGATCAGCGCCTGCACCAGGTGCTGCGGCACCTCCGCGAGCCTGACCAGCAACCGGTCCTCGTTCCCCGCGGGGTAGATGCCGCCGACCAGCAGCGGATCGAGGCGCGCCAGCGGCAGGTCGCGGCCCTGCGCATCGCGCAATGCCGCAACCTGGCCGCGCTCGAACGTGACCCGAAGCCGCTGCGCGGCCTGGGCTCCATCCCAGAACACGAAAGGCCGCAGCGCGATCTCGAGGCCGTCGCGGCCGCGCACGAACCAGCCGGATTCGCCCTCTCGCGCCGCCTCGCGGTAGCCGAGGCTCCGCAGCTCCTGCTCGAGCGCCGCCTGCGGGATGCGCGACCCGGCGTGCAGCTCCAGCGGCCGCGCGTAGACGCGCGCGGGCAGCGCGAAGCGGCGGCCCTCGAACTCGCTGCGCACGCGCAAGTCAAGGTACAGCGTGAACGCGGCCACCGGAAGCGCGACCGCGAGCAGGGCGATCCAGAGGTAACGGCTGAGGCGGGGCATCCCTCCCTACTGACCCGCGGGAGGGCGGTTAGTTCTATACGAGGTAATGGATGCGCGGCCGGGTGCCGGCGTCGGGCTTGAGCACCTGGTGCGTGCGCGTGCGCAGCAGCTCGCTCACCCTGCTCTTGGGGTCGTCGAGGTCGCCAAAGGCCATCGCGCGAGTGGGGCACACCGCGACGCAGGCGGGCTCCTTTCCTTCCTTGAGGCGGTGCGCGCAGAACGTGCACTTGTCAGCCTTGCCTTCGTTCAGCTCGTTCATGAAGCGCGCTTCATAGGGGCAGGCCTTCAGGCACAGCCGGCACTTGATGCACTTCGCATAGTCGATCTGCACCGTGCTTCCGAGCTCGCTCACGTGGCTCGCGCCGGTAGGGCACACCGCGACGCACGGCGGGGTGTCGCAGTGATTGCAGCGCTCGGAGAAAAAAGTCAGCGTCAGGTTCGGGAACCGTCCTTGCACCTCGGCGCGCACGCGATCGCGCCGCTTCCCGGGCGGCACGTTGTTCTCCACATTGCAGGCGACGACGCAGTCCTCGCAGCCGATGCACTGCCGGGTATCGATCACCATTCCGAAGCGCGCCACGGCGTCTCCCTAGGCCGCCTTCTCGAGCGTGACGAAGTTGCCGTGAATGCTCGTCGCGCCCATCAAGGGATCGACCTTGAATCGGGTGGTGAGCTGCGCGGTGCTGGCGCCTTTGCGATACGCGCTCTTCCACGCCCGGGATTCGCTGCCGAAGCCGTGCACGAGATATACGCATTCCGGCCGGATGCGCTCCGTGGCCATGACGCGCACCGGGTTGCTTAGCACCTCGTCCTGGTTGCGCAGGCGGACGTGCATGCCGTTTTCCAGGCCGAGCCTGGCGGCTTCTCCGGCGTTGACCCACACCTCGTTCTCGGGCATCAGCTCGGCGAGCCGCGGATTGCCGACCGTGCGGCTGAAAGTGTGCGCCGGCGCGCGCCCGGTGATGAGCCGGTAGGCGCCCGGCGGCCCGGCTTCGGGACGCTTGTATCGCGGCACCGGATCGAAGCCCTTGTCGGCGAGCTGCCGCGACCAGAATTCGACCTTGCCCGAGGGCGTTTCGTACGCGACCTCGGCGCCCTGGTCGATATAGATCGGCTCCTGCTTGCCCATCAGGACGCCCTTGGCCTTGATCTCGGCCCAGTCGTAGCCGCCTTTGGTGACGCGCGTGCGCAGGTACTCCTCGGCGTCCTTCCAGGGGAAGTAATTCCCGACACCGAGCCGCAGCCCGAGCTCGCGGCCGATCCACCATCCGGGCTGCTGGTCGTGCGGCGGCGCGACCACGGGCTGGCGCAGCGCAAGGAACGGCACGCGCAGGCAGTCGTCGTTGAGCGTGTCGTGGCGTTCCAGGTAGACCGCCTCGGGCAGGACGACGTCGGCGTAGGCGGCGATTTCGCTCGGCACCGTGTCGATCACCACGAGCAGGTCGAGGGCGTCGATCGCCTGCAGCGTGCGATTGCGATCCGGCATCGCCTGCAGCAGGTTGGTGCCATCGATCAGCCACGCCCTGACCGGGTAGGGCTTCCCGGTGATGGTGGCTTCGCGCAGTCCCGTGGTCACGGTCTGATCGGCGAACGGCCATTTCTTGCCGGGGTTGTCCGCCTTGCCGCGGGCCGATTTCGGATAGGGCGGGATCCCGGGATACTCGGGCAGGTCGATATAGCTGGGCATGTAGAAACCGCCCTTGCGGCCCCAGTTGCCCATGAGGGCGTTGAGCAGCGCCATCGCGCGGGCGCGCTGCACATCGTCGCCATACCATGCGCTCCTGCGGCCGGGATGAATGAGCGTCGCAGGCCTGTGCTTTGCCATCTCGCGCGCGGAAGCGCGGATGAGCTGCGCGCCGACGCCGGTCTCCGCAGCCGCCCATTCCGGCGTATTGGCCGCGATCGCTTTGGCAAACTGCTCGAAGCCCGCGCCATGCTGGGCCACGAATTTCCGGTCGTAGCGGCGTTCGCGCACGATCACGTTCATCCAGGCAAGCAGCAGCGCGATGTCCGTGCCCGGCTTCACCGGCAGCCAGTACTTCGCCTTGCTGGCGGCGGTGGAAAACCGCGGATCCGCTACGATGATCGAGGCGCCGTTGCGAATGGCGTCCGCAAATTCCTGTACCTGCGTGTTGTGCAGGTTCTCGCCGAGGTGCGAGCCGACCAGGACCAGGCAGTGCGTGTTGGCGAGATCGGTGTTCTCGGGCGTGCCGGGATTCGTGCCGAAAGTCAGGTTGAAGCCGACATCGCGCGGTCCACGGCACTGCGCGAAGGATGGCGCCGCTGTGTTCGGCGTGCCGAACGCCTTCAGCGCGTGCTCGACGAAATAGGCTCCGATGCCGTGCTTGAACATCGCGATCGACTCGGGCCCGTGCGCCGCCGCGATCTTCTTCAGCCGCCCGGCCGTGAAGTCGAGCGCCTCGCCCCAGGTCACGGCCTTCCATTGCTCCTCGCCGCGCTTGCCGATGCGGATGAGCGGCTTGCGCAGGCGGTCCGGATCGAAGTGCGCGCCGACGCCGCCGGTGCCGCGCGTGCACAGCCGGCCGCGCGACAGCGGGTCGAGCGGATTGCCCTCGATCTTCCACAGCTTGCCGTCGCGGACGTAGGCAATCGCGCCGCACTTCCAGAAGCAGATGTCGCAGGTGGTCGGGATCGCCTGCACGCCGGCAGCGTCGCTGGCGATCCTGCTGGCGAAAGAAATCTGCGGCGCGGCCGCTGCCCCGAACGTCGCGGCGCTGATCTGCAGGAACCGACGCCGGGAGAGCCGTTGCATCGCGCCCTCTACTTCGGCTTGCGGCCGCCCGTCAGCTGCGGGTCCCCGGCGTATCCCAGCGCCTTCCAGTCCAGCCGGTTGGCGGTGGCGCCGTGGCAGTCGCTGCATTTCAGCGCCTGCGCCTTGGGCACCACTTCGTGGAAGATCCCCATCCAGCGATCCACCTCCACGTAGCTCACGTCCTTGGCGGTGAGCTCCTTGCCGAGGAAGCCCTTGGCACCGCCCAGGGCGCTCGCCATGGTGTTGCCGGTACGGAACGTCGGTCCGACCTGCACCGGGATCATCAAGCCCGACGCGGTCTCGATCGGCAGCTTGCCGGTGTGATACTTGAACGGCGAGATCCTCGAGGCTGCGTCGTCGATCGAGCCCTCCGGCCTGTACATCGAGACTTTGCCGTTCGCGCCCGGCTTGACCGGCTGGTCGAGCAGCGCCACGGCGCCCTTGCCGTTCCACCAGGCATACGCCGGCTTCACGTCCCTGGCGAACTCGATGTGCGGCTCGAAGCGGCCCTGGCCCTTCACTTCCTCGGACCTCGACCAGTCGCGGCGCATGTCCGTCGGGTCTTTCTTGGCGAAGCTCGGGATATGGCAGGTCGTGCAGGCCACGGCCGACAGGTGGCGGTCGAGCACCGCGTTGCGATGCGGCGCGCTCTGGTGGCAGCTCTCGCATTGCGGCCGCTGCTCGTTCGTCGGCCAGTCCATGCCGCTCATCTGCGTGCCGGCGCCCTCGACCTTGTGGTCCTTGAACTTGTGGCACTGGATGCACTGCATGCCGCTACCCACGTGCACGTCGAACTCGCGTGTCGGCTTCAAGTGCGCGGTCTCGAGATCGCCGCGCTTGAAGTTCAGGCCGCCGCCCGAGCCGACGTGGCAGGCGAGGCAATTGAGGTTGGTAGGCTTGCCGACGTTCTGCGCGATGTTCGCCATCAGCTCGGGGTTCGCGCGCGCGACCGGCATCCAGGCAAGCGCGCCGCCCTCCTTCTTCGCCACTTCGCGCTTGTAGTTGGAGGCATGGCAGACCAGGCAGTCGATGTTCTCGAGCTGCGCGCGGCTCATCGTCTCGGAGGGCTTCAGGCCGAGGCCTGCGTGGCACTTCGAGCAGCCGTTGCCGATGACCTTGCCCTGGTCGTTGGTGAGAATCGCGATCCACTGGAACGACGGGTTGGTGCAGAAGTCGTTGGTCGAGTTGATCTTGCCGATCCTCCGGCCTGCGCCGTTGACGAGGTTCGGCGCCGGCGCCTTCCACTGGTAATGGATCGAGCCGAAGGCGTGCTTCGCCTGCTCCTCGTGGCAGGCGAGGCAGGTCTTCGTGCCCTCGTAGGCCTGGACGAAATTCTGGTGCGGGTTGACGAGCAGCGTGCCTTCTCCCTGCGGCTGCGGCTGCCCCTGTCCATGCGCCAGAGAGACGGCGGCGAGCAGGATTGCAGCGCTGATCAGGACTTTCGGCTTGTTGCTCACGTTCATCTCCCCGACTCGATGGGCATATCCACCTTGACCGCGACGGGAATGCCGCGGCGGATGCTTTCCGTGACGATGCAGAAATCCTCGAACTGCTCGAGGCAGCGGTCGAGATGCGGCAATGCCCCGGCGCCTTCGGGCAGCGCGATGGAAACGTCGATGCCGGCGATGCGGTAGCGGCCGCGCTCGTTGCGCTCGAGACGGCCGGTTGCCGTGGCCCGCACCCGCCCCGGATTGCCGCGGAACTTGTTGCGCAGGCAGAAGACCAGGCTCGCGGCGAGGCAGTTCCCGACCGCTGCAGCGACCAGGCGCGCGGCGTTCGGGCCGCTTCCCTTGCCGAGCGGCGCGGGCTCATCGAGCAGCAGCTCGGCTCCCGCCGGAGAATCGAAACGCACCCGGAACTCCAGCCCCGAGAGCTGCTCCAGCTCGACGCTGAAGGTGTCGCCGCTCATGCCACGAACCTTAGCCCCGATGCCGCGACGGGATTTTGACCTGGGTCAAAGACATATGAGTGCATGCGCATATTGGCATCCGCTTGGCACGCTTGACCTAGATCAAAAGGCTCGGCCCGAGGAAGAGGATGCTCGGCCGATGAAGCGAGCCTTCCTGACCCTGATTGCCCTGTCGGCAGCGGCGCTCGCGGCTCTCGGATGGCAGCGCTCCGAGCCTGCAGAGACGGTCGCGGTATCCCAGGGCGAGGTCGAAGTGCGCGTCGGCGGGCCGGGCACCGTCCAGGCCCGCATACCGGTCACGGTCGGCGCGCGCCTGTCGGCGCAGGTGGTCGCGCTGTACGCCGATCACGGCGAGCGGGTGGCGCGGGGCCAGCTGCTCGCCATGCTCGACGACCGGGACGTCGCGGCGAAGCGCGCCGCGGCGGCCGCGCTCCGCGAGACCGTCGAGCGCAACGTCGCCGCCGCGCAGGCGACGCTCGCCAAGGCGAACGCCGACCTCGAACTTGCCCGCAACCGCCAGCGCCGCGAGCTCGATCTGGAGCGCGCCGGCTTCATCTCCCAATCGGCGTACGACGCCTCCAGCCTCGGCATGAAGGCGGCGGCCGCCGCCGCCGACAACGCCGCCGCGCTGCTCGCAGCGCGCCGCGCCGAGGCGCGCGCCACGGTGGAGGAATCGCGCTATGCAGATGCCTTGTGGTCGCATACGCGCATCTCGTCGCCGCTCGACGCGCTGGTGATCCGGCGCGCCGTCGAGGTCGGCAGCATGGTGGCTCCGGGCACGCCGCTGTTCAGGCTGGTGGACCCGGCCACGCTGTGGGTCGCGGCGCGCATCGACGAAGCGCTGGTCGGCCGGCTCGCCGAAGGCATGCCCGCCGTCATCCGGCTGCGCAGCGGCGAGCAGCACGCCGGCCGCGTGGCGCGCATCTCGCGGCAGTCCGACCCGGCGACGCGCGAGCTCGAAGTAAACGTCGCTTTCGACGTGCCGCCGGAGCGCTTCGCCATCGACCAGGAAGCCGAGGTGAGCATACTCGCAGCCGTGGAGACGGGGCCGGTGGTGCCGGTCGCGGCGCTGACGCGCTCGAAAGGCGTGCAGGGCGTCATGGTGATGCGGGACGGGCGGGCGCAATTCCAGCCGGTGCGTGTCGGCGCCACCGACGGCAGGCTTGCGCTCATCGCTTCCGGCCTGGAGGAAGGCACGAGGCTCGCCGCATGGACCTCGCGCTGAAGGACATCCGCCGCCATCTCGGCAAGTTCTTCGCCACCATCGCGGGCGTCGGCATGCTGCTCGCCATCGTTCTGGTGATGAACGGCATTTACCAGGGCAACATCTTCGACGGCGTCTGGCTGATCGAGAACACCGCCGCCGACCTGTGGGTGGTCGAGCACGGGCGAGGCGGCCCGTTCAACGAGTCGTCGCGCCTGGCCGGCGACGCCTACAAGAGCGTCGCCGCGACCCCCGGAGTCGAGCGCGCCAGCCCGTTCATCGTGTACCCGGCGCAGCGCGACATCGCCGGCGCGAGCCAGCAATTCACCATCGTCGGCTACGACGTCTTCGGCGGGCTCGGCGGCCCGGGCCGGCTCGCCGCGGGACGCGCCATCGCGGCCCCGCACTGGGAAGCGCTCGCCGATGCGCGGCTCGGGCTGCACCCCGGGGAGCGCCTGCGGCTCGGGGCGCGCGATTACACGGTGGTCGGAATCACGCGCGGCGCCGTGGACCCGGCCGGAAACCCGGTGGTCTACCTTTCGCTGCCCGACGCCCAGGAGGTGCTCTATCGGCAGGACAGCGGCGCGCTGGTCGCCGCGCGCGCCGCCAATGCCAAGCGCCTGGAGCGCGCCGGCTACGCTCCGGCCGAGGCGGCGCGCGTGGCGCCGCTGCTGGCCGCCTCGACCGATACGGTGAATGCCGTTCTCGTAAAAGTGAGAACCGGCGCGGAAGTGCAAGGCGTGCGCCGGAGCATCGAGCGCTGGCTGCACTACAGCGCCTACACCTCGGCCGAGGAGCGCGACCTGATGCTCGAGGGAAGGCTGAAGAAGATGTCCGCCGTGCTCGGCATGTTCCGATCGCTCCTGGTGGTCGTCTCGATCGTCATCATCTCGCTCATCGTGTATGTCCTCACCATCGAGAAGATCCGGCCGATCGCGACGCTCAAGCTGATCGGCGCGCCGAACCGCGTGATCGTGCGCATGATCATGGAGCAGTCCCTGCTCCTGACGCTCGGCAGCTTCGCCGTGGCTTTCGCGCTGATGAGCGCGGTGCGTGACCGCTTCCCGCGCACCCTCGTGATCCTGCCGGAGGAGATCCTCCTCACTTTCGCCGTGATGCTGGCGGGCGGCGTCATCGCCAGCCTGATGGCCATCTGGCACGCGCTGCGCACGCCTCCCGCGCTCGCCCTCGGAAGCTGACGTGACGGTGCTCCAGGTCGAGAAGCTTTCCAAGACCTTCGGCTCCGGCGAGCTGGCGGTGCCGGCGCTGCGCGAGGCGAGCTTCTCGGTCGATGCGGGCGAGCTGGTCGCGCTGCTCGGGCCGAGCGGCTCGGGCAAGAGCACCCTCCTCCTGTGCCTCGGCCTGATCGAGGAACCGAGCGCCGGCCGCATCGCCGTGAACGGCCGCGACGCCTGGTGCAACGGCCCGGTCGGCCTCGACGCGCGCCGCTTCCGCCGCGAGAACATCGGCTTCATTTTCCAGGGACACAACCTGATTCCCTTCCTCACCGCGCAGGAGAACATCGCGCTCGCCGTGCAGTTGAACGGCGCGCGCCGGCGCGAGGCCGCGCGGCGCTCGCGCGAGCTGCTCGACTATCTCGAGATCGGGCACCGCGCAGGCGCGCTGCCGCCGACCCTGTCCGGCGGCGAGCGCCAGCGCGTCGCCATCGGCCGCGCGCTCGCCAACGAGCCGCCGATCGTATTCGCCGACGAGCCGACGGCGGCGCTCGATACCGAGCGCGGCACGAAAGTCATGGCGCTGCTGCGACGCGTGGCGCGCGAAAAGCACACGGCGGTGATCGCGGTGACCCACGACCGGCGCATGGTCGAGGGCTTCGACAGCGCCTACGTCATGAACGACG
>Ga0137796_10000266_pt2 | contig 16504 bp, 14 predicted proteins | sample OV2TP3_FD_97704 | JGI IMG/M metagenome (GOLD analysis project Ga0137796, IMG submission 97704) | reverse complement strand
ATTCCAGGGTCCAGAAACCGCATGCAGAAAGGGATTCTGGCTCTCCTGCCCACTTGCCATTCCCGGCCCGACGCATTAAAAGGTCCATTGATATACCGTATCCCGACCCGGCGCACCTGGAATGCGACCGGCCGCCTTGTCGCAGCGATGGTAGGCGGAACTCTCCTGTTGCAGCGGCACGCTGAATCTGCATCATATACATGCCCGCCCGGCTGTACCGTTACCGTATCGTGAGACATGCCCTCCAGGCCAAATCGCAAAAGAGGAAAAAAAAGATCGAGACGACGCGCCGTCACACCGGCGGGACTCTGGCTGTTTCAGCTTGTGCTCATAGTCTTGTTTTGCGGTGCGACATACGTCATCTGGCTGGATCATCTCATTCGCACCGAATTTGAAGGCAAGCGCTGGTCGTTGCCGGCACGCGTCTATGCACGGCCACTGGAATTGTACAGTGCCCTGAACATCCACCCCGGCGATCTGATTCATGAACTGGAACTGCTCGGCTATCAGCGTGAACGGGAGGTGGATGGACCGGGTGAATATGCGCTGGCAGGGGACACGCTGTATCTGTACAGCCGCACCTTCGAGTTCTGGGACGGCCGCGAGATGTCCCGCAAGGTCCGGCTTGATTTTGCCGGTGATCGTGTTACCGGTCTGGCGGATGCCGCCACCGGCAAGCCTGTGCCGGTTATGCGCCTGGATCCCCTGCTCATCGGCAAGATCCATCCCGAGCACCGCGAGGATCGCGTGCTGGTGTCTTTTGAAGACATCCCGCCGGCGTTGATTGATGCCCTGATCGCCGTTGAAGATCGGAATTTTTTCGGGCACAGCGGAATAGACCCGCGGGGCATCCTGCGCGCCATGTGGATCAATCTCCGTGAAGGAGACGTGGTGCAGGGCGGGAGCACCCTGACGCAGCAACTGGTCAAGAATTTCTTCCTGAACCGGGACAGGACGCTGTGGAGGAAATTTAACGAGATCATCATGTCCGTCCTGCTGGAATGGCATTATCCGAAGCGGGAAATACTGACGGCCTATATCAATGAAGTTTACCTGGGACAGCATGGCGCCCTGGCGGTGCACGGTTTTGGCACCGCCGCGGAATTTTATTTCGCCCGGCCGCTGAACGAATTGCGAACCGACCAGTTGGCCTGCCTCGTCGGCCTGGTGAAAGGCGCTTCCTTTTACAATCCAAGGCGTCATCCGGAACGGGCATTGCAACGGCGCAATCTGGTGCTCGCGCAGATGCGAAAACTGGGTTACCTGGACGCGTCCGAGGCCGGGAAGGCGAGTTCTGCGCCGCTCGGCATCGCGCACAGTCCGGGCTGGAGCAGCGCGAAGTATCCCGATTTCATCGACCTGGTACGCCGGCAGTTGCAGCAGGATTACCGGCCGGAAGACCTGCGCAGCGAAGGGCTGCGCATTTTTACCACGCTGGACCCCTACATCCAGGATGTCGCCGATGCCGCCGTCAGCCGCGTGCTCGCGGGCCTGGAGAAGAACAGGGGCATGCCCGGGAATACCCTGCAGGTTTCCGCGGTCGTAACGAATGTTGCAACAGGTGAAATACTTGCGCTGATCGGAGGCCGGGGAAACGGCATTGCGGGATTCAACCGCGCCCTCGATGCGCGGCGACCCATCGGATCGCTGATCAAGCCGGTGGTCTATCTGACCGCCCTGTCCCAGCCCGATAAATATAATGTACATTCCCTGCTTCGTGATGAGCCGGTAACGGTCAGGCAGCCCGACGGTAAGACCTGGATACCGAAAAATTATGACAATACCGCGCACGGGCAGGTGCCGCTGCACACCGCCCTCGAACAATCCTACAACCTGGCCACGATCAATCTCGGCATGAAGGTCGGGGTGCCGCGCGTGATCAGAACGCTCAGGCAGCTGGGCGTCCACAGGGAAGTAGAGGACTATCCCTCCCTCCTGCTCGGCGCCATTGATTTGACGCCTTTCGAAGTCGCGCAACTCTATCAGACCCTCGCCGGCAACGGCTTCACGGTGTCCTTGCGGGCGATCCGGGAAGTCCTGGACAAGAAAGGCCGGCCGCTGAAGCGTTTTGCCATACGGATCAGGCAGTCTCTGGACAGCCGGGCCGTGTTCATTACCAATTTTCTGATGACCCGGGTGGTCAGCAACGGTACGGCCCGAATCCTCGCTGCCCGGTTTCCGGAGCTGATGCCGGTGGCCGGTAAGACGGGCACCACCAATGATCTCCGGGACAGCTGGTTTGCGGGATTCGGCGATAACGTGCTGGCCGTTACCTGGATCGGGCGGGATGACAACAAGCCCGCCGGGCTGACCGGGGCGGCCGGGGCCTTGCAGGTGTGGGCGGAGATCATGCGGATATTGAAACCCGCCCCCCTCTCCCTGGCTGCTCCCGAAAACGTGGCGTGGATCAAAATGATCAACGGCCGGCGCAGCACTGACGATTGCCCGGCGGCGATTGCCTTTCCTTATATACAACCCTACCTGCCGGAAGGCGAGGCGTGGTGTGAACGGGCGCCGGTATTGCCAGGCCGCCCGGTCCCGGCCATCCCGCCCTGGTCGTTATGAGGCAGTGGTCAAGGGGCTTAACCGTGGCAATCGCGGGATCGCTGACAGCGTGTGCCCCTTTTCTGCCTCAACCCCCCGTGCCGGTTGAAGATCGGGAAGCGCCCGCTCCACCTCCCAGGGTGGAAGTGCCGGCCGAGTTGGAAAGAATCCCGCCCCCCGCTGTTCCGCCGGAACCGCCCCCAGCCCGGCAGGAGGTGCCTGAACCGGCGGTCGCGGATCAACCGGTGCCAGGACCCGCCGTGGTGGCGCTCCTTGATGCAGCGGACCAGTATTCCGCCTCGGGCCAGCGGGAACAGGCCGCGGCCAGCCTGGAGCGGGCGCTGCGCATCGAACCCGGTAATCCCGTGCTGTGGCATCGCCTCGGCCGGCTGCGGCTGCAGGAAAGACAATGGGATCAAGCCATCGCGCTGGCGGAAAAATCGAATGCCCTCGCCAGGGGAGATAAGGCACTGCAGGCCGGCAACTGGGAAATCATTGCCGCGGCCCGGGAGGCGATTGGGGATGCAACCGGCGCCCTGCAGGCCAGAAAGCGGGCACAGGGGTTGCGCGAGTGAGTCCGCGGATTATTCGTCTATCGATTCTGCCTGGTAGCACCAGGCCCTGGCTGGCGGCAGGTTGGCCGGGATGCTGGCCTTGTTTTTCAGGTGCAGAAGAAATTCCTCCGGCTCCGGCAACGCGCTCCACACGGATGGCAAAAACGTTGCCCTGAAACCGTCCTTTTCAATAATCAGTCCGTCGATACCCGGGCGAAGTTGCCGCAGCAAATCGGATTCGGAGCTGAACTCGATGGGTTCGGTAAGCGTCAGGATGGATATGCTGACATGGGTATCCTTGTATTCCTCCCGCTTTAACGGCGTGAATCTCGGGTCACGAAACGCGGCGGCGTAGGCATTCTCCGCGACGCTGACGACGAGGGGAGAATTGGCCGATGTCGTTCCGATACAGCCGCGGAGCATCGAATGCTGCCTGAGGGTAACGAATGTCCCCCTGATTTCTCTCAGCGGTCCGGGAAAATCATCGAGGGAGACCGGTAATGCGGCGCGCGTCCTGAAACCGTGTTCGATACTGCGGCGCGCCACGCCGAGCAGCATCTGCCGGTAATCGTCGTGCAGCATGTCAGGCCTGGGTGAAGGCGTAGGCGCCATAGCCGACCACGCGATCGCGCATCCCCGCCGTATCCCCGGAATTGCGCACATCAAGGGTCCTGACGTTCATGTTCCGGCTGCGGGCGGCATAGAGCAATCCCTGTACCGGTACGCAGCCGCACGCCTGCCGGGGGCCGATCTGCTCGAGTTGCAGCGCCTCGATCGAACGGGTGGTCGACTGGTCAAGCCGGCGCGCCGTGTCGTAGTCGTGGTAATGACTGAGGTCGGAGCTGACGAGAATCAGTGTTTCCTTGCCGCCCCACAGGATGTCCAGGACTTCGGCGACTTCCGCCGCACTGGCGTCGCCTGCCACCAGCGGCACGATCTGAAAATCGTCCAGGAGGATTTGCAGGAATGGCAGGTGGACTTCGAGGCTGTGCTCCTGTTCATGGGCGGCGTCGGAAACGGTCACCTGCCGCAGGTCCCTGAGCAACCGGACGGCGTCCTGATCGACGGTGATTTCACCGAGCGGCGTGGCAAAATGGGTGGCCCGGCTCAGGGCCAGGCCGCGTAGATAGACGCGGTGCGCCGGTCCCACGAGGACCACGCGGGTAATGTCGCGTGTGCCGGGCCGCAGGCTCGCATACGCCACAGCCGCGGTGGGTCCGGAATAGATGTATCCGGCATGCGGCGCGATCAGTGCCTTGGGGGCCGGTCCCGACGCTTCAGCCTGGTCCAGGAGCCGGCTCACCGTGCGCCGCAATTCCTCCGGTGTGCCGGGGTAGAAGTAGCCGGCCACCGCGGGGGGGCGGACTATCGCCGCCCGGCTGCCTGGATTATTATTCATATACGCGCAGTCAGCGGAGAGCAATTGGGCGCATTGCGCTGTCTATACAGTATAGTGAGTTTCAACTCCAGGTGCAGGACATGACTTTCGGAAATTCTACCGTACCGACGCGTTATTGGCACACGCTGGAAGACGGGCGTGTCCAGTGCGACATGTGCCCGCGTGCCTGCAAGCTGAAAGAAGGCCAGCGCGGCCTGTGTTTCGTGCGCGCCTGCGAAGGCGGCGCGATCGTCCTGACCACGTACGGCCGATCCAGCGGCTTCTGCGTTGACCCCATCGAGAAAAAGCCGCTGAATCATTTTCTGCCCGGTACCTCGGTGCTTTCTTTCGGAACGGCCGGGTGCAACCTGGCGTGCAAGTTCTGCCAGAACTGGGACATCAGCAAGTCGCGCGAGATCGACACCCTCGCCGATGCCGCCTCGCCCGAGAAGCTCGCCCATACGGCGAAGCAGCTCGGCTGCCGGAGCGTGGCGTTTACCTATAACGACCCCGTGATCTTCCACGAATACGCGATCGACGTGGCGCAGGCGTGCCGGGAACAGGGCATCTGTTCGGTGGCGGTCACCGCCGGCTACGTCTGCAAGGAACCCCGTGCCGAGTTCTACCGCTATATGGACGCCGCGAATGTCGATCTCAAGTCATTCACCGAGCGGTTCTACCGGTACATTACCGGCGGCCATCTGGGTGCCGTGCTGGATACGCTGTGTTATCTCAAGCATGAAACGGACGTCTGGTTCGAGATCACGAACCTCATCATTCCCGGCGAGAATGATTCGGATCGCGAGCTCGACGAGATGACCCGGTGGATCGTTGAACATCTCGGCCCGGATGTGCCCGTGCATTTCACCGCCTTTCACCCGGACTGGAAAATGATGGACAAGCCCCATACGCCACCGGCGACGCTGACCAGGGCGCGTCAAATCGCCATCCGCAACGGCATTCATTATGCCTATACCGGAAACGTTCATGATATGCAGGGCGGCACAACCCGGTGCCACCGGTGCGGGGAAGCATTGATCGTGCGTGACTGGTACGTGATCAAGGCATGGCGCCTGGGCCCGGGAGGAGAATGTCCGGCGTGCGGCACACCGAGCCACGGTGTCTTCGAGGAACAGCCCGGTCACTGGGGTGCACGGCGCATGCCGGTGAGGCTCGCCGTGCTGCACTGAGGCCGCACAGCCGTTGCCTTGAAAATCACCGGTATGCCCTGTAGACTGCGCCTCCGTCAGTGCGGGGTGGAGCAGTCTGGCAGCTCGTCGGGCTCATAACCCGAAGGTCGCAGGTTCAAATCCTGCCCCCGCTACCAGTTGGTACAAGGCCCGCAACGGGCCTTTTTACGTTAGCCGGTCCATGGAATACGGGCTGGCCGGGTGGCAGACAGCCCCGGTCGGCGCTATACTATTCCTGATTTCAGAGCGGGATTTGAAAGTGGGCCTTGTGCCCACTTTTTGTTTTAGACATATGTATCGACAGAATCCGGTACTGGTCGAGTTGCTGGAGCCCGTGGTCAGCTCCCTGGGTTATGAACTGCTGGGTATTGAGCATTTCCCCCGCGGCCAGGGATCGCTGTTACGCATTTACATCGACAGCGAGGACGGCATCAGCCTGGATGACTGCGCGCGCGTCAGTGATCGGGTGGCGGGACTGCTGGATGTCCGGGACCCCATCCGGGGCTCCTACTATCTGGAAGTGTCGTCGCCGGGATTTGATCGGCCGCTGTTTACGCTGGATCAGTTGAAGCGCTTCATCGGCCGCCGCGTGCACTTGAGGCTGCACCGGAAAATCGACGGACGCCGCCGGATAACGGGCGAAGTTGCGGCCGTGGATACGGACGTTGTGAAAATCCGCGTGGACGGCACGGAGTGCCTTGTCCCGGCGGACATGATTGACCGGGCACATCTTGTGCCGTGAAACATTATTGAATCAGGAGCTGTATGAACAAAGAAATTCTCATGGTCGTCGACGTCGTCTCCAACGAAAAAGGCGTAAGCAAGGAGATTATCTTCGAGGCCATAGAGGCGGCATTGGCCAGCGCCACCAAGAAACGCAACCGGGAAGACATCGAGGCCCGCGTGGCGGTTGATCGCCAGACCGGTGATTACGATACGTTCCGGCGCTGGGAAGTCGTGGAGGACAGCGATGAACCGCTGGAATATCCCTCGCGCCAGATCAGGTTATCCGCCGCCAGGGAAAAGCAGCCCGGTGTGGAAGTCGGCGAGTATATTGAAGAACCCATGCAATCCGTCGAGTTCGGACGCATCGCCGCACAGACAGCGAAGCAGGTCATCGTTCAGAAAGTGCGCGAAGCGGAACGCGCCCAGGTCGTTGATGCCTACAAGGACAGGATTGGCCAGATGGTCAGCGGCGTGGTCAAGCGCGTTGAGCGGACCGGCGTTTACCTGGACCTCGGGAGCAATGCCGAGGCCTTCATCCCCCGGGAATGCATGATCCCCCGGGAGGCCGTGCGGCCGGGTGACAGATTGCGCGCCTATCTTTACGAGGTGCGCTCGGAACCGCGGGGTCCGCAGCTGTTCCTCAGTCGGACGGCGCCGGAACTGCTCATTGAATTGTTCAAGCTCGAGGTGCCGGAGATCAACGAGGGCCTGATCGAGATTATCGGCGGTGCGCGTGATCCCGGCGCGAGGGCGAAGATCGCGGTGAGGGCGAAAGACCCGCGCATCGATCCCATCGGCGCCTGCGTCGGCATGCGGGGATCCCGGGTCCAGGCCGTCTCCAACGAACTTTCCGGGGAGCGCGTCGACATCATCCTCTGGGATGAAAACCCGGCGCAGTTTGTCATCAACGCGATGGCGCCGGCGGAGGTCGCTTCCATTCTGGTGGATGAGGAGGCGCACAGCATGGATGTCGCGGTGGATGAAAGCAATCTGTCGCAGGCCATCGGCCGCGGCGGGCAGAACGTCAAGCTCGCCAGCGAATTGACCCGCTGGGAACTCAACGTCATGTCGGTCGAACAGGCGGACGCGAAAAATGAGGCCGAGTCCCAGACCCTGCAGAAGCTGTTCATGGAACAGCTCGACGTGGATGAGGAAGTCGCCAATATCCTGGTGCAGGAAGGCTTTTCCAGTATCGAGGAAGTTGCGTACGTGCCCGAGAACGAAATGCTCAAGATCGAGGAATTTGACAAGGACCTGGTGGCTGAACTGCGTGAGCGCGCGCGCGACGTCATGCTTACCAGGGCCATTGTCAGCGAGGAAAAACTGATCGATGTCAAACCGGCGGATGACCTGCTGACCATGGAAGGCATGGATGAGGCGCTGGCCTACGAGCTTGCCGGCCGCGGCATCGTGACTATGGAAGACCTTGCCGAACAGTCCGTCGATGACCTGCAGGGGATCGAAAACCTGGATCCGGAGCGCGCCGGCAAATTGATAATGACGGCCAGGATTCCGTGGTTTGAATCTGAAAAACAGGACAGCGACGGGGTGGCCAATGCCTGAAGTCACCATCAGACAGTTTGCCGATGTCGTCGGTATCCCGCCGGACCGGCTGTTGGAGCAGCTGGAGGCAGCCGGGTTTGAAGGCAAGACCGCCGAAGACATGATCACGGATGACGAGAAAACCGAACTGCTGTCCTACCTGAGGCGGAAGCATGGCAAGACGGACTCGGCCGAACCGAGAAAAATCACGCTCAAGCGCAAGACCCTGAGCGAAATAAAGGTGCCGGTGGCGGCCCAGGGACGCGGCAAGATCCGCTCGAAAACGGTCAGCGTCGAATTCAGAAAACGCCGGACCTATGTCCGGCGCAAGGACATCGAGGAAAGCCAGGCCGCGGCCGCCGTCAGCACCGAGCCGCTGCTCGAGGACAAGCCGCCGGCAGACAGGCAGGAAGCCCCCGCCGTTGTCCAGGATGCCGCCGCACTGTCGGAAATTACTCCCGCTGCGGCGGAAAAAGAGGCCGCCATAATCGATGTTGAAGCGCCTGCCGCCGAACCGCAACCGGTGCCGGAAATCAGGCCGGAAACTCAGCCGAGAGAATGGCAGCGCGCCCGGGAAGATATCCAGGTGGCCAGGCCGAAAACGCCGGCGGAGGATAAACAGGGCAAGCATGGCTGGCAGGAATTGCACGTGGCCACCGACAAGTCGGGCCGCCGCAGAAAACGGCAAAGGCCTAAGCCGGTGTTGACCGCCATCACCACGCAGCACGGTTTTGAGAAACCTACCGCGCCCATCGTAAGGGAAGTCCTGATCCCGGAAAGCATTACGGTGGGTGAACTCTCCCAGCGCATGTCGGTAAAGGCCAATGAAGTCATCAAGCTCATGATGAGCCTGGGCAGCTTGGCCACGATCAACCAGATTATCGATCAGGAAACGGCGTCGATCGTGGTGGAGGAGATGGGCCATATCCCGAGGCTGACGAAGGAAAACGCCCTTGAAGAGGAAATTGTCAGGGCGTCGAGACAGGAGGGCGAAGCGGTGCAGCGGCCTCCGGTCGTCACCATCATGGGGCATGTCGACCACGGCAAGACTTCCCTCCTGGATTACATCCGGCGCACGCGGGTCGCTGAAGGCGAGGCCGGCGGGATCACCCAGCACATCGGTGCCTATACGGTGGATGCAGGCAAAAGCAGGATAACGTTCCTGGACACGCCGGGGCACGCGGCCTTCACTGCCATGCGCGCGCGCGGCGCAAAGGTCACGGATATCGTGGTCATCGTGGTGGCCGCCGACGACGGCGTCATGCCGCAGACCGTGGAGGCGATTCAGCACGCACGGGCCGCGAAAGTACCGCTGATTATCGCGATCAACAAGATCGACAAGCCCGAGGCCGATCCGGACCGGGTCAAGCAGGAACTGGCCAAACATGACATCCTCCCCGAAGAATGGGGCGGCGACACCCTGTTCGTGAAAGTATCGGCCAGGACGGGGGAAGGCGTCGATAATCTGCTGGAAAGCATCCTGCTCCAGGCCGAGATTCTGGAGCTGACCGCCATGGATTCCGGCCCAGCCAGCGGTACCGTGATCGAGTCACGGCTCGACAGGGGACGCGGCCCGGTAGCGACGGTCCTGGTCCAGAACGGCCTGCTGCAAAAGGGCGACATCGTGCTGAGCGGATACGAATTCGGGCGGGTGCGCGCCCTGCTTGACGAAAACGGCAACGAGATTCATTCAGCCGGTCCGTCCGTTCCCGTGGAAATCCTGGGTTTATCGGGTACCCCGAACGTCGGGGATGAAATGATCGTCGTGCCGGATGAAAAAAAGGCGCGTGAGATCGCCATGTTCAGGCAGGGCAAATACCGGCAGGACAAGCTGGCCCAGCAACAGGCCACCAAGATGGAGAATCTGCTGGCGCAAATGGGCGAAGGTGAGGCCGCCGTGCTGAATCTCATTATAAAGGCCGACGTCCAGGGGTCCGCGGAGGCGATCAGTGAAGCGCTGGGCAAGCTGTCTTCGGAGGAAGTCTCCGTGAATATCGTCAGCAGCGGCGTAGGCGGCATTACCGAGTCCGATATCAATCTGGCGATGGCGTCGAAGGGGCTCGTGATCGGTTTCAATGTCCGTGCAGACGCCTCGGCGCGAAAGCTGGCGGAAGAGGAGGGGATCGATGTGCGCTACTACGGTGTCATCTACGACGTGGTGGACGACATCAGGAACGCCGTCAGCGGCATGTTGGAACCGGAAATTCGCGAACAGATCGTCGGCATTGCCGAAGTGAAGGAAGTTTTCCGGTCGCCCAAGTTCGGCGATATCGCGGGCTGCCTTGTGACCAGCGGCGTCGTCAGGAGAAACAACCCGATACGCGTATTGCGCGACAACGTGGTCATCTACGAGGGTGAACTGGAATCGCTGCGCAGGTTCAAGGACGATGTCAGCGAGGTAAAATCCGGGACGGAATGCGGCATTGGTGTAAAAAACTACAATGATGTCAGGGTGGGGGACCAGATCGAAGTCTTCGAGCGTGTCGAGGTGGCACGCACGGTCTGAGCGGCTGAACCCGGCGGCCGGGTGTCGCGCCTGTTATTGACGCCACGGCGCTATGCCGGGAAATTCTGAAAAGGGGTCCGGGCCTGTATCATGCCAAGAGAATTCAGCAGGAGCCTGCGCGTTGGCGATATCATTCAACGCGAGCTGTCAAATCTCATCCGGCGGCAGGTGAACGAGTCCGGTCTGGGGATCGTGACGGTGTCCGCCGTCAGGGTCAGCCCCGATCTTAAAAACGCCACCGTCTACATTACCTGTCTCGGCAACACCGCCGGCAACGACCGGGTAATCGGAGTCCTTAATGAACACGCCGGCCAGTTCCGGCAGGTCCTGGCCAGACAGTTGACCACGCGCATCATCCCCCGCCTCCGGTTCGAATATGACCTTTCCCTCGAGCGGGCCAACCGGCTGACGGCGCTGATAGACTCGCTTGCGGCGGGGAAAAATCGTGACAACGGCGGTTAACGGGGATCGAGCGGGGCGCCGGCGCACTTGATGGCGAGAACGCGGAAGGCGCGCGGGCGCGATGTCCATGGTGTCGTGTTGCTGGATAAACCCGTCGGGATCACCTCCAACGAGGCGCTGCAGCGGGTCAAGGCGCTTTATCAGGCGCGCAAGGCCGGTCATACCGGCAGCCTGGACGCGCTCGCCAGCGGCCTTTTGCCCATCTGCCTGGGCGAGGCGACCAAACTGTCCGGTTACCTCCTGGCCGCGGATAAAAGCTACCGGGCCGTGTGCCGGCTGGGTATCGTGACCGATACCGGTGACGCCACGGGAGAAGTGATTTCACGGCAAGACGTTCCTGAACTGACGGCCGCGGCGATCGAAGCGGTGCTTTCCGAATTCCGCGGCGAGATCAGCCAGATCCCCCCCATGCATTCCGCGCTGAAGCACAAGGGCCAGCGACTGTACCAACTGGCCTACCAGGGAATCGAGGTCGGTCGTGAACCGAGGCGCGTGACGGTCCATGAACTTCGCCTTCTCGCCAGTTCGGCCGGTGAATTCGAGATCAAAGTGCGCTGCTCCAAGGGGACGTATATCCGCACGCTTGCCGAAGACATCGGCCAAAGGCTGGGTTGCGGTGCGCATGTCAGCGCCCTCAGGCGCTTGCAGGTCGGCCCCTTCGGAGAAGGGCGGATGGTGACTCTCGAAGAACTGGAACGAGCGGTTCGTACGGAGCCGGCGGCTCTCGACAGGTACCTGCTGGCCATGGACGAGGTGCTGGTGAACCTTCCCGGTGTCGAACTCTCCGAAAGCCTGGCCTATTACCTGAGGCAGGGTCAGCCCGTGATCGTGCCCCACTCCCCGACCGAGGGCCTGGTGCGGATCTATGACCACGACCACCTGTTTCTCGGCGTTGGCGAGGTCCTGGACGACGGCCGGATTGCGCCGCGGCGACTGGTTGCAGTACGGAAATGAATCCTGAAAAGGGTCCGGCAGATTCTTGTCCACTTACGGGTGCGCGGGTACAATACGCGCCTCGTTCAGTCCAGCAGTATCAGGAGTTCTTCTGTTTTATGGCGCTAAATAACCAGCAAAAGGCCGAAATCGTCAGGGATTTCCAGATTTCAGCAGGGGATACCGGATCGCCCGAAGTTCAGGTGGCGCTGCTCACGGCACGCATTTCCGATCTCTCGGACCATTTCAAGACCCATACCAAGGATCACCACTCCCGCCAGGGCCTCCTCAAGATGGTCAATCAGCGCCGGAAACTTCTGGATTATCTGAAAAGAACGGATCTCAACCGCTATCGTGATTTGATTGGGCGACTGGGACTTCGCAAGTAACCAGGGATTGCACTCGCTGGCCGCCAGGTAATCGCGCCGTGTGCCGCAGGCTGTAGTCAGAAAAAGATAAATGCTATCCAGATTCAACCTTCTTCCATCGATTATTCACAGTACATGCGCCTGAAATCGCTGCGCGGTCGTGGCCGGGACAGGGTGAGCGCACCCGGCCGGGTGCCAGGCTTTCGATCATACCCGGGTACCGCGTCATATTTCGAGCTATTGTCCAGTGTCATCATGACCGGAGCATACCTATGAATGCAGTCAGGAAAGAGTTTCAGTTCGGGGAACACAACGTCGTTTTGGAAACAGGCAAGATTGCCCGCCAGGCAACGGGAGCGGTCACGGTGTCCATGGGAGATACGGTGGTGCTGGTGACCTGCGTGGCGAGCATGGAGAGCGATCTCGAACGCGACTTCTTCCCGCTCACCGTCGATTACCAGGAACGCACCTATGCGGCGGGCAAGATCCCGGGCGGATTTTTCAAGCGGGAGGGCAGACCGTCGGAGAAGGAAACGCTGACCTCGCGACTTATCGACCGTCCCCTGCGGCCGCTGTTCCCCAGGGACTTCAGAAACGAAGTCCAGATCATCGCCACCGTCATGTCGCTCGATCCCGATATCGATCCCGATATCCCCGCCCTGATCGGCGCCTCCGCCGCCGTTGCGATCTCCGGCGTACCGTTCAAGGGACCCATCGGCGCTGCGCGCGTCGGGTACAGGGACGGCAGCTATCTGATCAACCCCACGTTTACACAACTGAAATCCTCCGACCTTGACCTGGTCGTGGCCGGTACCCGAAGCTCCGTCTTGATGGTGGAATCCGAGGCCAGGCAATTGTCCGAGGAAATCATGCTGGGGGCCGTCATGTACGGCCATGAGCAGTACCAGGTGGTTATCGATCACATTGTCGAGCTGGCCCGGGAAGCCGGAAGACGCTGGGACTGGCAGCCGCCGCCGCGGGACCCTGCCCTGGAGGCCGAGGTGGAAAAGCGCTGCGTCGATCTCCTGCGGGAGGCGTATGCCATCCAGGACAAGCTGAGCCGCAGGGAGCGACTCAACGAGATCCGCCAGGACACCGTGCTGGCTTTGACCGAGAACGAAAATGTCCTCTGGACCGAAGCGCAGATCACGACGGCGATTGAGGCGCTGGAGGCGCGTATCGTCAGAAGCAGCATCCTCTCGGGCGAGAGCCGCATCGATGGCCGTGATACGAAGACCGTCAGGCCGATCATCGCCGAGGTCGGTGTCCTGCCGAGGACACACGGCTCCGCCCTGTTCACCCGTGGCGAGACGCAGGCCCTGGTTGTGACTTCACTTGGCACCGGAAGGGATGCGCAGATCGTGGACGCCATTGAAGGTGAACGGCGCGACGTATTCATGCTGCACTACAACTTTCCCCCGTACTGCGTGGGCGAGACCGGGCGTATCGGCAGCCCCAGGCGCCGCGAGATCGGGCATGGCCGCCTCGCCAAGCGAGGTATCATGGCGGTCATGCCTGACATGAGCAGTTTCCCCTATACCATCCGCGTGGTCTCCGAGATCACCGAGTCCAACGGCTCCAGCTCCATGGCTACCGTCTGCGGCACAAGCCTCTCGCTGATGGATGCGGGTATCGCCATTTCCGCGCCGGTTGCCGGCATCGCCATGGGCCTCATCAAGGAAGGCGACAGGTTTGCCGTCCTGTCCGATATTATGGGAGACGAGGATCACCTCGGGGACATGGATTTCAAGGTCGCCGGCACGGCGGTAGGCATCACCGCCCTGCAGATGGACATCAAGATCGACGGCATCACCCGGGAGATCATGGAGGCAGCGCTGGCGCAGGCGTGCGAAGGCAGGCTGCACATCCTGGAAAAAATGAACGCCGTTATCGCCAGCCCGCGCAGCGAGATGTCCGAATATGCGCCGCGCATTACCACCATCAAGATTAACCCGGAAAAAATCCGGGATGTCATTGGCAAGGGCGGCGCTACCATCCGCGCGATTACCGAAGAGACCGGAACAACGATCGATATTGACGATGACGGTACGGTAAAGATCGCCGCGGTCGACAAGGCCGCCGGTGAGGAGGCCCGCAAGCGCATAGAACTGCTGACGGCCGATATCGAGGTCGGCAAGATATATGAAGGGAGGGTGGCGAAGCTCATGGACTTCGGTGCCTTCGTCAATATCCTGCCCGGCAAGGACGGACTGGTGCATATCTCGCAGATTTCCAACGAGCGGGTCGAGAACGTCAGCGACAAGCTGACAGAAGGCGAATTCGTGAAGGTCAAGGTCCTGGAGATCGACAAACAAGGGCGGGTACGCCTCAGCATGAAGGCCGTGAACGAGTGAACACGCGCCTTCATTGCAAAAGAAAGGGCGCCAAGCCCTTTTTTTGTGCCCCGACGCGGCGATTTTCCGGTGGAGGACATTAATGATCGGCGCGTGCTGGATCCCTCCCGTGACGTCGCCGCAACGTTATGGTGGACAGGATACGGCCTGAGGGGAGTGCCTCATCGCGTGAGATCGGTGCAGAATTAATGGAACGCTATATCACCCTGTTTCCACTGGGCGCCGTGGTCTTTTCGGTGTTTGCCGCACTGGTGCCGGGTCTGCTCGCGCCTTTGCAGGGCTGGATCGTACCTCTCCTCGGCGTGGTCATGTTCGGGATGGGCATTACGCTCACGCCGGATAATTTCCTGGCGGTTTTCAGGCAACCTCGCCTGATTCTCCTGGGGGTGGTGCTGCAATTCCTGTTGATGCCGTTTTTCGCCTGGCTGCTGGGCGTGGTGTTGAATATGCCGCTCCTCCTCGCCGCCGGACTGATCCTGGTCGGCGCCTGTCCCGGGGGGACCGCCTCCAATGTCATCTGTTACCTGGCGCGGGGCGATGTGGCCCTGTCGATTACCCTGACATCCGTCTCTACCGTACTCGCCGTCATCATGACGCCTTTTCTCACCTGGTTTTACATCGGCCGTCACATCCCCGTCCCCGTACTGGACATGCTGCTGGATATCCTGTTGATTATCATCGTGCCCGTCGTCCTGGGCCTCCTGGTCAACCGTGCCCTGGGCGAGAAGCTGGGGCCGATCAAGCGAGGTTTTCCGTTGCTGTCCATGCTCGCCATCATCCTTATCATCGGCATCATCATCGCGATGAACGAAGCGCGCCTTGCCCGGCTCATTCCGGCGGTTGTGGCGGGCGTCCTTCTGCACAACGCGCTCGGGCTCCTCGGCGGTTACGGGATCCCCTGGCTGCTGGGCTATGACGAACGGATCTGCAGGACACTGGCCATCGAGGTAGGCATGCAGAATTCAGGCCTGGGAGTAGCGCTCGCGGTGAAATATCTGGCACCGGCGGCGGCGTTGCCCGGGGCAATATTCAGCATCTGGCACAATATTTCAGGCGCAATCCTGGCCGGCATATGGGCGAGATCGGAACGGGACAACCTTCCCCGGTGATCTACCGGTCCACATCCGGGGCAGGGAGATTGGTCCGCCTGGTTTTTTCATGCCTGCCGGTGTTGGCTGCCTGTGATCGCCCGTCACCGGACTATTTTCCACTCGAAGCGGGGCGTTACTGGCGTTACGTCATGTCTTACCAGACCATGGACGGGCGTTACCGGGGTATCTACGCCGTGGAAAACCTGGGCGGGCAATCGCCAGCGGGCGAGGCCGTCTATATCCGCAAGCAGCTTGATGGCACGAAGCTGTTTTACCGCAAACAGGCGGACGGGATCATGCTCCTCGGCCGGGAAAAGATCGCCGTACGGGAAACCGCCCTCAGCGAAGAAAACCACACGGTCTTTCGCCACCCCCTTCGGGTTGGTACCGAGTGGAAGGAAACCACGTTTACCAGGGTATTGATTAAAACCGGCCCGCCGCAGAAAACCGAGTTCCACATCGTGGCCAGGGTGCCGGTGATCATGCGGGTCGATTCCATGACGGACACGGTGGACGTGCCCGCCGGGACTTTCGGGGATTGCATGCGGATCACCGTATCAGGCGATGCCTTTACCAACGCCGGCAACTACGTTGGACGCACCATTGTCCGGGTCCACGAGGTCAACTGGTATGCCCCGGGCGTCGGGCTGGTGAAATCCGTCCGCCGGGAGTCCACCACCAGCCAGGCGCTGGACAAGGGTGAGATCACACTCGAACTGGAAGCTTACCGACTCTGATGTCCCGTAATAAGGGGGGGATCCATAAAAACTCGGGTGATAAGCCACCCGGAAGCCGTAACACCCGCACCATTCTGGGACAAATCCCATAAAGCCTGCACGATCCAGGTGCGCACTAA
>Ga0137796_10001024_pt1 | contig 16521 bp, 9 predicted proteins | sample OV2TP3_FD_97704 | JGI IMG/M metagenome (GOLD analysis project Ga0137796, IMG submission 97704) | reverse complement strand
GGTGGAGTAGAAGAGATTGACCGTGTTGATTGTCCCGGACTTTGTCCAGGTAATGGTCTTAGTGCCGCCCACTGTCAGGATCTCGCCCGCCGTGGGGGCGGTGACAATGAGGCCGGCCTTAATCGTGAAGGCCCCGGAGATCCCCTCACTCGCCGGATGGCCCGCATCAGCATCCACCACCTTGACCTTCACATTGGAGCTGATGGCATCGGGGATGGTCCACACGAAGCTACCCGTGTTGGTGGCCGGGGTGGCCGTGATCAGGGTCTGGGTGGCAAAGTCATTGGTGGAGTAGTAGAGGTTCACTGTGCCCACGGTCCCGGCCGTGGTCCAGGTAATCGTGGTTGAGCCTCCCACGGTAAAGGTCTGGCCGGCTGTGGGGGCTGTGACGGTGAGGCCGCCCTTGATGGTGAAGGCGGCTGAAATTGCCTCGGTGGCCGGATGGCCTGTATCCACATCCACCACCTTGATCTTCACATTGGTGCTGATGGTATCCGGAACCGTCCACGAGAAGCTCCCACCGGTCGGGCCATTGGTCACCGGGGTGGTGTTGATCTTGGTCTGGGTGGCAAAGTCATTAGTGGAGTAGTAGAGATCCACGGTATTGATGGTCCCGCTCTTTGTCCAAGAGATCGTCTTGGTGCCGCCCACGGTCAGGATCTCGCCTGCGGTGGGAGCGGTGATAGCAAGATCGCCCTTGATCTTGAAGGCGGCCGAGACCCCTTCGGTCAACGGATGGCCCGCATCGGCATCCACCACCTTGACCTTCACATTGGTGCTGATGGCATCCGGAACGGTCAAGGAGTAGCTCCCGCCTGTCGGACCATTGGTCACCGGCCCTGCTGTGGTGATAAGGGTCGAGGTCGCGAAGTTATCCACCGAATAGTAGAGATTCACGGTCGCGATCGAGCCGACCTTATCCCAACTGATCGTCTGGGTGGTGTTATAGGTCCAGACCGTCGTGCTCACCGGACTGGTGACAGTGAGCTTGCCTTTCACGGTGAAGCCTGCGGAGTCCACAAAGACGCTGGAATCACCCGAATGCTCGATCCGCACCTTGGCCGATGTGGAGATCCGGTCCGCCACCGGCGACCAGACAAAACAGCCACCTTTCAAGGCCCCCACATCCGCGGGTGGCGTGCAGCCCGCATTGGCCCCATTGGTGATACCAGTGGCGATGGTTTCCACATCCACAAAGTTCCCCAATCTCGAAAACTTGATCGTCACGGTGGGGATCGCGCCGACACCGGTGGAGTGCCACATGATCGTCACCGGATCGCCCACCACCCACACAGAGGTGCTGGATGGGTTATCCCCAGCCTGGAATGAGAGCTGTCCTTTGATTGTGAAAGGATTCGGCGAGACCGCATTGACCGAGCCCGAAAATTCAGACCGCGCATCGCTCACCCGGATCTTCGCATTGGATGAGCCGATGTCCGGGATCGCCCAGGGGGTGAAGCAGCCCGTGGCGCCGGCAGGGATGGTGCAGCCACCGGTGGCGGCCGTGGCGGAGACAGAGGCTGCGATCACGGTCGCGGTTGCAAAGTTATCCGTGGAGTACTCGATCTTGACGTTGGGGACGCCATTCGCATTCCAGGCAATCGTTGCGCTCGACCCGACGGTAAAGCTCTGGCCAGCGCTCATCCCGGGGGTTGGATCCTTCAGGGCCACTGTTCCTTTAATCGTGAACTCTGACGAGAACGCCACGGTGGGGCTCACAACCTCCTCTTGGACACGGATCTTGACCCGAGTCGAGGTGGCGGAGGCGGGCGTGATCCAGGTGAAGCTTCCGGTTCCCCCAGTACCCTTTGGGACACCCGTGGCGATGTTGAAGGGATAGCCATCCAGCCCTCCATCAAGTGAGTAGTCAATGCGGAGAGTGGCTGAAATGGCGCCGGTATAATTCCAGGTGATGGTTATCGGATCACCCACGGTGTAGACCGAAGCGCCTGCCGGACTGGTGACCTGTATCTCCTTGACAGACGTGATCGTGAAGTTCCCGGAGCTACTCTGAACCGCAGGAGGAGAGCCATCATCAATAAGGTCCTTAGAGGCCACCCGCACCTTGACCGTCGTGCTCGTAACCCCGGGAACGGACCAGAGGTAGCAGCCTGGGGTGCCCGGCGCGGCTGTGTCCGGAGGAAGAGTGCATCCCGTATTCGCGCCATGGGGAGGATCCGCGATCAGGCTCCAGGTGGTCCCGCCGTCCGTGGAGTACTCGAGCCGGACCGTCCCGCAGGGCGTACCCTCACAGAGGTACTCCCACGTGATGTTCTCACTGTTACCGCCGCTCCAGCTCTCGCCCCCCACCGGCCGGGTGAGGGTCGCCCGAGCGACATCCGGTTTGACCGCCACCGCATCCAGCTCCACCGCCTTCGTCCCGTCCGAGACCAAGAAGGCCTTGAAGTAGAAGGTAGAGGTCTGACCGGACCCGTGACCCGCGTGGTCATCGAAGAACCGAATATTGTTATTGACAGCATTTTTGTCATTGCTCTGGGTGGGCCCTGACGCGGTCGTCCAGTTTGAGCCGTTGAAGTAATAACAGATGTCAGTGGTATTCGGATCTCCCTGACAGAGCTGGTATTTGACCTCAGAGCCCTCTCCTCCTGCATGTCCGGGACCCAGGGTCTCGGCGAACTCGGTTAGGCGGCTGTAGGTTACGCCGGTCTTTGGCTTAATCGAGGGGCTGTCGGTGAAGTAGGGCCGCTCATAATCCACCGTGACGCTCTGGAGATTAGGGTTCAAGGTGCTGTCGTTGGTGAAGAAATAGAACTTGTACTGGAAATACTGATTCTTTTGGATCCTCAGGTTCTCTGTGAGCGCCGTATAGTAGGATGTGGTCGTCCCGTCCGGGCCAACGAAAGACTCCCCCACGCAGCCGGCATCATCGCAGGAGCGGACCTGGAATCGGACGTTCGAGTGGGGCACTGCATTGATCCATAAATCAACCGTCCCGGCTCCGGTGGTGAGGGTAGCGGTGATGTCCGGTGCCCGATTACCCTGGACGCTGTTCATCTGATCCACGGCCACCATCCCGGAGGTTGCCGTTGCGCCGGAAAGGTTCGTGATCGTGGTAAACGTCGGCGAGGCGCCGCCACTGTTCTGAAACCAGACGACGTAGGGGGCCGATCCTTGATTCGACACAATATCGAGATCCCCATCCAGATCAATGTCGGCCACCGCGACGCCCGTCCCAGCGCCCGCGCCGGTGACCGTCCCAATAAGGGCTTCTGTCCATGTGCCCGTCAGTGTGGCCTGAGGACAGGGTGAGGAGGTGCAAGGATTTTTGTACCACCGGATCTCGCCTGATGTCTTGTTGACATTAATAACGTCTAGGAAGCCATCCCCGTTGAGATCAGCGAGTTGAAGATCCCTCGAGTAGTCCGCTGCCCCGCCCACAAGGGTCCCGATGGTGAAACCGATGGCGTCTCCGACCTTTGGCTCCCATGAAGGGGGATCACCGCCAGCATTGATATAGCCCCGGATCTGAGGAGAAGTCGAAGGCCGAGTCGTCGTCCCGTCCGTCCTTGTCCCGGCCGTGGTCGTAAACGGCCAGCCCGCCACAACATCTATGTCCCCATCGTTGTCCAGGTCACCTGCCACAACCGTCGTTGGACCCTCGGCCGTTGTCGTGCCCAGGTAGTAGGCATCGATGCTTCTTGTCCCGAAGACCGGGGCATCCGGCGCGACCGATCCGTCATTCCGAAGCCAGAGAATCCCGCCGGCCGGGGAGTTGGTCGTGCCGGTTCCAATGTTATTTTCCGCGAACACCATGTCCATGATCGGCCGGTCCTTCTTAAAGACATACTTGGGATCCGTTGTGGCAGGCTGGTAAGTGTCCCCGTTGATGTTGGCAAGGCGCACGTCCTCAGCCAGCCTCCGGGTGAGGGTTAGGCCGAGTTCCCAGCATTCTGGAATCGTCCCCGGAGCGGTCAATGGATTCATATAGTAAAAGATCCCGGCATTTCCGGCGTTTCGGTCCAATCTGGAGCGGGGCTCCACAACGTCTATGTCGAGGTCATTATCGAGATCCGCTGCCAGGGGCCGGATCCGTGGGGTTACACCATCGTTCCGGAAGGCGTCACCGGTTGCGGCACAGGCGTCTCCAATACCATCGGTGGCGGTCCCGAAGTTCTGATCCGTAATCGATTTCTTGGGGAACGGGGAGGGAGGCGGATCGGCATTCGGCAACCAGAACATGAAACCCGGATTCGCATAGTGCGGAAGGTAGATATCCAGAGCGCCGTCCTGATTGAGGTCGGCCACGTTGTGTTCATTGTAGGTTCCGTCAGCTGCACCTCGGACGTTGGTTCTGGTTGGAAAGTAGTTGGCCGCCGTGCCCTGCTGGAGGGTCCGGGTGTGGGTGAGCTTCTTCCATTCCGTCTGGGTGTTCCCCCCATCAATTACGGGGGAGGTGTAGGTACCGGAGCCAGCAGTGAGCCCGGTTGCGTTCAACTGTACTTTGTCTGGGGGACCGAGGACCGACTCGGTGTTGCTGTAGGTTCCGGTGTCGAACTGGGCCTTCGTGTCGTGGGTTACACCGAAAGCCTTTTTCAGCCTGGCCACCATTTGGACACTAGGGCCGGGATCAACGTCTACCACCTCGATCTTATTCGAATCAAAGGTGTAGTCTGAGGCGGTACTAAAATCCCAGGTCGTCGTCGAGTGGCTGGCCAAGCCGATCGAGAAGATTCCGGCGAGTAAAAGCCAGAACAAAGATAAACCGAGCAGGGTGGACCAAGTGCCAGACCCCCGATGCGGTCTAGTTTTTCTCTTCAAACGATGGGCCATGCCCAAAATACCCAACTTGACCGTAGGGTCCAAAGGTTGTTATAGTTACTTAAGCGAAGGAGGCATGTATGCGTGGCATGTACGGGTTCTTGGGAGTGGTCGCATTCTGGATGCTGGGCAGCGTCGTTCTTGCGGCCTCGGTCTTGGATGGGATGGAGTGGCGCGTGGAGATAACCCCGAAAGGCAGCGAGATTCCCCACCACATCGATCGGCTCCGCTTTGAGAATGGGAAATTTACCTCGGTCATCTTTGAACGGAAGGGCTTCCTGACTATCCCATACACACTTACTGGAAAAGTGGGTGGACCCACTGCCTGGGAGGCGAGGCAGAAGAGCGACACCAATGGCGATCTCTCTTGGCGCGGAGAGCTTCAGGGCGATGCTATGAAAGGTACGCTTGTCTGGAAACAACCGGATGGAACAGTCATCAATCACTCCTTCATCGGAAGCCGGGCGAAAGAGGAGCCTTTCGCACCGGAGGTGACACAGCCCCCCGCTCCGAAGCCTAAGGCCAAGCCCGGTGCGAAATCTCGTTAAGAGCTGATTGGTATTAGAACTCATTTCAAAACCCGGTCCGGCCACACACCACTTCTAGAGACCTCCAGGCAGAGCCTGACAATACCAGTCTTTTCCCTTCTGATTTGCCACGGTTTGGAATATTTGAGCTACAGACACCCTCGAGGGATCGTAGCCCACGACCACGTGGCCTTTTTTTCTCTCGATGTCCACCATCGCGACCCCTCGAATACGAAGCAGAGCCGATTCCACCTTAACGATGTGAGCGTCGCAGGACTGTCCGCCGAGCTTTAAGGTTACATCCTGCATTTCCGGCTGTGCTTCTGCCTTTACGACAAGCAAAACCAAGAGCAAAAAACCAACCATCAGGGAAAAACGCTTCATGTCAGGCATTGGAATTCCTCCTCGTCTACATCTCAATCGGCCCTAGAAGAAGATTTTATAGAACGTTTCAAGCAAGCCCTTTCCCGAGCGTCCTGGCTCCTGTTTTGTCTTGAGCTCTTGTTCAACCTTCATCAACCATCCCTTGACCCGTTCGGCCCCATCCTTCCCTCGCTCCACGGCTTTCGATAACTCGTCCACCTTTTGGATAAGCTCTTTGGTTTTGGCCTGCTCCGTAGCATAGGCCACTTGCAACTCTCGATACTCTGTCTCCAGCTTCGTCGCTTTCTCCTCTAACTTGTCCTTCTCCCTGTTGGATTTCTTCTCGACCTCCTCCAGGGCCTTCACCCGGGCCTGGGCCTGCACCATGGCCTTCAACAACTCATCTGCCTTCTGGGCAAGCTCTCTGGTTTTCGCCTGCTCGGCACTAAAGGCCGTTTGCAACTCCCGCAGCGCCTGATCGAGCTTCGTGCCTTTGGCCTCCAACTTGCTCCTCTCCTCCTCGGTGGCTCTCGTCTTCTGCTCGAACACCTTCTTCTCCTGCTCGGAGGCCTTGCGGTTTTCCTCCAGGGCCTGCACCCGGGCCTGGGCCTGCTCCATGGCTTTCAACAACTCATCCGCTTTTTGCGTAAGCTTTCTAGTTTTTACCTGCTCGGCGCCGTAGGCTAATTGCACCTCCTGAAGCTTGGTATTGAGCTCTGTGTAGGTGAAGTAAGCGATCACTATACCGCTCCCGAGAAGAGCCACGGCACCGATACCGCCCAGGACCCACATAACCTTTCTTTTTTTCATTAAAGCCTCCTCCTCCGTCTTCTCCCTACGGAGAAGGGACACCGGCCACTGATTCCTGACCCGAGATAAGCGAAGGGGTGAGGAAGAAGATGAGCTCAGTCTTGGCCACTCTTTCGTCCTTGGACCGGAAGGCCGCTCCGAGGATGGGGATGTCCCCCAATATCGGTACCTTCTTTGTCGCGTTGACCGTCTCATCTTTCATCAGTCCAGCGATGACGATAGTGATGCCATCCTTCACCATGACGGTGGTCTCGGCAGTGGAAGTCTCCACGATGGGAATCTGGTTTTTACTTGCGGTTTCGAGGAACCGGTTTACGGAGCTCACCTCTGGCTTGATCTTCATCGTGACAAACCCCTCGGCGTTAATGATGGGGGTCACCCTGAGTTGGAGACCCACATCAACGAAGGTTATCTGCTCTGCGGTGGTGGCGGCCTGCGCGGTCTGTGTAACCGCGGAGGTGACGAAGGCCTCGCGCGTCCCCACAAGGATCTTGGCTTCCTCGTTTTCCACTACGGCGATCTGCGGTGTGGAAAGGATGTTCGTTTTTCCCACGGTCTGGAGGAATTCTAGGACAACTTTGAACTTGTCTTTATCAAGGGTGCCAACAGTAATCTTGCCAAAGGAGGAAAGGGGCGGTGTAATGGGGAAGGTATGCTTCAAGTCCAGGTCCTTTGCATTTTTGAGGAGAACCTCCCAATCGACTCCCATCTGGAATCGATCCGCCAGGCGCACCTCGATGATCTTGGCCTCGATGATGACCTCCCGGGTCTTGCGGTCAAATGCGTTAATGATGCGCCGGATCTCCTGCAGATGGGGAAGCAGGTCGGTCACGGCCAGAGTGTTCGTCCGCTTATCCACGCGGACAGCCCCGAGCTTTGGGGTGAGCGCCTTTTCCACCTCGGCCTTGATGTCCACCGCCTTCCCATACTTCAACTCAAAGATCTGGGTCTCGAGCTGGGTGGCCCGATCCATACTCTCGACCGCCGCGACCATCTGCTGAAGCTTCTCCGGCACATCGATCAGGACCACCGTGCGTGTCTGGCCATCGGCAACTACCCGTCCGACAGCAGACTTTATGCTGCCCAGAACGGTCGCCACATTGGTCACATCGGCATACTGAAGGTAGAGCGTCTTGACCTGACGCTGATCTGCAAACGAGGAGCCAAAGAGACGTTGGTAGTCCGCCTCTGTCATCACGTGGATGACACCGTTTTGCACGACATAGGCCAGTTCATGGTTTAACGCGATGATGTCAAGGGCATCCTGTATGGTGACAGCCTTCAAGGAAAGTGTGACCCGTCCCCCCACATTTTTACCCGGAACGATATTGAGATCGCTCTGCTCTGCGACAAACTTAAGCACCGCCAAGATGTCCATCTGCTTGAGGTCGAGAGTAGTCCTTTTGGAAAGACCTGGAAGAGACACTGGCTTCTCCAGAACACGAGCGTTTCGGCCCTCGGCGTTGACCACAGAGTTGGCGGCCGCTTTGGTCACCGCCTCGCCAATAACGATCTGCAAAGGACCGGGGGCTGCCTTAATCCGGTAGGGCAGATGAGGCAAGTAAGGCAGATTCGAGGCTAACTCCAGGACGAGTCGGACAATCTGCACCTTTTCTCTCCGATACTGCGAGGATCGGATCTTCTGGATGGGGCCTCCGGCTAACGCCTCCACCCGCTTGGGCACGGCGTGAATGGCCTCCTCGATGTTAATGATTAACCGGGGGGGATCGGGAAGGGTAAAGGACTCATAGTTCAGGATAGGCTTATCCGATTTAATCAGCACCGTGGCAAAAGTTGGCCCCACATCCTGTAGCCCCACATCGATCACCCGAATGAGCCCCCCAGCCACCTCTGATGCCCGCGCTTCCTGGGAGAGGGGTGCTCCTTCGGTCGGCTTTGCCTCAGCCCCAGGCCCCTTCAGGACTGGCACTGTCTTGACGGCTGGGATGGGAGCCTCCTCTGGCGGGGCGACTTCAGGCCCGGCGGGTAACCTTGGAGTCGCCACCTCCTCCGCCTTGGGCATCTTCTGACCATTCGGTGGGACCTTGGGCAGAGGAGGAGCTCCCCCAATGGCACAGGAGCTAAGCAGGAGCAGGCCTGTCATCAGCCCTGCCATTCCAAAGTCTACCAAGTTCTCGCACACTCTAATCATCACCCCTCCACGACCCGCGGGAAGACGACCGAGCTTCTTAGGAGAGCTCATATTCTGCGTTTCCATAGCTCAAGATGGCTCTATCCTTTAAGATGGCTTTGACTTTAATTCCATTAATGGACTGCCCCGCTTTGAGAAAGGAGGTCTCGCGCTTGTTTGTGTCTTCGATCATGGCGACAGGGCTCTTGCCCCACGCTATCCCCACTAGCTTGAGCGGCTTCGCCCTCTCCTGTAAGATTTCCAAAGCAGTTGGCTCCGGTGGTTTCACCGCCTGCTGGGGCTTCACCGGCTCCGCCTTTGCTGCTGCCTTTTCGGGCTTCGGTGCAAGCACGGGATTAAAGAGGTCCCTGTTTTCGACCTCTCTTAGATAGTCTGTCAGGGGCCTAAGAGAAGTTAACGCCTGCTCCTCCCCAGCCAGAGGCCTTGATGGGGCTTCCTGACTAAAGAGGCCCTTCAGATTGGGTTGGACTCTGTTCACGCTCAAAGCGATCCCAGCCACCAAGAAAACAAGCAGGATGACAAGGCCCAGATTAATCAGCTTGAGGTTAAGCTCTCTGGGTACCAACCCTCTGGCGAATCGGACCCAGACCAACCGCTGGGACTCCTCTTTGTAAGGAAAGAAAGGCGCTGCCCATGTTCTCACGTCCCAGAACACGAACCTCCTCGGACCCTTTTCTCCGGCTTCGATGAGCCTAAGGAGTCGCTCCTCTGGAGTGAGGTATTGGGCTTGCATTCTAGTCCAAGCCATGCCGATTCTCCTGTTTGATCAGACAACCTCGTTCGGCTCTACAAGCTCTATCACCTGCTCATGCTGGCCCATCAATTGACTCTCCTGTTTGATCAGCCTGTGGATGATTGCCTCATCGACATACCCCTTGCCCAATATCACCAACTGCTCCAAGGCATCATGACAGAGAGTCGTAATCCGCCGAGGGTAGCCTTGGGCGTGATGGTAAATCCCCTGGATGGCCTCCATGGTGAAGAGATTTTTGCACGAGCCATTACCAGCCTGCCGGAGACGAAAGGCAATCATCGCCTGTGTATCCGCTTCATCGAGAGGATTGATCACATACCTGAGGCTGATGCGATCCCAGAAGTTTTTCATTCCTCTTACCCGAGGCAGCAGCTCCATCTGCCCCATGAGGATGAGCTGCAAGAGCTTATACTCATTGGTTTCGTAGTTGAGCAGGGCCCGCAACAGCTCCAACGAGGAGGGGCTCAACCGCTGGGCTTCGTCAATCAATAAGACGACCGTCTGATCTTCTTCGACCCCTTTCTCAAAGAGATACCGTTCTATGATCTCCAGGGATTCTACGACCGGGAGTGGACCAGGTCGGGGGGCAATATTGAAAAGTTTCAGGAGTGCGGTTAGGAATTGGGATTCCGTTTCATAGATGGGATTGAGGATCATATGAGAGCAGACCTTCTCCTCTCTCTTCAGGAGCTGGAAGAGCCTTCGGCTCAGCGTCGTCTTGCCTATCCCGACGTCCCCTAAGATGAGACTCAGCCCGCGTTTCAGCTTAATGGCGATCTGCAACCGGCAAAGGGCTGCCTTATGGGATGCGGACTCATAAAAGAAGGCAGGATCCGGGCTGGTCGAGAATGGCTCTTTATCTAGCCCCAAGATTCGGTAGTAGCTCATCAGCAATAGCTCTCCTCTTTAACTGCACCCAAGCCTATTATCTCCTATGGCCACCTCCGCCTGCGCGATGGCCAGGCCGAGGCCCAGGACCTCCCTCTCTCCCGGGGTGGTCCCGCCGGAATTCTTGTCGATCCCGGTGAAGCTCCCTCCGGTCTTTCGCCAGCTCCCGCCGGTCGTCACGGATCTCCTCACGGTCTCTGTGGATCTCTCGAAGGTCCTGCTTGATCTCACCGCGCGATGCCCCTTCCCGGATGTCCTCGCGGAGTTCCCGCCTATCTTCCCGAAGCTCTCCGCGGTCCTCTTTGAGCTCGCGCCGGTCCTCCCGGATCTCCCGCTTGTCTTCCCGGATCTCTTTCCGGTCCCTCGCCACCTCCTGGGCCCGCTCCCGAGCCTTGGGGTGCTCGGCGAGGAAGCGGGCGGCATCAGGATGGTTCAGGAGGAAGTGGGCTGCCCGGGGATGCTCGGCCAGTCGCTCGGCCAAGCCCGGATGGTTCTTCAAGAACTCCGCCAGGCGCGGGTGCTTCGCCAAAAATTCTGCTGCCCGCGGATGGTTGACGAGCCAGTGGGCAAGCCCTGGATGCTCCCTCAGGAATTCCGCGAGTCGGGGATGCCTTGCCAAAAATTCTGCTGCCCGGGGATGCTTGGCCAGTCGCTCGGCCAAGCCCGGGTGGTTCTTTAGAAACTCCTCGAGCCGCGGATGCCTGGCCACCCATTCACCAAATTTAGGATCCTTCGCTACATTTTCCGGCGTGATGTCCGCTTCCCGGAACTTCCCAGGGATCGCAGGTTGAGCCGGGGTCGCCCCCCCTCCAGGTGCTCCTGGGTCAGCCGGAGTGGCTGGCCTGGTACCGCCAGGGGTAATCGTGGGTGGGCTCTGCTGTGCCCACCCCTGCTGTATTGCCAGGGCCAGGCTTAGCCCTGGGACGAGGGCCATAGTCACTACAAGCCTTTTCTTTTGCATAGTTGCAGCCTCCTCTTTCATCTTGCCAAGGGATGACCATCCTTCCTCATACTAATAAGGAGCCGTGAAGTAATGCGCTAAGGTATTCAGCTAAAATCGTGCCATTATAAAAACTTAAGGAAATCAACCGGTTATGAGACCATTACGATTTCTGAGTGGCGCTCATTTACGCTAATGATGTCCATCTTTGTCCACCCTTGACAAACTATAGTGCCCGCAAAGGCAAACCAGAACGCTGTCCCTGAAGAAAAATTCATTAAACACTATAAGTTACTGTTCTAGAGGGTTTTTGGCATAGTCCTTGCCGATGCAGTCAAAGCTAGGAATTTATGAGCAGCAGCCGTAGGGAGCTTAGCTTCCCAACCCTCGGGGAGCCGGCACGGATTCTTCGAGTTTCTCAGCGAACCCTTCGTAGAATGATTAGGCAGAAGAGAATGCCGGTTGAGCATAAGGAGAATCTGACTTCCAACATTTGAGGCTGACCGTCCCAGAGGTAAAAGGCTAGATTGAGTTGTAGAAGAGGGTATAGAAGTCCATGAGCTTGGCTACGAAGCTTTCCCTGGGAATTGCCCTTCTGGTAACCGTCTCCGTCGGGAGCGTGAGTCTCCTGGCATTCACAGTGAGCCGGAGGAGCCTTCGGGAACAGGCCCTGTCTGCCAACCTGACCACTGCGACCCTGGCTGCCAGGGCTGTGGAGCAATACATAGCCGATGCGGCTAACATCATGCGCGAAGCGCCGGGGCAGTCGAAGTTGGGCCAGGAGGTCCGCCGCGAAAATTGGCCTGAGGCCTCGAAGCTCTTGGAAGACTTTCTGCGCAACTTCACTCAGTTTGACTCTGTTTTCGTGCGGGATCCCCAAGGGATTATCAGGGCAAGGGTCCCGCATGCAGAGGCCGTCGGCGAAGATTTCTCCTTCTGGGATTTCTTCCGCGAGGCGATGAGGACAGGTCGCTTGCACATCTCAGGAGTCCATGTGTCCAAGGCTGACCGGCGGTCTGTGGTTTCAATCTCTGTCCCAGTGCTAGATGGCGACAACATCAAAGGGGTCTTAGTTGGGGCACTGTCGCTTGGAAGAATAAGCCAGCTCATCTCTATGATTGGACGGGAAGACCGGAGCGTGGTGTACGTAGTGGACGGCGAAGGGCTCCTGATTGCCCACTCAGGAGGGGCAAGGGCCGGCCTGCCGGAGGACATGAAGGCCCGGCCAATCGTCCAGGCGGTGATGGCCGGAAAGTCGGGAACGATGGAATTCCGTGAGCCTGACCGAGGCGAGAGCTTGTTGGGTGCCTATGTCCTCATCCCTCGGTTGGGCTGGGGCGTCGTGGCGACAAAGCCGATTTGGGTTGTCTATGCGGCGGCGAACCGTCTCGGTCGATGGCTCCTCTGGATGGCCTTGGGCTGTACGGCCGCAGCCGTACTCTTCGGGTGGGGACTAGCCCGCACCTGGACTGGTCCGTTACTGCGATTTTCCGAGCCGGCGGCTGGGGATCCAGTGATTCGGGTGACAGCCGAGAGCCGGGATGAGCAGGCAGTCCTGGCACCTTCCTTTAACCCTATGGCTGAGCATCTTCAGGAGTCTTACAGGGACCTGGAACGTGAAATCACCGAAAGCAAGCAGACCGAAGAGCCAATTTGGCACGATCTGGAGCGTGTCAAAGCCTTGCACGAAATTGACTTGGCCATCACCTCGACTTTGGATCTCCGCACTGTCTTGGACGTGCTGCTGGGAAAAATTGACTCGCTTCTCCCCTACCCTGTTTCCACTACAGTCAGGTTAAGGAACAGAGATACGGGAGAATTAGAGCCTATAAGCTGTCTCAATCTTAATGAGGCGGTATGGAAGCAACCCGAATGGAAGTCTGGTCGGGGCCTCACCAACGTGGTGGCCGAAACTAGGATCCCTTTAGTGGCTGAGAATATCTATACAGACCCCCGCGTGCGCGACCGCGAGTTTTTCCGCCGCTACAACTTGGTCTCCTATTTGGGATTACCCCTGATGGCTAAGAGGGAACTCCTCGGAGTCCTTTCGATTTACAGGAAGGAGGAGCATCGGTTTACCCATGAAGAGGTCGAGTTTCTGAGCACCATTGCGGGCCAGGCGGCCATAGCTATCCAGAATTCCCAGCTCTATGAGGAGACCAAGAAACAGGCAGTGGAGCTGGAGAAATCTAACAAGGTGAAGAGTGAATTTCTAAGTGTCATGTCGCACGAGCTTAGGACGCCGCTTAACGTGGTCATCGGTTATGCGGGGATGATCAAGGATGGGATGTTTGGGGAGATCAACCCAGAGCAGGAGGAGGGCCTGGGGAAAGTCCTCAAGCAAGCCAATGATCAATTAACCACGATCAACAGCATCTTGTATGCCACCCAGCTTGAGGCTCGGGCCATCATAGTAGACCGTCATCCGGTGACGCTGACGGATTTCCTCAACCATCTGAGGTCGGACTACGATGCCCCTTTGGATAAAGAACTTACCCTCAACTGGGACTATCCCTCTGAGCTTCCACCTGTGATCACTGACAGTGAGAAGCTCAAGCACATCCTTAAAAATCTGATCGACAACGCTATCAAATTTACCGAAAGGGGTAACGTAACTCTATCAGCGCAATATCTTCCTCAGGCCAACTCCGTAGAGTTTAAGGTTACGGACACAGCGATAGGAATTCCCAAGGAGTCGCTCTCCGTCATCTTTGAGAAGTTTCATCAGGTGGATAGCTCTGAGACCAGATCTTATGGTGGTGTAGGTCTAGGGCTTTATATTGTAAAGCAGCTCACTGAGCTTCTAGGTGGACATGTTGGGGTGGAAAGTGAGCTTGGCAAGGGCTCGACCTTCGCCGTCACGATACCTTATGAAAAGCCTGTGTCTCAGGATATCTCTGAAAAAAACTGAGAAAGAGACAGCATCCTCAGTATAAGCGTTCTCTGATAAACCGTCAGGGACAGGGGGGGGCCGCCCTTGGCGCCCTCTTGGGAGATTGTGCAATCTCTGTGGAGCCTGATTTTGAGCCTGTTCAATGTGTGGCATCACTCCGTCCGGATCGGGCGTTGGACAACGTTCTGGAACTGCTCCCTGTCCTGTTGCCACGTGAACCGATAATGGATTTTGCGAACTGCCTCATTGAAGGGAGTGACCACCCGCACCGTTCCCTTCTGGCCAGGTCCGAGGGAGTACGGCCGCACGGCGGTGTGCTCCACGCTCACCAGCTTGTCGAAGAAGTCGTAGAATTCTAAAGAGACTTCCGCCCACTCCACCCAGCGAGGGGATACGTTCTCCACGAGGGCGTCTACGACGAGGAAGAACCCGAGCCGGTAGGAGCGGTCCTGAACGACTTGGAAGGAGGTCGCCGAAGCCTCACCCCGCATTAGCCACAGGGCCAAAACGACGAGGAAGCTAACCCAAAATATACGCCGAGCGGTCATGGCCTTACCTTTCTGGAACCACGCCGGCATTGCTAAGACTGAAAACGAGTCCGGGCTATTCAGTGGCTGAGTCCGGCTTGGATAGGGACCCTCCAGGAAGAGAGATCACTTTTGACCCCTCCTACAGCCAGCTAATTTAAAAGCCTCATTACTCCAGTTGGGGGTAGATGTCCAGCCCTACCACGGATTAGGGTTTCTTGAACAGCCACGGAGAAGCCTATAAGCTTGTGACTGCTGTCTTTAACGACGCGGTTCGGCGAGCTGGTATTGAGAACTTTAATTTTCACGACCTGCGCCACATCTTTGCATCCAGATTGGTCATGGCACGGGTCGATCTAAGGACGATTCAAGCGCTCATGGGACACAAGACCGTTAACATGACACTGCGCTATGCTCATCTCGCCCCGGATCATTTGAAGAAGGCAGTTGAGGCTCTGGATACGGAAAAAAGTCGCAACAATTTTCACAACATCCCCCACTTGCCGAAAACGCCCAGACGGTCTAATTTATTGAAATCATGGGCGAGGAGAAGGAAAGTGCCCGGTGGCGCTGCTGGTCTTCAAAACCAGTCTGGGGGTCGTAAGGTCCCCGGAGGGTTCGACTCCCTCCCTTCTCCGCCACTCCTCACTGCTTACTGCCTGCCGGCTTAGACGCTTCCAAAGCGAGGAAGATCTTCTCCGCCTTAATGGGAAGATCCTTGATGCGGACTCCCACGGCGTCAAAGACGGCGTTGGCAATGGCCGGCGCGACCGGGATCAGCGCGCTTTCGCCGATGCCCTTGGCGCCGAACGGGCCGTTTCTATCCGGCACTTCGACGCAGATCGGATCGATCACCGGCGGCATGTCGCCGAGCGATGGCAGAACGTAATCGACGAGGTTGGGGTTGATCGGCTGGCCGTTGTCGTAAGCGATCTCTTCAAACAGCGCCTGGCCGATGCCCGTGATCGCCGCGCCGGCGAGCTGCTGGCGGCAGCCGAGAGGATTCAGCGCCTTACCAACGTCGACGGCGCTCGCATACTTGAGCAGCTTGATTTTCCCCGTTTCGGTATCGACTTCCACCTCAGCGGCGCCCGCGGCGAGAAACCAAAAGGCGGACGTGCTTTTTTCGCCGAATTCGTTTTTCACCGAAGTCTTGACCTGCCCGTCGCCGACCAGCGTGCCTCCCTGCATGCCGAAGCGCTTGAACATCACCTCAGCGTAATCGAGCTGCGCTTCAGGTAGACGAATCTTACCGTCGGCGAAAGTGACTTTGTCTTCGGGCACGCTGTACTCTTTGACGACGATCTGTTTGAGCTGGCGCATGATGTCCTGCGCCGCGAGTTGCACCGCTTTGCCCATGTGGAATGTCGAGCGGCTCGACGAAGTGGTGAGATCATACGGGACAACGTCGGTGTCGACTCCCAGAACTTGAATTGTCTCGAGCGGAATGCCGAGCTCCTTGCCGGCGATTTGAGCCAATACCGTCTCCGAGCCCTGCCCCATCTCCACCGTACCGGCATATATGGATAGGCTCGCGTCCTCATTGAGCTTCACCACGGCGCAGGAGATCGACGGCGTGATCGTCGCCTTGATCATGCAAGCCAAACCCTTACCGCGTCGAATGGTATCACCCATTGAACCTTGAACCCTTGAACCCTTCAACCTCTTGTCTTCCCACCCGATCGACTTCGCGACTCCGTCCAAGCATTCCTTGAGCCCGACCGCGCGCAGCGTCTCTTCAGTGACGAACCTATCGCCTTCCTCGTAACCGTTCTTCTTGCGCAGCTCGAGCGGGTCCATCTTCAGCGCCGCGGCGATGATGTCCATCTGCGACTCGACGGCCCACGCCGATTGCGACACGCCGAAGCCGCGGAACGCTCCCGCCGGC
>Ga0137796_10000827_pt2 | contig 16526 bp, 13 predicted proteins | sample OV2TP3_FD_97704 | JGI IMG/M metagenome (GOLD analysis project Ga0137796, IMG submission 97704) | reverse complement strand
CGCGGTCCAACCGACAACCGGCGCGCTCCAGGGCCCCGAACGCGGCATCCAGGCCGGTTTCCTCCACGAAGAGGTTGAGATCGACGTCGTTGGTCGCCCGAGGCTCCGCATGGAATCCGTAGGCGATGGCGCCCCCGATGGCATGGGGGATCCCCGCTTGCTCCAGGGTTTCGTGAAGCCGAACGGCAAGTTCAGCGGGATCGGCCACGTCGCACCAGCTCCCGCCACCCCGCTTCGGCTTCCGGCGACATGGGTTCTTCGCGGTCGAGTACCGCCTCCCGATCGGGACGGCCTTCGAGCGTCGCCGCCGCGAGTCGGCAGAGTCCGGCGATGAACTCGCCTCGCTCCTCGAGAGTCAACCCGCGATAGCGAGCCATTTCCTCGGCGGGATTCCACGGCCGGCGCCACCGTTCGAACCGGGGATCCATGGCCTCATTCTATCACGTCCGAAGGGGGCCGCTCATTCCTTCTTCCTCGGCCACGGCGATCCGATCCAGGACTCATACTCGCGCCGCTGCGCGGGAGTCGGCTGCTTTCGGCGGCGGAGGGTGGTCGCTACGTTCGGCCGAGACGAGATCTCAATCTCGAGCTCCCGAAGGAATCCTCGGCGGAAAAGCGCCAGGCGCGCCCGATGCCCGGGGCTTCGCTCCTCGATCCGCTTCTCCCACCCCTCGGGTTCCACCCTCGCGCCATCGATGGCGACGAGCTCGTCGCGGGGCGCAAGTCCCCCGCGGTCCGCAGGCGAGCCCTCGATCACGGAAGTCACGACGACTCGCTCTCCGCTTCTCTGCGTGAGAACCCCGAGCCAGGATCGGCTCTTGGAGGCCGCGCCGTCGTCCCCTTTGCGCGGCTCGCGCGCGAGCTCCAATCCGACCCAATCCAGAAAACGCCCCCAGGGAATCGGAGCGGTTCCGTCGACGTAGTTCGCGAAGAACCGGGCGAGGCTCCCGCCCGCGATACGCTCGCACCCGCGTCGGAATTCTCCGTCGGGGAAGCCGGTCCCCGCGCGTCCGAAATCCTGATACAGGCTCCGCAGGACGTCGTCGAGCGATCGTCGACCGGCGGTGCGGCGGCGGATTTCGAGGTCGAGGCAAAGCCCGACCAGAGCGCCCTTCTCGTAGTAGCTCATCTGGCAGTTGGGGGCGTTCTCGTTCGGTTGGTACAGACCGATCCACGCGTCGAAGCTCGACCGAGACAGGCTCTGACGATGCCGCCCCGGTTTCTCCTCGAACTTCTGGATTCGCTCGGCGATCTTTTTCAAGTACCGATCGGGGGAGAGGAGCTTGGCTCGACACGGCAGGAGCGTGTCGTAGTAGCTCGTGAGGCCTTCCATGGCCCAGAGGAGGGTGGTGTAGACCTCGCGCTCGTAGTCGAAGGGCCCCAACCCCGATGGATGGATGCGCTTGACGTTCCAGAGGTGGAAGAATTCGTGAGCGACCAACTCCAGGAAGTGTTCGTACTTCTCCCGAGGACGGAAGTGGAACGGCGGATACTGGAGACTGCACGAATTCGCGTGCTCGAGCCCTCCACCTCCGTCGGGCACGGTGTGGAGGAGAAAGGTGTAGTCCCGGTACGGCAACTCCCGCATGAGGCCGAACTCCGTGGCGACGATCTTTCGCACGTCGCGAACCAACCGACGCTCCTCGTAGTTTCCGGGTCCATGGAGGGCGATTCGGTGGCGCTTGCCCCGGAATCGGAAGGAGAGCTCCCGGAAGCGGCCCATCTCGATGGGACAGTCGACGAGAGTGTCGTAGTCCGGCGCGGAATAGAGCCCTCTTCCCTCTTCCTGAAGCCCCGTCGCGATCCGCCAGCCGCGCGGAGGTCGGATGAGGATCCGAATCGGTACGTCCTTCCGCCCTTCGAGATAGAGGAATACGGAGGCTCCGTTGACGTACCCGTGCTCGTCGTCCAGGTGGGACGTGCGCACCGTCAACTCGAAGGCCCAGACCCGGTACCGGATTCGAACCGGCCCGCGGTTTCGCGGAACGACCCGCCACCGCGCCTTGTCGAGCTTGCTCCACTCCAGCCCGCCGGCGGAGAAGTCCTGGACGTGGCGCGCGAAATCCCGAATGCGATAGGAGCCGGGCGTCCACGAAGGCAAGACGAACTCCAGGGGATTCGGGCCCGTGTCGCGTACGGTGAGAGCGACTTCGAGAAGATGGGATTCCGGCCGCCGGGCGGTGAGTTCGTACCGGATCTGGACCAGGGCTAGTCCTTCGTGAGGTACCAGACGAGGACGCTTCCACCGACTCCCGCCGCGATGGGGATCAGGTAGTTCAACAGCCCCGCAGCCACTCCGAAGATCTGACATCCGCCGAGGCTGGCGACGGCGGAGAGCGCGAGCAGTCCGCCGAGGCGACGAAGGTGCTTCCTCATGATATCGTGACGATCCAGACTACAGAGAATCGGCCAGGAATCAATGAGGATTATGCTCGTCGCGGGTTCCTCCCGGCGTGCGGCGGTCTCGATCCGGGGGGGCGTCCGGAGGCGCGTCCTTCCGCTCGTGGCGCTCCGAGCGTTCCTTCATCCACGCCTCCGCTTTCCGCGTCTTCGGACGGACCGAATCGAATCGTCCTCGGATGCGCGCCTGCTGGTCCTCCGGGAGCGCGGACATGATCCGTTCCGCGACCTCCGACGCCCGCGCGGCCGTTTCCACCGCCCGGGCGTAGGCGCCGTCGTTGGCGGGATCGTCGTCGGTGACCTTGCCGAGAAGCGGCACCACTCCGTCCTCGACGGATTGGAGAGCGAGGAGGACGTAATACACCGCCTCCTCCATGCGGCCCGAGGCGGCGGTCGCGGCTTCGGAAAGGGTCGCGGCGGAGGCGGCGACTCCTTCCACTCGAGCGCGCAGGTCTTTGGCGCGGGCCAGTCGCACCGCGTGTCCGGCCAGATCCCGGACGACCGCGGGTTGGGATCGCGATTCCCCCTGTCCGGCGGCGGCCAGAGCGGACCTCGGAGCGGCGATCATCGCGCCCTCGCGCCTCGCGGCCGCTCGAGTCGCGTCTCGCGCCTCCGCGACGAACGCCAGAACGCGCTCCGCCTCCGCTTTCCGAGCCAGGGGCAACGCCCGCGCGAAGGACATCAGTCGTTCGTATTTGGCCGAGAATCGGTCGGCCAAGGTTTCGAGCTCGGTTCGGGCCGACCTGCGGATTTCGCCAAGCACCGGCGAAAGCGCGTCTTGGACGAGGAGGCGAAGCGCATCGCCGAATTGAGCCGCTTCCGTCCCGTCGCCGCGGGCGCTCGCATCGACGAAACCGTCCAGAAGTCCGACGACACCCCGTTCCAGCGGCAGGAGGCGATCCAAGGCGGACTCGGTTCCGGCGAGCTTGACGTTGACCTCCGCCAATTCTTCGATGGGATCGACCTGACCGAACGGGTACTGGCTCCGGAGTTCCTCGATCGTAGGATCGCGGGGGACGGAGAAGTCTTGTCCGGGGGACTTCTTCTCGTCCGTGGGAGTGGTCTCGAGTCGAATTCTCAACTCGGGATAGACGGCGATATCGGCATCCGTGAGCTCCGGCGCCCGAGTTCCCCACAAGACCAGCCAGACGGTCAAGGCCACGACGGCGACGACCGCCGATACCCCGAGACCCGCCCAGAGGAAGGGAGACACCGGCCGGCGGATCCGCCGAGGAGCCGTCACCTCCATCGCCGTGGCGCGCTCGACCGCTTCCGCGGCGAAGTCCCGGCGCGGCGCGCTCGGGGACGAGGAGCGCCGAAGCGACTCGTCGATCTTGGTGTACCACTCGCGCTCAGTCGTGCATCCCGCGCAGGAGACCATGTGAGCCTGAAGCCGCGTGCGATCCGCGGGGAGAATCTCACCGTCCAGCTCCCGCTGGATCAACTCCTCGAAGTCCTTACAAGCCGTGCCCACGCCATGCCCTCCCTACGTGTGTCCGTTCAGCATTTGCCGCATCTGTCGTCGCGCCTCGAACAAATACCATCGCGCGTTGTTCTCGGTCGTGTCCAGAATCTCGGCGATGACGCGATACGGGAATCCTTCGATGACGCGCAGCACGAGCGCCGCACGTTGTTTTTCCGGCAGCTGAACCATGGCGCGTTCGGCCGCCCGAATGATCTCCCGGGTCTCGGCGGCGGAGCCCGGATCGACCGAGCTCTCGGCCTTTACCGGAAGGAGCCGATGCCCTTCCCGTTTCTTGTCCAAGCAGAGATTCGTGGCGATCCGATAGACCCACGCCCGGAAGTTCCCTCCGGGCTGGAACTGCTTGAGGTTGACGAAGATGCGTACGCATGTCTCTTGAACCACGTCTTCGGCGTCCGTGGCGTTTCCCAGCATTCGGTGGGCGTAGCGGAAAACCGGATCCCGGAACGCCTCGACGATGGCACGGAACGCCTGCCGGTCGCCAGCGCGGGCTGCGTCGAGGGTCGCGTTACTGATCATGATACATCCGGGCCATCTCCGCTCGGGGCTTTCCCTTTTGTACCCCGCCCGGACGGTTGCGTCAACTATACAACGCGAACCCACTCGCCTGTGCCCGACGGTTCCAACTCTAGAACGGCCGCGGCGAAGGGACGTTGGTGGGAATGTTCGTGCCTTCCGGCGAGACCGTTCGCTACAATGCGCCGATGTTCATTCGCGACATCATGACTCCCAATCCGGTCACGACCTCTCCGCAGATCCGTCTCTTTGCCGCTCTGAAGCTCATGAACGACCGGCGCTTTCGCCGACTCCCCGTCGTCGACGGCCGCAAGCTGGTCGGGATCATCACGAAGAGCGATATTTACGCCGCCCTCGGTCCGGTCGAGCAGTGGGGGGCCTATGAAGGAGGCGAAGAGCCGGAGGTCGAGGAATACATGACGCCCAAGCCTTTGACCGTCGCGTCGAAGGATACGATCGAAACGGCCGCCCTGCTCATGCACGACAACCGCCTCTCGGGTCTTCCGGTCGTGGACGGCGCCAAGCTCGTAGGAATCGTCACCGAGACGGACGTGTTCAAGACGCTCCTGGAAATCATGGGTGTCAAGGAGGTCGGAGCGAGGCTCGTCATTCAACTCTCCTCTCCGCGTCACTTGCTCGAGGAACTCCATCGGGCCACCGCTGGACTCGTCGTCCGGAGCGTAGCCACGTATCGCGATGCGAAAGGGGCGTGGAAGGCCGTCGTGCGCGTTCGGGGCCGCGAGCGCGACAAGACTCGGAAGCTCGAGATTCGCGTGGATGCGTAGTGCCCGAGTCTGTCTCCGATCTCCGAAACCGAGCGACGCCCCAGAATTCCTTCGCAGGGTGAGAGAGAGCCGGAGACTCCATCGGCCATGGGTGTCTCCCCCGCACGCTCCGGACCGATTTCAAGCGTGGCTACGGCGGGGGCGACGAAAGGACTATGCCGCATTCCTCATTTGCCGGCGTGAAGACGGCGCCCTCGTCGGAGTGATCAACGTCAGCCAGATCTATCTCGGGAATCTGCGGAGCGCGTACCTTGGGTATTACGCCTTCGCGCCCTTCGCAGGGCAGGGATACATGACCGAGGGGATGGCGTTGGTGCTTCGTCGCGCCTTCGGAGAACTCGGTCTTCACCGAGTGGAGGCGAACGTACAGCCCGGAAACCGGGATTCTCTTCGCCTGCTTCGACGGTGCGGCTTTCGGCGCGAAGGCTTCTCGCTCCGGTATGTCAAGGTCGGAGGGCGATGGCGCGACCACGAGCGGTGGGCTCTCACGAAAGAGGATCGCCGGTCCAGGGGATGACGCCCCCTTCGCGCACGGTGGAAAGCGGTTCGGCTCGAAGCGCCCCCTCGCGGAACACGAGCCGCGCATGGAGGGCTCCCGGAGCGAGCGCTCGGACGATTCGACGTACGGGGATTCCTTCGCATTCGATCGGCAAGAGATCGCCGGATTCGTCGACGAGAAAAAGCCGCCCGCCTCGAACCAGGTATCCGCTGGTTCGGACGAGGGCCTCCATCGACCGCGGTGCAAGGGGTTCCCGCCGCCATTCGCCGTATCGGTCTCGGAGAGCCGTCACCGACGTCGACGCCTTCACCACGCCGGAGTACCCCTCCGGCCCGAGCGGTCGTTCGACGACGTCGATCAATTTGAGACGCCGGGGCGAGAAGCCCGGATGGACCCGCCCTTCGCGGACGTGAAGGTCGAGATCGGCGTAGGAGCGCTTTCGGTCCCACGTGCGGCGTCGGGGATGGAGGAGCGTTTCCACGAAGATCTCCCCGGACGTGAGATCGAAGAAGTGGCTGGATTGAACTCGGAACCCATCCGCCGTGTGGTTCTCGCCGAAGTGGATTTGGAGGAGTCGAAGCTCTCGGATAGGTTTGCCCGGCGGAGTGCTCCGGAGCTCCCCAAAGTGGCGCGGATCCTCTGAGGAGGCGCGCTGGGCTCCGCGCGCCGCGAAGACAAGATCCACGAGCGCTTCCGGCGTGGGGCGCGCGGCGAATTCCGCCACGCGGCCCGCGAGTCGCCGGAATCCCGACGTGCGAAGCCCTCCCCACAACCGACGCAACGCCGCGACGCGCTCTTCTCCGAGATGGGAAAGCCCCGCCTCCCCGATCTCCTCCAACATTCGCCGAAGGGAAGCGACCGCCTCCGGATCCTCCGAGCGCACGGGCGCGGGAGCCGGACGCTCGGGGTTGCGGGAAAGCCTTCGAAACGTCCGGGGATCTCGCGACCATGCCACGAGGACGGCCGCGGCGTGGGTGCAAAACGGCGTCCTGCGGATCGAACGGCAGGAACACGTCGCCCTCACGCGCTCTCCGACGTCCAGGAACACGCGATGCCCGTCGCCGTCCCTCTCGAGCACCTCCGCCACCAGCCGGTCCCGCCATCGACCCGTCTCGGTGACGCGACCGCGATCGCAGTACCCAACGCCTCGTTCGAAGTACCCCGGTTCGACGAGCCGCTCGACGTCGTCGATCGAAAGAGTCCTCACCGCGCCCCTCCCGCGAGGGCGTGCGACACGGCGTCGACGAGCGCCCGCGGCGTGCAAGCGAACGCGGGGATGCCGAGGGCCGCGACTTCCCGCGCGACGTCCGGATCGTACAGCGCGCGTCCGTCGTCGGAGAGCGCCAGCACGCATAGCGTCTGTACGCGGTCGTGCGCCAGGCGTTCCAGGGCCGTGCGCAGAGCGGACGGCTCTCCGCCCTCGCGCAGATCGGTAACGAGGACGACGATGGTTCGCTCGGGCGTCTCGACCAGCCGCGCGGCATGGGCGAGCGCGCGCGCGATGTCGGTGCCGCCGCCGAGCCGCGCGCCGAAGAGGATGTCGACCGGATCCTCGAGATGCGGCGTCATGTCCACGACCGAGGCGTCGAAGAGGAGCAGATGGGTGCGCAGGAGCTGAAGCGAGGCGAAGACCGAGGCCACGATCGACGAGTGGATCAGCGATTCGGCCATGGAGGCGCTCTGGTCGACCAGGAGGATCAGGGTCCAGTCGCGGCGGCGGAGTTCGCGCGTTCGGAAGTGGATTCGTTCGGGGATCAGGATCCTCCGATCGGGAATCCAGTTCTTGAGGTTGCGCTCGATCGACCGGCGCCAATCCACGTTCGCCGCAACCGGGACGGGCGAGGGACGGCGGCGGAGCGCGCCGACGATCGAAGAGCGGGTACCCGTCTCCAGCCGTTCGCGCAAGCGGGAAGCCACTTCCCGAACGATCTCGCGGGCCAGATCGCGCGCACGGGCCGGCATGGAGTCCTTCGCCGCCAGGATGAATCGGACGAGATCCAGATTTCGATCGAGAGTGCCGAGGACCTCGGGCTCGGCCAGGAGCCGACTCCATCCGCGACGTTCCAGCGCATCGGCCTGGACGATGGTGGCGACGTCTCTCGGAAAGAGCTCGCGGATTTTCGCCAGCGCGTCCGCGAGGTCCCGCGGGATCGACGGACGGGAGGGATCGAGAGAGGCGCCTCCTCCGTATACGGCCGAGAGAACGGTGTCGACCTCCGCGCCCCGGCCGGGGGGGAGCGGCGCGGCGGGCTCCGCCGCACTTCCGAGGATGAGTCGCCACCGTTCCAAGCTCATCGAAGCCTCGTCAGAATCCGATCCCGTTCGGGACCTTCGAGGTGCCGATGGACCGCTTCGATTCCGTCTTCGCCTGCCTCCGAAAGGGCGGCGATGGCTCCGGACAGACTCTGAAGCGCGGCCTCGACTAGAGACGCCAGTCCGCGGGCCTCGCGGAGAATCCCCAGCGGCCGCAAGCGTCGCTCCTCGATCCAGGTTTCGAGGCGAGAATCGTCCCCGACCAGCGCCAGGGCGACTTCCGCTTCCCCTCGCACCCGTTCGTGGCGATCGTCCGCGGCGGTGCGAAGGACGTCGATGAAGATCGGATCGAGCGTCTGCCCGAGTTTCGCGACGGCCTCGGCGCGTTCTTCGGCGTGGCGAGCCCAGAGCGCCGTCCGAGCGAGTCCTCCATACTCCCGGAGGCGAGACTCGCGCCGGGTTCCCGCGGCGAGGACATCGGACGCCCGATGGCAGGTCGGCGGAGGACCGGCGGCGAGTCTGCGAAGCGCCGGTTCCGATCCCGCTACCGCCAGGCACAGTTGGACCGCGGTCCGTCCGACGATCGGATTCGACGAAGGCTCGACGAGAGCGACGGCGACTTTGGGTCGCTCCCGGAGAGCGGCCACCACGAAGGGAGCCGCCGTTGCGTCCGACCACCAGCGCCGTCGAGTCGGTCGAAGCTCCTCGACGGAAGCGCAGGCACAGGTTTCGAACACGCGCAGAAGCGAATCGTACGGTTCCCCCGCGGACTCGACCTGGAGAAAGCCGCGCGGAGCGATCCGTTCGGGAGTCCATTGTTCCAACTCCGCGATCTCGAGCGCTCGCGAGAGTTGAGCGAGCCTCTCTACGGTGCGGCTGATCCCGGACGCGCCCACGTCGGCCGCAAGTCGATCGTACTCCTCGCTCGCGGCTTGGAGCCCGGCAGAAAAGATCGAGTCCAATCGGTCGAGCGGTTTCACGGATCGAAGAACCCCTTCCATTCCTCCAGGATTCGATCGACCGTGGGTCGTTCCGCGGAAGCGTTCAGACTCCGGACCGATTCGAGCAGACGCAGGACCTCCGGAGCGCCCAATCCCGCGAACGCCCGGCGAAAGATCGGAAGCAGCTCGAGAAACCGGTCCATCGAGATCGAGTCGAAATAGCGATCCAGGACGGCCAGGAGCTCGCGGTCGCGCCCGACAATCCGGGGTTGTACCGAAACGAAGCCTCCGACGAACGCCGCGGCATCCTTGGCGCGGGAAAGCCGGAGGTGCAGATGCGCCAGCATCTCTTCCTTCGAGAGGGCGCGTCGCGAGCCCAAGAGAGCCAGGGCGGCGCCGGAGGATGCGGGATGCGCGCGCTCGTCCCGGGCGATCCGCAGCGCCGGGGCGTCGAAGCCGGACTCGGCGAGCGCGGAGAGGGCGAGAAGAGCCGCAGAGACGTCGGCGGCCTGCGCGCATTCCGGCGCGATTCCGAAGGCGCGACTCGACACGCGCCGGTACAGGTCCGAGAGTTCCCCCGCTCCGAGTTCGACGGTCGTCTTCAACCGACTCGCGGCACCGGCCAGGCTCCTGAGGTCGCGATCTCGGGTGGCCAGCTCCTCGAAACGATCGAGCGCCGGTCGCATCGCGTCGACCTTCGAGAAGATCGTGTCGCGAAGGGCTTCGGCGGCATCGGAGGCAGAGCGGAGGTTCGGAAGGCGGTCGAGGATCCGACGGCGTGCCACCTCGGCGAGACTCGTCCCGATCTCGGTTTTCCGGAGCAGAGACGCGTCGGTGGCAGGGGCCCAGGCGAGTCGCCATTTCTCCCGCCGCCCTTCGACGAGGAGGGTCGCATAGGGAATCTCCGCCAGTCGGAGCCGGTGAAGGAAAGGGGAGGCATCGCCGACGATCGCCTCCTTCGGTCGATCGGCGATGGGGAGGCCGTAGCGGCGGACTTCCGAGTAGAACTCTTCTTCCAGCGGGCTGGCGGAGAGCCGAGCGGCCACGCTTCCGGCCGTCTCTCCCAGAAGCGACTCGCGGAGCACGTCGGAATCGCTTCCTTCGAGGAGGCAGGCGGAAGCGGCTTCCCGCACCTCGTCGAGGCCGGGCGAGGCCTTGCCTCGGAGCTTCGCCAGATTCCGCGAAAGCCGGCAGGCATCGAGGACTTCGGCGATCCCCGAGGTCCAGCCTCGACGGCGAAGCCGGGCGCGGATATCCAGGAGCGAGGCGTCCGCGGCGCGGAAGGGGTCGCCCCCCTGCTCGTACAGCCGCTCGTAGAATCGCGGCGCGCGGTTCCCGGCGCCGTATCCGAATCGCTCGGAGAGTCGAAGATAACTGTAGGGGATGAGGGCCAGTTTGGCGGGAGCGCAGGCCGGGAATTCGAACGATTCGATCTCTCCGTCCAGAAGCGCGGCGGCATGGAAGGCCCCGCAGACGACGAAGGTTCCTTCGGCCGGTTCGCGGCCGATCTCGCGCGCCATGAAGGCCTCGCGCTCCCGGTCTAGGGAGGTCGCCCGGCCCGGTTCGCGTCTCATCAAGCGCGCGTAGTCGAGAAAGAGACGGGCGAATTCGTCCGGATCGAGCGATCCCGACTCGAAGGAGCCCTCCCAGAATTCGTCGTAGCTCCGAAACCCGAGTCGCGCGCAGATTTCTCCTTCGAGGTCCGCATCGACCCCCTCCCGCTCGGGGCGGTCGAGCGCCCGTGACGCGGGAATGTCGATGAAGCGGACGGGGATGCCGAGTCGTGCCGCGCATCGGAGGGCGGCATACTCGGGCGAATAGCGCGCGAACGGATAGAGGGCCGTCGCGCCCTCCGCCCGCCAGGCGAGAATGGCGACGGGCGGCTTCGTTCCTGGGTCGAGGAGCGAGGGGAGGAGCGCATCGCCGTCGGAAGGACCCTCGAGGAGAAGTCGGCGCGGCGGGTCGGCTGCGATCGCCCTTTCGACGAGGAGGGCCGAGGCGGGGGAGTGGTGGCGGATGGGAAAGATCCGGACGCTCACACTTCTTCCCGCGCGATGCGGCCTGCGGCCGCACGGAATTCCTTCCAGGCGGGCTCCGTTCGACCGGGGGCGACCGTTTCCAGGTATTCGCGCAGAACTCCCAGGTCGGAATCGTTCTCTTTCGCGACCGCCCCGGCCAAGCTTCGTGCGGCGTCCTCCGCCGTCATCCGTCCGTGGCCGAACTGTCGGGCCAGGATCGCGCCGTGGAACAGCACTCCGATCAGCTCCGCGGTGGAAAGGATGGAGGCCGGCGAGCGAACCCGCGCCCGGCCATCGTGGGTCCGACCCCGGCGGAGTTCCTGGAAGAGCGTCGTCAGGACGCGCACGAGATCCGGAGGCACTTCGGAGGCGACGTCGTACTGCGTCTGGAGCTCGCGGAGTCTTCCGGTGACGACGGCCATCTCCGTCTCCAGGTCCTCGAGCACGGGAAGGCGCACGAAGTTGAATCGGCGTCGGAGCGCGCTGGACATCTCGTTGACTCCGCGGTCGCGCGTGTTGGCGGTCGCGATCGCATTGAAGCCGGGAGCGGCGTGGAGGGATCGCCGCAATTCCGGGATCGCCAGGCTTTTCTCCGAGAGGATCGAGATGAGCGCATCCTGGATCTCGGGCAGGATGCGGGTGATCTCCTCGACGCGGACGATCCGTCCCGCCTCCATGGCGCGGTACACCGGACTCGGCACGATCGCCGATTCCGACGGACCTTGCGAAAGGAGCAGAGCGTAGTTCCATCCGTATTTGAGATGGTCCTCGGTCGTCCCGGCGGTTCCCTGGACGAGAAGCTCGCTCGACCCGGAGATGGCGGCGGCCAGGTGCTCCGAGAGCCGGCTCTTGGCCGTGCCGGGCTCTCCGAGGAGAAGGAGCCCTCGGTCCGACGCCAACGTGGCGATGGCGACCTGAACGAGCCCGGGATCTCCCACGTACTTGGGCGAGATGGCGACCCCGCCGACGGGATCCGTCGACCCCAGGATGAACGTCTCGACGGCGCGCGGCGAGAGGTTCCACCGGGGGGGACGCGGATGGGGGTCGCAGGCCTGAAGAGCGGCCAATTCCGAGGCGCACCGCTCCTCGGCGGTTTGCCGAAGGGCTTCCATCCTCTCTCCTCTCCGGGGGGATTATATCTCATGGCGCGCGGATCCCCAACCAAAGATCGGAGCGTATGAATTATGGAAGAAATCGGCAGAATACCCGTTATGATGGTAGAGGAGAACGCGAACATCCCGCCTTCTGGGGCGTCTCATCTGTAGAGGGTGCAGCATGAAAGAAGGTGAGGTCACCCGGACCATTCGTCGGGTGCGGAGAGTGCTCGACGAAGGGAAGTACGACGAGGCTTTGCGTACGCTGCTCCACCTCGGAGAGAAGTATCCCGAGGCCGGAGAAATTCGCCCCGAAATCGCCCAAGTCCTCTTGCGCCGGGGGAAATCCCGCCTGGGGAAGGGGAAAGTGAAGGAGGGCAGGGCGGACGTCGAACATTCGCTCGATTGGGCGGTGCTGCCCGAGGCCATGGTCCAGCTCGCGCGCGTCCTCACGCAGGAGGGGAATCTCGAGCGAGCCCACGAGGTCCTTACGAAAGTGCTCGAGATCGACGACACCTACGGCCCCGTCCATGAGGCGCTGGGGTATCTGTTCTCGCGATGGGCGGATCACCGCGAGTCGGCGCGGGCGTTCGAGCAGGCGCTCTCCCTGGGCCACGCGACGCCCGAGCTCTTTCTGGCCGTGTGGAGCGCCTACATGGCGGTCGAGAAGCTGGACCGCGCGCACGAACTTCTCCTGGACGGAGTCGAGCGGTTCCCGGAGAACGATCGTCTCCACGCCGCCGCCGGCGATTCGTGCGTCTACGCGAAGGGCGATTCGGAGACTGCGGAGCCGTACTGGCGAAAGGCGATCGAGCTGAACCCGAAGAACTTCTCGGCCTTGTTCAGCTTGGCGGGGCTGGGGGCCTCGCGGGGGCGTCGGACCGAATCGATGGAGCTTCTGCGGCGCTGCGTGGCGCTGGATCCCGAGAAGACGCGGGCCCGGTGGCGGGAGGACTTGGAGTCTCCCTTAGGTCGATTCTCGGAGTTCGCGCGCGATCCCGAGTTCCGCTCCCTCTTGGGCGGGTAGGATGCGCGATCGGGACACCGAACTGCATTTCGGTACCAAGGCGTTTCCCTCGACCCACTGGTCTATGGTCGCGCGTGCCCGCAATCCCGAAGACCCGGCCTATCGAGAAAGCCTGGAACGACTCGTCACCGACTACTGGCGTCCCATCTACGTCTACATCCGAAGCGCCTGGGCTCGATCGAACGAGGAGGCGAAAGACAGCACCCAGGAATTCCTGTGCGGCCTCATGGAGAGCCGCGGCTTGAGCGAGTACAAGCGGGAAAAGGGACGATTCCGTGCCTATGTAAAGGGGGCCCTCCGCCATTTCCTCCTGGATCGCGAGAAGGGCCGGGAGCGACAGAAGCGGGGCGGGGGACGCACGATCGTCTCCCTCGACGTGGAGCTACCGGAAGTTCCCCGAGATCCCTCCGATCCGGCCCAACTTTTCGATCACGCTTGGGGGCGGGCCCTCATGGAGCATGCCCTGGAAGACGTACGATCTTCCTTGCGTGGCGAGGGACGCGAGATCTGCTGGAGCGTTTTCGAGGCCTATGAGCTCCCCGGCTCCGACTCGGCGGAATCGACGTATCGAGACGTGGCGGTGCGGTTCGGAATCCGGGAGTCGGAGGTGAAGAGCCATCTGACCTACACCCGTCTCTTGGTGAAGAAGGCGCTCCGGAGGCACGCGGCGGATACGGTGGCGAGCGAGGGGGACCTATACCGCGAGCTCCGGGAGCTCTTCGAGACCTGAGCCCAGGGATATACTTGAGGTGCGATGTCGAGCCCCCTCTCGCCTTTCCTGCCGGCCGTACGAGTCTATCTCCGGACGCGGTTGGCTCTTTCCGAAGACGAATCGAATCGGCACGCCCGAGAGTTCTTGAGGCTCTTCGAAGGGACCAAATCCGGGGCTCCGTCTCGGAGCGAGATCAAGTCTTCCCTGGAACAATTCGCCCAAGAAGTCTGCGAACACCCGCTTTCTCCCGACGGAGCCGCACGGGCGGCCGCCCCCTTCGAGCTGGCGTGGGCCGAGTGTCTCGTGGCGGAGGCCTGTGCCGAGATCGCGCGGGATCCCGAGCTCCGGGACAATCCGGGATCCCTCCGCATTTTGAAAATGTTGGAGGAAGAACCGCCCCCGTCCGCGAATTCGTCTCATACGGAATTGGCGCTGGAATTGAAGTTACCCGAGGAAATCGTGAAAACCCGCGTGCACTACCTTCAGGCGAGAGTGAGCCGGAGCCTACGGCGCAGGCTCTCCGATGTCGGAGACGCACCGGCGTCGCAGGTCGTTTGGAAGGATGTCCGCGAAGCGGAGCGAATCCGACTGGGCGAACTGGCCATCGCGCGCGGAATCCTCCGTCCGGAGGAGGTCGAGGAGGCGCTCGAGGAGCAAGCCCGCCACGGCGGGCGCCGGCGGCTCGGGCACGTTCTCATCGAAAGGGGAAAACTCTCGACTGCGGAATGCAGCCGGCTCCTCTTGGAACAGGAGGAGCTTGCGGGAGAGGTCTTTCACGAACGATTGGGCCGCTTCTTGCTCCTGAACGAGCTGGGTCGGGGCGGCATGGGAGTGGTCTGGCGGGCGTGGGACCCGCACCTCGGCCGATCCGTGGCGCTCAAGGGGCTCAACGTCTCTCGAAGTCAGAGTCCGGCCCACTTGCTGAGAGAGGCGCGGGCCGCCGCGCAGCTTTCCCATCCGAACATCGTTCCGATCCACGAGATCGTCGAGCAGGAGTCGATGCCTTGCCTTGTCATGGGGTTGGTCGAAGGGAAGACGCTGGCGCAGGGGGCTTCCGACTTGCCGTTGAGGCGAGTCCTGGAATTGGCACGGGACGTCGCGCGGGCGCTCCATTATGCCCATCGCCTTGGGGTCGTCCATCGGGACATCAAGCCCGAGAATCTGATGATCGATCGGGAAGGGAAGGTCTGGGTGACGGACTTCGGGTTGGCGAAGCTGGAGCGCTCCGGAGGGGAAGTCTCGCAGAGCGGTGTCGTGCTGGGGACGCCGATTTTCATGTCGCCGGAGCAGACGCTCGGTCGGACGCGGCGCGTCGGGCCGAAGAGCGACGTCTACAGCCTCGGCGCGACGCTGTACACCCTGATCGCGGGACACCCGCCGTTCGGAGGGGCGACCCCCGCCGAGCTCATGGTGAAGGTGATCGACGAGACTCCCGCCGCGCTTCGTTCCGTTCGGAGCGACGTTCCCGTGGACGTGGAGACGATCGTGTCGAAGGCCATGGAGAAAAGCCCGGAGCGACGATACGCCACGGCGGCCGCGATGGCGGACGACCTGGATCGTCATCTCCGCGGGGAGCGGATTCTCGCGCGCCCCGTTCCGGCCGTGGTTCGCCTCTGGGATCGGATCCGCCGCCACGGAGTCCTGGTCGCTCTGGGATCGGTCGCGAGCATCGCCGTCGCGGCTCTGGCGTTCTCCCTGACCCGGGAAAAGGGAAGGGCACCTCTGGGTTCCCAGGAGGATCATCTCGTCCGGGCCGAGGCGAAGATCGAAGAGGCGCTTTCTGTCGGTCTGGAGAATCCTGAAGCCTATGGCGCTCATTTGGCGGAAGCGCGAAGGGACGCGGACTTCGCCCTGGCGCAGCACCCGACGTCCGGAAAGGCGCACTTCCTTCGCGCGATCGTGGCGAAGTGGGAGGGGAACGATGTCGAGGCCCGGCGCCATTTCTCCCGAGCGCTCGAATGCGAGCCCTTGGAAGTTCTCTATCGGTTTCACTGGGCCTGGTACCGGCTGGAGAGATTCATCTGGGAGCTGGAAGTGGTGGAGTTGGGGGAACCGGGGGATCGGTTCGCGCGGAGAACTCGGGAGATCGCGGCCGATCTGGAAAGAGTGGTGGGAGGGGCCCCCGCGTCGTCCGGCCTCCGGGAGTGGGCCCGAGCCGCTCTGGCGGCCGCCCGCGGCGACTTTGCGGAAACGGATCGCGTCGCCCGACAGGCACGACCCACGCGCGAGCTCCATCGTCTCCGAGCCTTCGCTCTGATACAGCGAGGGCAGCCGGCGGAGGCGAAGCTCGAAGTCGGAAACGCCGCGAGGTTGAAACCGGGCGATCCGTATACGATCGTACTTTCGTCCCTTCTTCTGGCCCACCTCGGTCACGTCAAGGAGAGTCCCTCGGAAATCGACAAGGCGTCGCGTCTCTTGCGAAGAGACCCGAAGGTCTATCTCCTGCGAGCCAAGTTTGCCCACATGGCCGAGGACTTCGAGAAGGCGAAAGCGGATTGTCGAGTGGCGTTGGAGCAGGGACCCGAGGATCCGGAAACTCTCTACTGGTTCGCCTCCCTCGAGATCCGCACCAAGTGGGAATCCGGCATGAAGATGTACGGGGATGCCATCGAGGCGAGCCGCCGGACCGGGCGCCTGTGGACGCAGGGCAAGTCTCTGATGGATCGGGCGGTCTACTATGCCCTGGCGAAGAAGTACTCCGAGGCGCTGTCCGATTTCGAGGCCGCCGAGATCTTGGACCCGGCCAATCCCGCCGTTCCGAAAAACCGGGCGCGGACTCATTTCGATCGAGGGGATCG
>Ga0137796_10001023_pt1 | contig 16539 bp, 12 predicted proteins | sample OV2TP3_FD_97704 | JGI IMG/M metagenome (GOLD analysis project Ga0137796, IMG submission 97704) | reverse complement strand
TTCCGCGCCACTTAAGCCGGCGGCCCCCTGCGGCATCCCGGAATTGAAATATTCCTCCATCAACAACCGCTGCGTGCCGAAAGCCGCATGGGCCGGGCATCCGATCCAACCAAGAACTGCGGCCAACAATACCTCCAAAGCCCATCCGGTCAGGCCGGTGCTGCGTCCTGCGGCGCGTCGGGTCATCATGCTTAAACTCCAAACATATTCTTGTGAATTGTTTTTCCAGCCTGCCCGCATGATGACGTGAAATATAGCCCGAAATCAAGCGAGGAGCAACGTTTTTCAGTTGTACTGAGCGGTTTCGTCTCGACCCCCTTTACATCTCCGGCCGGCTCTGGCTGAATGGCGGCTCTGCATGGGTCCACGGAAAATTGGCAAGCGGATAAGCGTGATGATCATTTTACTTGAGGCCATGGGGTCTGGGGCGGTCTCTCAGGATCTGCCGGCGCTGGGTCGGCCGGAAACCCGGGGGCTGGTTCGCATGCAGGCCATCCAGAACGCCAATTCTCTCGAAGGCGCACAGACGAATTCCTACCGGGTCTTCGACCTCAAGCACAGCGGATTCATGTTGAATCAGGCTGAACTGGTCCTTCGGAGCGAAAAGGAATATTACACGGACGAACGGAAAATAGGATACCGGTTTGACATCGTCGGCGGCCGGACGGCGCAGGCCTCCATGTATTTTCCCGGCAACGCGGCCATCGGCGCGGACGGACGGCTCGTCAGCGGGTCCGCCGGTCTTTACGCGCGGCCCAAAGTCATGCTCCAGCAGGCGCATCTGACCTATTCGGTCCGCGTTCCCAAACGATTGGACATCCGCATCGGCCGGATGGTGACGTGGCAGGGATTCGAAACCACTCCGGATGTCGACAACATCAATTGGCTTCCCTCCCAGACCTTCCTGTCGGGTCTGGGCCTGCCCACCACCCACACGGCGGTCCGGGTGGCCTATCATTCCAGCGAGCGGCTGATTTTCGGATTTGCCGGCAGCCAGGGATGGGACACGCTCAAGGACAACAATTCAAAATGGGGCGTGATGGGAAAACTGATCTGGAACCCAACCGACCGGTTTAATTTTTTTGCCAGCGTCACGCACGGGCCGGAGCAGGATACGAACAACATCCATGACCGGACGGTCTGGCAGTGGAACGCCGTCTACAATCTGGACGATAAAACGACGGCCGCTGTGGATTACGCCAACGGAAAAGAAAAACATCCCTCAGCCGCCCCGTCCCGCGGCGGAACGGTCGGGTGGAGCGGATACGTGTTCTGGCTCAAGCGGTCGCTGGATGAGCGGACGGAGGCGGTTTTGCGGTACGAGCGATTCAAAGATCCCGAGGGATATCGAACCAGCACCGGCATTCCAGGCGCCGGCGTCCGGGAACTGGTGATGCAGGCCGTGACCGTCGGATTCAGCCGTGCCGTCGGCACCCGCTGGACCTTGCGAGGGGAAATGCGCCGCGACTGGGCCGGCAAGCGAAGCGTCTTTACCGATGCCGCCACACCCGGCGGATTCTCAAATGACCAGACCACCGCCCTCATCGATTTGATCTTCCGTTTCTGAACCTCTCCCCCGGGTCCGGCCGGATCCGCGTCCTGCGGCGCGTCGGGTCATCATGCTTAAACTCCAAACATGTCCTTGAAAAATTGCTTCGTTCGATGGGCCGCCCGGTCGACAGTCGAGAGTGAGGACCCCCGGATGACGACGTCGTCCGGCAGGCGCGCGAGGTATCGGGACGGCCGGTGGGTCACGTCGCGGCCGTACCAGGGTCGCCTGGCGGCGCCCGTGAGGATGAGCCGCTGTTTGGCCCGGGTGATGGCGACATAGAATAATCTCAATTCCTCCTCCTCGCGCTCCCGCCGCTCATCGGCTGACTCCTGCTGATAACTTCCCGGCCGCACGTAGGGCAAAATGTCCTCCTCGACTCCCACCACGATCACGACGGGAAACTCGAGTCCCTTTGACGCGTGAATGGTCAGGAGCCGGACCACATTCTCCTGCAGAAGATCCGCCACCGGCTCGCCCTCGTCCGCGGCCTGGAATCCGGACAGTAGTTGATCCAGTCCGGCGCTTCCCGCCGCCGCATAGGGCAGCCGGGAGGATACAAAGCGACGCACGAGGACAAGACCCTTTCGGACCTCCGGATCCTCCTCGGCCAGCCCGTTGATTCCCAGGGCATCCACAAGAAAATTCAGCAGGTCCGCGGGCGGGAGCGAGTCGATCGACTGGGCGGCGCCGTACAGTCCGCTCCAGAGAACTTCCAGATGCCGCTGGGTCTCGCCGCTCTTGCATCTCTGGACCGCCTCCACGTACCCCGCCTCGTCCAGAATCACCCGCTCCGGCGCCGGCAGGGCCATCAGCATCTCCCGGTCCTCCCGGTTTCGCGGGCCGAACTTGCCCGTCTTCCAGAGTTCCCTCAGCGCCCCGCGCAGGATGTCGCCATGCCGGATGAGGTCGATGGATCCCTGAAGTTTCAAACGGAGCACGCTCACCGCCTGAAACACCGCCCGGAAACTCCGGGCGGCCGCCAGATCCATCAACGATTTCCCGCCAACCTCCACGAATGGAATCCGTTCCGACCGCAAAGCGGCGAGGACCGGCGCGGCCAGCTCGTGGACCCGGTAAAAAATCACGATGTCCCGATAGGCGTACCCTTCGCCGATGAGTTCCTTGATCTGGAACGTCACGAATTGGAGTTCATCCTGATCGTCCTGCGCCTCGTAGACCATGATTTTTTCCGGAATCTTTCCGTCGGACTTGGCGGATGCCAGCAGAGTCTTGTCGATCGCGCTGTCCGGCCGGTCGGCCAGAATGGCGTTGGCGGCGCCGAGGATGACGGGCGTTGACCGGTAGTTTCGAATCAGGCGGACGACGCGGGATTCGGGATAATCCTGTGTGAATGCCCGGATGTTCCGGACATCCGCGCCGCGGAATCCGTAGATGCTCTGGTCATCGTCTCCGACCACAAACACATTTTTTTTCGCCGCGGCCAGTTCAGTGGCGATCGCGTACTGGGCGATGTTGGTGTCCTGATACTCGTCGATCAACACATGCGTGAACCGGCCTTTCCACCGCTGCGCGCATCGCCGCCGGTCCGCCAGCGCCGTGGCGGCCAGATACAAAAGATCCGTGAAATCGACCTTGCCGCTCTCCCGTTTTCCCTCCTGATACCTTTTCCAGACTTCCCCGACGACCGCCGCGTCGAGTCCGCCGTATATTTTTCGCTCGGCCAGCGATTCGGGCGTCAGCAACTCGTTCGCGGCCAGATCCATGACCGCGGACACTTCCCGCACATCGGGCGGAGTGGGGAGATCGGCGAGGATGGATTTGAGGATTTCGCGCGATTCGGCCTCGGAGATGATGTTGAATGTCGGCGGGTATCCCATCTCTTCGATGGGCGAAAATCCGTCGCTGTCCCGTTCCCGCAGAAGACGCAGGCACAGCGAATGAAAAGTTCCGATCCAGGCCAGAGGGAATGTCTGGACGAGATGTTCAAGGGCCGCCCGCAGGGGCTGCTGGGCGGTCTGGGCCAGGGAGGTGATCAGGTGTCCGATGCGCACCTTCATTTCTCCGGCAGCCTTGACCGTGAAGGTCGATACAAAGAGCTGCTGAGGCGTGATGCCCGCAAGGAGCAGCAGCGTGACGCGCCGGGTGAGGACCGAAGTTTTTCCGCTGCCCGCTCCGGCGACGATCAGCAGCGGCCGGCCGGCCGAGAGCGGGTGGGACAGAGCGCTGATTTGCTCGCGGTTAAGCCCGTCAAAGAGTGAGGCGACGGTATCCTGGAGGGAGGAGTCGAATCCCGCGAGGAGAGATTCCACCTGCTGGCGTTCTTCGAACGAAAGTCCCACGGTCTCGAACATGATCGATTCTCTCTAATCCCTTCCCAATAGGCGATCCAGCCACCCGGCGACCCCCCGCCGATGCCGGGCGCATGATTGTGTCGGCTCCGTGCCGGCGAGGAACAGTTCCTGGCGCTTTTCCGGGCATCCGGCGACGGCGCGTAATCCCGTTTGAGGATCGATGACCGCCTCGATGATTCCCTCCGCGGCGCGGAACCGGGATTCCGGCAGATCGGCCAGAGTCCGTTTCATCAGGTCATGCCAGACGGGCAGGGCGTCTTTCGCGCCGGCCAGATTCATCGCCTGATTCCGATCGTCGCCGACCCAGACGCCCGCGAGGACTTCGGGCGTGTACCCGACAAACCACGCGTCCCGCCCGGCGTTGGTCGTGCCGGTCTTGCCGGCCGTCGGACGTTTCCATCCGGCCGCCGGCAGGCTCCGGGCGGTGCCCTCCTGAACGACGCTTTCGAGCAGGGACGTCATCAGCCGGGCGATCGCTGGATGTAGGACGCTGGAGCGGACGGGCCCGAAGGATTCAATGATGTTTCCGTGCGCATCGTGGACGGTGGTCACCAGAAAGGGCTTGACGGCGAATCCGCCGTTGGAAAATGGCGCGTACGCCGCGGCCAGCTCGAGCAGGGTGACCTCGGACGTTCCCAGCGCGAGCGCGAGGCTGTGATCGAGTGGGCTTTCGATTCCCATGCGCCGTGCGGAATCGATGACCGATTGAATTCCCACCTGTCTGGCCAGATCGATCGTGGCGGCGTTCAGCGAAAGGGCCATGGCCCGCCGAAGGGGTACAGTGCCGTGATAGACATCGTCATAATTGCGGGGTCGCCAATCCGTGTTGGCGGTTCTTCGGTAGATGTGGGTCTCATCGAACAAAGTTGACGCCGGCGTCCATCCCCTTTCCAGGGCGGCCGCGTAGACAAATGGTTTGAATGCGCTTCCCGGCTGGCGGCTGGCCTGCGTGGCCCGGTTGAACTGGCTTTGCCGGAAATCCCTCCCGCCCATGATCGAAAGAATCCTGCCGGTCGATGGATCCAGAACAACGATCGCCGATTGCCGGCGCGTCAGATGCGCCGCCTGCCGCGCGTCGTTTTGGATCAGCGGGTCCATGGTGGTGTGGATGGCAAGCCCGTATCGGTACAATTCCTCCTCGGAAAAACGCGGCGTCAGCTGCCGAACCGCCTCCGCGACCACATAGGCCGCGTCATCCTGGATCGAATCGTCGGCCAGTGGCCGGATGATGAGCGGCTCGATGAGGGCGCCCTCCAGTTCTTCGTCTGTGAGATACGACTCGCGGTGCATCCGGCGCAACACAAGGTTTCGCCGGTCAAGGGCCGCGTCACTGTGCCGCCATGGATTGTATCGGGAGGGCCGCTGGATGATGCCCGCCAGGAAGGCGCACTCGCCGATCGAGAGCGTCTTGAGGGGCTTGCCAAAATAATGTTGCGCGGCCGCTGTCACGCCGGCGATACTGAGCGGCCCGTCCTGGCCGAGGTAGATGTGATTCAGGTACAGCGTCATGATTTCGGGTTTTGTGTATCGCCATTCCAGATACAGTGAGCAAACCGCCTCGGCCAGTTTCCGCCGGACGCTTCGCTGTGGGGTCAGGAGAAGATTTTTGGCGAGCTGCTGAGTGATGGTGCTGCCGCCCTCCAATCCGGTTTTTCGGCGGAGATTGTGCCAGATCGCGCGGCCTATTGCCCGGGGGTCCAGTCCGATGTGTGTCAAAAACCGTCGGTCTTCGACCGCCATCACCGCGCGGACGAGCGGCGTGGGAATCTCCGGCCAAATCGCCGGCTCACGCCGCACCTTCTTCGGCCCGGAAAGGTCCGCGATGAGTTCAGGCTCAAGCGCCGCGTAGGGCCGGGCCGTCCCGTCGGTGGCGAAAAGAGTCCATTGATTCATTCCCGTCAACGTGAGGGTGATCATCTCCGCATCCTGCGTGATGGCCGGGAGGCGGATGGGCCGAAGGAAGACTCGGAGGCGCGGAGCTTCCCAGGCGTAGTCGCCTGGGGCGCCCGGCGTCTGGTGGTCGAGGCGCCGGTAGCCGAGGCGGTCAAGCCTCCGGATGAGCCGGTCGGGTGAAATCCAGACCTGGTCATGGATCACGTACGGCGCGCTGTACACCCGCGTCGGAAATATCTCGCCTATTCCCCCCAGAACCAGCCTGGACAATTTCCATTGGGCGTAGCCGATAAGGCCCGCTGCTCCGATGACGAAAATCGCCAACAGCAGGATCATCCAGAGGTATGTTCGCCGAACCTGTCGTTTCATGGACCCCGCCATCGCAACACAGGCATCACTCGGAGTCAATTCAGTAAATTTGTGGTTCATCTCCGGCCCGAACATTTCCGTTGACGCCGGGTTGACCGGCAACTATAAGGACTGTCTGTGTCCATTTGAGCCGGGCTGTCCCTACTGCCGGGGAACGGGGGAGGAGATGAATCTCACGGTCAAAGACGCCGCAAAATTGCTTGGCGCCTCCGAGCAAATGCTGTACCGATGGATCCGACAAGGTGTCGTGCCGGCCTACCGGATAAACGACCGCATCCGGTTCAACCGGACGGAACTCTTGGAGTGGGCCACCATCCGCCGGATACCGCTTGATCCCAATGCCATCACTGAGTCTCACCCCGGAAAAGTACCGGGTCCCACCGTCATCCAGGCCCTTCGAGAGGGCGGCATCCTTCGAGGGATCGATGGCCGGAGCAAGGAGGAGGTCTTGGAACACGTGGTCGATCGGATGATCATTCCGAAGGACGTCGATCGCCGGTTTCTCCTGCAGGTCATGCTCGCGAGAGAGGCGCTGGGGTCGACCGGGATCGGCGAGGGGATAGCCATTCCGCATGTCCGAAGCCCTGTCGTTCTTCCAATCGGCCGGCCCAGCATTACACTGGCGTTCCTTGAGCATCCCATCGACTTCCAATCCATCGACGGCGCTCCCGTGTCCATCCTGTTTACCCTACTCAGCCCGACCGTTCGGACGCATCTTCATCTGCTGTCCCGACTGGCCTTCGTCCTGCGGGACACCGGCGTGCGGGGCGCGCTGGACAAAAACCGGCCGCCGGAAGAGATTTTTTCAGTCATCGAAAAGAGGGAGTTGACGGTCCCGGTCGAATCGACCGCCCGGCGGAATCACCTGTGACGTCGGTGACCTTCCGCGCGCCCTGGACCATTCCCTTCGGCGAGTTTCATCTTCATTTCGACGCGCTGTCGGCCGCGTTTCTCATTCCGATTGTTTTTCTGTCGACCCTCTGCGCCGTATACGGCGTGCTGGGCGTGCTCTTCGCGTTGGCCCAGCACGACCTGAAACGCCTTCTGGCCTATCACAGCGTCGAGAACATCGGCATCATCGCTCTCGGGATGGGCGCCGGACTGCTGGGAATGTCCTATTCCTCCCCGGTGGCGGCGGTGCTCGGATTTGCGGGATCGCTGCTGCATGTTTTCAACCACGCCGTATTCAAGGGACTGCTGTTTCTATGCGCGGGGAGCGTCCAGCATGCCGCCGGCACTCGCGACATCGAAAAGCTCGGCGGCCTGCTGAAAACCATGCCGTCGACCGGACTCTCTTTTCTGACAGGGTCAGCAGCGATCACCGGACTTCCGCCGCTGAACGGATTTATCAGCGAATGGCTGATCTACGCGGCGCTGTTCAAACTGACCCTGATGGGCGGCGCGGCCGGCGGCGTTGCCATACTTTCCATTGTATCGCTGGCCCTGATCGGGACACTCGCGCTCGCCTGCTTTACCAAAGCCTTTGGCGTTGTCTTTTTGGGTGAACCCCGCGTCGCCATACCGACCGATTCGCATGTGATATCCGGATGGATGCTCTGGCCGATGGCGATGCTGTCGCTTCTCTGCTTGGCCATCGGCGCGGTTCCGATGGCGGCGTTTCAGTTCGAATTGTCAGCGGCGATGCAGGTCGCGGGCGCGCCTGTTTTGTCAGGGGAGATCGATTCCGTGATGTCAGCCCTGAGCGGTCTGACGGCGGGAATCTGGACCTTGATCGGGCTGGGCATGATCGTGTGGATCCTGCGGGCCGCGCTCGCGGCCGCGCGGGGCGGCGCCGCGGCCGCTCCGGACCGGACCGTGACGTGGGACTGCGGCTATGCCCATCCCACGCCCAGAATGCAGTACACGGCCAGTTCATTCGTGCAGCCCCTGACCTCTCTTTTTCAAATGATCCTTCGCCCCAAAGTCCATCAGCGTCCGCCCGTCGGTTACTTCGCGCCCGGCGCCTCGTTCGAATCTCACACGCCCGACCTTGCGGCTGACCGGATATTCGGCCCGCTCTTTACGTGGGTGACCCGGCTGTCGACCCGCGTGCTGTGGATCCAGCAGGGCCGCATACAGGCCTATCTTCTCTATCTATTTGCGGCCCTGACCGCGCTCCTGGCCTGGCACCTGAGCCGGGTATGAGCGGCGCGATCATTCACTGGGCCGGGCATCTGGCGCTGGTGCTCGTCGCATCGCCACTGCTGTTCGGCATTATATCGCGAACGAAAGCCCGCGTTGCCGGCCGGACCGGCCCACCGCTCTTTCAGCCCTACTTCGATCTTATAAAATTGTTCCGCAAAGGCGCCGTCTACAGCCGGACCACGACAGGCGTTTTCCGAGCGGGCCCGGTCGTCGCGTTTGCGGCGATTCTGTCATCGGCGCTGATCGTTCCATTCCATGGCGGCCGGGCCCCACTAAGTTTTCAGGGCGACCTGGTCCTGTTCGCCTATTTTCTGGGCCTGGCCCGCTTTTTCATGATTGTCGCGGCGCTTGACACGGGGTCAGCTTTTGAAGGGATGGGTGCAAGCCGTGAGGCGTCCTTTTCGTGTCTGGCGGAGCCGGCGGTATTTCTTTCGTTCATCGCGCTGGCGCGCGCGAGCGGAAGTTTTTCCATGAGCGAATTTTTGAGCGTGGGACTGATCCAAGCCTGGCCGTCTGCCGCCGGGCCGGCGCTGGTCCTCGTGGTTGCGTCCTTTGTCCTGGTCCTTCTGGCCGAAAACGCGCGCATCCCCGTCGACGATCCGGCGACCCATCTGGAGCTGACGATGATCCACGAAGTCATGGTGCTGGACCACAGCGGGCCCGATTTTGGATTCCTCCAGTACGCCGCGGCCGCCAAACTCCTTGTCTTCGGAGCCATTCTCGTTCACATCGTCCATCCGGTCCGATCCGCCGGATTTTTGCCGTTCCTTGCCGCGATGGGCCTGGGACTTGCCCTCGTCGCCATCCTTATCGGATTGATCGAATCCTCCATGGCCCGGCTGCGCCTGGCCCGCGTGCCGCAGTACCTGGTCGCCGCGAATGTCCTGTCGGGATTTGCCGTCCTGTTGACGCTGGCGCCGCATTCATGAGCGATCTGCCGCACACGTGCCTTCTGCTGATCGTCCTCTGCAATTTCTATGTCCTGAGCACCGGCCGGCTGGCCAATCTCATTCGAATTCTCTCCGTCGAGGGCGTTCTCCTGTCGCTCATCCCCCTGCCGGCGGCCCTGGCCGGAAGCGCGCATGCCGCCATCCTTGTGGCGGGGACGCTGGCCGTGAAAGGCGTGATCATGCCGGCGCTTTTGATGCGCGCGCTCCGGTCAATCGACGAACCCCTGGACTCCCGGCCGATCGTCGGGGCTGTCTACTCGCTGATCCCGGGGTTCTTTATCCTCGCGGCCGCATTCGTGGCGGGCCTGCATATCCCGCTTGGAGACGCGTTCGATCCGTTGATCGGAGGCGTCGGCCTGGCGACGCTCGTGACGAGCATGCTGTACATGGTGAACAGCCGAAAGGCGATTTCGCAGGTGATCGGATTTTTCATCATGGAAAACGGCATTCTCATCCTCGCGGTCGGCATCCGGCACGGTCTTCCGTTCGTCATCGAAATCGCCATCCTGTTTGATCTTCTGCTGGCGGCGATGATTTTCGGCGGATTCATCCGGCGGATGCACGAGGTCTTTACGCACACCGACACCAGCCGCATGCGGAAATTGAAGGGATAGACGAGTATGATCCTCTGGGCGATCGCTCTCTTTCCGATGTCGGCCGCGCTGATCTCGCTGGCCCTGCGCCGCCGGTCGGCGGTACTGATCTGGATCGTCGCGGGCTCGCTGGTCGAACTGGTCCTCGCCCTCTCGGCCGCCGCGCGGGTTTTCCGAGCCGGCGCTGTTTCGACGCTGGATGGCCATATCGCCCTCGACGCCCTGTCCGCCCTCCATCTGTGCCTGGTGGCCGTTGTGAGCCTGCTGTCATCGATTTACGCGCGGGAGTATTTCTCCCATGAATCGGAATCGAGTCTGGACGACCGGACGGCATGGAAATTCGGCGGCCTGTGGTTTGCGTTCATCGGGTCGATGGTCGGGGTCCTCCTATTTAATAATGTGGGTCTCATGTGGGTTTCGATGGAGTCCACGACGCTGGCGTCGACTTTTCTCATCTGCCTGCATCGTGACCGGCCCTCGATGGAAGCGGCGTGGAAGTATCTGATCATCTGTTCGGCCGGAATCATGCTGGGCCTCCTTGGAACCATTTTCATTTACGGCGCATCACCCTTGGCGGGCGAATCGGCGCTCAAGTGGTCCACCCTGATGGATAGCGCCGCGCAGATGGACCCGCGCCCGGCCCGGATCGGATTCATCCTGATTTTGATCGGATATGGAACGAAAGTTGGCCTGGCGCCGATGCATACGTGGCTCCCGGACGCGCACAGCCAGGCACCGACACCGGTGTCGGCTATGTTTTCGGGCGTATTGTTGAATTGCGGTTTTTATTGCATCACGCGGTTCGTCCCGATTGTCTCGACCGCCGTCGGTGATCCGTCGTGGTGCCGTCACATGCTCCTGGGATTTGGACTTTTTTCCATGCTGGTGGCTTCCCTTTTTATCCTGGGCCAGCGCGATCTGAAACGGCTCTTGGCGTACAGCAGCGTCGAACATATGGGCATCGTCGCCGTCGGCATGGGTATGGGCGGCGGCGGAACGTTCGCCGCCCTCTATCACACGATCAACCATTCGGTGTGCAAATCCCTCGCCTTCTTTTGCGCCGGCCGGACGATTCAGGAGCGGGGCACGCGCGATATCGAAAAACTGTCGGCTGGCCGGGATCGAGTCCCCGTGTGGGGGTCGGGCCTCTTGGTGGCGTTGCTTGCCCTGATCGGCTGCGCGCCTTTTTCCATTTTCATGAGCGAATTTCTAATCGTGCGGGCCGGTGTGGAAGAAGGTCAAGTGGCCGCAGTGGCGTTGTTTCTCCTCGCCGCCGCAACGGTCTTTGCCGGCGCTCTGAAACCGGCCATTTCGCTGGCTTTCGGCGTCGGAAAATCGGAATCGAGACCTCCGGCGGGCCCGGTGCGCTCCGCAGGCACGGCCCACGCGCTGGTGGGCATCCTGTCGCTGGTTTTGATCGGGCTGGGTGTCTGGATTCCCGCGCAGTTGCAGACGATTCTCCATCAGGCCGCGGCCGTCATCGCGGGGAACTGACATGGAATTCGCCCTTGCCTCAAACGGCCGCTCCATCGCCCTCCGGCACATCCCCTGCCCGCCCCCGGAGTCATTCCGCCGGGGCATCATCGCCGCGGTCCGGCGCGGCCGGCGCATCGCCATGCTGTTCGGACAGAAGGAGACCCCCACACGATTGTGGGCGGTCCTGGCGGACGACGCCGATGGGACTCTTTCGATTTCATCCACGCAGGTTCACGATCGATTCCCGTCGCTGACGCCGGACTGCCCGCAGGCGCATCTGTTCGAGCGGGAAATATGGGAGTCGTTTGGGATCCTTCCCGAAGGGCATCCGTGGCTGAAGCCTGTGCGGTATCCGCGCGCGGCCGGGAGGGCTATTTCGTCGGACACGAACTACTTTTCCGCGCTGGGCGAGGAGGTCCACGAAGTGGCGGTTGGGCCGGTTCATGCGGGCATCATCGAACCCGGGCATTTTCGGTTTCAGTGCCATGGCGAGACCGTCCTGCATCTGGAAATCCAGCTTGGATACCAGCACCGCGGCGCGGAGACGCTGATCGAGCAAAGCCCCGCACCACGCGCGATCGTGGTCGCGGAGTCCATCGCGGGGGATACGTCGGTAGGCCACGCCCTGGCTCACGCGGAACTTCGGGAATCGCTTGGCCGATGCGTCGTGTCTCCCATGGCGGCTGCCATCCGGGGGATTGCGCTGGAGCTGGCGCGCGTCGCCAATCACATCGGGGACCTTGGAGCGCTTTGCACGGACGTCGGATTTCTACCCGGCGCGGCGACTATGGGTCGGCAGCGCGGCGAGTTTTTGAATATGCTGATGGAGTTGTCCGGAAACCGGCTGGGCCGGGGACTGGTCCGGCCTGGCGGAGTACTGTTTGACGCGCCAAAGACTCTGATTGATCGCTGGCTGGCGAAACTGAAGCGCGCGGACCGGGACTTTGAAGAAAGCGCCGAACTGATGTTTGAGGCGGGGTCGGTCCAGGCGCGGTTTGATGAAACGGGCCGCGTGTCGCCGCGCGCCGCCATGGATCTCGGATTCGTGGGACCCGCTGCCCGGTCCTGCGGCATCGAACGCGACGTACGGATGGATCATCCTCATGGAATTTACAGGTTCTCGTACATTCCCATCTCGTCCGTCTCGACTGGGGACGTCCTTGCCCGCGCGCTGGTGAGAAGGCTCGAGGTGTCGCGATCTTTGGAGTTTGTGAAGAGCCAGTTGGGAAGCCTCTCCAGTCTCTCAACCGCCCTTCGGGTACCCTGCGCCGATCCGGAACCCGGCCATCTGGCGGTGTCGCTGGTCGAGGGCTGGAGAGGCGAGATCGCGCATGCGGCGATCACGGACGACGCCGGCCGTCTGGCGCGGTACAAGATCAAGGATCCGTCCCATCACAACTGGACCGCGCTGGCGCTCGCCCTTCGCCAGACTCCCATCTCCGATTTCCCGCTCTGCAACAAGAGCTTCAATCTGTCCTACGCCGGCCATGACTTGTAACGGGAAGAGACAATGTGGAAGATTCTGAAGAACAGAATTCGGGAGGGGCACCGGACCACGGAATACTCGGGGCGCGAGGCCGCTGATTTCCCCGATCGGTTCCGCGGCCGGCCGGAACTGGACGCGGGCAAATGCGCGGATGGATGTTCGGACTGCGTGAAGGCATGCCCCACGCAGGCTATCGATGTCCGCAACGGGCTTAAACTGGATCTTGGCCGGTGCCTGTTTTGCGCGGAATGCGTGAGCGCCTGTCCCGAGCAGGCGATCCAATACACACGGGACCATCGACTCGCCGTTCGCCGTCGGGAGGATCTTGTGATTGACCCCAAACACGCCGAACGGCGGCTCGCCGAATCGCTCGACAAAAAAATGAAATCCCTTTTTGGCCGATCCCTCAAATTACGGCATGTATCGGCTGGCGATTGCAGCGGCTGCGCGGTGGAACTTCAGGCTTTGAGCAACGTCGTTTTCGACCTCGGCCGGTTTGGCGTCCAGTTCGTCGCGTCGCCCCGCCATGCCGACGGCATTCTCATCACCGGACCTGTGACGGAAAACATGACATTGGCCCTCCGGAAAACCTACGATGCGGTCCCGCCGCCCAAGCTGGTCATTGCCGTTGGCGCCTGTGCCATCAGCGGCGGTCCGTTCCGGGACAGCCCGGAGATCTCCAACGGCGTTGGCGCGGAATTCCCGGTGGATCTCTTTATTCCCGGATGCCCACCCCATCCCCTGACCATTCTCGACGGCATCCTCAGGCTCCTTGGCCGGGTATCGGACCGAACCGCGCCCGTCGCCCATGTCTGACGAACACGTGACCGATATTTCCGAATCATCCGCGCGCCGATGGTTCTGGGGGATTCTGGCCGTCGCCCTGGCGGTCCGGTTTCCCGCTATTTTTTACGGTCTGCCGTTTACGTTCAGCGAACAGGAACAGCGGATGGTCAATATCGCCTTGAAGATCGGCGCGACCCGATCGGTCGATACGGGGATGGTCATCAAGGGCGTCGTGCCATGGATTCTCCTGTTTTGGTTCGGTCTCTATTACGCGGCGGGCCGGGTGATGGGGCTATTCGAGTCCACGTTCGATTTCGCCAAGAGTTATTTTCTCGATCCCTCGCCCTTTTTCGTGATCGACCGGTTAAACCAGATCGCCGCCGGGGTGCTCTGTGTGGGGCTGATGTACCGGCTCGGCGAAAAACTCTGGAATCGCCGCGGCGGCGTCTGGACGATGGCCCTCGCCGCCCTTTCGTCCTGTCATGTCTCCCTCAGCCAGTTCGCCAACGTCGATCTCTTCAACGCCCTCTTTGCCACGCTGACCCTCCTGGCCCTCGTCGAGTTTGATCGAACATCCCGACCGGCCCACGCGTTCTGGGCGGCCTTCTGGTGCGCCGCATCCACCGCTACAAAAATGACCGGCGGAATTCTTCTGCTGGGGATACTGGCGGTGATGATCAAGCGCCGCGCGATCGGGCTTGCCGTCGCCGTCGTCGCGGTGTATGCAGTCAGTTTTTTCGCCCTCTCGCCGCCGCTCTGGATCGCGCCGGTGTGGAACGCAAAGGCATTCTGGGCCGATACCGTGCTTCGGGGAATTGAGCGCCCGCCGGAGGTCGGCTGGGGTGCGGTGGCGAAGGTTCTGGCTCTGGATGTCTTTACGGCGCCGGGCATGATCGCCGCCGCGGTTGGACTGAGCGTTACCTACGGGAGCCGGGCGCTGACATGGCTTGGGATGTTTTTTCCGCTGTCAGTCTTGATTCTGTTTATCCGCAAGATGGCGCCTTCGGCCCAATACCTGCTCGTCGTCTGGCCTTTGCTGATTCTGCTTTTGACCGGCGGCCTCCTGAGGATCCGCAACGGACCCGCCCGGACGGCGCTGGGGGGATTGATTCTCGCGAGTTTTTTGCTGATCCCGTGGCCGAATGTCGAGTCCCCGACGCCCGGCCGGGTTCCCTCGGTGGTGGAACAGCTGCAGTTTATCGCGCATCCGCACGCGCCGCACGAGATGATCAAATGGATTCGAAAAAATGTCCCCGCCAGATCGCGGCTGGCGCTGATGGAGGGCGGCGGCGCGTGGAAAGGGAGAATCCTTCCGATGCCGGATCAAGTCCGGGAGAAGCTGAGGCGGTTTGAGCACCTGACGCCGACGTATTACGTCATGGACTACAATATGGGAAACCGCGAGATGTATCAGTGGCTTCTGAAAATCATGGAGACCGATTCGTCTGTGACAACGTTCGATGTGGTGAATCTCACGCTGGATACGCGGGACGAGCTTGCAAGCCTGCCGCGCCGGTCAACGATGGGATATATCGAGGATCTTCAACCCTACGACTCCTGGGCCGATGTCGCGTCGATTCGGGCCGATTATTTTCTCTTTATCGATTCCTGGTCCGAAACCAGCCGCCACGCGCCCCGGTACGTGCGGACAAAGGAAATTCTGCAGATGTCCGGCGATGCGCCGGCGGCGGTGTTTCCCCCGTTCATCCTTTACCGACTTTCACCGCCTCCTTGACATGGCATTTTTTTTTTTGATACACATACGGTTGTATGCGGCGCTGGATCAAATGGGCTTGGGGCTCTTTTCTTGTTACGGGGTTGTCGGTTGTGATGGTACCACGCGTTGACGCTCACCATGCGCTGCAAACGTGTCCTAGCGTCTGCATTGTTCCAGTTGAATCCATCAATCATCCGACGATGTTTCACTCTTTTTTTATCTCATTTACCAGTTCAAATTGGATTGAGGGTAGTCCAATAAGTTTTATGCTTGAAATAAATCCATTTTTTGCATGGTCGACCGTATACTGGCGAATAGGAGCACGCGCATTTGATCCGAACCCGGTTGCCCAAGGGAGTGGATTGACGGTTACATTTACACCGAATCGGTATGGTATCTTTATTCTGACGCCGACGGCCCAACCGTTATCGGAGGGCGCTCGGAATGTCATTCAGATCACTGTACTTCCTTGGTGGACGCCGTCGACGTTGAGTGCGACCCCGGAGGCGGTATTGCCGAGCGGAATTGACCCTGACATCACCCGATCCAGGTCGCGTGTGACGTTCAGCGTGCCGACCATGCCGCTTGGTGTGACAGGAGGAGATCAGGTGGCCATGTTTGTCTATCAGAAGGCCGACGATGGAGATGATCAGAGAAGTAATGGCGGGCATGCGCTGGAGCACCATAGTGTTCCCCATCCGCTAGGGAAGCTCAACGGTCGGCGAATTCTGTTTGGCAAGCACACGGCGGTTTATCAGGCAGGGCAATTTGGCGGAGACGAGGAAATCATAGCCGTCGTGGGCGAACCGTTTGATGCGGCGACGATGCCTCTGGCCACGGATGAGGACCAGGATTCCGTCATACGGCGGTTACTTGAGGAAGTTTCGAATCGCGACGAAGGGAAAGTGGGCATGTTTCGGACGTGGATCAAAGTGCGGGTACCAAATCTCAAAAAATTGCCTGATCCAGGAACTGGAGACGAATATGTAAAAATTGGAGGGACGAATAAACATCAGGGTCCTACGGATGCCAATCCTACGGCCTTCCCAGATAATAATCACTGGGGTGCAGAAGACGTCATCAACGCGTTGCCCGTGATTGCACAAAAATCGAGACAATCTCCTCCAAACGGGCTGGGCGTTACAAACAAAATCAAGTATAACGACATTAGTTTAGTTTTTGGTGAAAAAGTCGCCCGAGAAGGATAGAATCAGAAGAAAGGAAGCCGAGAAGGGGAAAAGGGGAGTGGAAAGATGCTGA
>Ga0137796_10000098_pt6 | contig 16549 bp, 14 predicted proteins | sample OV2TP3_FD_97704 | JGI IMG/M metagenome (GOLD analysis project Ga0137796, IMG submission 97704) | reverse complement strand
TTGAATGACGGCCGGGGCGCCTTTCAGCTGAGGTCGTGGGCTTGTCCATCAACGGTACGGCGGTACATTCACATCATTTCAAGATGGCAAAACACGTACCCGATAGTGTTCGCCCTTGCGGTAGGTTCAGGTTAATATGAATATCCGATACGCACCGGATAACAACGAAACGCCTGCTGTTGTTTCATTTTCGAGGGGAGGTTCTCATGAGCGCGCAACACGAGCCCAGCCGCAGGGAATTTTTCGGCGGCTGCCCGCACGACTGTCCCGATACCTGCGCCATGATTTTTGAAGTCGAAGACGGGAAGCTTGTTGGGGTACGGGGAAACAAGGACCATCCCATGACCCGCGGCGCGCTCTGCGTCAAGCTGAAGGACTACGAGAAGCGCCATTACCATCCTGACCGTGTCCTGTATCCGTTGCGCCGAAACGGGGCCAAGGGCAGCGGGCAGTTCGAACGCATCAGCTGGGATCAGGCGCTTGACGAGATCACAACCCGCTGGCGGGCCATTATCGCGGAATACGGCCCCCAGGCGATCATTCCCTACAGTTACCTCGGGCATCAGGGGCTGGTGCACGGCCTGAACGGCGGCGACGCCTTTTTCAACCGCCTGGGCGCCACGGTATGCGAGCGTACCTTTTGTGGCGAAGGTTCATGTACGGCCTGGCTGTTGACGGTAGGACCCACCGGCGGAGTTGACCCGGAAAGCTATATACATTCCAGATACATTGTCCTCTGGGCCTGCAACAGCGTCAGCACCAATATTCATCACTGGCATATCGTCCAGGAGGCCAGGAAGCGGGGCGCGAAGGTGGTGGTGATCGATGCCTACCGCTCCCGCACGGCCCTGCAGGCCGACTGGCACATCTGCCCGAGGCCCGGCACGGACGGCGCCCTGGCCATGGCGGTGATCAACAGCCTGATCGCGCAGGGCCTGGTCGATGAGGAGTATGTGGAAAAACATACCCTCGGCTTTGAGGAGCTGGCCGCGCGCGCAAAATCGCGCACGCCGGAATGGGCCGCGGCGATCACCGGCGTGCCCCCCGAAGACATCCGCACGCTGGCACGTGAACTTGCCACCCGTCAACCGGCGGCGATCCGCATGGGTGTGGCGCTGGAGCGGCATTACGGCGGCGGCCAGACCATTCGCGCGGTCACGTGTCTTCCGGCGCTCACCGGGGCCTGGCGACATGTCGGTGGCGGTATCACGCAATTTCCGGTATGGGAACACCCCTATAAATTTGACGTGATCTGCCGCCCTGATTTTATTCCTGAGGGGACGCGGGTCGTGAATAACCTGCAGATTGGCCGGGCCCTGACCGGAGAAATGCCACTGGATCCGCCGATCCTGTCCATGATGTGCTGGAATTCGAACCCGGTTACCCAAGCCCCGGAGGCGGACAAGATCATACGGGGGCTGATGCGCGACGACCTGTTCCTGGTGTCGGCTGAGCATTTCATCTCCGATACGGCGGCCTATGCCGATATCGTCCTGCCGGCCGCAATGGGCGCGGAGATGGAAGACATCATTCTGTCATGGGGGCACATGTACCTGACCTACACGACGCCGTGCGTCGAGCCGCCGGGCGAGGCCGTCCCCAATAACGAAATCTTCCGGCGCCTCGCGCAGCGCATGGGCTTCGAGGACGACCGGTTCAAATGGTCGGATTCGGAATGCCTCGAACAGTACATCGACTGGAACGCCCCGGCCTGCGCGGGAATTGATCTGGCCTACCTGCGCCGGCACGGCTACGCCCGTCTCAATGTCGGCAGCCGGGATGATCGCGCCCCGCACCGGGAAGGCAATTTCCCGACGCCCTCGGGCAAATGTGAATTAAAGGTGGAAGGCGCGAGGAATTTCGTCGCCGGGCCGTTCCGCCAGATGTACGAAGCGTTCCAGCCGGGCGAGCCGCTCGACAGTCTGCCGGATTTTGTCCCACCCCGCGAGCGGCCGGAGACCAACCCGGATCGGGCGAAGCACTACCCCCTGAACATCCTCTCGCCCAAAAGCCACGGTTTTCTGAATTCCTGTTATGCCAACATGGAACACAAGATCAGGGGGCAGGGCGAACAATTTGTGCTGATCAATCGGGTGGACGCCGAGAGCCGGGGCATCCGGCAGGGCGATCCGGTGCGTGTTTTCAATGATCGCGGCGGTTTCGAGGGTGAGGCCAGGATTACCGGCGATGTGAATCCCGGCGTGGTGGTCGCCACGCTGGGCTACTGGCGGCAATTGAACCGGGGCACGGTCAACGTCGTCAGTTCCGCCGAGTTTGTCGATATGGGTCATGCCCCGGCGTTTTCGGATAACCTCGTGCAGGTGGAAAGGGTCGGCGAAACACTGGCGGGCCACAACGCCGCCGGGGCGTGACGCACATCCCGGGATCTTTTATAACGCATTGATATTTAATGCTTTATCATGCTGACCTACGAGGCCATTCCACCGTCAATGGCGGGATTGTGCCTTGACTGACCGGCGAAATTGTCTCTACATTCTGTAAATGATACCGGCCAGCCCCCCCCAGGAGTTCCGCAATCAATGACCTACTGTCTCGCCATCAAAGTGCAAGCCGGCCTGGTCTATGTCTCCGACTCCCGTACCAATGCCGGCGTTGATAACGTCAGTACCTACAGCAAAATGTATGGCTTCGGCATCCCCGGTGAGCGCCAGTTCATCCTGCTGTGTTCCGGCAACCTGGCGACCACCCAGGGCGTGGTGGCGCAGATCAAGCGGGATATCAAACAGTCCATACCCGTCAACCTGCTCACCCTCCCGCACCTAGCCGAGGCGGCGGACTATATCGGCAATATCAGCCGCGGGCAGCAGGAAAAGCACACTGGCGGGGGTAGCGGGTTCGAAGCCAGTTTTATCATCGGCGGCCAGATCTCCGGCCATCAGCCGGCCATTTATCTCATCTACCCACAGGGCAACCACATCACGACGTCGCATGATACGATCTATCTGCAGATTGGCGAGAGCAAGTACGGAAAACCGATACTCGACCGGATCCTGCGCACCAATTCCAGCCTGGAAACCGCCGCGCTCTGCGGCCTGGTATCCATGGACTCCACCATGCGCAGCAATCTCACGGTCGGCCCGCCGATTGAAGTCACGATTTATGAAACCGACAGTTTCGTACCCGGCCGCTATCACCGTTTTGAAGAGGACAGCGAGTACCTGAGGCAACTGAAACGCAACTGGGACAAGCTGCTGAAAGAGGCCTTCAAGAAACTGCCCCCTGTGGCCTGGAGTACAACCTGGGACAGGAAACAGGACGACGAACAGCCTGAAGCCCTGTCCTGATCCGGCCGGTTACCTGCCCAGACCGTCACTGCAACCCCGGGCCGATTTGCCGTCGCCCGCGTGACGCGTTAGTTTAAAAAAGACCGTGAAGGGATTTTTCCATGGCAATCCGGGTCGCGATATCCCACAAGACACGTTACCGCTATGACAGGCCGGTTTCGCTGTCTCCGCATGTAGTCCGCCTGCGCCCTGCGCCCCATTGCCGGACGCCGATCCTGGCGTATTCACTGAAAGTTGCGCCTGGAAAACATTTTATCAACTGGCAACAGGACCCTTTCGGCAATTACCTGGCGCGTTTTGTCTTTCCGGATAAAACACGCGCCCTCGCCATCGACGTGGAACTCATCGCGGAGATGACGGTTATCAACCCGTTTGATTTTTTTCTGGATGATCCGGCGAAACACTATCCCTTCGCCTACGAGCAGCAACTGAAAAGGGACCTTGCGCCCTATCTTGAAATCGCGGAGGACGGACCCCGGCTCAGGGCATGGCTGGCGACGGTCGAACGATCGGAACAGCCCTGCGTGGATTTCCTCGTGGCGCTCAATGCACGCCTGCAAAAGGAAATCCGGTACCTCATCCGCCTGGAGCCCGGCGTGCAATCCTGCGAGGAAACCCTGGCGGGGCAATCGGGGTCCTGCCGCGACACCGCCTGGTTGCTGGTACAAATCCTTCGTCACCTGGGCCTGGCCGCCCGGTTCGTCTCGGGCTACCTCGTGCAACTGGCGGCCGATCTCAAGCCGCTGGAGGGACCCGTTGGGCCGGCGCAGGATTTCACCGACCTGCACGCCTGGGCGGAAGTCTATCTTCCCGGTGCCGGTTGGGTTGGCCTGGATCCGACTTCGGGCCTGTTTGCCGGTGAAGGGCATATTCCCCTGGCATGCACACCCGACCCGGCCGGCGCCGCACCGCTTACCGGAGCCGCCGATCCGTGCAGGACGGAATTCAGTTTTTCCAATACGGTCGAGCGCATCCACGAGGACCCGCGCGTCACGAAACCCTACGGAGATGCCCAGTGGCAGGCCATCACGGCCCTGGGGCGCAAGACGGATGAACGGCTGAAGGAGGGCGACGTACGCCTGACGATGGGCGGTGAACCGACCTTCGTTTCGATCGACGACATGGAGAGCGAGGAATGGAATACCGCGGCGCTCGGTTCGCACAAGCGGATACTAGCGGGCAAGCTGCTGCTGGAACTCAAGGGCCGCTTCGCCGCCAGGGGAGCGCTGCATTACGGGCAGGGCAAATGGTATCCGAATGAGCCCCTGCCACGCTGGGCACTGTCGCTGCTCTGGCGCGCCGACGGCCGGCCGGTGTGGAAGGAGGACAAATGGCTGGCTGAGGAGACGCGGGATTACCGGTTCGGCGTCGAGGAGGCGGAACGGTTTATCGCTGTACTGGCGGATACCCTGGGGATTTCCCGGGAAAGGGTGGTACCGGGTTATGAAGACGCGGTGTATTACCTGTGGAAGGAACAGACGCTGCCTGAAAACGTCGATCCACTGGACAGCAAGCTCGAGGACCCCCTGGAACGGGAGCGCCTGCGCCGGCTGTACAGCCGGGGGCTCGAAAAGGTCACTGGCTATGCCCTGCCCCTGAAGTGGCAGGAACACCGGGGGGACGGCGGTTACTGGAGAAGCAGCCCCTGGCCGTTTCGCACCGGCCACATGTTCCTGATCCCGGGCGATTCCCCGATGGGGCTCCGGTTGCCGCTGGCCTCGCTGCCCTGGAAGCTGCCCGAGGTGGGAGATAGCGAAGGGGAGCGCGATCCCTTTGCCGAGCGCGGTGAATTGCCGGATGTCGGTCACCAGCGCGAAAAGGTCGCTGAACGCACATCTGCCGGACGGAATGCCGAGATCGTACATACCGCCCTTTGTGTTCAACCACGGGATGGCAGGTTATATGTGTTCATGCCGCCGCTGACCCACGTGGAATACTACCTCGATCTTCTGGACGCCATTGAAACAACCGCGGGGCAACTGCAGTTGCCGGTGATCATCGAGGGCTATGAGCCGCCGCGTGATCCCCGCCTGCGCATGCTCCAGATCACGCCGGATCCCGGTGTCATCGAAGTCAATATCCATGCCGCCGCGGAATGGCCGGAACTCGTCAGCAACATCGAGACGCTTTACGAGGCCGCGCGCCAGTGCCGGCTGGGGACTGAAAAATTCATGCTCGATGGCCGCCATTCCGGCACCGGCGGTGGCAACCATGTGACCCTGGGTGGGGCCACCGCGGCGGACAGTCCGTTTCTGCGCCGCCCGGAGCTGCTGGGCAGCCTGATCACCTACTGGCAGCATCATCCTTCGCTCTCCTATCTGTTTTCCGGGCTGTTTATCGGACCGACCAGCCAGGCCCCGCGTGTGGATGAGGCGCGTGACGACAACCTGTATGAACTTGAAATCGCGCTCCGGCTCCTGCCGGCCGGACCCTCGGATCAACCCTGGCGCGTGGATCGGATCCTGAGAAATTTTCTGGTCGACCTGACCGGCAACACCCACCGCGCCGAGTTCTGCATCGACAAGTTATATTCTCCCGACACCGCGGGCGGCCGGCGCGGCCTGGTGGAATTCCGGGCGTTCGAGATGCCGCCGCATGCGCGCATGAGCGCCGTCCAGATGCTGCTGTTGCGTTGCCTGATCGCCCATTTCTGGCAGCATCCTTACCGTCGCCCGCTGATCCGCTGGGGCACGGAACTGCATGACCGGTTCATGCTGCGCCATTATGTATGGGAAGATTTCAGCCGGGTGATACAGGATCTACGCGAGGCCGGATTCGAATTTGAAATCGAATGGTTTGCGCCTTTCCGCGAATTCCGCTTTCCGCCTATTGGCACCATACACGCCCTCGACATGCAGCTGGATTTGCACGTGGCGCTCGAGCCCTGGCACGTGCTGGGTGAAGAAACCGCCGGCCAGGGAACCGCCCGTTACGTGGATTCTTCCGTGGAGAGGTTGCAGGTGAGCATGCACGGCATGGCCGGCGATCGCTATATCGTGACCTGCAACGGCCGGCGGGTGCCCTTGCGGTCAACCGGGATTCGTGGAAGTTACGTGGCCGGCGTCCGCTACAAGGCCTGGCAACCACCATCCAGCCTGCACCCCGTGATCAAGGCGCATACACCGCTCGTCTTCGATATCGTCGATACCGGGAACCGCCGTTCCATCGCCGGTTGCACCTACCATGTCGCCCACCCGGGTGGCCGCAATTACGAAACGTTCCCGGTGAACGCCGGTGAAGCCGAGGCGCGTCGCAATGCGCGGTTCTGGCCCTATGGGAACACCCAGGGGCGCATCGAGATCCCGCCGGAAGAGCCCCATCCCGATCAACCCTACACGCTGGATCTGCGTTACCCGCTCTCCGGTTGAGCCGTCCGTACGCCCTCCGGCGTGTCCAGCGGATAGCCAAACCAGGTGCGGGTTACCTGGGCGTGGATTTCGGCCAGGTCTATCTGCAATGCATCGATGAACTCGTGCAGCCCGGACTCGAGCAGTCTGGCTACGTCCGTTTCGGCGACGGCGCGCTGCACGTGCGTAATGCTGCGCAGCGGGTGATCGTTGCGGGGCAGCTGTGTCACGCAATAATTCAGCTCCGCAAGGCAGTGCACAACGGCACGCGGAAATTCCTGGTCTTTCATCAGGAACGCCACGACATCTTCCCCGTTTACCCGGTCAAGCACGTGCTGCCGGTACATCTGGTAGGCGCTGAGCGATCGCAGGACGTTCATCCACAGTATATTGACGTACGCCTCCGGGATGTCCTCCCGGCGCCGCAGGAGATTCATGCAGCCTACGTCCACGATCCTTGTCGTCATGTCGGCCCGTTCCAGGTTCCTGCCGATGCGGGTGAAGTTGTAGGCTTCACCGTGGCTCATGTTGCCGAACAGCAACCCGGTAATCTGGTGGCAGAACCGCATCACGTCATCAAGAAATTCATGCCGGCCCACGCCCTTCAACGCGCTGTTCACATGCTGCTTCACGAACAGGTAGAGTTCATTGATCTGTTCCCAGGCCTCGCTCGGCATGATCTCGCGCGTTGCCCGCACGTTTTCCCTGACCATGCGGACTGAATAAATGATGGAACCGGGATTGGACTCATCGGCAAGCAGGAACCTGATCACGCTTTTTTCATCGGCCTTCTGATGGCGGCTGAAAAAGAGATCCGAGGAGCCGCAGATATCAATCAGGCTGTCCCAGATATGCCGCACCATGCGCGGCAGATCCAGCAGCAGGCTGGCGTTGACATTGACCAGTCGCGCGGTGTTCTCGGCGCGCTCCAGGTACCGCCCGAACCAGTACATCCGTTCCGCAACGCGTGACAGCACCGGTCATGTCCTTCCCGGGGCCACTACCCAGGTATCCTTGCTGCCGCCACCCTGGGACGAATTGACCACCAGTGATCCTTTCACCAGGGCGACGCGGGTGAGGCCGCCCGCGGTGACGTAGGTGCGATCGCCCTGCAGGATAAACGGGCGCAGGTCCACATGGCGCGGCTCGATGTTCTGTTCACAGACGGTGGGAACGGTGGACAGGTTTACCACCGGTTGGGCGATATAGTTGCGGGGATTGGTCTTGATGCGCCGGGCCATCTCGGTGCGCTGTTTCCGGGTGGAATGGGGGCCAACCAGCATGCCGTAGCCGCCGGACTCGTTGGCCGGCTTGACGACAAGCTTTTCCAGGTTGGCCAGTACATGTTTCCGTTTTTTTTCATCGCTGCACAGGAAACTCGGCACGTTGGGAAGCAGGGGCTCTTCATCAAGATAGTACCGGATCATTCCCGGGACATAGGCGTACACGACCTTGTCATCGGCGACGCCGGCGCCCGGCGCGTTGGCGAGGGCAACGTTGCCGTTTTTCCAGGCCCGCATGAGGCCGTTCACACCGATGACCGACTCCGGGTTGAATGTTTCGGGATCGAGAAACAGGTCGTCGATACGGCGGTATATCACGTCGACTCGCGATAGGCCCTCGATGGTTTTCATGTAGACACAATCGTCGTCCCCGACCATGAGATCGGATCCCTCGACAAGCTCTGCCCCCATCTGCTGGGCGAGAAAGGCGTGTTCGAAATAGGCGGAGTTGTAAATACCGGGCGTCAGCACGACGACTTCGGGGTAATCCATGGGCCGGGGCGAGATCGAGCTCAGCGTGTCGAACAGCTGGGTGGTGTAATCCCCCATGGGCAGGATATGGTAATCCTCAAACAGCTCGGGGAAGACGCGCTTGGTCACCTTGCGGTTCTCCAGCATGTAGGATACGCCGGAAGGAACGCGCAGGTTGTCCTCGAGCACGTATACCGTGCCGTCGCTGTCGCGGACGAGGTCGCTGCCGCAGATATGGGCCCAGACGCCGAAGACCGGTTTCATGCCGCAGCACTGCTCCCTGAAATTCTTCGAGGTGCTGATGATGTCCTCGGGGAACTTTTTATCCCTGATGATCCGCTGTTCGTTGTAGATGTCGTTGATAAAATGGTTGAGGGCGGCCAGGCGCTGTCGCAGGCCTTTCTCGATGCGCTGCCATTCCCTATGGGGAATGATGCGGGGGATGATGTCGTACGGCCATTCGCGATCGATGTTTTCCCCTTCACTGTAGACGGTAAACGTAATGCCCATGGTCCTTATCGCCAGGTCTGCCGCGTGCTTGCGTTTCTGCACCTCGTCGTAATCGATCCTTTTCAGGTAGCTGATCAGCCTCCCCGCGCAGTATCTGGCCTTGAGCCCCGGTGTCAGCAGTTCATCGTAAAAGCCATCGGTTTTATAGTCATTCAGGTTCATCGACGGGGTATTTTCGCGCTTATCCGGTTTATGGTGTTAATTTAGCATACCTGGACGCGATCTTGAGGATAACTATGGCACGGAAACGCGGCGCCACACCGCCCTGATCCGGACGGCGGGCCGCGCTCGCCGGCACGGGCAGAAAGCGGAAAACGCAGCGCGTTCCGGTTTGCTGGCAGGTTTGCACACGGGGTCAGGGATCATATATTCTGGCCTTGGCGCGCTACGGGCGAACATCAAGGCGAACATCAAGCAAACGTCAGGAAAACCGAACATAAAAACCTGCCCATGGAACAGTACGAACAGTTAAAAGACCTGTTACTTGACAGTTTCAGCCGGTTTGTGCACACCGTCGGGGGCTATATTCCCAATCTGCTTATTGCCGCGACCCTCCTGCTGATCGGATTTCTCCTGGCCTGGGCCGCAAAGTGGCTGATCTTGCGGCTTGACGCGGGGATTAGCGCGCTCCTCCAGAAAATAGGTTTCGCCTACCTGCGCGTCCGGCTGAAGAGAACGCCCGGTTATTACGTTGGCTGGGGCATCTACTGGCTGGTTATCGTCTTTTTCGTGATGGTGGCGCTCCGCAGTCTGGGTTTGCCGGGGCTCGCCGAAATGCTCGGCAGGCTGATTGTCTATATCCCCAACCTGCTGATCGCAGCGCTGTTCGTGCTGGGCGGGTTTCTCCTGGGCAATGCCGTTCGCGACAGGGTAACGGCGGGCGCGCGTGCCGCTGTCTCCGATCACACCGACACGCTGGCAGCCTGGACGCGCATGATCATCATCATTCTGGCCGTACTGGTGGCGCTCGCGCAGATCGGCCTTGACGTCGAGCTTTTCGAAAACATCCTGACGATCTTCGTGGCCGCGCTCGCGATCGCCGTCGCCCTGGCGTTCGGCCTGGGCGCGGGGCCGACGGTGGCCAATATCATTTCCGCACGCTACCTCCGCAAGAATTACCAGGCCGGGCAAGTCATCCGCATTGACAAGCAGCAGGGCAGGATCCTCGAAATACTGCCGACGGGAGTCATGCTCGAAACAGAAGCCGGGCGGACCTTCATACCTGCTAGGGTATTTGACGAAGAGGCCTCCATCCTGCTGGATGATGAATCCGCCGATGATCGTTAGCCCGCTGTCGCTGCATTTTCTGCAAAACCATCCCCAGGAGGCGGCAAGGACCCTGGAACAGTTCACGCCTGATCAGGTCGCCGCGTTTCTCGAGCAGGTGGCCGCGAAACCCGCGGCCGACATCCTGCGCCTGATGACACCTTCGCTCGCGGTGAACTGCCTGTCCGCCATGAAGACGGCCCAATCGGCCGCCCTGCTCGAGCAATTCAGCATCGAGCGTGCCGCGATGCTGCTGCGTCGCATGGCAACGGATGTGCGCAATGACATTATCCGGGCAATGTCGCCCGTCACCGCGAACATGATCCGGCGGGTGCTGAGGTACCCGGCCGGCACGGTCGGAACGGTGATGAACCCGAACGTGTTTACCGTGCCTGAAACCATGCACGTTGACGAGGTCATCAGGGCGGTGCAGAAAAGTCACGATCAGGTGCGCGGCGAAGTCTATGTCGTCAACGAGAGACAGCAGCTCGTGGGCCTGGTATTTACCCGCGATCTGCTCGTGGGCGATCCCGACATGCCGGTCAAGAATATCATGCAGCTGCCGGCGGCGGGTTTTTCGGCGCGTTCGAGCCTGGCAGCCGCGCGGGATCACCCGGAGTGGAAGTACCGGGACGTCCTCCCGGTATTCGATCACGCCGGGATGTTTATCGGCGTACTGAAACGGGGCGTCATGCTGGATACGCTGGCGCGTGAGGATTATGGGCAGAATAGGCGGGTTGACTTTATGAGCACGACGCTGGTGATTGCGGAGCTGCTGCTGGAGACCTGCAGCAGCCTGGTGGCACTGGACTATGAAAATACGAGACAGGGGCAGCGAGATGAGCGAAACCGGTAAGACAATAAACACGGCAATGCATCAACTGCTGTTCAGCCGCTACCCGGCCGAGGCCGTCAGGCAGCTCGAGCAGCTCGAACACCAGGACGCCGCGGATATCCTGTTCACCCAGCCGGTGAAAGGCTGCCTGAAAATCTGGGAGCGGATTTCACCCGAATTCGGCACGCACGTCCTCGAAAAACTGCCCGTCAGCTACGGTGCGGAACTCCTGGATCAGATCGATCCGAACCGTGGGGCGGCACTGCTGCTCGGACTCGAGGCAGAGCGGCGTGAAGCGCTGTTGGCGGCCACAAACCGCGCCGCCGCCAACGACATCCATCGCGCCATGGCCACAGAGCCCGATTCCGCTGGGGCGCTGATGGAGGCGCGAATCGTATATTTCAGGCCGGATATGACAGTGGACGAGGCGCTTGGCGTCCTGCGCATGAAGAAAGAGCGGACCTACAACAAGATTTATACCGTCGACGATGACAACCGCCTGGCCGGCGTGATCGAAATCGAGGACCTGGCCCTGGCCGATCACGATATTCCCCTGAGAGAACTGCAGCGCCCGCCGGCTGCCGTGGTGGAGGTAACCGCGGGCCGTGAAGACGTAGTCGAGATATTCGAGAAATACAAGCTGACCGATCTGCCGGTTGTCGATTTCGACCGGCGGCTGGTCGGTATCATCCGCCATCATGTGCTCGTGGCGGCGGCGCGCGAAGAAAGCAGCGCCGACATACTGACCATGGTGGGCGCCAGCAAGGATGAACGGGCCCTGTCACCGGCCTCGTTTGCCGTGCGCAAGCGCTTGCCCTGGCTTGAAATCAACCTGGTAACCGCTTTCATGGCGGCGGCGGTGGTCGGGTTGTTCGAAGACACCATCGCGCAATTTACCGCGCTTGCCGTACTGCTGCCCGTGGTTGCCGGGCAGTCCGGCAACACCGGCGCCCAGTCGCTGGCAGTCACGATGCGCGGACTGGCCCTCAAGGAAATCTACCCGCGTATGTGGTTGCGCGTCCTGCTCAAGGAAGTCAGCGTCGGCTTCTGGAACGGATTCGCGGTGGCGCTCACCACGGGGGTCGGTGTCTACCTCTGGAGCCGATCCTTCGGCCTGACCCTGGTCATCGTGATGTCCATGGTACTGTCCATGATCATCGCCAGCATTTCGGGTGCGGCCATCCCCATCATGCTGACGGTATCGGGCCAGGACCCGGCACAGTCCTCCTCGATCTTTCTGACCACCGTTACGGATATTGCCGGCTTCTTCAGTTTTCTCGGCATTGCCACCCTGTTTATCACCATGCTTTGAGCAAGCCTCTGGCCTGAATGACAGCCGGCCGGCAGTAAACATAACCTCGTTCCCGTCCCGTGCGGGGCACGAACATCTTCCGTCCCAGCCCAGTCACTCCGTAGTACAAGTCAGACATTCGTCTGAAAATCCCGGCCTCCCCCATCGGTATTAAATTAATTTTACCGATATATACCATTAAAAAAATTTGTTTTACAACACGGAATCAAGTTCCTATATAGAGGCTGAATTTTTACCGTATTTTATAAAAAATATAAAAATATCATGTAGTTATATCATTTTCTTCGACTGTTTTACCATTAAGTGACAGGTGCAAAAAGATGAAAATGAAAGAACGCGATTATCCGGACTATGAAGAGGAAGATGCCCTCCTCGATTCAGAAGACATCAACGAGCCGGAACTCGAGTTTGATGGCGGGAAGGGCAATCTCCCGGAGTACCGTCCTCAAACCCTTCGATTCCGGCGTTCCTGGCGGGATACCGAAAAATACCGGGAAATGCGGGAACTTTATAAAATGATCAATGACGAACTGTACACCGGTTTTTACCCTGAGGAGTTTTTGGAAGATGATGAAGTCAAGTAGTACCGGCATCAACTATCTGCGCGGACGCGGCGTCGGCCTGTATCCCGCGGATTGCAAGGCGACCCCGGGCCAGTTGCAGAATACCGGGTTGAAGCCGGAGCAGGTGGAAAGTGAATCCGTCAATGCCGTTGATGCATTGATATCAACTTCTGCACGAGCTCCCGTTGTTCGGAGTTCTCGTGAAAGATCGCAAATGACGTACGATTGATGGCCGGGGCGCCGTTGATCCTGTACAGGCGCCCCTGCCGCAGGTCGTCACTGACCAGGAGTTGGGGCAGGTAGGCAGAACCCCCGTTTTCCCGGAGATAGTCCAGCGCCACGCGGCCGAGATCCGTCTTCAGCTCCGGGGCGGGTGCCTCGGGGAAATGCCTTGAATGCTGGCCGGAAAACGACGCTCCCCAGTCCACGTAAACGTAGTCCGAGGCAAACGCCTCGCGCGGGTCACGGCATTCGCCTGAACCGACCATGACGAGTTCAAAGGACTGCGCCTCGACGGCGTTAATGTCGGGATCAGGCGGGATATCGTAGACAAACCCCACATCGATGGAATGATCGTAGATACGCCTGATTAACGTGTCCGCCGATGCGGCCTCCGCGATGAAGGAAATCTCCGGATACAGTTTCTTCGCTTTTACCAGCCAGTGGCCGAGGTAAATTTCCCACAGCCCCGGCAGGCCGCCAATCGCCAGCGGTGACTTTCGCTCGCTGTCGACGGTGATGTCAAACCTTGCCCTGTTCCAGGTGGCCAGCATGGCTTCGGCGTGTTTCAGGAAACGCCTGCCCGAGGGCGTCAGCTGTATGTTGTTCCTGTTGCGATAAAATAATCGCGCGCTGAGTTCATTTTCCAGCAGACGGATCCTTGCGCTGACGGTGGATTGTGTGACAAACAGGTTATCCGCCGCCTTGCCGAAGTGACCGGTCCTGTAGACTTCAATGAATGTCTTCAGAATATTTATATCCATTCTGGTATCATCCCCTTGGGCGCCGATTGCGTCTTGCCGGCCACAGGCGCCATATACAATGTTTTACGTCAATTGGAAAGCGGAAATCATTGATTGACGTATTGAAATAACGATAACAGAAAAAAAGCATGGCAAGCGAGATCCGGTTCGGCGCCCTTGTGCGCGAGATATCGATTCAGCAGCAACAGTTCAGCTATAACAGGCTGGTGCCGGAAATTCCCAGGGACGAGGCGGGCAATGAACTGCCGTATGTCGCGCCGAGACTCAAGCTGCGCGGCAAAGAGGTGTACCGAATTCTCGAGCCCTATATACGAGTCCGGCTCAGGGAACAGGTCAAGGCCGTTTTGCCGCTGGTGCTGTATCTGATCCTTTTCCAGGTATTGATCCTTAGACAGAACGTCACCGATTCCTGGATAATTACGGGCGGCCTGATCGCCGTCATCATCGGTCTCATGTTTTTCATGGAAGGGCTGAAGGTGGGGCTCATGCCCTTTGGCGAATCGATCGGGACCACCCTGCCTGCGAAATCCACCCTGCCTGTCGTGATGGCCATCGCTTTCCTGCTCGGTATCGGCGTGACTTTCGCCGAACCGGCAATCGGTGCACTGAAAACCGCCGGTTCGATTGTCGACGTGAAGCGGGCGCCATACCTCTACGCGCTGCTGAATGACTGGGCAGACGTGATGGTGCTGGCGGTGGGGATAGGCGTCGGGCTGGCCGCAGTCATCGGTACCCTGCGCTTTCTGTACGGCTGGAGTCTCAAGCCCCTCGTGTACCTGACCTTGCTGCCGACGCTGCTCCTGACGCTGTATCTGCACAGTCATCCGGACCTGAATAACGTACTCGGCCTGGCCTGGGACTGCGGCGCGGTGACCACGGGGCCGGTGACGGTACCGCTGGTCCTTTCTCTCGGCATCGGCATTGTCGCTTCTGCCGGCAAGGACCACTCGTCGCTCTCGGGTTTCGGGATCGTCATGCTGGCTTCGCTGTTCCCGATCATCGCCGTCGAGATCCTGGCCATATACGTGGCACAGGTCACTACGCCGGAAGCCATCATCAGCGGCGCGGTGCTGGTGCAGGCGGCTGAAACACCGCCCTGGTATGCCACCACCCCCGGACAGGAGATCATCCTCGGTATTCGGGCCATCGTTCCCCTGGTGCTGTTCCTGCTGGTTGTCATGATGTTCGTCCTGCACGAGAAGATCCACCGCAAGGGCGAGATCGCCTACGGGATAACGCTTTGCGTGCTGGGCATGATCATCTTCAACGTCGGATTAAGTTACGGTCTCGCGAAACTGGGCGGTCAATCGGGCGGGCTCGTCCCCGCCGCATTTACCCGCCTGGATACCGTGCTGGATTCTCCTCTCTATTCCTTCGCTGTCGGCCTGTTTGTCGCCCTGATATTCGCCTGGCTGCTGGGTTTCGGGGCCACCCTGGCGGAGCCGGCGCTTAACGCCCTGGGGTTGACTGTTGAAAACCTGACCAACGGTGCATTCAGGAAATCCCTGCTCATGTATTCCGTATCCGTCGGCGTGGGTACCGGCATCGCGCTTGGCGTGCTCAAGATCATGTATGCGATCCCGATCAGCTATCTGCTCGTGCCGGGTTATGTTATCGCGGTGCTACTCACGCGGGTCTCGACCGAAGAATTCGTGAATATCGCCTGGGACAGCGCCGGTGTGACCACGGGGCCAGTCACCGTGCCGCTGGTGCTGGCGATGGGCCTCGGTTTCGGTAACGCGGTCGGCGCGGTGGAGGGTTTTGGAATCCTGTCACTCGCGTCTATCGGCCCGATCATATCGGTGCTGGTCACGGGCCTTTGGATCCAGTGGCAGATCATGCGCAGGCATGAACAGGAGGAGCGACCGGCGACCGCACAACCGGAGGGGATTGCGTTATGACCAAAAAGGAAATCACGGTGTTGACGGATGTGGCATTGATTACCTGCATCGTGCAGCGGGGGTACGCGGATGACATTATCAAGGCGGCCCAGGAAGCCGGCGCTCTGGGGGCGACGGTTTATTACGCGCGCGGCATGGGGGTGCATGAGCGCCTTGGGGTGCTGGGGCTCGCCATCGAGGTTGAAAAAGAGGTGATCAACATCGTCGTGGCCACCGATCAAATCGACCGCATCTTCGAGAAGATGTACGTCGCGGGCAGGCTGGATACGCCGGGAATGGGCATCATGTATGTCGTGCCGCTGGAAAAGGCCGCCACCTACGTGCCGCATGAGATCATCGAGAAGTTCGCCGTGGCCGGGCCGGTGGGCGGTGCCTCGCGGAAAGACTAGGACGGGCGAGTGACATGCCGGGCAGCCGGGAACACAAGTACAAGCTGATTACCTGCATCCTCCCCAAGGGGATTGCGGTACACGTCGTAAAACGCCTGAAATCGGAGCAGGGCATACTGTCCGCCAACATCAACAACGCCCGCGGCGTGGGGAAGCTCACGCCGCTGGCCTATCGCGGCGTCGGTGCCCAGTCGGAAAAGGAGATCCTGAGCGTCGTGGTACCGGAGAAGCTGGCGGAAGAGATATTCGCATTCATCTTTGAAGAGGCGAAAATCAACCGCCCCCATGGCGGCATCATGTACATGGGTGCCCTGTCCCGTTCTACGGCCTTTATTCTCCCGGAATTGCCCGACGAAGCCTGATCAACCCGGTGCAGTGTCCCGC
>Ga0137796_10001021_pt1 | contig 16560 bp, 15 predicted proteins | sample OV2TP3_FD_97704 | JGI IMG/M metagenome (GOLD analysis project Ga0137796, IMG submission 97704) | reverse complement strand
CACGAGCCTTCATCACGCTCTATGAGGGACAACCATGGGAAAAGCCAGCATGGCATGGGGCCAAGGCGGCGGATCCCAGGTGTCTCATCGTCGGTTATCAGCATACCGTCGTGTTGCCCCATTCGCTCTCGGTATTGTCGCCTCCTCGCATTGGAGGGGAGGTGGCAGTCCCGGACATCGTCCTGTGTCTCGGGGAGGCTACGCGCACCATGCTGCGGGATGGTCATCAACCCTACGGGAATCAGCTCGTGCCATTTGGGACCTTCCGACGAGGTCACAACGGCGGTGATACCCCTGGTCCTGAGCCAGGACGCCGCACCGTGTTGGTCCTTCCTGAGGGGCTCTCCCAGGAGGCCCGGCTGCTGTTTAATGTCGCCATGCAGGCGGCAGCCCTCCTGCCCGACTATCGGTTTATCTTCCGTTCACATCCGGCGCTTCCTTTTGATCAGGTTCGGTCGTCGCTTGCGGATTGTCCGGAGCGGTTTTCCAACGTGACCCTCTCTCAGGGAACCTCGTTGAGCGACGATTTTGATCGGTCATCCCATGTCTTGTATCGAGGCTCCTCGACGGTGTGGTATGCTATCCTCCACGGCTTGAAGCCGCTGTACCTCCATGATGAGCGCTCTCCAGATATCGATCCGCTCCTCGATTTGCGGGGCTGGCGCGAGCGCATCTCATCGCCTGGCGAGGTCGCGCAGCACCTTCGTCAGGACGCCGTGCGAGCGCGGGACGAAGCCGTGGCCGAGTGGCAAGATGCCGTCCGCTACGTGGACACCTACACGGTAGCCGTCGATGCAGCCGCTATCGGGCGCTTGCTCACCGCCATCGGCATCTCACAGGAGGGTCGGCGACCATGAAGGCTTTGCTGAGAGATGTCTTGCGGCGACCACACCTTCACAGACCCACGGACAGCGTGCGGCTCGCGTTGAGCCAGCTCCAGGCGTTCGAGGCTGTCCTCAATCGGCATCAGCGGTCATTCCAACGGTGCAGCTCCCTGTTGGATTTTGGATGTGGAGACGGTCGATTGACGCGTCATCTCTTTCGAGTCGCACCGCAGACGCGCATCGCCGGTTGTGATGTGTCGGCGGAAGCGGTTGCGACCTGCCAGCGGCGACATCCGTCGGGTCTGTTCGTGAAGAATGCCCCAACCCCTCCACTCCTGTTTTCGGATGCGCAGTTTGACCTGATCTATTCCTATAGCGTCTTCACCCATTTCTCAGAATCCAATCACAAGGCTTGGCTCAGGGAATTGAGCCGCGTCTTGCAGCCTGGTGGTGTCATGGTCCACACGGTCCATTCGCACGTGTATGTGAGACGCGCGAGGATGTTCTCTCATGACTGGATCGTGAAGAACAAGCCATCGCGTTACCTTGAGGGGTTTCTTCAGTCCACCCCAGACTACTACTACGTGATGAACGATGCCGCGTTACCGGAGTACGGCTTGACAGTGATCAGTAAGGAGTACCTCGTGGCCACCTGGCCCCAGGAGACGGGGTTGACGCTTCTGGAATACGATGAGGCGGCGATTGAGGCCTACCCCGAAGGCTGTCAGGACATCGTGATCTTGGAGAAAGCTCGATGAGGGACTTCCTGACTCGCTACTGGCTGGCGGCGCTCCTCATCACGCTGAGCATCGGGTATGCGCTGACGTTCTTCCCGGGACTGGAATGGCACAGCGCCTACTTCGGTCAGAGCTACAAGGCGATCCATCCGGAGAGTTTTCCAGGGGATCCCTCAATGCCTTCGCAGAATCCCATGAGCTTCTCGAGCTTCTACGTGCTGGCGCGTCTGGTCGGCGACCTGTGGCTTGATGATCGACTCACGATGGGGATCTATGTCCTGCTCATGGTCCTGGCCCTCCTGGGTGTGGATCGAATGGCCCAGACGCTGGGGGCGCGTGGATGGGCGGAGCGCGTCGTCGTCCTGTCGCTCATGGCGATGCCTCATCGCTTCAAGGCGGCGTTGGCCGAAGTCGTTACATTTGCAGATTTTTACGCGGGCTGCTTTGCGGGTGTGGTGGCCGTTTGGCTCTTCTATTGGCTCTTTGGTGGAGCCAAGATATGGAAGATCGGCGCGTGCATCCTGCTGCTCTGGTCGCTGAACCCTCGATGGGCCTGGTTCCCGACCATCATGGCGCTGACGTTGCTTGTGCGAGAGCGGTTGACACCCCGCCTCCAGCGGGTAACGCTCCTGTTGGGACTCCTGGGGCTTGGGGCGCTGTACCTGGCGTACCAGGCATGGCTGCGTCCGACAGGCGGAGAACACGCGCTGTTATTTGACTTGCTCAACCCGCGCGGCGATGACGAGGCCAATCCGTTCCTGGATGCGCCACTGGCGAAGCTGGGCTACTTCGGGTTGCTTGGCGTGGGGATGTGGCTCACGCCCACAGTGCAGGGGCAGGCTCGGCGGGTGCGAACGTGCGCCGTCCTGGGAGTGCTCCTGTGGGTTGTCGGGGGTCTCTACGCGACCTATGCCCCAGAGTCGTTAAAGATCCCCTATCTTGTTCCCCTCGGGTTCAATCGGGCGACCCAATGGCCGCTGTATCTGATGGTGCTGTCCATCTGCGTGGCCGCGCTCGTCAGGCTCCGAGACGCGTCGATGCCGATCAGGTATCGAGCGGTATTGCTCGTGACCATCTTGGGTCTCTACGCGACCTGCAGCCCGCCGCGCCTTGCGCAGGTCATCGTGTTGTGGGGTCTGGTATTCCTCGGGACCTGGGCCATGGCGGTCTGGAGGGGTCGATGGGGAAACGCCCTATGGGTGAATCGACACCGCCTCAAGCCCGAGTTCGTGGCGACCTCTGCGTGCACGCTGTTGCTCGCGACGTTGTTCGTCTACGGTCGGGCGGCCGTCAGGAGGCGGCCGGCCCTGGCTCACCTGGTGGCGCACGGCGTCATCGGTGATAACCCGAGCGCGAAGTGGGTTGGGGTCGATGCCTACCTCAGGACCCAGACGACTCCGGAGGCGACCCTCCTGCCGATCACGACGAGGGATTACCCCTGGCGGCCTGGGCTTCGGTATGATACATCGCTGCGGACACGCACGGGCCGCACCATGCCGGTGGGCTCACGGTGGGCCGTGCTCTTCGACTACGGAAAGCTGCAGGAGCTGAAGAGACGCGAGCAGCACATGGAGCAGTTGATTGTCGCTTGGGGACGGCGCGATCTCGATGGTGTCGAACGGGAGCTCGCGTACTTCAATGAGGAACCGCCTTCGCCAGACTATCTCGTGGTCGAGCGCAGCGAGGCGGAGTGGCTGCGTGGGCAGTCGTTCAGTTATCGCCCCCTGACGATATTGGGAGAGTTCGTCCTCCTCGCGCGGGTGGGGGGAAGCGGTGCGGGGGGAAGGGAACATCATGCCACGCGACCCTAGCGCCAGCTTGTATCAGCCGCAGACCGTGGCGTGCGATCTCTGCGGGAGCGACGCCTACGACGTCCTGTACGGCAACACGGTTGTCCGCGACTTGGCGGCTTCAGATTTCACGGTCTACGGCGAGCTCTACGAGCACCCGCGGATTGTCCGCTGTCGGCACTGCTCGCTGGTCTATGCCAACCCTCGGGATGACGTCGCAGGCCTGCAAGACAAATATCACGCGATGCCAGTGGATGGCTATTTAGAGGAACACGATGGGCGCGAAGCGGCCTTCCGCGCGGGCCTGAGGCTCATCCGTCGCTATGTCCCCTCAGGGACGGTGTTGGATATCGGATGTTCCGCGGGACCCTTCCTCAGGGGGCTGCCAGCGGGGTATGAGCCGTATGGTCTGGAGCCCAGCGCGCAGGCGGCGGGCATCGCGCGTCAGCACTTTGGCGACCGCATTCGAGTCGGAGGGATCCAGGAAGCCGGGTTCGCCGCCGGCTCCTTTCATCTCATCACCCTCTGGGACGTCATTGAGCATCTGGAGAGTCCTCGTGAAGCGCTCCAAACGATTCACCGGTGGATGCGTCCAGGGGGCTATCTCGTGGTGCTGACACCGGACGTTGGCAGTTTCACGGCGCGTCTGATGGGGACGCGGTGGCACCATCTCATTCGACAACACCTGTTCTACTTCACGTCCGCATCGCTGAGCCGGTTGCTCGATCACACAGGCTATCGGGTCGTGCGGCGAGCCCCCTGGGTTCGTCAACACAGCATCGGGTACCTGCTCAAGCGATCCCATCTCTGGAAGGTCGCATCGGCTGATGGGTCACTCGCTCGCATCCCACCTCCGGTTCAGTCCCTGCTAGGGATACGGGTGCCGGTGACGCTCTTCGACGATCTCTTCGTCATCGCCCAGGCCATCTCATGAATCGGACGAGACATGCTATGGAGGAGGACACGTGATGCCCCAGCGCATCCTGGTGACAGGTGGATTCGGCTTCATTGGGAGCCACCTCGTGGAGCGGCTCCTGAGGACGACCGAGGACACGATCCACGTCGTCGATGATCTCTCCACCTGTCCTTTGCCGCTTGAGCGCCTGCTTGAGGAGATGCAGCCGCCGGATGGTCGACTGACCTACGACCTCTGTACTGTAGAGGAGTATTGCACGGGGCACGGCGACGTTCCCGTTGACCAGCTCTATCATCTTGCCTCGATCGTGGGTCCGGTCGGCGTGATCCCGCACATGGGCAAGATCGTGCGCTGCATCGTGGGGGATACCACCAGGCTCATGGATGTCGCGCTGCGGCATCGGGCTCGTCTGCTCGATGTGTCAACGAGCGAGGTCTACGGGGGTGGACAGCAGGGGCTGTGTGCGGAGGACATGCCGAAGATCGTTCCCTCGCGCTCCTCCGCGCGGCTCGAGTATGCCGTTGCCAAATTGGCGGCCGAGACGGCGATCATCAATACCTGCCAGGTGACAGAGTTCCACGCCTGCATCATCCGGCCGTTCAACGTCGCTGGACCGCGGCAGTCAGGTCGGGGCGGATTTGTGCTGCCGCGGTTTGTGTGGAGGGCGCTGGAAGGCTTGCCGATCCAGGTATTCGGAGACGGCTCACAGGTGCGGGCCTTTACGCACGTGCAGGACATCGTCTCGGGCCTGCTCCTTGCGATGGCACGGAGCCGCCCAGGGGCGGTCTATAACCTGGGGCATCCCCAGAACAAGTGTTCAATTCTGGAGTTGGCCAACGCCGTGATCCGAGTTGCCGGGAGTTCCTCGGAGATGACGTTTGTCGACCCCAAGAGGATCTACGGACCGCTCTACGAGGAAGCGAACAACAAATTCCCGGTCGCCGAGAAGGCGTTCGCCGAGTTGCAGTGGCAACCCGTGTACTCGCGGGACGACACGATTGAGGAGGTCGTGAAGTACTTTACGAGTCTGCCCGAGGAGCTCAGGAGGCTCCTTGGTGGCGCAGAGGAACTCGATGTCTCTCGCAGTGCTCATCCCAGCCTATAACGCGGCGGCGACGTTGAGCGACGTGCTCGGCCGGATTCGCGGCCTGGGTGACGACGACGTCATCCTCATCGTTGATGATGGCTCATCGGATGCGACGGCGACGGTTGCGGCGGAGGATCCACGGGTCCAGGTGGTGCGCCACGCCAGGAACGTGGGCTACGGGCAGGCATCCATGACGCTCTACGATGAGGCCCTCCGGCGGGGGGCGAGCGTGATGGTGAATCTGCACGCCGATCTGGCGCATTTTCCGGAAGACCTCTGGGACATCGTTGAGCCTGTGTCGCGGGGTGAGGCGGATATGGTCGTTGGCTCCCGCACGTTGGGGATTGCGGCAAGATCGCCCCGCCTGCTCGGATCCACGTGGCTTGGGGCCTGCGTCTCTGGGGTGATGCCCCCGTCGCGCTTGATTCCCAACCTCCTCCTGACCGCGTACCAAAATGCCTGCTTTGGGACGTCCTTCCACTCGTTCCATGACGGGTTTCGGGCCTGTGCGCGCCGTGTGGTGGAGAGGATTCCCTACCGGACGTTCAGCGGGTGGTATCAGTTTGATACGAACTTTTTACTCGCAGCCCATGCCCTGGGATTCCGGATCAGGGAAGTGGGTGTGTCGACGCAGTACCTGAAGCGTCCATCGAGCGCGACCCCCCGGATCGAATACGGTCTGCGCGTGTTGGCTCACGCCACGCGCTTCGGCTGCCGCCGGCTCTGGAATGGCCTGCGGCATCCTCATCCGCCGGCGCAGCGCGCGGGGCCCAACGCGCCCTCGCTCCCGCCGTGGCCAGAGCGAACAGGCACGCGTGTGCCGGTCGACCGAGGGCTCAAGGCCACCACGGAGAACGTGGAGGTGTGATGCGACGTCTGGTGGGATCTCGCAGCTGGCGCGGGGTCTTGCTCGATCATGAGGGGACGATGGCCGGCTACGCCGGAGCCCAATGAACTGTGTGATTTTTGGCTATGGGTACATGGGCAAGATTCGCTATGAGGTGTTGCGTCGACACCCGGACATTCGCAAGATCGCCATCATCGATCCGGCGATTGATCCATCGACGGCTGGCCTGGATGGCGTCCTGGTGCCTGCCGGTGCCCAACTCCCGTGGGAAGAGTTTGATGCGGCGTTCGTCTGTACCCCCAACCATGTCACGACGGAGCTGTGCATTGAGAGCTTGCGTCGCTGCCGGCATGTGTTCTGTGAGAAACCGCCTGGGCGCAACTGGGACGATTTCTGCCGCATCCGCGACGTGGCTGAGTCGATTCCCGGGCATACCCTCGTGTTCGGCTTTAACCATCGGCTCCATCCGTCGATCCAGGCGGCTTGCACACTCGTGGGTCAGGGTGGGCTGGGCGACATCCTCTATCTGAAAGGCACCTACGGGAAATCGGGGGGAACATCCTTCCGCCGGAACTGGCGCAACAACCGCGACATGTCAGGCGGAGGCATTCTGCTCGATCAAGGCATTCACCTCCTTGATGTCTTCATCCTGTTTCTCGGTCCCTTGAGCGTCGTCGATGCGGTGTTGGCCGATGCCTTCTGGAAGTGCGGCGTCGAGGATAACGCATTTGTCTTGTTGCGTTCTGAGCAGGGTGTTCCGGCGTTCTTGCACTCATCCTCCACGCTGTGGAAACACACGTTTCGCTTCGAAATTGGCTGCCGGAACGGCTACCTCATCGCCGATGGGCTGCTCTCGCAAACCGGCAGTTACGGTCGTGAGCGGTTGATCATCGGCAAGCGGCAGTTTGAAGACGAGGCCATGGCGCTTGGCAACCCACGCGAGGAAATGATCCATTTCGACCGCGATGAATCCTGGGACCGAGAGATCAACGAATTCATCGCGGCGATCAAGGAGGGACGTCCGCCGGCCCATGGAACCCTCGAAGATGCCCGACGCGTGATGGAACTCATCCGTGACGTCTATGCGATCGCGGAACAACGGACACTGGGAGCGGGCCGTTGATGATGTGGTCGATCCAAACCAGTTCGACCGTTCCACTGACTTCGGTCAAACCCCTTGCAGGGCTGTTGGGGTATCGGTCGTATTGTCTCGAGGTCACCCGCGCTGCCTTACACGCCTCCTCAAGACGGCGTCGAGAGCGCTCGCCGATTACGGGGGCACCACTTGAGGTGATCGGCGAGGTGGAGGGACTGACGTACGCCCGGTGTCCGGAGAGCGGCAGCCTGTTTCTTGCCGAGTTGCCTGAGACGCGTCAATGGGCGAGCGTCCTCAGGGAGGTCAGTCGGTATCGGCATTCACCTCGGACGTTTCACTCCGATCTTGCGCCGTTGCGTCACGAGCACGTCTATGCGCCGAAATTGGAGTGGATCCAGGACACGCTTCGCCTGCAACAGCTTGCGCGACCACGGCTCCTCGAAGTGGTGACCCCACCCAGCGAGTTCACCGCGCATCTCGCCTCAAGCGAGATGTTCGCCGAGGTCGTCACGGTGGATGAAATGGAACTCGTGGCCGCGACGGAACAGGATGATCGCTCTGAACCGGTGCAGATCGCTATCCTCTTGGAATCACTGGACCGTGTGGATGACCCAGCCGCCTTGCTTGGGGCGGTCAGACGCCACCTGGCCGGTGGGGGGCTGTTGTGTGTGACGGCACTCGTCGCCTCAGGATTTGACATGGCGGTGCTGGGGCTGCGGAATCTCTATGTGTATCCACCCGACAGGACCAACTGCTTCACGCTGCGAGGGTTGTCGATGCTGCTTGAGCGGACGGGATTTACGCTCCTTGAGCTGAGCACCCCGGGCGTGTTGGACGTGGAGATCGTCAAGGCCCATCTCCAGCACAACCCGCAGCTCGCGCTGTCGACATTTGAGCGACAGCTCCTTCACGCCGATCCACAGGCTCAAAAAGAGTTCCAGGCCTTTCTCCAACGGCGAGGCTTCAGTTCGTTTGCGCGGGTCGTGGCGAAAGTCAACATCTGAGACGGTGGGGGATGAGCCATCCGTTCCTTGAGCAGTACGCCAGGCAGGTCGTCGAAGTGGCGCAGAAACTCGAGCTGGAGATGATCGACAGAATGGTCCAGCGGCTCGTCCGGTTGCGCGCCGAAGGGGGTCGGCTGTTTTTGTGCGGCGTGGGGGGCAGCGCGGCCAACTGCAGCCATGCGGTCAGCGATTTCCGTAAGCTCGCGGGGATCGACGCTTCCACGCCAGTGGACAACGTCGCCGAGCTGACCGCGCGCACGAATGATGAGGGGTGGGAGACCGTGTTCGCCGCGTGGCTGCAGGTGTCGGGGGCCAGCGCGAAGGACGTCCTCTTCATCCTGTCGGTGGGGGGCGGCAGCCGCGAGCGCCACATCAGCCCGAACCTGGTGGCTGCCATCGATGAGGCGAAAGCCCGTGGGATGGATGTCCTCGGCATTGTGGGGCGCGACGGCGGCGAGACCAAGCGGCGGGGGGATCTTGTGCTCGTCGTGCCCACGGTGGACGAGCAGATGGTGACCCCGCACACGGAGGCCTTCCAGGCGGTCATCTGGCATGCGATGGTCTCCGACCCGCGTCTGAAGGTGCTGGAGAATAAATGGGAGCGCACGGTGGGATTCCCACACGCATCCGCCGTGCGATCCTGACGTGCGCCGGCCGAAGCCTCAGTCGGCTGGACGCTCGGCTCCGAACACAGTGAGGTCATGACGAGGGATCATCTGGGTCAGGGAGTCACGAAGCGCAACGCGGTCGCCTTCGCCTGCGCGGCTGTGGGCTTGTCCTCCGTCTGCGTGCTGGCACTCCTCTTCGGGGTGGACCTGTCCCTCCACAAGCGGTTTCAGAACGCGGCTGGACTCAATGTCCGAGGATACCGCGGTCCGGTCTTGGGGAGGAAGCGGGCGGGCGAACTGCGGATCGTCATGCTCGGAGGCAGCACGGTCTTCGGCTATGGCGTGGGCCCTGAGGCGACGGTGCCGGCCGTTCTTGAGCGGATCCTGAACGCGCGGCGCCGTCAGGCAGGCTCTGGGCCGGTCAGCGTGGTGAACCTTGGGTACAACAATGAAGGCGCCTATTCGTTTCCCTTCACGCTGCGCGACTACGACAGGTCCCTGGACTACGACGTCGCCCTGCTCTATCAGGGGTACAACGATTTGAGTGACGTGCCGAATACCGCGGTGTTTCGTCACGGCTCTGCGGTGTTTCGACTGACGGGCTACCTGCCGATTCTGCCGCTGGTCGCGCGGGAGAAGCTCATGGCGATGCGCTACGGCGGGAATCTGGAGGCTGCGTACAACGCCCAGAAGACGGCCTTCACGGCGCACGCGGCCAACCGGGCCGATGCGCAGGCGGGCCTGCGCGGTGCAGTCATCGCGCAAGCCCTGAAGCGCCAAGTAGGACCCTTGACCCGTGAACCGTGGTCTGTGAACCGTGAGCCGATTGCCGAAGGTCGTTGTGAGGCTCCGTGGGAACCGTTCTGCGCAAGCATCGCAGCAGCGCTCGACTACGCACTGGCCCGCGATGTCTGGGTGATTGTCGTGACGCCGCCGTACCTTTCCGACAGCCACGCCGATCAACAGCGCGCCCTGGTGGCGATGCTCAGAGGACCGTATGGCGGCGAGTCACGGCTGCGCTACGTTGATCTGGGGCAAGGCGTCGTCGATCTCGAGGATCCCGCGATCTGCTTTGATGGGGTGCATCTGACCGCTGAGGGCAATGGGCGGATTGCCGAGTCCCTGGCCCAACCGGTTGCGGAGGTGCTCGTGGCCATCGAGCGAAGCCGTCGCGCGCATCCCTCGAGGGAAGGAGGAGCGCGGTGGTGAGGCGGGCAAGGGTCCTTGTGGAATTCTGGACGTTTCTGTGCACGCAGAAAAAGTTTTGGCTGATCCCGATCGTGGTGATTCTGGCGCTGGTGGGCATGCTGGTGGTCGGATCCCAAAGCAGCGCAGTCTCGCCCTTCATCTACACCCTCTTCTAATGCGTGCAGAGCGGACCTTCGGATTCGTGGTCGGGGTCGTCTGCGGGCTCATCGCAGCCCATGGGGTGTGGCGCGCTCGACTGATCCAGGCCTGGGGCGCCGGGGGTCTCGCGGCGATCTTGCTGGTCTTGGCCGTGGTGCGGCCGTCGTGGCTTCAGGGTCCGCGCCGCCTGTGGATGGGCCTGGCTCACGTCTTGGGCGCGGTCAATACCCGGCTGCTGTTGACGATGGTGTTCTTCACGGTGTTCACGCCGGTTGGCCTCCTTGGCCGGCTCCTGGGGTGGGATCCGCTGAACCGCCGACGCGGGCAGGCCCCCACAGGCTGGATCCCGTATCCCGAGCGGCAACATGATCCGCGACACTATGAGCGGATGTACTGAACTCCTCGACACCCTGTCCTAAACCGAATGGCATGACGACCCGCATCCTCGGCATTTCCGCCTACTACCACGACGCGGCGGCGTGTCTCGTGGTCGATGGGGAGATCGTCGCGGCGGCCCAGGAGGAACGCTTTACGAGAAAGAAGCATGATGAGCGGTTTCCCTCCCACGCGGTCGCGTCCTGTTTGCGAGAAGGGAAGATCTCAGCCGCGGAGCTCGATCTGGTGGGGTTCTATGAGAAGCCGATTGTCAAGTTCGACCGGTTGCTGGAGACGTATCTGGCCGTTGCGCCGTGTGGCGTGCGGTCATTCCTGAGGGTGATGCCGGTGTGGCTGGGGGAGAAGCTGTGGCTGTCAGAGACCATGCGGCGCGAACTGGGCTCAACAGGCGAGATCCTGTTTGGCGACCATCATGAATCACATGCCGCCTCAGCCTTCTACCCTTCGCCCTTTGAGGAAGCCGCCATCCTCACGATGGACGCCGTGGGCGAATGGGCCACCGCCTCGTTCGGCTACGGGAAGGGTCACGAGGTGAAGTTGCTGGGCCAACTGCGATTTCCCCATTCGCTCGGGATGCTGTACTCCGCGTTCACGTATTTCGCGGGCTTCAAGGTGAACTCGGGCGAGTACAAGTTGATGGGATTGGCGCCTTACGGAGACCCTCGGTATCTCTCCCTGATTCGGGATCATCTCGTGCAGATCCACGAGGATGGCAGCCTCTGGCTCAACCAAGACTATTTCAATTACTGCGCGGGTCTGACGATGACCGCCCGGAAGTTCGAGCGGCTCTTCGGCGGACCCCCGCGGCAACCTGAGGGGCCGATCACCCAGCGTGAGATGGATCTGGCTCGGTCGATCCAGGAGATCACCGAGGAGGTGATGGTACGGATGGCCCACCACGTCCATCGGGTGACAGGGCTGCCGTATCTGTGCCTGGCAGGCGGAGTCGCCTTGAACTGCGTCGGCAACGGCCGGATCCTGCGCGAGGGGCCGTTCAACGACCTCTGGGTTCAGCCGGCGGCGGGGGATGCCGGCGGCGCGCTTGGCGTGGCGCTCGCCCTGTGGCACCGCTATCTTGGCAGACCACGGCTCAGCGCTGAGCGAGACGGCACCTGGCGCCCGAGGGCCACTGCCGTGCCGGTCACTTCGCCTCCTCTCTATAGCGATCGGACGAACGGGGGTCTCTTGGGGCCGGCGTTCTCTTCGGAAGAGATCGCCGAGTGGCTGGTCCAGCATGGGTATCCGGCGACTCATCTTCAGCCAGCAGAGCTGCCACGGCGGGTCGCCCAATTGCTGGCGGAGGGGAAGGTCATCGGGTTGTTCCAGGGCCGGATGGAATTTGGGCCTCGAGCCTTGGGCGCGCGTTCGATTCTCGGCGATCCGCGCTCCCCCGCCATGCAGTCACTTCTCAATGTGAAGATCAAGTTCCGGGAGTCGTTCAGGCCCTTTGCGCCCTCAGTGCTCCGTGAGCACGTCAGCGACTGGTTCGACCTGGAGGTGGACAGCCCCTACATGCTCCTCGTGGCCCCGGTGGCCTCGCATCGCCGGCTTCTTGTGAGCGAGCACGATGCAACATCCCAGGGACTGGACAAGCTTCGCGTGGCGCGCTCGCAGATCCCGGCCGTCACGCACGTGGACGACTCGGCGCGAATCCAGACGGTGCGGCGCGAGACGAACCAGCTGTTTTATGACATCATCCACGCGTTTCATGAGCAGACGGGATGTCCGGTGGTCGTGAATACCTCGTTCAACGTGCGAGGCGAGCCCATTGTCTGCACCCCGGACGATGCGTATCGCTGTTTCATGCGGACCCGGATGGACGCGCTCATCCTGGAGAACTTTCTGCTGGAGAAGCCGCAGCCGGTTCGCCAGGAGACCGCGGAGACCTTGAGCCTCGCGCACGCGCCTGACTGAGCAGGGAGGAATCGAGATGAAGAGAAGGAGCTGGTGATGAGCCCACAGAGCGGTGTGTTCCTGGATACGGGCGTCCTTGAGGAGATCGAGAAGTACCACGCGCTCGGGATCATCCGCGGGGTCACGACCAATCCCACGATCCTGCGCAGGGACGGGGTACGGGGCGGATGGGAGGCGATCGAGCAGCGATGCCGGCGGATGGCCCGGCTCGTCGAGCCGCTGCCCGTGTCGGTGGAGGTGACCAGCAATGACCCTGACGAGATGCTCGAACAGGCTCGGGTGTTCCACGGGTGGGCCGAGAACATCAATGTCAAGATTCCTATCCATGGGCCGGAGGGGGGCACGGATAACCTGCGCGTGGTGCACCAGCTCGAGACGCAGGAGGACATCCGCGTCAACGTGACCGCCATGATGAGCGCCCAGCAGGCGCTGTTGGCGGCGATGGCCGGGACGACGTATGTCTCGATCTTCGGTGGACGCGTCAACGACATGGGCTACGACGCCCGGCAGGAGATCCGGCGGCTTCGCCAGCTCCTCGATCGATTCGCCCTCCCGGCCAAGATCATCGTCGGATCGACCCGCGAAGTGCTCAACATCATCGAATGGTTCGAGGCGGGCGCGGACATCGTGACCACGACACCGCAGCTCCTCGAAGGGGTTCTGGTGCACCCGTACAGCAAGGAGACGGTCCGGATGTTCTTGGCGGACGGAGCCAGATTGCAGCAGCCGTTCAGTGCTGAGGCAGCCCGGACAGCCTCATGACGCCAGTGGTCTCACGTCCAGAACGTCAGCAGGTCCAGCCAGGACATCCTGATCAGCCGGACAGGCTGGTGCAAGCCGCGTGGTATCACGATTGGCAAGACGAGCGCCATGCGGCGGCTTTCGACCATTACCACCACCTGGATTCGCGCAATCTGATTCGGAACTTCGAAGGCTTTAACGACGTGCGGCTGCTGAACGAACGGCTCGATCGGTGGCGAGCGGTCCGTCTGCTGGAGGTGGGCTGCGCCACGGGAGAGCTCTACCGCTACCTGAAGGTGAAGTTCCCCCGCGTCCACTACACAGGGATCGACATCTCACGGGCGGCGATCGCGCGAGCGCAGGCGAAGTATCCTGAAGGCGCGTTCTTCGTCGGTGATCCGTCTGTCCCCCTCGCTGAGAGTCTGCGCGCCCTTGGAGTGGAGACGCAGCCCGACGTGGTGTACGCCAAGGACGTGGTCCATCACCAGACGCAGCCGTTGATGTTTCTCTCGCAGTTGATCTCCGCGGCCTCGGACATGGTCATCATCAGGACGCGGACACGCGACGTCGGGACGACCGAACTGGATCCGGAACAATCGTGCCAGTATCATTACGACGGCTGGATGCCGTACCTCGTCATGAATCTTCAGGCACTGATCGACTCCATCGTCCATTCGGCCCCTGGCTGCGAAGTCGTGGTGTACCGTCACCACATGATCCTCGGCGGTCACTACCGTCGGTTCTTGCCGAAGGAGCTGTACGTGAAGGAGACGGGCACGGCAGAAACTGCAGTGGGCATCTTCAAACAGACTTCCAAGCCGGGATGGGTCACCGTGAAGGACCGTGTGGATCAGAACCCGAACTATACGTGGGCGTATCGACTGCGGCATGCTCTGCGCCAGTGCAGGGATGCCTGGTACGGAAGGAACCCTTAACAGGAAGAAGGGGTGCTCCAGTGAAAGGGTTGAGCGAAGAGTCGAGTCCGCTGGCCATCGCGGCGGCGTTGCGCCAGCGGCTACGCGTCCGAGCGCACACGTTTGGATCGTGGGTCTCGATTGGTCATCCGGAGATCGCCAGCCTGTTCGCGAGCGGAGAGGGTCATTTTGTGGGCGTGGATTTGGAACACACGACGACGGAGTTGTCCGCGGTCCAGCACATCATCCGCGCCTGCCATGAGCAGCGGAGGGCGTGCCTTGTGAGGATTTCCCCGGGACATCTGGAGCAGATTCAGCGCGTCCTCGATGCCGGAGCAGACGGGATCATTGTCCCGCAGATCTCCTCGGTGGCGCAGATCGATCACATCGCGGCAGCCGTGCGGTATCCGCCGGACGGCTCGCGTAGCTATGGGGTTGCGGCGGCGCACCGCTACGGACGGGCCTTCGATGCCTATGTCCAATCGGCCAATGCGTCGTTGTCACTGACCATTCAGATCGAAACGTCCGAAGGTGTCCAGCGCGTTGGGGAACTGGTGGCGCACCCGGCCGTGGATGGGGTGATGGTCGGTCCCTACGACCTGTCCGGTTCGATGGGGATCCCGGGGCAGTTGGCCGATTCACGCGTGAGGGCGGCGTGCGCACTGGTCGCCGAGGCGTGCGCGAAGACGTCCAAGGGGTGTGGGTTGCATCTGGTGCGCCCCTCGGTTGAGTCGATGCAGGTGGAGTTCGCGCGCGGCTTCACCTTCTTGGTGTTGGGGTCCGACGTGTTCACCCTTTGGCAGCGCGGTCTTGAAGTGGATGAGATGATTCGTGCATGCACCGGATCCCTGGAGTGACGATGCCGGAGACGCCGGCTCATTCGATCGTCGTCGAAGAACAAGCGGCCACACCACCTCCTGCACACCAGGGGAGCCCGGACGCTCACACGCCTGCAGGACGAGGAGGGCTTTGGCAGTTCTGGCAAGCCGTTCGAGCGCCACTCGTGCTTGGCATGGTGTGGTGCGTGATCTCGCGCAGCGAATCATTCATGCGAACGCTCATCATCGTCACCAGTCATGACAATCCCTTCCACCGATTCTTTTGTGCTCCGCTGCACGCCTTTTTCCGGCTGACGCCGCCCCAGCACGACTGTTTCCTCTTCCTGCCGATTTCCCTCTGGTCCATTGAGCATCAGACGTGGCTCGCCGGGTACTTCATGGTCTTAATCCTTGGGCTCAGTGTGTGGGGCCTGCGGCGTGGCGACCGACCCGTGAGGCTCAGTTGGAACGTGTGGTTGCTGACGCTTGTCATTGCGGCCTGGCCATGGCTCATCGTTCTCGATGGGCCTCGCGCGCGTCTCCTGCCGGTTCTGGCCGTGTTGACCGTTGTGGTTTGGTTGTTCATCGTCTTGAATCTCAACGTGGCAACGGTCGCGCGCAGACGAGAGGTGACCCGTCTGGCAGAGTGGACGTTTCCAATTTCAGATCTCGTGTGGTTTGCCTTCCACCAGCGCCGGATGGGGCCGAAAGCCGGTTGGCTACGATTCGTGCCGATCCTGTCGGTCCTGATCGCGCTTTCAGCGATCACGATCTCGCAGCGCGGCACGCTGGCGGTTTCTGCTCACCCCACCTCTTCAGCAAGAGGCGGGCTCACGCCGTGGGGCGGGGTACAGCTCATGCCGCTTGCGGTCCGTGTGTTCGATCCGCATCAGGCGAGCTGTGATGAGGACGGCTGCTGGTTCGCAGAGACCGTGACTGATGTGGCCGGCCTGTGGCGCTACGATGCACGTTCGCGGCACGCCACTCCGATGGTGCGGGTTCGGGATCTGCGTTCCTTTGTCGTCTCAGGGAAGTGGCTCTACCTCTACGACGGCTTCGAGCGAGAGGTGCTGAAGATCGACCCAGAAACCCGACGGCCGGTCTGGCGAGTTCGCGTGCACGGCAACGAGGCGGTGGAGTTGGTTGGCAGAGAGGAGTTCATCGTCGCGGTGGCATCGAACGGTGCTGTGACGGGGATCGACCAAGATGGGCGCGTGCACTTTGAGCGGACCTTGCCGTGGCACGCCTGGTATCCGCAAGCGGTGGGGGAGCATCGGGTGGCGTTGGTGTCGCCCGACACCCTCGAGGTCCGAATCGTGGGGGCGGAGCCGTCTGGCGACATCGTGATGCCCCTTCCGATCCCAGCGGAACGTGCGCGCTGGAGATCGACGCCGTCGGCCGACATCCCGGTCATCGTCGGGACGACGTACGCTGAACGACCCGAAACACTGTATGTGGCGACGTCATGGGGCGAGATTCTTCGCTATGAGTTCGCCGCGCATCAGTGGCGCCCCTCATTCC
>Ga0137796_10001018_pt1 | contig 16572 bp, 17 predicted proteins | sample OV2TP3_FD_97704 | JGI IMG/M metagenome (GOLD analysis project Ga0137796, IMG submission 97704) | reverse complement strand
CCTCGACGATCTTGCGCAGGCGCGAGATCTGCACGTCGATCGAGCGGTCGAACACCTCGTACTCGCGGCCGCGCGCGAGCTCCATCAGCTTGTCGCGCGAAAGCGGCTGCCGCGGGTTCTGCGCCAGCACCTTGAGCACCGCGAATTCGCCCGTGGTGAGCGGCACCGGCCTGCCCCCGCGCGAGAGCGAGCGCGTCGCGAGGTTCAGCTCGAAGGCGCCGAAACGGTGGATTTCCGTGTCGGCGGCGGGCCCCCCCGGCGGTCCGGCGGGCGCGCGCCGGCGCAGCACCGCGTGCACCCGCGCCACCAGCTCCCGGGGATTGAAGGGCTTGGGCAGGTAGTCGTCGGCCCCCATCTCCAGGCCCACGATGCGGTCGACCTCGTCGCCCTTGGCCGTGAGCATGAGGATCGCCGGCGGGGTGCTCTGGGCGCGCAGCCGCCGGCAGATCGAGAGCCCGTCCTCGCCCGGCAGCATGAGGTCGAGCACCACCAGGTCGTAGCGTTCGCGCCCGAGCTGCCTGTCCATGGCGCCGGCATCGGGCACGGCGCGCACCTCGAACCCCTGCTCGCCGAGGTAGCGCGTGAGCAGCTCGCGCAGCCGCTGGTCGTCGTCCACGACGAGGACGCGGGTTTTCAGCTGTCCCATGGGCGGGCAGGGTAGCGCGGCGCGGGGCGCATGGCGAAACAACGTGTTACGGCGATCCCGGGTAGACACGAATTGTTACAAATCCCGAGCCGCCCGGGCGCGCGCTGCATAAAGATTGCACACTCATGCGCCTCGCCCGCCTGGCCCTGCTTGCGCTCGCGCTCGCCGCGACGGGGGCTGCCGCCCAGCCGTGGCGCTACGACCGCGAGGAGCGCCTGCGGCTGCGCGAGGACCTGAACGCCGCGCAGCGCGAGCCCCGCGGGCGGTACCGCGACGACGACGCCCACGAGGCGCGCCGCCACGAAGTCCGCCGGCTGCGCGAGGAAGTGAGGAGCGGCCGCATGTCGCGCGACGAGGCGGTGCGCAGCTACCGCGACCGCTTCGGTGCCGCGCGGCCGCAACACGGCGGGCACGGGCGGCTCTCGCCCGAGGAGCGCGACGAGCTGCGCCGCGACGTGCAGGAGGCGAACCGCAGCCTGGAGCGCCGGCGCGGCCGGCGCTGAGCGCTAGTTGCGCTTGAAGGTCATGCGCATGCCGCTGCCGGTCGAGTAGCCCTGCGCGTCCTTGGTGATGTAGCTGCAGCGCAGCTGGCCGCCCTGCCAGACGCTGTACTGCTTGCACAGCATGTTGCCCTCGACCGCCCAGCGCCCGACGTCGGTCGCGCAGCAGCTGCCGTCGCGGCGCTTGCTGGAAGCCTTGAACGTGCCGTCGGACGAGTACACCTCGGTAAAGCTGAGACCGTTCGGATTGGTGGCCGTCATCTCGTTGTTCTTGAAGAGGGCGCGGATCTCGGACCGCTTGAGCCGCTCGGGCTCCTGCGCGCGCAAGGGCGTGGCGGCCGCGGCGGCGAGGGCGAGGGCACAAGCGATGCGGACGGCTGCGTTCACTGCGTCTCCTTCAGGTCCGGGGGCGCCCCGAGCAGGTGCGCGATCGAGTTGGCATAGTAGCGCAGCAGCGGCAGCTCCGCGGCGCGCGGCGCGAACATGCCGTCGCACTCCCCTACCACGTGGCGCAGCGTCAGCATGCGCAGGCCCACGCCGATGGCGTAGTCAAAATCCTTACGTGGCACGTAGACGTGGGCCCCGGCCGCCTCCAGCCGCGCGCGCAGCCGCTCGACCTCGAGCTTGAGCTCGAGCGCCGAGCGCGCCCGCTCTGGGTCGGCCGCGAAGACGGTGGCGATCATGGGGACCGGGACCACGGGCACGATGCGCCCGACCGCGCCCATGAGGTGGCGGCCGAGCTCGGCCACGGCGCGGCGGCGCTCCTCGCCCGCGAGCTTCTGGAAGTCCAGCCCCCGGGCCGCGCAATACTCGCGCATCGACACCGGCGAGCCGAAGTTGACGCAGGCATAGCCGAAGCGGTGCCACTCGCTCTTCAGCATGAGGCCGAAGTTGCGCACCGCGAAGCCGAGCGTGTTCCACAGCGCCCAGAAGCGGCCCGGCCGGCGCGCCTGCGGGTCGAGCGAGAGCAGCAGCGTGCGGTCCTCGAGCACGCGGTCGTAGTTCAGTCCGAGCGGCACGAACACGAGATCCCGCTCCGCGTCCAGCCAGAAGCCTCGCAACATGTAGTCCACGACGCCCAATCTCGGCTCCCGCATCAGCCCGTCGCGCGTCAGGCCGCCTTCCGGGAACACCGCTTGCGGCACGCCGGCCTGGGTCGCCATGACGATGTAGCGCTCGAGCACGCGCCGGTAGAGGTCGTCCTTCGAGTTGCGGCGCACGAAGTAGGCGCCCATGGCGCGGATCAGCGCCGAGAGCGGCCAGATGCGCGCCCACTCGCCGACGGCGTAGGAGAGCGCGGTCTGCTCCGCGGCGAGGTAGCCGGCGAGCACGTAGTCCATGTTGGAGCGGTGGTTCATGACGAACACCACGGTGGCGTTCTCGGGCACCCGCCGCAGGCCTTCGGTGTCGACGTAGCCCAGGCGCACGCGGTACAGCCCCTGCGCCACCTTGCGCCCGATCCAGTAGCCGATGCGGAAGTAGAGGTAGGCGTTGAACGCGGGGACGATCTCGCGCGCGTAGCGCTCGACGAGCGCGAGCGCCGCCTGCACCGGGACCCCGCCCTGCCGCGCCCACTGCTCGGCGGCCGCCTGCACCCTGGGGTCGCCGAGCAGCCGGTGGATCAGCACCTGGCGGCGCGTGCGCTGGAAGGGGCGCACGCCGATCCTCAGCCGCGTGGAGACCTCCTCGAGCACCTGGTTGGCGCGCCCCGCCAGGAACCAGCGCAGCGCGGGCAGCAGCAGCTTGTCGAGCGCGGCCCAGGCGGCGAGCGCCGCGATGACGAGGAACCCCCACAAGGGCAGCGTGACGGCGGCGTCCATGGGCTAGAGCGCGCGCTCGACGGCGCGGGTGACGGCGCGCGTGTCGTGCACGCCGCCGAGGTCCGGGGTGAACACCTGCTCTTCCGTGGTGCGCTCGATCGCGCGCATGAGCCGCGCCGCGGCCTTCGGCTCGCCCAAGTGCTCGAGCATCATGCAGGCGGTCCAGAACGTGGCGATGGGGTTCGCCACCCCCTTGCCGGTGATGTCGAACGCCGAGCCGTGGATCGGCTCGAACATCGAGGGGAACTTCCGCTCCGGGTTGAGGTTCGCCGTCGGCGCGATGCCCAGGGACCCCGAGAGCGCCGCGGCGAGGTCCGAGAGGATGTCGGCGTGCAGATTGGAGGCGACGAGGGTGTCGAGCGTGCCGGGCTTGAGCGTCATGCGCGTGGTCATCGCATCGACCAGCTCGCGATCGGTGTTCACGTCCGGGTAGTCTTTTGCCACCTCGAGGAAGATCTCGTCCCAGAGCACCATGCCGTGGCGCTGCGCGTTGGACTTCGTCACCAGCGTCAGGTGCTTGCGCGGGCGCTTGCGCGCCAGCTCGAACGCGAAGCGGTGGATGCGCTCCACCCCACGCCGTGTGAAGACCGAGGTCTCGGTGGCGACTTCCTCCGGCAGGCCACGGTGCACGCGCCCGCCCGAGCCCGAGTACTCGCCCTCGCTGTTCTCGCGCACGATCACCCAGTCGATCTGCTCGCCGCCCCTCAGGGGCGAGCGCACCCCGGGAAGCACGCGCGAGGGCCGCACGTTGGCGTACTGGTCGAACCCCTGGCAGATCGGCAGCCGCAGGCCCCAGAGCGAGACGTGATCGGGCACCTTGGGCGAGCCTACCGCGCCGAAGAAGATGGCGTCGAACCCCTTCAGCCGCTCGAGGCCGCCCTCGGGAATGTAGGCACCGGTCTGCAGATAGCGCGCCGAGCTCCAGTCGAAGCGCTCGAACTCCAGCCGGAAGCCCTCCTTGCCGGAGAGCGCATCGAGGACCTCGATGCCGGCGGGGATGACCTCGTTGCCGATGCCGTCGCCGGGGATCGCGGCGATGCGGTAGGTCTTCAAGCCGCGAGCTTGCTCTGCGCGCGCACGGCCTCGGCGACCGCGGCGCCGACCTCGGCGGTGGAGGCCCTGCCCTTCATGTCCGGGGTGTGCGGTCCCTCGACGATCACGCGCTCGATCGCGCGCACCACGTCGGTGGCCGCCTGCGGGTGCCCGAGGTGCTCGAGCATGAGCGCCCCGGACCAGATCTGGCCGATGGGGTTGGCGATTCCCCTGCCGGCGATGTCGGGCGCCGAGCCGTGCACCGGCTCGAAGATCGAGGGCGCGGTGCGCTCCGGGTTGATGTTCCCCGAGGGCGCGATGCCGATGGTGCCGGCGGTCGCGGGGCCGAGGTCAGAGAGGATGTCGCCGAACAGATTGGAGGCGACGATGACGTCGAAGCGCTCGGGGTTGAGCACCATCTGGATGCAGAGGCCGTCGACGTGGTACTGGTCGGTGCGCACCTCGGGGTACTGCCGCTTCATCTCGGCGAAGCGCTCGTCCCAGTACGGCATGGTGATCGAAATGCCGTTCGACTTGGTGCAGGAGGTCAGGTGCTGCCTGCGCGTCTTCGCCAGCTCGAAGGCGTACCGCATGATGCGGTCGACGCCCTTGCGGCTGAACACCGCCGTCTGCGTCACGACCTCGCGCTCGGTGCCCTCGAACAGGCGCCCGCCGACGTTGCCGTACTCGCCCTCGGTGTTCTCGCGGATCACGTAGTAGTCGATGTCGCCGGGCTCGCGGCCCGCGAGCGGGCAGGGCAAGCCCTCGAACAGGCGCACCGGGCGCAGGTTGACGTAGAGGTCGAACCAGCGGCGGAAGTTGATCAGCAGCCCCCAGGCCGAGACGTGGTCGGGCACGATCGCGGGATTGCCCACGGCGCCGAAGTAGACGACGTCGAAGCCGCGCAGGATCTGCGGCGCCTCCTGCGGGCACATGCGGCCGTGCGCGCGGTACCAGTCGCAGCTCCAGGGGAACTCCTGCCACCTGAAGGAGACGCCGTGCCGCGCCCCCGCGGCCTCCAGCACGCGCACGCCTTCGGGCATCACTTCGCGGCCGATGCCGTCGCCGGGGATCACCGCGATGCTGTGGGCGGTCATGGCCGCGAGTATAGCTAGAATGCCGCGGTGAAATTCGCCGCCTTCGAGACCTCTACCGACTGGTGCTCGGTCGCGCTGTGGCTGGACGGCGAGCTCGCGGCGCTCGAGCGCCGCGCGCCCAACCGCCACGCCGAGCTCGCCCTGCCGATGCTCGGGCGCCTGCTCGCCGCGGCCGGGCTCGCGCCCGGACAGCTCGATGCGGTCGCCTTCGGCGCCGGCCCGGGCGCGTTCACGGGGCTGCGCATCGCCTGCGGGCTCGCGCAGGGGCTCGCCTTCGCGCGCGGCCTGCCCGTGCTCGGCGTGGGCACGCTCGAGGCGATCGCCGAGGAATCCGGCGCGGCGCGCGTCGCCGCGTGCCTCGATGCGCGCATGCGCGAAGTGTATTATTCCTGCTACCAGCGCGAGGGCGGGCGCTGGCGCGAGGTGGTGCCCCCGCAGTGCGTGGCGCCGCAGCATGCGCCGGCGCCGCCCGGCGAAGGGTGGGTCGGCTGCGGCGAGGGCTTCGCCGCCTTCGCGGGTCAGTTCAGTTCGCGCTTCGCGGCGCTGCGACCCGAGGTCCGCCCGAGCGCCGCCGCGGTGGCGCGGCTCGCGGCCCCGCGCCTTGCGCGCGGCGAGGGGCTGGACGCGGCGCTCGCCGCGCCGCTGTACGTGCGGGACAAGGTCGCATTCACGAAGCGGGAGCTTGGCGCCGGATGAGCGCAGTCCTCAGGGAGACGCCGCAGCTTGCGCCGATGCGCGAAGCCGACCTCGCCGAGGTGCTGGCCGTGGAGACCGCCGTCTACTCGCACCCCTGGTCGCGCGGCAACTTCGTCGACTCGCTGCGCGCGGGCTACGCCTGCCGCACCTGGCGGCTGGCGGGCGAGCTGGTCGGCTACTTCGTGCTGCTGGTGGCGGCGGGCGAGGCGCACCTGCTCAATCTCTCGGTGGCGCGCTGCTGGCAGCGGCGCGGCCACGGCGCCACCCTGCTCGGCGAGGTGATGCGCCTGGCGCGCGGGCACGGCGCCCGCCGGGTCTTCCTCGAGGTGCGGCCCAGCAACCTTGCCGGGCTCGCGCTCTACCGGCGCTTCGGCTTTCGCGCGGTCGCGGTGCGCCGGGGCTACTACCCGGCGCACGAGGGGCGCGAGGACGCGATGGTGCTGACGCACGCGCTGTGAGCCGGCGGTCGGAAATACTCCGCGAGATGGGCATCAGGCCCATCTGGAAGCTCCGACAGGTCGAAGGCCCTCAAGGTCTCGTCGTTTCCGGGGAGAAGCACCCGGAAACGACGAGATCGAGGGAAGACCAGATACGGGACATGGACTGGCCGGCGCTCAAGACGCAGGTCGCCGGCTGCACCGCCTGCGGGCTGCGCGCCGGCTGCACGCAGACGGTGTTCGGCGTGGGCGACGAGCGCGCCGAGTGGCTGCTGGTGGGCGAGGCGCCCGGCTCGGAGGAGGACCGGCTCGGCGAGCCCTTCGTAGGGCAGGCGGGCAGGCTCCTCGACAGCATGCTCGCGGCGATCGATCTGAAGCGCGGCGAGAACGTCTACATCGCCAACGTGCTCAAGTGCCGGCCCCCGGGGAACCGCAACCCGGCGCCCGAGGAGGTGGCCAAGTGCGCGCCGCACCTCGCGCGCCAGATCGCGCTCATCCGGCCGAAGCTGATCCTCGCCATGGGCCGCTTCGCGGTCCAGACCCTGCTCGGCACCGAGGCGACGATCGCGAGCCTGCGCGGCCGCGTGCACCGCCACGCGGGCGTGCCGCTGGTGGTCACCTATCACCCGGCGTACCTGCTGCGCAATCTGCCGGACAAGGCCAAGGCCTGGGCCGATCTGGTGTTCGCGCGCAGGACCATGGCGACGCTGCAGTGAGCCGCGCCGCCCGGCGCGGGCGGCACGGCGCTAGGGATGGGGGCTCTCGGCGCGCGCGAACGCGAGCAGCCGCTCGACCTCGTCGGCGTGGGCGCGCCGGCTGCGGCGGAACCAGGACTGCACCAGCGTCATGGCGCCGGCGACGAACAGCCCGAAGAAGGCGATCACCCAGAAGATCGAGACGCCGGCGGCGAGCAGCGCCGAGTAGAGCGCGATCATCAGCAGCACCGAGGCGTTCTCGTTGAAGTTCTGCACCGCGATCGAGCGGCCGGCGCCGACGAGGTGGTGGCCCCGGTGCTGCAGCAGCGCGTTCATCGGCACCACGAAGAAGCCCGCCAGCAGCCCGATCAGCACGATGAGGGGGATGGCGACGACGACGCTGCCCACCGCGTTCATGAGGATCACGACCAAGCCCATGGCGATGCCGATCGGGATGACCCGCACGGCGCGGTCCAGGCGCACCAGGAACGAGGCCGCGACCGCGCCCGCGGCGATGCCGATGGCGCAGACCCCCTGCAGGTAGGAGGCCTGCGAAAGGTCGAAGCCGAGCGCCGCGCGCGACCAGTCGATGACGATGAACTGCAGCGTCGCGCCGGCGCCCCAGAACAACGTGGTCACCGCGAGCGAGATCTGCCCCAGCTTGTCGCGCCACAGCGCGAGCACGCAGCGCGCGAAGTCCTTCAGCGTGTCGATGGGGTGCGCCGGGAGCGGCTTCAGCGCCACCCCGGTGCGCGGGATGTAGAGATTGAACGCCGCCGCGGCGGCGTAGACGAAGATGATGACGAAGATCGCCGCCTCCGCGGCGCCGACGATTCCGGGCGGCGAGAGCGCGATCAGCCGCGGCGACACGTCGGGGTCGATCAGCGCCCCCCCGAGCATCACGCCGAGGATGATCGAGGCGACCGTCAGGCCCTCGATCCAGCCGTTGGCGAGCACCAGCTTGGAGTGCGGCAGGTACTCGGTGAGGATGCCGTACTTGGCGGGCGAGTACATCGCCGCGCCCAGGCCCACCAGCGCGTAGGCGGCGAGCGGGTTGGCGTCGAACAGCATGATGGCGCAGCCGACGATCTTGACCGCGTTGGAGACGAACATCACGCCGCCCTTGGGCAGCCGGTCGGCGAAGGCGCCGACGTAGGGCGCGAGCAGGACGTAGGAGACGACGAAGAAGAACTTGAGGTACGGCGTGAGCCAGGAGGGCGAGTCGGCCTGCATCAGCAGCGCGATCGCGGCGATCAGCAGCGCGTTGTCGGCGAGCGACGAGAAGAACTGCGCCGCCATGATGATGTAGAAGCCGAGACTCATCCCCCTCCCGAAGGCGTGCGCGAAAAAGCCCGCGTTTATAGCACGGCGCGTCATAAGCTTCCGCGGGACCGCCGTTTATGCTTGAATAAGCGCATTCTAAGCCGCGATTGATTCCCCCATGGCCGACCGGCGCCTCCAGGTATTCCACGCAGTCGCGAAGCACCTGAGCTTCACCAAGGCGGCCGAGGCGCTGTTCATGACGCAGCCGGCGGTGACGTTCCAGATCAAGCAGCTGGAGGAGCATTTCAACACCCGGCTGTTCGAGCGCGGCCACGGCCGCATCTCGCTCACCCCCGCGGGGAGCCTGGTGCTCGATTACGCCGAGCGCATCCTGGCGCTCTCGGCGGAGCTCGACACCCGGGTCAAGGAGATGACCGGCGAGGTGGGCGGGCTGCTGCTGGTGGGCGCGAGCATGACGATCGCCGAGTTCCTGCTGCCGCAGATCCTCGGCGAGTTCAAGGCGAGCTATCCCAAGGTGCAGCCGCGGCTGGTGGTGGGCAACTCCGAGTCGGTCGAGAGCCGGGTCGCCGAGCACACCCTGGACATCGGCTTCATCGAGGCGCCCTCGCACCTCTCGAGCGTGCTGTGCGACGTGTGCTGCGAGGACGAGCTGCAGGCGGTATGCGCGCCCTCGCATCCGGTGGCGCGCCTGCGCAGCGTGACGCCGAAGCAGCTGCTGCAGTTTCCCTTCATCAGCCGCGAGCCGGGCTCGGGCACGCGCGACGTGAGCGACCGCTACTTCGCCCGGGCCGGCGTGCCTCCCGAGTCGCTCAACGTGGTGATGGAGCTGGGCAGCCCGGAGGCGTTGAAGGGGCTGGTGGCGACCGGCCTGGGCTACGCCGTCATGTCGCGCTCGGCGGTGGCCAAGGAGACGCGGCTCGGCCAGCTCGTCGCGGTGCCGCTCGCGCCGCGGCTGCTGCGCAGCATGTCGGTGGTGTACCCGAAGGAGAAGTTCCGCTCCCGGCTGGTGGACACCTTCATGCAGTTCGCCAAGGGAAGGCTCGCCTCGCTGCAGGCGTCCTAGGCCCCGGTGAAGCGCGTCCTCGCCCTCCAGCGCCGCCAGGAGCGCCGCTAGTGCCGCGGCCGATCCGGGCCACGGTCAGCGCCGGGGCGCTGGCGCACAACCTGGAGATCGCGCGCCGGCACGCGGGCACGGCGAAAGTCTGGGCGGTGCTCAAGGCGAACGCCTACGGCCACGGGCTCCTGCGCGCGGCCAAGGCGCTGGCGGCGGCGGACGGCTTCGCCCTGCTCGATTTCGTCGACGCGCTCAAGCTGCGCGGCACCGGCGTCACCAAGCCGATCCTGATGCTGGAGGGCTTCTTCGAGCCGTCGGACCTCGCGCTGGTCGCGAAGTACGGCCTGACGCCGGTGGTGCATCACGGCGAGCAGATCGAGATGCTGAAGCAGACGCCGCTCGAGCGCCCGATCGACGTCTATCTCAAGGTGAACAGCGGCATGAACCGCCTCGGTTTCGCCCTCGAGGGGGTGCGCGCCGCCTGGACCGCGCTCAAGGCGCTGCCGGGTATCGGCGCGGTGACGCTGATGACTCACTTCGCGGATGCCGACGGCGAGCACGGCGTCGAGGGGCAGCTGAAGTGGTTCAACGTCCTCACCCAGGGCGTGCACGCGCCGCGCTCGGTGGCCAACTCGGCGGCGTTGCTGCGCTTTCCCGAGGAGACGCGCGCCGACTGGGTGCGGCCCGGGATCATGCTCTACGGCGGCTCGCCGCTCGCGTTCCGCGCCGCCGCCGACCTCGAGCTGCGTCCCGCGATGACGCTCGGCTCGACGATCGTCGGTGCGCAGCACCTCGAGGCCGGCGAGCGCGTCGGTTACGGTTTCGCCTACGAGGCCGGCCGCGAGATGACGCTCGGCATCGTCGCCTGCGGCTACGCCGACGGCTACCCGCGCCACGCGCCCACCGGCACCCCGGTGCTGGTCGCCGGCAGGCGCACCGAGCTGGTGGGCCGCGTCTCGATGGACCTGCTGTGCGTGGACATCACCGACATCGAGGAGGCCTGCGTCGGCGCGCCCGTCACGCTGTGGGGCGAGGGGCTGCCGGTCGAGGAGGTTGCGGTGGCGGCGGGCACGCTCAGCTACCAGCTGCTGTGCGCGCTCGCGCCGCGCGTGCCGGTGGCCGAGGCGCCCTAGTGGCGAAGGCGAAGAGCGTCTACGTCTGCAGCGACTGCGGCGCGAGCGCGCTGCAGTGGTTCGGCGCCTGCCCCTCGTGCGGCGCCGCCGGCACGCTCACCGAGACGGTGGCCGAGCGCGGCGCGCGCAAGGCGACCGCTCCCGACACGGTGTCCCTCGGCGCCGTCGAGGCGCGCGAGCTCGAGCGCGTCTCGACCGGCCTCGGCGAGCTCGACCGCGTGCTCGGCGGGGGCCTGGTCGCGGGGCAGGTGGTGCTGATCGGCGGCGATCCCGGCGTCGGCAAGTCGACGCTGCTGCTGCAGGCGCTCGCCTCCCTCGGCGGGGCGGTGCGCACCCTGTACGTGTCCGGCGAGGAATCGGCCGAGCAGGTCGCGCTGCGCGCCCGGCGCCTCGGCCTGGACGCGCATGCAGTGCGGCTGATCGCCGAGATCCAGCTCGAGCGCATCGTCGCCGCGCTGGAGGCGGGCCGCCCGCGGGTCGCCGTGGTGGACTCGATCCAGACGCTCTGGTCGGAGCTGCTGCAGTCGGCCCCGGGGTCGGTGGCGCAGGTGCGCGAGTGCGCGGCGCAGCTCGCGCGCCACGCCAAGCGCGCGGGCATCGCGCTGTTCATCATCGGCCACGTCACCAAGGAGGGCACCCTCGCCGGGCCCCGCGTGCTCGAGCATATCGTCGACACGGTGCTCTACTTCGAGGGCGATTCCCACTCCGCTTTTCGCCTCGTTCGGGCGACCAAGAACCGCTTCGGCGCGGTGAACGAGCTGGGCGTGTTCGCCATGACCGACCGGGGGCTGCGCGCCGTGGCGAACCCCTCGGCGCTGTTCCTGCAGCAGCACGACCGGCCGGTGGCGGGCGCCTGCGTGCTCGCGACGCTGGAAGGCACGCGCCCGCTGCTGGTGGAGATCCAGGCGCTGGTGGACACCGCGCGCACCCCGAACCCGCGCCGGCTCTCGCTCGGGCTGGAGCAGAACCGCCTCGCCATGCTGCTCGCGGTGCTGCACCGGCACGCCGGCATCGCGACTTGGGAGCAGGACGTGTTCGTCAACGCGGTGGGGGGCGTGCGCATCGCCGAGCCGGCCGCCGACCTCGCGGTGTCGCTCGCCGTCGTCTCCTCGCTCACCGACCGGCCGATCCCCGCCAAGGTCGCGGTGTTCGGCGAGGTGGGCCTCGCGGGCGAGGTGCGGCCGGCGCCGCGCGGCCAGGAGCGGCTGAAGGAGGCGGCCAAGCTCGGCTTCGAGCGCGCCGTCGTGCCCAGGGCCAACCAGCCCAAGGGCCGCATCGCGGGGCTCGAGGTGATCCCGGTCGGGCGCGTCGACCAGGCGGTGCAGGTCCTGCGCGACCTCTGAGCCCTGAACCGGGTCGATGTCGGCCAGGATCTCGGCCGCCATCCCGGCCGCCAGCCTGTCTAGCGGAAGCGCCCGTCGATCATCGCCCGGTCGATGCCTATGTCCTTGAGGATGTGGTCGCTCAGCGCGTGCAGCTGGCGCCGGGTACGGCCCGCCGCGAGCGCCGCGCTCCACCAGCGCTTCAGGTCCTGCCAGAGTCCACTGCCCATGGATGCCTCCGATGCATGGTTCACCGGGGCGAGTGTGCGGGACGGCGCATCGCGGCTCAAACGAAAAAGCGGCAACCGATGGATGCGAGTCAGGAATGCATCGCCAGTCGCCTCGCGACGCTCCCCCCTTGCGGCCGTGCGCCGAGCAGGTCGCGCAGGAGCGGCGCGAGCGCGGTTATCCTCGCTGCGCGAGCACGCGCTCGGCCGCGCGCACGCCGCTCCTCGCCGCCGCCTCGAGCACCGGCGGGTACTCGGAATCGGTGTAGTCGCCCGCGAGGTACAGGCCGGGGATTCCCGTCTCCGCGGCCGGGCGCGCGACGCCCGGCGTGCAGGCGAGGGTGGCGCGCTTCTCGCCGATCACGCGCGACCACTGCGGCGCGGGGAGCCCGGGAAACGCTGCGGCGAGCTCGCGATGGCAGCGCGCGGCGAGCTCCTCGTGCGTCATCTGCTGGTGGTCGCCCTGCGCGCTGATGACGCACGCCAGTCTGCCTTTCTCCCCGGTCAGCGCCCCGCGGTCGAACACCCACTGCACCAGGCCGTCGGCGAGGCCGAGCATCGGGAAAGGGAGCCTCAACTGCTTCCCGTACTGCAGGTAGCAGGTGTAGATCGGCTGGTAGCGGTAAGCCGGCGCGAGCTCCGGCGCGAGCGCTTTCAGCTGGTGGGGGCCCACGGCGAGGATCACCGCGCGGTGCTGCGGGCGCAGCGCCGCGAGGTCGCGCACCGCGGCAGCGCACCGGATCTCGCCGCCGTGCGCGCGCACGTACTCGGCCGCGGGCTCGGGAAAGAGCCTGGTGAGGTCGACGCGCGGCAGCAGCAGGTCGCTCGCCTCGTCGCCGCGTGCGAGCGCATCGCGCACCACGGCGAGGAAGACGTTGGCCGAGGCCTCGGCGGGCGGGGTGTTGAGCGCCGAGACGCACAGCGGCCGCCACAGGTAGCGCCCGATGCGCCCGGCCTGCGCGTGGCGAACGAGGAGCTCCTCCACGGTGCAGTCCGCGGCGAGCCGAAAGTCGGTCGCGCGCAACCGCAGCATGAAGCGCACCGCGCCGAGCCGCTCGGCCCACGGCGCGCCGCGCGCCAGCAGCAGCCCGGCGAGCAGGCCCAGGGGCGCGGGCAGCCACAGCGCGCGCAGCGCGAAGCCGTCGGCGTAGCGGATCTCGAGCGGCACGCGCAGCACCGCCTCCGCGGGCACGCCCACGACGCGCATCAGTCCGAGCAGCGTGGTGTAGGCGCCGGAGAGGATGTGCTGGCCGTTGTCGAGCGCCTCGCCGCGGCTCGCGACGCGGCGCGCCCGGCCGCCCGCGAGCGGCCCCGCCTCGAAGACAGTGAGCGGCACGTTGCGTTGCGCCAGCGTCACGGCCGCGGCCATGCCCGCGTAGCCCGCGCCCACGATCGCTACGCGGTGAGCCACGTCTTCCAGGCGACCCAGAGCTTGCGCAGCGGCGTGAGCGAGGTGCGCTGCGCGAGCACGCGAAAGCCCTCGCGCTCGATCTCCTCCAGCGTCGCGCGGTAGATCGCCGCCATGATCAGGCCCGGGCGCTGCCGCCGCCGGTCGGTTTCGGGCAGCGCCTCCAGCGCGAGCGCGTAGTAGTGCAGCGCGCGCCGGTACTCGAACTCCATCATGCTCACGAAGGCGTCGCTGGAGCGCGCGGCGAGCAGGTCGGCTGGCGGCACGCCGAAGGCGCGCAGGTCCTCCAGCGGCAGGTAGATGCGGTCGCGGCGCGCGTCCTCGCCCACGTCGCGGATGATGTTGGTGAGCTGGAACGCGGTGCCGAGGGCGCGCGCGTACTCCAGCGTGCGCGCATCGCGATAGCCGAAGATGCCCGCGGCGAGCATGCCGACCACGCCCGCGACGTGGTAGCAGTAGCGCTCGAGCGCCGCGAAGTCGAGGTAGCGCGTCTGCCCGAGGTCCATCTCCATGCCGCTGACGATCTCCCGCAGGCGCTCGGCGGCGATGCCGTAGGGCGCGAGCGCGGGCTCGAGCGCGCGCGTCACCGGGTGCTGCGGGCGACCGGCGTACAGGTTCTCGATCTCGTGGCGCCACCAGGCGAGCTTGGTGCGCGCCAGCTGCGCGTCGGCGCATTCGTCGACCACGTCGTCGACCTCGCGGCAGAACGCGTACAGCGCGGTGATGGCGCGGCGCCGCTCCGGCGGCAGGAACAGGAACGCGTAGTAGAACGACGAGCCGCTCGCCGCGGCCTTGTGCTGGCAGTACTCGTCCGGCGTCATTGCAGCGGGCTCAGGGAATGGGGGGGGTCAGACCACGTTTTTCCCCGGAGCAAACGTGGTCTGACCCTGATTGCCGAGCGCGCGCCAGGCGAGGAGCGGCCAGTCGAGCGCGCCGAGCACCGGGCGCCGCCGGAACATGTCGTAGCCCGCCGCGGCGAGCTTCTCGAGGATGCGCAGGCCCCCTTGCACCGTGAGGCGGATCTCCCAGCCGATGCGCCCGCCGAGGCTCGGCCCGAGCGACGCGCCCTCGAGCATCAGGGCGCGCGCGCGCTCGCACTGGAAGGCGAGCAGGGCGCGCCACGCGGCGTCGCAGCGCTGCTCGGCGAGGTGTGCCTCGCCGACGCCGAAGCGGCGCATCTCGTCCTGCGGCAGGTAGATGCGCCCCTTCGCCCAGTCGCGCGCCACGTCCTGCCAGAAGTTGACCAGCTGCAGGCTCGTGCAGATCGCGTCCGATTGCCGCAGCAGCGTTTCAGAGGCGCGTTTGAACAGGTGCAGCAGGAGCCGGCCCACGGGATTGGCCGAGCGGCGGCAGTACTCGAGCAGCTCCGCGAGATCCGCGTAGCGCGCCTTGGTGACGTCCTGCGAGAACGCATCGAGCAGGTCGGCGAACAGGCCGAGCGGCAGGCCGTGCTCGCGCACGATCCGGGCGACATCCTCGAACAGGGGCTCTCGCGGTGCCTCGCCGCGGCCGATGCGCGCGAGCTGCGCCCGGTAGCGCCCGAGCCTCTCCAGGCGCGTCGCCGGCGGGTCCGCGCCCTCGTCGGCAAGATCGTCGGCGCTGCGCGCGAAGCGATAGATCACCCCGACCGGCTCGCGCAGGCGCGCCGGCAGCAGCGCCGACGCGACGGGAAAGTTCTCGTAATGGCCGACCGACACGCGAAGGTATAATACGTTGTTTTTCGCACGCTTTTCGGCGAAGGTGGCGGAATCGGCAGACGCACTGGATTTAGGTTCCAGCGCCGCGAGGCTTGAGGGTTCGAGTCCCTCCCTTCGCACCAGCGCGGCCCATTAGAGGAAAAGGATGGCGGTGAACGTCGAAAGCCTAGGCGCGCTCGAGCGGCGCGTGCAGATGTCGGTGCCGGTGCAGGAAGTCGAGCGCCAGGTCGACGCGCGGCTGAAGAAGCTCGCGCGCGAGGCGCGCATGCCGGGCTTCCGGCCCGGCAGGGTGCCGCTGAAGCTCGTGGCGCAGCAGTTCGGGCAGCAGGTGCGCTCCGAGGTGGTCGGCGACGCGGTGCAGAAGGCGTTCAGCGAGGCGGTGCGGGAAGCCAACCTCAAGGTCGCGGGCTATCCGCGCATCGAGAAGAAGGAGGCGGCGCAGGACGCGACCGCGGGCGCGCTCGAGTTCAGCGCCACCTTCGAGGTGTTTCCCGAGGTGAAGGTGGGCGAGCTCGCGGGGGCGGTGCTCGAGCGCCCGCACGTCGAGGTGGACGCGGCCGCGGTCGAGCGCACGCTCGAGATCCTGCGCAAGCAGCGCGTCACCTACGCGGCGGCGGCGCGCGCCGCGCAGGACGGCGACCGCCTGACGGTCGACTTCGAAGGTCGCGTCGGCGGCGAGTCGTTCCCCGGAGGCAAGGCGGCCGGCTTCGCGTTCGTGCTGGGCGAGAGGCGCATGCTGCCCGAGTTCGAGGGCGCCGCGCGCGGCATGTCCGCGGGCGAAGCCAAGACCTTCGAGGTGCATTTCCCGGCCGACTACCATGCCAAGGAGGTCGCGGGCAAGGCGGCCTCGTTCACCCTGGCGCTCGACAAGGTGGAGCAGCCGGTGTTGCCGGCGCTGGATGCCGAGTTCGCGCGCGCGCTCGGCGTGACCGACGGCGACCTGGAGAAGATGCGTGCCGAGGTGAAGGCGAACGTCGAGCGCGAGGTCGCCAAGCGCGTGGAGGCGCGTGTCAAGGCGCAGGCCTTGCAGGCGCTCATCGACGCCACGCCGCTCGAGCTGCCGAAGTCGCTGGTGCAGCTGGAGACGCAGCGGCTGGTGGAGGCGGCCGCCGCCGAGCTCAAGCAGAAGGGGATCAGCATCGAGAAGCTGCCGTTCGATCCCGCGGCGTTCGAGGCGAGCGCGCGCCGGCGCGTCGCGCTCGGCCTGATCGTCGCCGAGGTGGCGCGCGCCGAGCGTCTGCAGCCCAGGCCCGCCGAGGTACGCACGCTGATCGAGGCCGAGGCACAGAGCTACGAGCACCCGGCCGAGGTGGTAAAATGGTTTTACATGCAGCCGGAGCGTTTGTCCGAGATGGAGAGCCTCGCGCTCGAAGGCAACGTGGTGAAGTGGGTGCTGTCGAAAGCCAAAGTGGCGGACAAGACGGTGCCGTTCGACAAATTGATGGGCGGCGCCGCATGAAGGACCTTTCCTGGAGATCGAGAATGGACGAGCCGAAGGACCTCGGTCTCATCCCGATGGTCATC
>Ga0137796_10001017_pt1 | contig 16575 bp, 11 predicted proteins | sample OV2TP3_FD_97704 | JGI IMG/M metagenome (GOLD analysis project Ga0137796, IMG submission 97704) | reverse complement strand
ACGTCACCGTCGTCGTCCAGTAACCTCGAACCTCATCGGGGGGACGCGGGCCTACCACCCGCTCCCCCCTTCTCTTTTCCCCCGCCCGCCGATTCCGGTTGACAGGCGCCTGAGAGCTGTTGAAAATCCTCCTTCCATCAGGGCAGGAACTCGGGTGGGGACGACTCCAGGGATGCCGACTAGAAACGCCAGGCCAGCCAGAAACTCGCCCCCTCTTTTTCAGAGCGTTCTCCTTTCTTGTCTCCTGTGCGTGCCCGTGCTGGCGCAAGCGCAGCGCGGCGCGCTGACGGTGCCGCAGAACCTCGGCGAGCTGGTGGAGGAGGCGGCCACCATCGTGCGCGGCCGCGTGGTCAGCGCCCGGGTGGAGCCCCACCCACAGCTCCAGAACCTGCACACGGTGGTGGTCACGCTGCGGGTGGAGCGCACGCTGAAAGGCGAGAGCGGCGAGACCTTCACCTTCCGCCAGTTCATCTGGGACGTGCGCGACCGCTCCAACGCCGCCGGCTACCGCAAGGGCCAGCACCTGCTGCTGCTCATGATCAAGCCCAGCGTCCACGGCCTCTCCAGCCCCGCCGGGCTCGAACAGGGGCGCTTCCGGATCGAGCGCGGCCCCGAAGGCAAAGACGTGGCCATGAACGGCGCCGCCAATGCCGGGCTGTTCGCCGAGCTCGAAACCGCGTTGTCCAAACAGGGCGCGCAACTCCCCGCGCCGCTGGCGGCCCGGGCGCAGCAGCACACCAGCGGCGCCGTGCCGCTCGAGGATTTGGAAGAGATCATCGTCGCTCTGGTGGGGACGCGATAGCCATGCGCTCCCCGGCCTGCGGGCGATGGCTGGCGCTGACCGCTCTGGCCGGCGCGTTCCTCTTCGGCTTGCTGCTGCAGCGGCCGGCGCAGGCCGGCGGGCCGTTGGACGTCGGCGGCGGCCAGCCGCCCAACCTCGGCGCCGACGGCGTCCCCTTCACCTGGCGGCTGTCGCCGGACGGCGGGCTGGTGTCCGGCGGGCAGATTCAATACCGCACCGACGGTGGCGGCCTGGGCGTGCTCGCGAACGCCACCGCCAACACGCGCGTGGAAGGGATGTTCCAGGTCTGGGAGGATGTGCCCACCTCGAACATCGCCTTCAACCGCGCCGGCGCCCTGCTGGTGACGGGCGCTTTCACCGACGGCAATGTCACCAGTGGGCCGGAGTTCGACGCTGTTCTCGACAGTTGCAGCGAGAGCCATCCGCAGGCCCAGAACCCCATCATCTACGACGCTGACGGGAGCTTGTTCACCGCCCTGGGACTTCCTTCCGGGGTCATTGGCTTCGCCGGCGCCTGTGAGCTGGCGAGCGATGGGGTCACCAACCGCATCGCCGCCGCCGTCGCCGCCCTCAACGGCAAGTTCCGCGACGGCAACGCAGGCAACGGCGAGCTCACCGACAATGAGTTCGACGGTGTTTTCATCCACGAGTTCGGCCACCTCTTCGGCCTCGACCACTCCCAAATCAACCTCAACTGCCTGACGAGTGCTGCCAGTTGCCCCAACGGCTCCGACGACCTCTTCGGCCTGCCCACGATGTTCCCCTTCCTTCTGGGCGGGCGCGAGGAAACGCCCGGCGTGCACCCGGCCCGCACGCTCTCGCTCGATGACCGCGCCTGGGTGTCCCGCCTGTATCCGGACGCGAGCTTCAACAGCAGCTTCGGCACCGTCAGCGGCACGATCTTGTTCTCCGACGGGCAAACCCACTTCCAGGGCGCCAACGTGGTCGCCCGCCAGGTGGACGATCCCATGACGCCGGAGGATGAGTCGCGCCGCAACGCCGTCTCCTGCGTTTCCGGCTATCTGTTCACCATCAACACCGGCCAGAGCGTCACCGGCAACAACCCCGGCAGCCTGTTCGGCTCCCGCAACCCGCTCAACTACGGCCGCTACGACATTCCGGTTCCCGGGGGCACCTACACCGTCGAAGTGGAGTCCATCCACCCGGCGTTCTTGGGCGGCTCGCGCGTCGGGCCCGTCGGCGACCTGGGCTTCCAGTACCCCGTGCCCGCCGAGTTTTTCAGCGACCCTGAGACCGACAGCGACAACCCGGCCGACTCTGCGCCCGTCTCGGTCCTGAACGGGGCGGCCACCGCCGGCATCGACATTATTCTCAACGGCACGGCGCCCCGCTTCGACCAGTTTGAAAGCTCGGACATCGTCCACCTGCGGTGGAACCTACCTCCCCCAGCGTGGGTTCGGCGGGAGCACCGCTTGAGTCAGCCGATGGCAGCCGCATGAGAACCCTCCGTCGACAACTCGTGAGGCCCGCGACGCTGTTGGTGCTGGCCATGCTCTCCGCCGCCTGTGGCGGCGGCGGGGGCGCCTCCGCCCCGGTGGTAATCCCCCCCTTGACGGTCTCCACCAGCACCGTGCAGGACGGCGTCAACGGCGCCGCCTACAACCAGACGCTGACCGCCACGGGCGGCACTCCGCCGTACACCTGGAGCCTGGCCTCCGGCTCGGGGCCGCTGCCCAATGGCCTCATGCTCTCCAGCAGCGGCGTGGTGAGCGGCACTCCGACGGAAACCGGGACATTCAACTTCAACGTCCAGGTGCAAGACTCTGCCGGGCGCACGGCCACTCGCGCGCTCAGCATCCGTATCGGCGATCCCTTGGCAATCACGACGGACACCCTGCCCGCTACTGTCGTGAACAACGCCTACAATCAGTCGCTGAGTGCTTCCGGCGGGATCGGAGCCCTCAGTTGGAGCATTTCCGCCGGGGCCCTACCTCCCGGTCTCACATTGAACAGTTCTAGTGGAGTAATCAGCGGCACCGCCACCGCTGCGGGCGCGTTCAGCTTCACCGCGCGCGTTGCCGATTCCAGCAGCCCGCAACAAACCGCAACGCGGGCAGTCGAAATCCTGGTCGCGACACAGCTGACAATCGCGACACCGTCCGCCCTTCCCTTCGCCGTAATCACTCAACCCTACACCGAGATTCTGGAGGCGGTAGGAGGCACTCCGCCCTATTCATGGAGTATCCCCACGGGTCTGCCTCCAGGCTTGGTCCTAGATTCCGTGACCGGGGAAATCAGTGGCGTCCCTACGGAGGAGAACTTCTTCACCTTTGAGGTTTCTGTATCGGATGCTTCTACGCCTCCTCAGTCGTCCGCCGGCAGTTTCGACCTGACCGTGAGAGGACTTCCTGCGTTCGTTACGATGAACTTTCCCGACGGAGCTCAAGGGGTTGCCTACACCCGGGCCATCTTTCTGAGCGGCGGCAGGGACCCGTATACTCTTCAGCTCATTGCTGGAGGTTTGCCAGACGGCTTGGAATTGACCCCGCCCACGCCCGCCATCAGTTTCGACCTCACGGGTGTTCCCAACGAACTGGGTGAATTCGGCTTCACGCTCGAACTGACGGATTCGAGCTCACCCCCTCTCACCGCAACCGGCGATTTCACGCTTCGCATTAATGAGCAGCTCGTTATCACCACAGTTGACTTGCCTGAGGGATTCGAGGGAATGCCCTACAGCGCAACCCTCACAGCAACTGGAGGTGTTCCCCCGTACTCCTGGCAAATATTCGGCGCCCCGAGCGAACTGAGCTTGAATTCTTCCACGGGCGAGATTGGCGGTACTCCAACCACCGCATTTAACGGTCCTGTTGATGTCCAGGTTAACGACTCGGGAGACTTCCCCCAGGTCAAGCATGGAACTTTGACACTGAGGATCGTCGGATTGCTGAGTATTGCCACCACTAGTCTGGAGGAAGGAGTTGTGGACAAGCCGTACGACACCTCTCTTTCAGCCAATGGGGGAACGCCGCCTTTTACTTGGAGTCTCATGGCCGGGAGTCTGCCGAGCGGCTTGAGTCTTGATTCCTCCACAGGCCAGATCGGTGGCCTCCCGGATACCGAAGAAACGGCATCTTTCACCGTACACGTAGATGATTCCGGCACGACCTTCCCCCAGTCGGCTACCCAGGATTTGTCGATTGCCATCGGGCCCCGTCTGGGCCGGAACGATTCCGTTGCCACGGCGACGCTGCTCTCCAACGGGCAGCACCTTGCGTCCATCAGTCCCTATGCCGATCCAGCTTCGGCGCCCGCCGGAAACCCCGATCAGGATTTCTATCAACTCAGCGCCAACGCGGGCGCCACGGTGCGGGTGGAAATCTTCGCTCAGCGCCTGGTGCCCCTCAGCGAGCTCGATTCGGTCATGGAGATTGTGGATGTGAACGGAATCCGCTTCACCACCTGCCGGCCCGCGGGGACGGCGGGCTCGTTCAACCAGCCGTGCCTGAACGACGACTTGACCGCGCTGGGTACGCTGGATTCGGGGCTGGAGTTTCAGGTGCCGGGCGCGGGCGTGGTCACGTTCTTCGTGCGCGTGCTGGATTTCCGCGGGGACGCGCGGCCGGACTCGCATTATCGGATCGACATCACCGGCGCAAACTAGCCAAAGCCTTCTCCTGGCAGGTCTCCCGGCGGCCGGTCGTCAGAAGAGGCGTTCCTGCTCGCGGATGGTGCCGAAGGTGCCGACGTTGGCGATGGTGAAGGCGAAGCGGTACTCGTTCTGGCTGCGCAGCGGCCCCAACCCCAGCCGCCGAAAAGAAAAAGCCACGCCGCAGCAATCCCAGTTGTAGCTGGTCTGCACGACCGTGTTGGGCAGGAAGTCCTCTCGGACGTCCCAGGTGACGGCGAAGGCGCCGTTGAAGCCCGGCCGGTTCAGGCCTCCCCAGCTCACCAGCATGCGAAGCTGGTTCGAGCGCGGCTGCAGCACCTCGTCGTTGCGCGTCACCAGGTGAGAGAGGGCGACGCGCAGCTGTTCGGTGAGCTGCGTCCCCACCCCCACCCGCGTGTTGAGGATCTTGTGCTTCACCGGGTCGTAGTCCAGCCGGAAGTCGGTGTCGTAGCGGCCCCCCGGCGTCACCCGCACCGAGGAGACGATGGGCGAAAAACGCCGCGGGCCGTCGGCGAAGGCGAAAGGCGTGAGAGAAATCAAAGCGGCGAAAACGTTGCGCGCCCCGGGTGTGAGTGCCCCGCGGAAAGTGGGGTCGAAGTAATACTTCTGGGCCACGCGCCAGGAAACCCACTCGCGCGCCTGGCCGTCGCCCTCCCGCGCGCGCACGAACAGCCGCTGCATGACGGCGTACTCGATCTCGTGCGTGTCGGTCAGGATGTCGCGGTCGTCGAAGCGCAGGAGCTGGTCAAAGGAGCGCACGCCGTTCGTGTAGCGGTAGCTGACCTCGGGCTCGACCACGTGCTTGTAGCGCCGCGCCCCGCCCTCGTAGATGCGGCCGAAAGACGGGAAGCGCAGGTCGACGCTGACCTCCTCGGTGATGTGCCGCAGCGGGTGGTTCAGGACCAGCTTGCCCCCCGGCTGCGAGGGGTCGTCCACCACGCGCGCGCCGTAGCGCGAGGCGCGCACGCCCACCGTGGGCGTCAGGGTGAAGTAGCGCCCCAGGCGCAGCGGCAGCGAGACGCGCGGGTAGAGCTCGTAGCGCTGCACCAGCTCGGGGGTGCGGTAGCGCGGCTCGTCGCGCCGCGCCCCCCCGGCGTGGGCGTCGAGGCTGAAGTAGAGCTCCTGCCGCTCGAACCACCGCAGCCGCCGCGGGTGTGTGCCCGCGTCAAAAGCCGGTGCCGAGACCAGCGTGATGGAGCTCTCCGGATCGGCCTGGAAGAAGTTCTGGTACCGGCGCACGTAGCCGTTGAAATAGAAGGTGTCGGGGTTGTTGGTGATGAAGGCGCGGGCGCCGACTTCCGAGCGCACGGCTTCGTTGAAGGTCTCGGCGAAACCCAGGCGGAAGCGCAGCGAGCTCAGGAAGTCGAGGTCGGCCACGGCGCGGAAGCCGTGCGGGAGCTTGGCTTCGGCGTAGATTTGGGCCGACTGGCCGCTCTGGTCGATGCCGATGCCGCGCTCGCTCTCCTGGGTGTCGCGCAGCTTCCCGGCCACGGCGCCGAAATAGTTGACCCGGATCTTGCTGTTCACGCTGGGCAGCGCCCGGAACTCCGCCCGCTGCGTCCACCCGCCCTGGTTGAACCACTCCCCCCCGAAGCGCAGGTCGGCGTGCGGGTTGATGGCCCAGAAGTAAGATATGCCGGCGTTGGTGCCGCGCAGCGAGTCGTTGCCCACCGTCGGCCACAGAAAGCCCGACTGCCGCGGCCGGTCGGCGATGGAGAGGGCCGTGTAGGGAGAATAGATCACAGGCACTCCGGCGATGAGGAAGGAGGTCTTGTAGAGGCGCACGTCGTCGCCGGGGCGGATGCGCGCCCGCGCCGCCTTCATGCGCCACTTGGGCTTGCCGGGCTGGCAGTTGGTCACCCAGGCGCGCTCGATGAGGTAGCTGCCGTCGGCGCCGCGCTCCACCCGGTCGGCTTCGAAGTAGAAGGGGTTGCTCGTGACCAGGACGTTGTCATCCGGGCGCGGCGGCACGCCGGCGGTGCCTTCGACGTTGTGGAAGACGCCGGCGCCCGTCCCCAGCTCGTAGCGCCCCTCGGTGGCCTCGAGACGGTCGTCGTCGCGCTCGAAGACGACGTGCCCGCGCGCCTCCACCACGCGGGTCTTCTCGTTGTAGGTCACCTCCTCGGCGGTCAGCGTCATCCCGCGGTAGCGGATTTCGACGTTGCCCTGCAACAGGTAGGTGTCGCCCGCCTTCTGCTGGGTCTGGGCGAGGATTTCGACGATGTCGGCGCTGGGCGGCGGCCCGGCGGGCGTCTGCGCGCGCGAGTCCAGCGCCGCCACCGAGACGAGCAGCAGGGCAAGCAGCAGCCGGAGGGGCAGGCGAGCGCCGGGCATCAGTCAGTTCGTTCGACGAGCGTCACAGCGTGCGAAGCAGCGCACGCTATCACGCGCCGCCCATCAGAGCAAGTCTAGAAGTCCACCCGCGCCCCGGCGCGGAAGGTGAGCTTGAGCGCCGGGAAGCCGAGCGCCTCCATGGTGTCGCGGTTGAGCAGGTTTTCCACCACGCCAAAGTAGCTGACCCGGTAGCTCGACCGGTAGGTCCAGCCCAGGTCCCACTTGACGTAGCTTCGGCTCTCGACCAGCGGCGGCTCCAGCGCCGAAAAGTCGCTGTCCACCCGCCGCCCCACGAACACCGCCGTCGATGTCACGTTCAGCCGCCGCCAGTCCCAGAAGACCCGCAATGAACCCGAGTGGCGCGGCCGGCGGAACAGCGGCCGGCCTTCCTGAAACACGGGACTGAAAGGGTTGGCGCTCCGCGTCACCTGAGAATCAAGCCACGTGTAATTGCCCATGCCGCGGAGCCCCCAGCCGGGCGCCAGCTCGAGCACGACTTCCGTCCCTTTGGCCTTGCTGCTCTCGACGTTGAAGAACGAGCCGGTGAAAGGTACGAAACTGATAACCTGGAAGGCAATCAGGTCGCGGAAGCGGTTGTCGAACCAGTTGACCTCCAGCTTGGCCCGGTCGCGCCAGAAGCGCTGCTCGATGCCGGCGTCGAAGCTGCGCACGCGCTCGGGCGCCAGCTCCGGGTTGCCGACCACGAACGGCCCGGTGCTGAACGACTCCGACAGGCTGGGCTCCTTGATGCCGAGGCCGAAGTTGAACTTGAGCTTGGTGGCTCCGAAAGTCTCGCCGCCCGGCCGCACCAGGTAGGCCGCCGAGCTGCGGGGGACGATAGCAGTTCCGAAGCTGTCGTTGTTTTCGACCCGCACGCCGTTGGTCAGCGTCAGCCGTCCCAAGATAGCCTGGTGCTGCACCACCCAGCCCAGGTTGTCCCGCCCGGCCTCGACCGGCACGCCGCCGAACAAGCGGTCGCCGAAGCTGCCGTCCTCACGGTCCCACTCGAAAGCAATAGTGATGAAGTGCAGCCCGAAGCGCCGCCCGGCGGCGCCGGCGCGGAAGTCGCTCTGATAGCTCACCTGATGCCGGCGGGCCAGGTTGAGGAAATCGAAGGGGAAGTCAAAGAAGGCGAAGGGCGCCACGCTGTCGCCGAACTCAGGGACGAAGGGCGGGTCCTCGAACAGGTTGCGGGAGACCTGGCGGGAGGCGGCGAAGGTGTAGCGCAGGCTTTGCTCCCAGAAGGAAGACGTCTGGTTGCGGAGGCTGAGGGCGGCGAAGGCGTCGCGGCGGCGGAAGGACGAGTCGCTGTCCGGCCGGCCGAAGGCGGTCTGGCCGGGCGTGCCGGCGCGGCCGAGCTCACCGCGGAAGATGGCGCGCAGGCTGGTGCGCTCGCCGAGTGCGGCGCCGAGGTTGGCAGAGAGGGAAGTATCGTGGAAGGCGCTGTTGGGCTCGCGGTTGTCGGTCGAGAGCCGGCCCCAGCCCAGCGCGTAGTCGAACCAGTCGAGCTCGCCGCTCAGCCCGGCGCGGGCGCGCCAGGTGCGGTTGTTCCCGCCCTCGGCGGAGAGCGAGAAGCGCGGGCGGCGGGTCTCCGACCGGCCACGGGCGGTGAAGAGCTGCACCACGCTCGCCATGGCGTCGGAGCCGAACAGCGCCGACTGCGGCCCGCGCACCACCTCGAGGCGGTCGAGGTTCTCGACGGTGAGGTTGGAGAAGTCGAAGAAGCCGCCGGGCTCGTTGAGCGGGATGCCGTCGAGGAGCACCTTGTTGTGGTCGGATTCGCCGCCGCGGACGAACAGCGTGGTGACGGCGCCCAGCCCGCCGGTGCGGATGACGGTGGCGGAGGGCAGGGGGCGGAAGAGGTCCGCGGCCGGCAACGCCTGGCGGTTCTCGACTTCCTCGCGGCCGACGACCGAGGTGTTGGCCCCCAACTGTGCGGTAGGCGTTTCAGTGCGGGTGGCGCTGACGACCACCTGCTCGTAAACAGGCGCGAGGGAGAGCACGAGCTCGGCCTCGGCGCCAGGTGAAACGTTCTGGGTCACGCTGCGGAAGCCGATCATTTCGACTGTGAGCGTGCACGAAGCGTCGCAGGGCTGGTTGAAGCGGAAGCGGCCCAGCGAATCGGTCAGGGCGCGGGCGCGCTCGGCGCCCGAAGCATCGAGCAGGCGCACGGTGGCGCGCGGCAGCGGGTCGCGGCGCGGGTCGAGCACCACCCCGGAAATCGGCGCGGCCGAAACTTGCGAAAGCAACGGCAGACAGGCGAGCAGGCTAATCAGAAAAGCACAAAGCAGGCGAGCGGTCATGGCGTCCTCCTCCCCGGCGAAGGGGAAACGCAAATCGGTTCCGCTCGGTCTCCTGGCTTGATGGCGCTGGTGGAGGCGTGCCTTCCCGCCCGTACGGGCAGTGGCTTGAGAGCGTGAGCATTGCCATCTTACAGTCGCGCGGCGGCTCAGGTTCTTCACCTGATTCCCGCAATCGGAACCGCGAAAGATTTTCTTGCGGTCGTGCGCAGGTTCAGCTCGTCGTGGGCTCGGGCGCCCCACCTCCTTCGGTCTCGGCCCCGCGCAGCACCACGCGCGGCCGGCCGGATTCGGGATGCGTGAAGACATCGAGTTCGGTTTCGAAGACCTGCTCGAGCAGCTCGCGCTCGAAGACCTCGGCGGGCGGGCCGTGGCGCAGCACGCGGCCCTGGTGGAGGAGCAGGACGGTATCGGCGAATTCGGCGGCGAGGTTGAGCTCGTGGGTGACCAGTGCGACCGCGTAACGCTCGCGGCGGGCGAGCCGCTGCACCAGCCGCAACAGCTCGGTCTGGAAACCGATGTCGAGGTGAAGCGTGGGCTCGTCGAGCAGCAGCAGCTCGGGCTGCTGCGCCAGGGCGCGGGCGAGCACCACGCGCTGCTTTTCGCCGCCGCTGAGCTCCTGAACGAAGCGGTCGGCAAGATGGAGGCTGCGCGTGGTTTCGAGCGCCTGTTGAGCAATCTTCACGTCGTCGCGGGTTTCGAGCCCCAGCAGCCCCAGCCGCGCGTGGCGTCCCTGGAGGGCGAAGGGCAGGACGCGCACCGGGAAGAGCAGGGGACTCTCCTGCTGGACGAGAGCAATGCGGCGAGCGCGCTGGCGCAGGTCGAGCCCGCGCACGGGCCGGCCTTCCAGCAGGACGGCGCCGGCTTCGGGCTCGAGCAAACCGGCCAGCAGGTGCAGCAGGGTGGACTTGCCGGAGGCGTTGGGCCCGACGATGGCCAGCAGCTCGCCGCGGCGCAGTGAAAGGTTGACGGTGGCCAGGTGGAAATGGGCGTAGCTGAAGGCCACCTGGCGGACTTCAACCAGCACGGAGGCGGCGTCGCTCATTTGCCGGCTCCTTCGGCGGCCGCGGTGCGCGCGGCCAGCCGCGACCTGAGCAGGTAGATGAAGACCGGCGCGCCCACCAGCGCCATCACCGCGCCCACCGGAAGCTCCGAGGGCGCGACGATGGTGCGCGCCATCATGTCGGCGGTGACCAGCACGACCGCCCCGCCGAGCGCGGTGGCGGGCACCAGCAGGCGGTAGTCGCCGCCGAAGAGCAGCCGGACGAGATGCGGCACCAGCAATCCGACATAACCGATGGCACCGCTGACTGAGACCGCCAGGCCGGTGGCAAAGGAAGCGGCGAGGTACACGAGCAGCTTGGTGCGCTCGACGTTGACACCCAGCGATTCCGCCTCCGGCTCGCCGCTCAGCAGCAGGTTCAAATCGCCGGCCAGCATGTAGACCACGGCGATGGCGGCCAGCACGCCGACGCCGAGCCAGAAGAGGTAGCCCAGCGCCGGCGGGTTGCTGAGATCGCCCATCAGCCAGAAGATGAAGCCGCGCAGGTCGCGCCCCGACAGCCAGTAGAGCAGAAAGACAATCAGGCCGGAGAGAAAGGACGCCATGATGATTCCGGCGAGCAGCAGAGTGTACGGGGCAATCTCTGAACGCCGCTGGCCGAGGAAGTAGACGGCGGCAATGGTAAGAACGGCCCCGGCAAAAGCGGCCAGCGGCGCCAGGCGCGCCGAGACCAGTAGCGACAGCAGCGCGCCCAGGGCGGCGCCGCTCGACACTCCCAGCACGTAAGGGTCGGCGAGCGGGTTGCGCAGCAGGGCCTGGTAGCCGGCGCCGGCCACGCCGAGGGCGGCGCCGACAATCATGGCCATCAGCAGGCGGGGCAGGCGGACGTCGAGCACGATGGTGCGGTAATCGGCGGCGACGCTGTCGGTGGCGCCGGTGACGCCGCTCCACAGCGCCGCGCCGACGTCCACAACAGGAATCGAGGCGGCGCCCACGGCCAGCGAGACGAAGCTCAACAGGAAAAGCACGCCGGCCAGCAACAGGCAGACGCGCAGGACGCGCGCGGAGGTAAGCACCGGGGTTTTCATTGCCGCGCAGCCTCGGATTGAGAGAATCGCTCAGGATGGAGGGCGCGGGCGAGGTCTTCCATAGCGCCGACGATGCGCGGGCCGGGGCGGAGAAGCGCTTCGTCGAGCCAGACGATGCGGCCGTTTTCGACGGCGCGCACGTGGCGCCAGGCGGGCCGGGCGCGCAGGTCGTCCAGCCGCGCCTGAAGCGAGTGCAGCCGCGGCAACACGAGGTAGTCGGGGTCGCTCTCGATGACGGCCTCGAGGCTGAGGCGCGGCCAGCTTTCCGAAAGCGACGCAGTGACCGACTCGGCGCCGGCACGGCGCAGCACGTCGTTCATGAACGTGTCGCCGCCGGCGGTGATGAGCGGGTCGAGCCAGATGGCGACCAGGACGCGCGGGCGCGCCGCGCCGGCCAGGCGGTGCTCGAGCGCCTCGAGACGCTCCTCGAGCTCAGAGGCCAGCCGCTCGCCGGCTTCCGGGACCCCCATCAGCGAAGCCAGTTCGCGGATGGAGGCAAAAATGTCCGCCACCGTGCGCGCGTGAGTTCCGTAGAGAGGAATCCCGGCGCGCTCGAGCAGGTCAATGGTTTCGCGGCGGTTGCCTTCGGCGGTGCCGATGACCAGGTCGGGCTGGAGGGAGATGAGAATTTCGAGGCTGGGGTTGAGGGTGTCGCCCACCTTGGGCTTGGCGGCGGCCGCGGGCGGAAAGTTGCACTGCTGGGTGACGCCGACGAGGCGGTCTTCGACCCCGAGGGCGTAGAGGATTTCGGTGACGTTGGGCGCGAGCGAGACCACCCTCCCAATCCGGACCGGCACCGGCACGGTGCGCCCCGTCTGATCTGTGACTACCCGCGTCTCCTGCCCCGCAGCAGACTGTGCGGTGCACATCAGATAGAGCAGGGCCGCCGCCACCCACGCTGCCCGTAGTCTCAATCCGTGTTTATCCGTGCTCATCCGTGGTTTCAAAACAAAAACGCCTCAACCTTCGCTGAGGAGGTTGAGGCTGAACTGGCGCCACACTCTCTCTCGCGAAGAGTGTCCGGCGAAACGCCCGCCGCAGCGGGCTGGCCCAGGCAGGTCTCCTGACTGACGGCTCCCCGAAGGGAGAGCGCTTCCTGTCCCGCCCACTTTCCAGCTCATTGGGCGGGAACCTTCCCGCCCAGCCCATTCTTCTTCGACCTCTGGCGGGTTGCCTGGCGCAACCAGCAATGGGCTGGGCAGTGGCTCAGGAAGCGCAGCCGATCACAGTGGCGGGACCGTGGCGGATTCGCACCGCCTTCCCTGAAACCTGAGCCTCGCCCCGATCCCGAAGCCTCGGGACGGGGGCGCGAACGGAGGGAGTGTACGCCTGGGGCCGGCAGGTGTCAATCGGCGGGCCGCGGGCATCTGGAAATGGTCCCTCGGCATCGTTTATTCTTAGAACATGATGATCAAACCATTGCTCCTTGCGGTTGGATTCGCGGTTCTTCTTCCTCTTTCTGCCGGGGCGCAGGGCGCTGCCGACAAAGCGGGCGAAGTGTCGGCGCTGCTGCCGGTCGCCCGCATCGAGCGCGGCGCACAGCCGCCGGCGGAGGCGAAGCTCCAGGACGCCGTGCACTGGCGCGACTGGTTTGAAACCGAAGCCCGCGGCCGGGCGCGGCTGGCGCTGCTGGACGGCTCGCAGATCAACGTCGGTTCCGAAGCGCGCTTCCAGGTCCGGCGCCCGCAGGGGACCACGCAGCAGACCGAGGTGGAGCTGCAGTTCGGCAAGATTCGCAACCAGGTGGCGGGCGCCCCGGGACGGCGGTTTGAAGTGCGCACCGACAGCGCGGTGGTGGGCGTCATCGGCACGCACTTCTACATCAGCCGGGCCGCTGGATTGACCACCGTCATCAACTTCGAGGGCAAGGTCGCCGTGCGCAACGCCGACGCCGGCGTGGTAGGGGAAGAGACCTTGGAGCCGTTCGAGCTGGCCGAGATCGAGCCCGGCCAACCGCCGCGCAAGCGCCGGGCGACGCTGGATGAAATCCTCCGCGCGCTCGAGGACACGCTGCCGGGGCCCGTCATGCGGCTGGAGCCGTGGCAGGCCGGCGCCGGCTCCTGCGTGTTTGCCGCCACCGGCGAGGCCCTGCGCAGCGCGACGGACACGATTGCGCGCACGGATTTCTTCGAGGTTCAACCGCAGGCCTGTTCCGCTCCCGACGTCACACCGGTACGAATCTGCGTTCCTGCCACGGCACGGCCGGGGGCGTATGACTACGCCCTCGACCTGGCCGACGGCAGCCGGCGCTGGGGCGCGTTCCTGGTCCGGCCGCCGACGCGGCTGGACGGTGTGCGCCTGGTGGTCTCTCCCGAGCTCCCGGCGGGCGCCACCCACTACGCTCGCGTGGTGGGGAAGGACGGGCAGCCGCTGGCCGGCGTTCCGGTGCGCATCCGCGCCGGCGGGAAGGAATCAAGCGTGGAGACGGACGCCAACGGCGGGTTCAGTGTCCAGGTTCCGGAGGAGGGAAGCGTGGAGCTCAGCGTGGGCGCGGAGCAAGAAGGCGTCGCGGGCGCGCCTCCGCCGCTGATGGCGACGGCCACGGTCAAAGTGGTCAAGCGGCTGGCGAGCGACCGCTCCGTGCCGGATTTTTCCCAGCGCGGCAGCATCGTCACTCTTCCCGGCGACCTGCGCAGCGTGCAGCTCGGGTCGGTGGACTTGCCGGTGGCGCGCACGCGCACGGCCGATGGCCGGAGCGCGAGCAGCGTCATCATCCCGCCCGATGCGCCCGCCGGCGAGCAGCCGCTGGAAATCGAGGACGAGAGCGGCCGACGGCAGCGCCGGCCGGTGCGCGTGTACGAGATTCTGGCGGGGCGCCTGGACCAGAACGCTCTCGTCAGCGGCAATGTCTCGCCGGGCGAGTTCCTGGTCTGCGTGGGGATGAGCGACGACGCCAAAGCCCGCAAGCTCCGCGCTCGAATCACCGCCGTGGGGCCGGTGCGCTTCCAGGGAAAAGGAGGGAAGGGAAAAAGGTTTGAGGAAAAGTTCGCCGTGACGTCCAGCGGGCTGCTCCGGATTCCCTTCCAGATTCAGGCGGAAAAAACCGGCACCAGCGCCGCCATTCCCTTCACGTTGACCCTGGTCCTCTCGGAAGACTAGTGCCGTTCCAACTCCGCGCGGCAAGGAACCTCGCGCGGCACGCGATGGGCTTCAGCCGCTCCGCGAAGCGTCTGCTCGGCGAGACAAGTTGGAACGGCACTAACCGGCGCGCGGGCGGCGGCGCATGCGGATCTCGCGGCCGTGGTCGTGGAACTGCACGTCGTCCATCAGCTCGCGGATCATGAACAGGCCGCGGCCGCTGAAGCGCTCCAGGTTTTCGGGGACGGTGGGGTCGGGGACTCGGGCGGGGTCGAAGCCGGGGCCTTCGTCCCGGATGCTGATCCAGAAGCCGTCGCGGGGGTTGCAGCGGGCGGCGACGTGGACCTTCTTGCTGGAATTGAAGCCGCTGCCGTGCTTGACGGCGTTGTTCAGGGCTTCGCGCAGGGCCAGGCGGATTTCGTCGTGATCTCCCAGCGGGCAGCGGTTGTTCTCCAGCGCCCCCATGATTTCCCGCAGCATGGCGTCCACGTCTTCGGCGGTGGCGGGGAAGGTACGCTGGATGTCCACGGAGCTGGCCGGCTCGCGCCCTTTGTCTTGAGCAGGCATCGCCGGGCGTGTCCTCCGGCCTCTACCGGTTTTTCCACTGCGGCTTGCGCTTCTCCAGGATGGCGCGCAGGCCCTCCTGCGAATCCTCCAGCTTGTAGAGCTCGTTCAGGAACAGGTTGTGCGAGTGCTTGAGGGAAGCGGTCAGGCTCATGCCCAGCCCTTCGTAGATGGCCTTCTTGGTCATGGAGAGCACGGGGGCGGAATGCTGGGAGATGCGGCCCAGGAGGGTCTCCACAGTTTTTTCCAGCTCGGCCTCCGGCACCAGCTTGTTGACCAAGCCGAGCTCGAGGGCTTCCTCCGCCGTCAGCGGCTCGCCCGTCAGCAGCATCTCCATGGCGCGCTTGGGGCCGATGATGTAGGGGAAGATGCTGGTGGCGAAGGGTGGGAACATCCCCAGCACTTTGATTTCCGGCTGGCTGAATTTGGCGCGCGGCGTGGCGACCACCATGTCGCCGAAGGCGGCCAGCTCGCAGCCTCCGCCCAGCGCCGGCCCGTTCACCGCTACGACCATGGGCTTGCCGACGTCAATGGAGGCGCGGAAGACGCGGGCGAAGGAGTCCAGCATCTGGAACACGCGCTGCACGGTGTACTCGGGCAGGTCCACGCCGCCGCAGAACGACTTGGCCTCCTTGCCGGCGTGCATCAGGATGACCTTGGTGTCCGGGTGGTCGTGCAGGGTCTCGAGGGCCATGCCGATTTCGGTGAGCATCTCGGCGTTCAGGATGTTGTGGGGCGGGCGGTTGAGGGTGAGCCGGGCGATGCCGTCGCCCACCGCCCATTGGATGAACTTGTAGCCGCCGCGCTCTTTCTTGGATTCGCCGCCGTAGAGTTCGTCGGTCAGCACTTCCACCATGGCTCACCTCTTTCCACTACGACGCCTCGAAACTCACCGCCAGTCCCAGCCCGCCGCTCACGCACAGGGTCGCCAGCCCGCGCCGCGCCCGCCGCCGCCGCATCTCGTGCAGCAGCGTGGTCGCGAGGCGCGCCCCGCTGCAGCCGATGGGGTGGCCCAGCGCGATGGCGCCGCCGTTGACGTTCAACCGCTCCGCGTCCAGCTTCAGCTCGCGGTCGCACGCCAGCACCTGCGCGGCGAAGGCCTCGTTCAGCTCCACCAGCTCGAAATCCTCCAGGCCCGCGCCGGTCTTTTCCAGCAACCTCTGGACGGCGGGGACGGGCCCCAGGCCCATTCGCTTCGGGTCGACGCCCACGGCGACCCACGCCCCCACCCGTGCCATTGGCTCGAGACCCTGTGTTTCTACCACATCTGGGCTGGCCAGCACCAGCGCAGAAGCGCCGTCGGTGATCTGGCTGGAGTTGCCGGCGGTCACCGTGCCGTCGGACTTGAAGACCGGGGCCAGGGCGGCCAGTTTGGCCTCGGTGCTGTCGGCGCGGAAGGTTTCGTCCTGCTCAATCACGCGCATCCCCTTTTTCTCCGGCACTTCCACCGGCACCACTTCGTCGCGAAAGCGCCCTTCGGCCCAGGCGCGCGCCGCGCGCTGGTGGCTGCGGCAGGCGAAGGCATCCTGCTCGGCGCGCCCGATGCCGTACTCCTCCGCCAGCACCTCCGCGGTTTCGCCCATCACCAGCTCGGAAATGGGATCGAGGAAGCCGTCGCGGTACATCCCGTCGGTCAGCCGCTGGTGGCCCATCTTCATTCCCCAGCGCGCGCCCTCGACCAGGTAGGGCACGCGGCTCATGGACTCCATGCCGCCCGCCAGCACGCACTCGGCCTGCCCGCTCAGGATGCGCTCGGCCGCCAGCGCCACTGCCTG
>Ga0137796_10001015_pt1 | contig 16600 bp, 18 predicted proteins | sample OV2TP3_FD_97704 | JGI IMG/M metagenome (GOLD analysis project Ga0137796, IMG submission 97704) | reverse complement strand
TGATCTTCCGCTCCAGCCACGTCAGGTACATCATGATGAGGGGCGCCAGCGCCGCGATCGCCCCGATGGCCATGAGCAGGGACGCCCACGGCCGCAGCCGCGCCGGCAGAAGCCCCAGCAGCCAGGCGCTGAGATTGACGAAGAGCTGATCCAGCGATGCGAAGATCTGCGGCTGGCTCATGGCGAAAAAGGTGTCAGACACCTTTCATGCGGGCGGGCGGGGGGTGGTGGCCGCGGGGGCTTTCTTCGCGGCGAGCCGCTGATCGACGACCCGGGCTTCCTCGGGACGGATCTGATGGAAGTACCCGTCGCTCTTCAGCAGGCGCGCTTTCGTGAAGAGCATCTCCTGCACGCGATCGCCGCCCGATAGCTCGTACTCATTGTCCATCTCGATCGCCTCGAACGGGCAGACGTCCACGCAGATGCGGCAGGACATGCAGATCGAGACGTCGATGTCAAACTGCGCCGGGAACGTGCGGCCGTGCGCCTTCAGCGGCCGGCCCTGCGCGTCCTTGGCCATCGTGATGTGGATGCACGCCGGCGGGCATTCCTGCTCGCAGATCTTGCAGGCGACGCACCGCAGGTTGTCCGGGGTCTGATCGTAGACGAGGAATGGAAAGTAGCGGAACCGCTCGGCATGCTGCTGCTTCTCGTCCGGGTACTGGATCGTGACCAAGCCGTCCACCGGCGGGACACGCAGCGCCCGAAGCACCGCGCGGCCCCACAGGTAGGTCTCCGCAAACGTCCTGAGCGTCACCACCATCCCCCGCAGCACCCCACTTCCAATTACCGCCATGTCTTGCCGCCTTGGCTCGGGGCTCGGGGCTCGGGGCTCGGGGCACGTGCCCTCAGCCCACAGCCCAGAGCCCAGAGCGTCTTTGTCATTACCGGTCCACCTCGCCCAGCACGATGTCCACCGAACCGAGGATGATGATGACATCCCCGACCTTGTGGCCGAGGCACAGATCCTCCAGCACCGTCAGGTTGATGAAGCTCGGAGCCCGGATGTGATAGCGGTACGGCTGGGGGGAGCCGTCGCTCACCAGATAGAACCCGAGCTCCCCTTTCGGGGCTTCGATCCGGCCGTAGGCGTCGCCCTTCGGCGGACGGAACGTGCGCGGCGCCCTGCTGATCGCGGCGCCCTTCGAGCTGATAGCCGGCCCGCCGGGGACAGCCTTCAACGCCTGTTGGAGGATCTTCACGCTTTCGCGCATCTCGAGGATCCGGACGTAATAGCGATCGTAGACGTCGCCGACGGTGCCGAGCGGCACCTTGAAGGAGCACGTCGGGTAGATCGAGTAGCCGTCCACCTTCCGGATGTCGTAGTTGACCCCGGAGGCCCGCAGCATGGGGCCGGTGACGCTGGCGCTGATCGCCAGCTCCCGGGGGAGGATGCCGACGCGCTGGGCGCGCTGGCGGACGATCTCGTTCTGGGTGAGCAGCGCCTCGAACTCGTCCAGGAACCGCGGGTAGCCGTCCACGAGCTGCTTCGCCTGCGCCAGCCAACCCTCGGGCACATCCTCCCGGACGCCGCCGGGGCGGACGTAGTTGCACATCATCCGCGAGCCGGACGCCGCCTCGAACAGGTCGAGGATCTTCTCCCGCTCGCGAAAGGCGTACAACAGCGGCGTGCCGAATGCGCCCATGTCGTTCAGGAGAAAGCCGATGACCGCGGTGTGGTTCACCAGGCGCGTCAGTTCCGCCATGATGGCGCGGAGGTACTCCCCCCGCTCCGCGACCGGGATGCCCCCCAGCTTCTCGATCGCCAGCGCCAGGCCGAAGTTGTTCGACATCGCGTTGAAGTAGTCCAGCCGGTCGGTGAACGGGAAGCTGGCGATGTACGTGATCCCTTCCCCGATCTGCTCGTGGTTGCGATGGAGGTAGCCCATGACCGGCTTGAGCTTCACGATGGTCTCCCCATCGAGGGTCGCCTGCATCCGGAACACCCCATGGGTGGACGGATGCTGCGGCCCGAGGTTCACCTCGAGCAGCTCGCGCTCGACGTGCGGGGCGGTGTCGATCGTCGTGGGATCCATCAGCGGGGATGCGGAAGCGGCGCGTCCTGGTCTTCGACGACGTAGTCCTTGCGCATGGGGTGGCCCTCGAAACCCTCCCACATCAGGATGCGGCGCAGGTCCGGGTGGCCTTCGAACTGCACCCCGAAGAGATCGTACACTTCCCGCTCCTGGAACTCCGCGCCGCGCCACAGCGGCGTCACGGAGGCCACGACGGGGCGAGCCCGGTTGAGCTTCACGCGCAACGTCATCGGGCCATGCTTGTGGTGCATGGAATAGAGGTGGTAGACGAGGTCCATGCGCTGCTCGTTGGGATAGTCCACCGCGGTCACGTTGGCCACGTAATCCATGAAGAACGGCTCATGGTGTTTGAGGTGGCGGCAGACCGTGATGAGGTCCTTGGGCTCAACGACCAGGACCGCGCCCTCCGGCGTGATCGCCACCCCCGGCAGCGAATGCTCGATTGAGCTTTTGAGTTGCTCAGCGGACGGAAGCATCACGTGGGCGCGGCGGGCGGGGGCGCAGCCTGTCGGGCCTGTTGCTGGACGTGTTTGGTCAGCTGGGCAGAGGCGGCTGCAGCGGTCTGGCCGGGCTGCCAGACCTCGGCGTTGTAGCGCGGCACCAGGCCCGCCTCTCCAAATTCCGGCACGCGGTATTCCGCTTGCTTGCGGTCGACCTCGTGTCCCATCGGCCGCTGCGTGATCTTCTTCTGCAGCGTCATCAGGCCTTCGAGCAACGCCTGCGGTGTCGGGGGACAGCCGGGGATATACACGTCCACCGGGATGTACTTATCGATCCCCTTCAGAACGTTGTAGCCCTTGTGAAACGGCCCGCCGGAGGTCGCGCACGCGCCCATGGAGATGACGTACTTGGGCTCGGCCATCTGGTTGTAGAGCCGCACGACCTGCGGCGCCATCTTCTTCGTGACCGTGCCGGCGACGATCATCAGGTCCGCCTGCCGCGGCGAGGCGCGGAAGATCTCCGAGCCGAAGCGCGCGATGTCGTAGCGGGAAGCGGCGGTGGCGATCATCTCGATGGCGCAGCAGGCCAGCCCGAACTGGAGGGGCCAGATCGAGTTGCTCCGGCCCCAGTTGACCAGCTGGTCCCACGTCGTCAGAAAGACGCCCTGTTTTTGGAGCTCGCTTCGCAACCCTTCGTCCATCGCCCACCTGTGCGAATCGCGCATGATTCGGAAAGAGCGGGCCATTTCTCTTTTCCTACCTGCCTGCCGGCAGGCAGGTCGATCGACTGCAGGAAAAGAGAAGTGGTCCGGCTGTTCCGCTATGCGCTAGTCCCACTCGAGGACGCCGCGCTTCCACGCGTACACCAGCCCTACGGCCAGGATCGCCAGAAACAGCGTCATCTCAGCCAGCGCCACCGGCCCGAGCCCCTTCCAGACGAGGGCCCAGGGATAAATGAAGACGACCTCGACGTCAAAGATGACAAACAGCAGGGCGTAGACGTAGTACTGCACGCGGAACTGCCCCCAGGGATCGCCCTGCGATTCCAGTCCGCATTCGTAGGCCGCCTGCTTGGACAGCCCCGGCTTCTTCGGCGCGATCAGCCTCGCGAGCAGAAGCGGGACCACCCCCAAGACGACCGCGGCGGCGGTCAGCAACCCGATGAAGGCGTACTGGTGGAAGTAGTCCGACATCACCTCATTATACCACGACGGTGCCCGGCACCTTTTCATGATGGTGGAACAGCGCCGCGAGCAGCTCCACCCCATCGACCAGCCGCGGCCCTGGCCGGTTGAACAACGCCGGGCCGTCAACCAGGTACACGCGCCCCGAGCGCGCGGCGGGAAGCGCTCTCCACCATGGCGCGGCGGTCAGCCGGGCCGCCTCCCGCTGCGTTCGCTCAATGGAAAACCCGCACGGCATCAGGACGAGCACCTCGGGCTGCGCCGCCGCGATCTCCTCCGGCGTGACGTAGTGTGAGGGCTGCCGCGCCCGCCCGAGCACCTCGAAGCCGCCGGACCGCTCCACCTGCTCCGGCACCCAGTGGCCGCTGGCCATGGGCGGATCCAGCCATTCCAGGCAGAACGCGCGCGGCCGCGGCGCGCCCGCCACGGCCGCCTCCACGCGCGCGAGACGGCTGCGCAATGATCGCAGGATACGCTCGGCTTCGGCCGCCCGCTGCGTCGCCTCGCCGACCCTCCGGAGATCCTCCAGGGCGTCTTCCAACGTGTGGGGGTGCAACGCGAGCACCTGCGGCTGGTGCGGGAGCGCGCCAAGCGCCTGCGTCACCTGCGACGAGCCCACCGCGCAGACATCGCACAACTGCTGCGTCACGATCAGATCAGGGCGCAGCCGCTTCAGCGCCTCGACGTCGATGTCGTAGAGGCTCTCGCGCCGGCGCAGCGAGGCTCGCACCCGCTCGTCGATCGCGCGGCTGTCCAGCGCGTCCTGATCGATGCGCGTGCGGACCACGACGGGCTTCCCGCGGGCCTCGGGCGGGTAGTCGCACTCGTAGGAGACGCCGACGACGTCATCGCCCAGGCCCACGGCGTACAACAGCTCCGTGGCGCTTGGCAGGAAGGAGCAGATGCGCATCGGTGAGAGCCCCGCGTCTAGCGTCCTGAGCTACAAGTTCGTTGACGATCTCCTCGAGGCGACCCCGCTGCCTGGCCTGTGGGAGCTGGCCGCGTGGCTCAGCAGCGTTTGCCTCGCTGGAGGAGGTCCGGGCAAACGCTGGATTCGCCCCGCAGCCACTCCCTCCGGCCAGGGCCGATGACCCTCGGGGAGGCGGCTGGCCAGGCGCTCTAAGCGCCGGCGGCCTCCTCGAACGTCGCGGCCAACCGCTGCAGCGCAGCGTCGAGATCGCCGCGCAGATGCACGCGCACGATCCGCCGGTTGGCCTGCCGCATGGCTTGGAAATCGCCCAGCGCCTGGGCGCGCTTGAGCGTCCCAAAGGTGAATGGCTGGCCCGGAATGGCCAGATCCTCGTGTTCGTCGGCGGTCAGCAGCACAAACAGTCCGGTCTCCGGACCGCCCTTGTAGAGCTGTCCGATGCTGTGCAGGTACCGCGGCCCGATCGACAGCAGCACCGGCTGGGTCAGGCGGCCGGCGAGCCGCTCGCGCAGCGCGGCCAGGCCGCGATCCATCGAGGGGGTGCGAGGCAGAAACGACAGCACCGCCACATAATCGCCCAGGCGGCCCTGGCGGAAGAACGCCCGCAGGCAGCTCCCCAGCGATCCCGTGTTGCCGGCCGGCACGCTGCCGGACACGCTGAGATCGCCCTCGGCGCAGCAGGGCGCGTCAGGGTCGCGGAGCGCGCCATCGCGGGCGAAGGCGTCCAGGAGCGCGTTCGTGCGGTCCTTGCTGTCCTGGACGTTGGGCTCGTCGAACGGATCGATCCCGAGCAGATGGCCGGCCAGCGCCGTGGCCATGGCCCACTTGATCACCTCGCCGCCGACATCGTACCGGTCCTCCCAATGGATGCGGATGACCGGGACTCCCTTCGACGACAGTGCGCGGATGCGGCGATCCAGCGCCGCATCCCACTGGGAACTCAGCTGCAGCTCGACGAAGAGACGGTCCGGCCCATAGGCCTGCGGTTCACGCACCGGCTCGCCGTCAACCGGCACAATCCCCCGCCCGCGCTTGCCCAAACTTTCGGCGATGAGCTGCTCAAGCCAGGCGCCGAACGCGGCCAGCGGCGGGGCGCAGGCCAGCGTCAGCTTATCCTGGCCGGCTTGCGCCAGCGCCGCCAGCGCGGCCGCGAGCCCTGCGGCGGGGTTCTCCTCCAATGGGACCTGCGGCGCGCACCGGGCCAGCATCGCCTCGGCGCGCCGAATCAATTCCCCCGCATCGACCCCGATGACTGAAGCGGGCACCAAGCCGAAGGCGGTCAACGCGCCGTACCGCCCGCCCACCTCCGCCCCCCTGCCGGGCCCGTGCGTGAAGAGACGGCGGCACTGCCAGGCCCGCGCCTGGGCCTCGAGCGGCGTGCCGGCATCCGTGATGACGATCATCCGGTCGCCCGGACGATCAGTGACCGCGCTGAGGGCGTCACGCCAGGAGGCCGCCAGGCAGGCCACTTCGACGGTGGAACCGGACTTGCTGGCGACGATGGCGCCCGTGTGGCGCAGCGCCTCGGCCTGTTGGTGCGCGCGGATGGCGGCGGGATCAACGGTGTCGAAGACGAGGAGCTGCGGGTGGCCTGGGGAGACGCCGAACAACGCCGAGCAGACATCGGGAAACAGGGCGCTGCCACCCATCCCGAGCAACACCAGCCGCGAGAGGCCCGCCCGGCGCAGCTCCGGGCCGAGCGCGGCAAGAGCCGGCGCCTGAGAGGCCATGACCCGCGGGATCGTCAACCAGCCAAGGCGGCTGCGGATCGCCTGCTGGGCGCCCGGCTCATCCGCCCACAACGCGGGGTCCTGATCCCACAGCCGGGCCAGGCAGCGGCCTGCGGCAAGCTGCTCTCGCGCGGCCCGCACCCGGTCGGTGTCGCGCGACAGCCAGATGGTCTGAGCGGACGTGCGCGCGCCGCGCACGAGGTCACTCTTCCTTTGGCAGGCTGCGCACGAAGAGCCCCCGGTAGTCCTGGTACTTCGTAGCCATCCCGCTGACCGTCACCCGCTTGCCCAGCAGCTCCGCGAAGCGCTCGCGGAGGCTGACGGTGCCGTCGCGGCGCGGGTGGTGCTCTTCGGGCATGAGGAGGTAGAGCTTGCCCGAGTCCGTGACGATGCCGATGGGTTGTCCGTTGCGCACGCACTTCTGGCCGCACGGGATGTGCGCCTCGCCGCGCTTGCCCAACTGCAGGAAGCAGCTGACATCAACGACCTCGCCCGTGATGGTCTTCGGCCGCGCCCGTTGCAGGACGCGGCGATGCGCCGGCGTGGACACCGATTCCCACGTCGTGTCGGTCCAGCGGGCTTCGGTGGGCGCGCTGACCGTCGCCTCGACCTGATAGGTCGCCTCCTGGTGCGGCCACACCGACGCGCAGCCCGCGACCCCGAAGGCGAGCACGACCGGTGTCAGGCACCCCGCGATCCGCACCCACCACAGCGGGGAGCCAGACACCGGCAACAAAGTGGTACCGGGTCTCTTTTTCCTGCAAGGGAGGAAGAAAAAGAGACCCGGCACCAATTTCATGGCTGGCGGCTGACGCGCAGCTCGTCGAAGTACGCCAGCGCCTCGCTGCCGGTGTTGTCGGTGTCCGTCATCAGGCCGATTGCGATGACATCCGGCAGCGGGCCCTCGCCGAATGCGCGCTCGTAATCCTCTTCGAGGTTGCGGGCCACCCTCCGCCAGCGTCCTAGCGCGTGCTCGCCGCTCTCCGCCACGATGATCCTCGATTCGGCGGAGAAGGCGCTCGACAGGAGGGTGCCGACCGGCAAGGAGGCCGACCAGACATAATCCAGATTCCGCTTCTGCCAGGGCAGCCCCCGCGTCTCGAAATAGACGTAGACCCGCGCGGACGCGTCGGAGCCCTCCTTGCGCTCCAGCGCCTCGCCCCCCACGAGACGGTCGACGCGCCACTCCCACGAGAGCCACTCGTACGTCTCCGGATTGAACCGAACCTGGGTCAAGAGGATGGAGGCGCCATTTCGGCTGCGCGCCTGAAGGCAGGGCCGGCCGTCGAGGACGATCACCTGGTACTCGGTGCGGCGATGCACCTCCACGTCGTGCCAGCGGCCGGAATCCCAGTGGTCGAACGACTCGGCCCACAGGACCGGCGCGGCCGGCGCAGGAATCAAGGGAGGCATGAGGGGGACCGTGAGGCGATGCATCCCGCACCCTGCGGTGAGGGCCAGCACGCACCAGCCGATTGAGGGTCGACGGGTGAGCGCGCGCAGGGGGAGGGTTACTTCAAGGGTTCAGCCGCTGTCGCCTCTCCGCTGTCAGGCGAGAGGTTGACGTAGAGACTCAGCTTGGCCCATGTCTGCTTGCCCACGACGCCGTCGTCAGCCAACCCGTGGACCCGCTGGAACTCCTGGACCGCCCCCCGGGTCATCGGGCCCATCTTGCCGTCGATCGCCCCCTGGTAGAACCCGGCGTTCTTCAGCGCCTGCTGGATCTCGCGCGTCGAGGGCTTCAGGCCGGCCGCCGTCGTGGCGGATTTCAACGTCCCGGTCCCGGATTTGCTCGGCGCGCTCTCAAACGCCACCGACGAGCCCTCAGGCATCGGCGCCGCGGATTCCAGCGCGCCGGTCCCAGGCATGGCGAGGCCGGCGGAGGACTGCTCGAGCTGCGTGACCCGGTCCTCCAGCAAGCCAACCTGCGATTTCAACCGCGCCAGCTCCTGCCGACCGCCCAACCCCGCGCATCCGCTCGACGCCACCGCCAGCGTGCCCAGCATCACGAGATACCCCCACCGCATGCGTCTCCCTCCCTGGTTTGCTCAGATGGCCACACGTGCCGTGTCTTAGTCTAACAAAGTCCCCTGCGGAGGTCAAAAGGTGTCAGGCACTTTTCAAAGCGGGAAAAGTGCCTGACACCATCTCATTGGTGTTGACAGATATGGGCCTGCGGCTCCAACTGGAATGTCGTGTGCGTGATGCCGAATCGCTGCGAGAGCAGCGCGTTCAGCGCTGACAGGATCGCGGCACTTCGGCCGACGTCCTCGATGATGACATGCCCGCTCATCGCGTCCATGCCGGTGGTGATCGTCCAGAGGTGGAGGTCGTGCACCTCCGCCACGCCGGGGATCCCGCGCATCGCCGCCACGACATCCTGCATGCGCAGGTGGCCCGGGGTGCCTTCCAGCAGGATGTTGACCGACTGCCGGATCAGGTTCCACGAGTTGAGCGCGATGAGCACCCCGATGAGCATGCTGGCGATCGGATCCGCCGCCGCCCAGCCGAACCAGCGGATCGACAGCCCGGCGACGATCACCCCCACCGAACCGAGCGCGTCGCTCATGACGTTCAGCCACGCGCCCTGGATGTTCAAGTTGCTCGCGCGGTCCCGCCGCAACAGCCAACCGCTAAGGAGGTTCACGCCTAGCCCCACCGCGGCGACCACGATGAGCGGCAGGCCCGGCACCGGCGTCGGATGCTGCAGGCGATGCAGCGCCCGCGCGTAGATCCAGAAGACGATCAGCCACAGCGCCACCCCGTTCGCCAGCGCCGCCAGGATCTCAGTCCGGTAGTAGCCGTACGTCTTCTGCGAAGTGGCCGGCCGCGTCGAGAACCACGCGGCGAACAGACTCAGGCCAAGCGCCGAGGCATCGGTCAGCATGTGGCCCGCGTCCGCCAAGAGCGCAAGGCTGCCACTGATCCAGCCGGCGACAACCTCCACGACCATCATGACCAGCGTCAGCAGCAGCGCAATCCGCAGCTCCCGCCGGCCGCCCGCCGATGGCCGCTGATGGGTGTAGTTGCCCATCAGAGGAGCCGCCTCAGCCGCTGCAGGAAGTCGTCAGGCGGGGCGAAGCCGGTCAGCCGCAGGTCCCGCCGCTCCTGGCCGCTGCGGTCGAACAGCAACACGGTCGGCGCGCCATACACCTGGTGGCGTTCCAGCAGCGCCTCGGCCTCCGCCGAGAGCCCTCGCGTCGCATCCACCCGCAGCGTGGTCACCGAGCCGAGGACCGCCACCACGTCCGGATGACGGAAGGTCACGTGGTCCATCTCCACGCATGGCAGGCACCAGTCGGCGTACACGTCGATGAGAATCGGCCGCTGCGCGCGCGCGGCCTGCGCGAACGCCGCCTCGCTGTACGGCGCCCAGGCGACGGTCGGACCGGGAGCCGGTTTCGGCCACGTCAGGACGAACGCGGCCACCAGCAGCCCGGCGCCGACCAGGCGGCGCGTCCAGAGAAACCAGGCGCGGGGATGGCTGGCGCGATCCACCCATCCGAGATAGACGCCGGCGCCGAGGCACAACCCGACCGCCGCCCACTGCACCACGAACGGCGGCAGAAGCGACCGAAGGAAGTAGAGGGCCAAGCCGAGCAGGATGAGGCCGAGCGCGCGCTTGACCCACAGCAGCCACGGGCCGGCCTTCGCCAGGCTCATGAGGCGATTGGCGGCGATGCCGATGAGCAGGTACGGCAAGCCCATCCCTGCCCCGAGGGCGAAAAAGAGGAGAAACCCGGCGAGGGGGTCGGCCAGTTGGCCAACGAACAGCAACAGCCCCAGCACGAATGGCCCGATGCACGGCGCGGCGACCACCCCGACCACGACCCCCATGAGGAACGCGCCGCCGTAGCCCGCCGGGGCCTGCCCCACGCGGCTCGCCAGCGCCGTCGGCACGCGCAACTCGTACAGCCCGAACATGCTCAGGGCCAGCGCCACCAGCACGAGCCCGATCGTCGCCAGAACGGCGGGATGCTGCAGCCAGGAGCCGAGGAAGGCGCCGGTCTGCGCGGCCAACAGGCCCAGCAGCGCGTAGGTGAGCGAGATGCCCAGGACATACGACGCAGCCAGTGATGCCGCGCGGCCGGCCGACCCCGCGGCCTGGCCGCTGAAGAACGCCACCGTCACCGGCAGCATGGGGTAGACGCACGGGGTGAGGTTGAGCGCCACGCCGCCGGCGAAGACCGCCATGAGGCCGAGCCACAACCCGTGGGCGCTGACGATCTCAGTCAACCAGTCCATTCACCACGAGTACCGAAACTGCGCCTTGTTGGGATCCGTGCCGGGCGTCGGGTCGTCGGATGCGCGATCCGGCAACAGCAGGTCGGCGGTCCGCTCGATGGATTTGACCGAGCCTTCCAGCAGCCCGAACCAGAGCCCGCTGACCAGATCGAACCGCTGCGTGTCTTTCGCGACCTGCTTGAACGGCTCGGTCCACACCCACGCGAGGCTCCAGACGTCCCTGGGCAGCTCATCGAGCGGCTGTTCCTTGGCCGCCTCCCCGATCCCGGCCCCTCCGACCAGCCCCAGCACCAGCCCGATTGCGGCAAGCTGTCGCATCGAATCCCTCCGCGTCACGCTGCTCCTGTGAGGCCTTCGGTATATTGTAGCAGCATTAGCAGGGCCTCTGCTGAACGTCGTCCACCCGCAGCTCGCCAGCTGCGGGGCTGGCTCGCCTTCGGTTCGCGGCATCGCTCCGGCCGCCCAGCGTGCGGCCGTTCGCTCGACGGCATTCCTCGCTCGTCCCGCCTGCGGCGGGACACCGTGCCCGCTCGGAATGCCGACGTGCCGCTCACCGAACGCGTCGCCCCCCGCAGCTACTGAAGCAGGTAGCCATGTTCGCGGAACCAGGTCAGGGCGCGCCGGACGGCCTCCTCGATGGGCGTCTGCGGAAGCGCCAGCTCGCGTTGGGCCTTGCTCCTGTCCAGCCACTGGCCGGCGCGCGCGGAGTGGACGATCTGCCTCGCCAGCAGCGGCTCCGTGCGCGTCAGGCACGCCACCGCCTCGCTGGCGCAAGCGGCGGCCAGGACCACGCGATACGGCAGCCGGATCCGCGGCGGCGCGACGCCGGCGGCCTCAGCGACCAGCGCGGCCAACTCGCGCAACGCGAGGTTCCGGCTGGCGAGCAGGTACCGTTCGCCGACCGCGCCCCGCTCGGCGGCGCGCACATGGCCGACGCCGACATCGCCGGTATACACCGCATTGAGGGTGTGGTCCACGTAGAAGGGCATGCGCCCGCGGGCGAAGAGGAGCACCGCCCGTCCGGAAAATGGATGCGCATCGTACTCGCCGATGCAGACGCTGGGGTTGACGATGACAACCGGAAGGCCCTCCGCGGCCGCGCGCCGCACCTCATGCTCCATGGCGATCTTCACGGTCGCGTAGACCGGGCGCCACGTGATCAGCGGCCACGGCTCGGGGTCCTGCTCGGTCGCGAGCCGGCCAGGCACGCGTTGGATCGTCGCCGCGCTGCTGGTGAAGACCACCCGCTGCGGGCGGGCCTTGCGGAGGGCCGCGAGGATCCGCCGTGTCGTCATGATCCCGCGCGCAATCGCGCGATCCCGCCGCTCGCTGAAGCGCGGGTAGTAGCCGGCCGCGTGGAACACCCACGCGCAGCCATCGAGCGCCTGCGCAAGCCCCTCGAGCGTATCGAGGTCCATGCGCACGCGCTCGACCGACAGGCCGTCGAGCAGGAACAGAACCCCCTCGCTGCGGTAGGCGGCCCGCACCTGGTGGCCCGCCGCCAACAGCGCCCTGACCACGTGCGCCCCGATATGCCCCGTCGCTCCCAGTACCAACGCCCTCATGAAAAGTGCCAGGCACTTCCCTGCTTAGATTTCTTGCTCATCTGTGGAAAACTCGAGTTTTCCACAGATCCCCGAAAATTTGAACCGGGGAAGTGCCTGGCACTTTTTTCATAGCGGGACGTGGTTGCTGCGGCAGATCTCGGCGTAGCGGCGGGCGCTGTCGCGAACGGTGCGGCGCTGCGTGCCGTAGTCCATCTCAACGAGCCCGAAGCGCGGGCCGAACCCCTCCGCCCACTCGAAGTTGTCGAGAAGCGACCAGTAGAGGTAGCCGATTACCGGCACCCCGGAGCGCATCGCGCGCGCCATCGCCTGGATGTGCCGCAGGATGAACCGCCAGCGCCGCGCGTCATCGGTCATGTACGTGCCGTTCTCCGTAACGAAGATCGGCAGGCCCAGCTGCGACCACTCGGTCAGCACCTGCTCGAACGCCTCCGGCGAGACGTCCCAGCCGAGCGCGGTGCGTTCGCTCACTTGCCGTGGATGATCGCCGGGGTTGCAGGTCTGGCCGGGCCACTGCTCGAGGGGCGCCCAGTGGATGAACTGCCGGCCGTAGAAATTCACGCCGAGGACATCGAGAGTCCGACGCGCCTCGGGGATCCGCCAGCGCCCGACGCCGGGTACCGTCCATCGGCCTTCCGTGAGCGCTTCCAGCAACGCGGCGTTGAAGATCCGATCGGTGATCCGCGTCGCCCACCGGTCCCACGGCGCCCACCGGCGGCATGGGCGGAAGGCCGGGATGTGGTGCGCGATGCTCACGAGCGGCGCCGGATGCCCCTCGCGGCGCGCGGCATGGATGATGTGGTAGGCGGCGGCATGGGCCCGGATCAGATGCTCCGTCACGCGCAACGCCGGCCGGACATCCCGCGCGCCCGGCGGGCCCAGGCCCTGCACGTAGTGCATCCGCACGTACACCATCGGCTCGTTGATCGGGATCCAGTACCGGACGAGAGAACCGAGGGCGTCCACGATCCGTCGGACGTAACGCGCGAACCGGTCCACCGCGGCGGGATGGGTCCACCCGCCCTGGTCGAGCAGCCACTGGGGGTTGGTGAAGTGATGGAGGGTGACGAGGGGCTCGAGGCGGCGCTGGCGCAGCGCCTGCACCACCTCGACGTAATGGGCCAGGACCGCCTCGTCCCACCGGCCCTCGGCCGGCTCAACCTTGGCCCACTCGATCGAGAAGCGGTGCGCGTTGTGCCCGAGCGAGACGGCGAGATCGAAGTCGTCGGCAAAGCGGCGGTAGTGGTCACAGGCCGTTCCGGAAGGCTCTTTCACGCGACCCGCCTGCTCCCACGCCCACCAGTCGCTGTGGAGGTTGTGGCCTTCGACCTGGTGCGCCGACGTCGCGCTGCCCCAGAGAAATCCCCGTGGGAACTCAAAGACGGCCATGCAGCGCGTTGACCAGCAGGCGCGCGAGGTGGGGCGAGGCAAAGATGGAGTCGGGCCCGGTCCACGACGGCCGGCCGCGGAAATCAGTCATCACGCGCCCGGTGGCCCGCGCCAGGGCGGCCAGCGGGACCAGGTCCCACAGCTTCACGCCGTAGTCCAGCACGGCGTCCGCGCGGCCGCGCAGCGCCCAGAGGTAGCCGTAACAGTCGCCGTACGCGCGCTCCAAGTCAGTCTGACGCAGCAGCCGCGTGAAGCGCGTCAGGTACGGCCCGGGCTTCCACCAGCGCAACCCGCCGTGGAAGATCACCGCCTCGCGCAGGGTCGGCACCCGGCGCGGCCGCGAAAGCCGGCGCGCCGTGGTGCCGTGGCGCTCATAGGCCGGCACGCCGGGTGCGACGCCGATCGTGACGCCGATCGCGGGAAAATCGCACAGGCCCAGCGTCGGCCGTCCCCGTTCCACTCGGCCGACCAGGATGCCCCAAGACGGCAGGCCGTGCGAGAAGGCGCGCGTGCCGTCGATCGGATCGATCGTCCAATAGGCGGTCTTAGCCAAGCCGGAGCGGCCGAACTCCTCCCCCACGATCGCCTCGCCCGGGAACGCCCGCCCGATCGCCGCGCGCAGCTGTTCCTCGATTGCACGGTCGGCCGCGGTGACCGGCGAGGCGTCCGCCTTGCGCTCCACCCGCAGCGCGGCCGAACGGAAGTACCGCAGGGCGATCGGCCGGCACGCGAGCACCTGCCGCTCCACCCATCGCAGCAACGAGCGTTGGGACGTGGCCATGCGTGTATTCTACCACTTTTGGCCCTTGACGGTATTAATTTCTATATGCTAATATTTAGCATAAGCAAATGAAAACGACCGCGGCCCCAGTCACCCGAAAAGACGCCAGCCTGGCCATCGCCCGCCTCGTTCCCAACATCATGCGGGGCATCCAGCTTGACTTCTTCGTCAGGCGCGGCGTGACCCAGACGCAGTTCCTCGTGCTGGTCGCCGTCCGCGCGTTCGGGCGATGCACGATGGGGACGCTGTCACGCAGCCTGCACGTTTCGATGCCGACGGTCAGCGGCATCGTCAGCCGCCTGGTCGGCTCCGGCCACGTCCGCCGCGTGCCGCAGGCCGAAGACCGCCGGCAGGTCGTGGTGGAGCTGACCGCCAAGGGCCAGGCATTCTTCCAGGCGTTTGAGCAGATCATGCGCCGGCGGTGGGAGGAAGTTCTGCTGACGCTGGAACCGGAGGAGCTCACCGCGTTCTACCACGTCGTCACCAAGCTGCGCGAGCGCCTGCAATGAAAAGTGCCAGGCACTTCGCCGGTTCAAATTTTCAGAAACCTGTGGATAACTCAAGTTTTCCACAGGTTCGAGGAAATTCGAAGCGGGAAAGTGCCTGGCACTTTTTGCTGGCGCTGCTGATCGCAGCGCCGTTGGCCGCGGCTCAGGAACCTCTCACCCCTGAGCACCCGACCTCCGCGCTCCCTGCCGAAGCCCAGTCCCAGCCGCTCCCTGCCGCCCCGGCGCCTGAGCCCGATCGCCCGCTCACCCTGGCCGAATGCTATGCCTTGGCGCTTAAGCGCAGCGAGGACATCGCCATCCAGACCGAGCTCATCAAGCAAACTGAAGCCCAGTTCCTCCAGGCGCTGAGCGGCGTGCTACCCCGGGCCTCTTATGAGGTCTCCAAAAAGCGGCAGGACGGCACCGGAAGCTCCGCCTTCACGCTCCGAGACACCCCGGAGCGCAGGTTCGCCTTCAGCCAGCCGCTCTTCGGCGGGTTCAAGGAGTTCGCGGCCATGGCCGGCTCGCGCGCCGAGCGCCGGCAGCGGCTGCACGAGCGCCGGCGGGCGGAGGACCTGCTCTTCGTGGACGTCGCCAACGCCTTCTACCTCATCCTGGAGCAGCAGGAAGACCTGCGGGCGCTCGCGGCGATCCGAGGCACGCTGGTGGAGCGCATCGATGAGCTCAAGCAGCGCGAGCAGCTCGGGCGGAGCCGCACGACCGACGCCGTCAGCGCCGAGGCGCAGCTGCGCCGCGTGGAAGCCGAGATGGAGCAGGCCCGCACCCAGGAGGTCACCGCGCGCAAGCTGCTCGAATTCCTCACGGGGCTCTCACGGGTGCAGGCCGTGACCGACCCGGATCCTTCCCTGCTCCCGGCCGACGCGGAATCCGCCTATGTGGCCCGGGCGGCGGCCCGGCCTGACGTGCAGGCGGCCGAGGACGCCTGGCGGGTGGCGCAGAAGGAGGTCACGATCGCGCGGGCTGGGTTTTTCCCCGACGTGGACCTCGAAGGCAACTACTACACGCGCCGCGTCGGCAACGCCGCGAGCGTGGAGTGGGACGTGACGCTGCTGATGTCGGTGCCGATCTTCCAAGGCGGCCAGAACCTCGGCGCCGTGCGCGAGGCCCGCTCGAGCGAGCGGCAGGCCAAGCTCACCTTCGAGCGAAGGCAGCGGCAGGCGGCGCTCGACGTCCAGGACGCGTATGCGGCATACACCGGGGCGCTGGCGCGCCACGCGGCCCTCGCCCGCGCGCTCGAAGCGACCGAGCAGAGCTACCGCCTGCAGGTCGACGATTACCGCCTCGCCCTCGTCAACAACCTCGACGTCCTGCAGACCCTGCAGACGCTGGAGGACAGCCGGCGCGAGACGCTGCACGCCGGCTACGAAGCCAAGCGGCTCTCCTGGCAGCTTGAGGCCGCAGCCGGGAACATCGCCCCACCATGGTGAGCGAGCGAAAGCGAGTCGAACCATGACCCTCTCCGATTTCTCCATCAAGAACCCGGTCTTCGCCTGGATGCTGATGGCCGCCCTCATCCTCTTCGGCGGCATCGGCTACCGGCGCATGGGGGTCAGCCAGATGCCGGACGTCGAGTTCCCAGTCCTCAACGTCAGCCTGGACTGGGAGGGCGCGGCCCCCGAGGTCATGGAGACCGACGTCGTGGATGTGGTCGAGGACGTTGTCATGAGCATCCAGGGCATCCGGGACATCTCCTCGACCACGCGCCAGGGCAGCGCCAACGTCACCATCGAGTTCGACCTGGACCGCGACATCGACGTCGCGCTCCAGGAGGTGCAGACCAAGCTCGCCCAGGC
>Ga0137796_10001013_pt1 | contig 16618 bp, 11 predicted proteins | sample OV2TP3_FD_97704 | JGI IMG/M metagenome (GOLD analysis project Ga0137796, IMG submission 97704) | reverse complement strand
CTCGTACGAGAGGCACACGGAGTGCGGATTGTCGGGCGCCGTCGGACTATGCAATCAGGCGTTCAGGCTGTGGAAAACCGTGGAAACGGGCAGGACTGTCGACCGACGGGAACAACTTTGAAATTCCGAGGCAATGAGTTACGACAACAAAAGGTTGTCCTTCGGAATTTCAAGCGATGGAAGTAATAGTATCATAGCCAACACTCCAACCAATTCTATTGGTCCTGAGATCTGGTATTATCAGGTAGGCACATATACCGGAACCCAGGTGAGAATATATCGAGACGGAAATTTTGCCGGATCCGATCCGCATTCCGGCGGCATCTTTAATTCTTCTGCAACTTTTAAGATTGGTATACGTACAACAACGTCGCAAAAATTTGAAGGTATCGTTGACGAGGTTCGCGTTTCTGCGATATCGCGCACTCCCGACTGGATCCGCGCGCAGTATAGATCTATGACGAATCAGTTTGTGTCGTTTAGCGCGTCGGAGACGCAGTGATAGGACGCCCATGCAGAGGATTACGCTCAACAACGACGCGTGCATGCGGCGCTAACGAACTTTTCCTGTATTGATTGCGTAAACCGCGGCCGTAACGAACCCTATAGCATGTCACACTGGCGTCTTTATGCACAATCGCACGCTGCTGCTCGAGGGGTAACGCTCCTTGAGCTCGTGATCTATATCGGCCTCGTTGCCGGATTGATTTCGTCCCTCTCGCTCTTTTTTTTCTACGCGCACTCGGCGCGTCTGAGGAACCAGATGATCGCCGACGTCGAACAGGAGGGCGCGCGAGTACTTGAGCTCATGCTCGGCGCTATCCGCAATGCGGACAATATAACTTCGCCGCCCTCGCCGTCGCCTGGCGGGCCAGCCACCTCAGCACTTCAGCTCGACGTTTTCGACGTGGCTAAAGACCCGACCGTTTTTGACACGAGCGGCAGCGTGCTGCGGAGAAAGGAGGGCACGTCGCCTGCCATGGATCTCACCTCGGGGCGCGTCGCCGTCTCCACGCTGTCGTTCATAAATCTCACACCGGCCGGCACTCCCGGAACCGTCCGTGTGCAATTCACCCTGAGCACCGCCAGCGCCAGCGGACCGTACACATACTCGCGAACATTTTACGGCTCGGCGAGTTTGCGATAGTCCGGTGCATATCAAGATGCATATATGCCAGCAATTCCCCAAACTCCACTCACTAATCCAAATACCAAAAACACCCGCGTCCGTGTTTCGGTCATTTGAGCATTTGGATTTCGATATTGTTTCGGATTTCGTGCTTCGATATTCGGATTTAAGAGAGAATGGGGGACATCGGAGTCTCAGCTTGCGTTATTCAAAGTTATCTCCTTGAGTTTGGCAAGATACTGCAACACCGTATACACAAACTCCGCGTGGCTCCAGACCAGGGGCGAGGCGGAGACCGGTACCCCGGTATGCGGGTCAACTTGCTCAGGGAGCATCCCCCCACCGCTCACGCGATCCACAGTCCAATTGAGCCAGACCAGCGCTTCTTCAAGTTCACGCGGCTTTTCGGCTATTGCAATGAGGTACTGCGCATACCAGAGCGTTGATATTATCCATGGATTCCCCGGGAGCCGCGCGTCCGCGCGGTAGTAGACATCTCCCTCGTAGCGCGCCGCGCCACCGAACGGCGTCTTGCAGCAGAGCCAGTCACGGAGAGACAGAGCGGCCTTGCGGAGCCGCTTATCGCGCGGCTCAAGGACGCCGAAGCGAAAAACCCCGGCAAAACCCGCGGTATCAAGCGTCGGGTCGGACATCGGCTCATCATGCTCATACGAAATTTGCTTGAGGAAATAGCCGGTATCGGGGTTTATGAGATACTTCAGGATGCCACTCCGGACTTCCTCTCCCGCGGCGGTAAAGTCGCGCGCGTCCTGCTCCTTCCCGAGAAGTTCCGCAAAACGGGCAGCGGCTGAAAGGCCTCCAAAGACAGATGCGGCTGTATAGGTTGACACGCCGTAGCGCTCCTCCCAGAGGTCGTAGCTCGGGAGCGGCAAACCGGTCGCTCGGTCACGGTAGGTTGCAAGAAAAGTTGCCATTCGCTTGATCAGGGGATTATAGAGCCGCTCGATGAACTCAAGGTTGCGACTTGACTCGTAATGGCCCCACAGTTCAAAGAGCACCGTTGCGGTTTGGTCCTCCTGGATGCCGAGCTGTTCCTTCCCCTCGCGTACCCATGGGTGCCAGGAGCTCCCGAGCGATTTGTCAGGCAAATACTTGTGATAGAAGTACCCTTCGGGGAGCAGTGTATCCGCGCAAAACTGATAAAACAGCTCGGCGGTGTCAGGATAACCGGCGCAGTCGAGTGAGCGCGCCGCAAAGGCGGCGTCGCGCATCCAGACATATGCGTATGAGTCCCTGCCGTACTTAAGCATTTCGGAATCCGCAGACGCGATAATGCCTCCCCCATGATCGAGGTGCGCGCGAATCACGAGGAGCGATGTGGTAAAAAGCCCGGCAACCTGCGCTGGAAGTTTTTCAAGATTCCTCTCGCCTGCCCTCGTCCACGCCCTCCAGAAGTTGCCGGTGGTTTCGATGAGATGCGCCGGTGAGCGGAGCTTGATGAGATCGTGGCGCTCTCGGGCCTCGGAGAGTGTGAGTCCCGCGGCAATCCAGTAGTAAATGTCCCCCGACTCGGCGCCTGTCGGGAGCGTAAACGCGATCACGGAATCAACCGATCCGTGCTCCACCGCATTCTTTGAGAGTACGCCGTCTTCGGCATCCCGCCACGTTCCCTCTTTCCCCTCAATCCCCGCGACGCCGATACTGAAGTCATCAAAACATTTGCCTCCCTGACTGCCGCCGACAAAAAAGACTCTCCGGCCGCGGTAGTGGATAATTGACTCATTCTTTGGATCATAGAGCGCGGTATTGCCATACGCCGCGCCGTAAATCTGAAACTGCTGATGGAAGAAAATTTTAACCGTGCGCGACCGTGCGTCCGTCTGCCGCACGCGCACACGTCGCACAAAGATTGGCTCTTCGTTGTACACAGCGTCGGTGAAGTGGAGCTCGACGCCGAGCCCTGCGTGAGAGGCTTGTATCTGCGAGATGAGTGTGTGCGGCTCATAGATAATGCTGATGCGCCAGCCGTCATCTGAGAGCCACGAGAATCTTCCGTCTACGAATACGCCGATCCGATGCACGCAGAGCGCTCCAACGTGATTCTCGAGCCCGGGATGCGGCGCGTAGAGATCCCGCACCTCGCCGCGGCTGTCAAGCCCGACGAGCATTTCGCCATTGCCGAGAACGAGAGAGAGGGGCATAGTTTACACGATTTCTAACCTCCAACTTCTAACTTCAAAGATACGGCGCGAGCGCCCTGCGCATACCGGCAGGGGTCTTTGCGCGGCGGAGTTTTACCGCGAGCGCCTTGTCGGCAAAGACGCCACTCGCCCAGAGCGCGAAGTCGTTGCGCTGCTCTCGCGCGTGGTGCTCAAACTGCTTTTTTGTCATCACCCCGAGCGCGGTGTGAAGATCGCGCAGGCTGCAGAGGATCGGACCGTTATTGACCCAGAAGCAGGCAGCGCCGCTGACCTCGCGCGTCGCTTGCGCTCGTGGCTTCCCGCCTCGGAGTGTTCGTTTGACTGTGGTCATAAATGACATAGTAATAATAATGCTACGCTGATAATGATACGACGTTTTTAAAAAATGAAAGCGGGGAGCGGAACAGGGCACCCCACTCGCGGACTCGCGCGAGCGGTCCTGCACGGCTCCGGCTTGTTGCGTCGCGGAGAATGCGATGCCGCACATCCGCAAGCACATTCATATATGAGATAAACGCGTCGTAGGGGGAATCGTAGGGATTGAAGTATTTGTGCACGTCGCCGTCCGCAAACCACTTTGTGCACATATAGTAGAAATGGTCGGAGGTCTGGAGCCGCCGCCAATCTTCAAGGAGCACAGGGTCGCGGCTCGCGAGCGCAGCGCGCTCAAGTGAGTAGAGCTCGCCTAAGGCCTGCTCCTGCAGGGCATTGCCGCGCCAGGCCGATAGGTCGCGTTCGACGTCCGCCCAGGATACATAGTGCGGCACATCGAGCTCGGCGACCGGCCGGTACCGACGGATGGCCTCTGAGGGCGTCACAAAGTCTGTATCGCGCCGCCGCAAGAGCTCGCGGGGCAAATGCTCGAGAAACGCAAAGATCCCGGTATCCTCCCACTGATGCTCACCGAATGTCTCGTAGTCCATGAAGAGGTTGATGAGGTCTCCGCCCCCGTTATGCGCTTCGACCCAATCGGCGAATTTGCTCGCCGTCAGCGGGTACTCTCCCCACGCCCTCTCGCCAAAACGAAACGCGATATCATCCGAGAGCCGGTAGTTCTTAAGAAGGAGCGCTGTCCGCGAAACTCCTTTGGGCCGGTAGAGGAAGCACGGACTCCGCCAACCGAGAATATGATCAGCGCCCTCGGCAAGAATGCCGCGATAGCCCATCGCGCTCACCGCCGATCCGATGTCGTTGTGATAGATGAGCTCGGTATTGCGGAACACGCGCGGCCGAACGCCGAACAATCTTTTGATCAAACGATCATGGAGCCGCACTTGCCGTTCAAACTCTTTCCTGGAGAAAAGAAAGGAAAGCGAGTGGTAGTATGTCTCGGCAAGGAGCTCGACGCGGCCGGTTTTCACCAGCGCCTGAAACGACGCGAGCGTCTCTGGAGCATAGCGCTCAAGTTGTTCAAGAAGAACGCCGGAGAGTGAAAAACTCACACGGAATTCCGGATGGCGCTCGAGGAGGCCAAGAAGCACGTGATTCGCGGGCAGATACGACTTGCGCGCCACTTTCTCGAGCACTGCGCGGTTGTCCGTTCTCGCGCCGCTCCCTTCGTCGAAGTAGTGGCTATCATTCCCCACGTCAAACACCCTGAAGCGGCGAATGCGCATCGGCTGATGAACTTGGAAGTAAAAGCAGACGGAGGGCATAACAGGCTAAATTCGAAATTCGAATATCGAAATCCGAAACAAGGCTCAAAATCCAAATGCTCCAATGTTCAAAACACGGCCGTCGTGTTTTGGACATTTGAATTTTGGTCATTCGGATTTGTTTCGTATTTCGTGCTTCGAATTTAGGATTTTTATCAACCTCGGACTCTAACTGGAGGATCCCCCTCATGAAAATGTCGGCGACGGCAGTAGGCTCCTATACATCTCCAAGCACTTCTCCGCCGTCCTGTCCCACGTGGCGCGGAGGACGTCTTTGATGCTGTGCTCGCGCAGTGTGTCGGCGAGAGCGCGGTGGTCGAGAACGGCGATGATCTTGTTCGCGAGTTCCTCTGTATCCCAAAAGTCAGCAAGGAGCATATGCTGCGAGACCTCGCGAACCCCGCTCTGCTTTGAGACGATCGCCGGCACGCCGTGCGCAACAGCTTCGAGCGCCGTGATGCCGAATGGCTCCGAGACCGACGGCATCACATAGACGTCCGCCGCCCGGTAGAGCGCATCGCGCTCCTCACCCCGGACAAATCCCGCGAACAGCACCCTATCCGCGATGCGCCGATAGGCAGCATCCTCAATTATCTGCCGCTCCATATCGCCAGAGCCCGCGATCACAAAATACGTATTGGGACGGTGTGCGAGCACACGCGCTGCAGCGGCGACAAAATAGTCCGGCCCTTTTTGTATCGTGAGCCGTCCAACGAAGAGAGCGATTTTCGCGCCCCGCTCGCGAAGCATGCGAAGGGCCTCAATACTGTCATGCCCCTGCCTGAACTCATCCGGATCAATGCCATTATGCAGCACTGAAATTTTGTCCGGATCGACGCTATAGTTTCGAGCGACCATCTCCCGCGTGTAGTTGCTCACCGTCGCAACGCGCTCTGCCCCCTCGAAGGCCTCGCGCTCAATTCGATAGATCTGCGTATTCGCTCCACGGCCGCCGGTGCGGTCAAACTCGGTCGCGTGCACCTGCGTAATCAAGGGTTTCCCCGTCGCGCGAGCCGCGGCAAGTCCTGCCGGAAACGTGAGCCAGTCGTGCGCGTGGATCAGGTCGAAGTGCTCCTCGCGCGCACGATCACGCACCGCGCGAGCGTAGGCATATACGGTATCAAAGAGCGTGCCGGAACTCTGCCCTCGGCCTCGCGCACGAGTGCCGCGCGGCCCGACTGAGCTGTATGCGGTGAACTTCGCCGCCGCTCTCGAGACCTCGCTCCCCGCAAACCATACTCTCATGAACGGCGCTGAGACTGCGGCCTCATGCGGGAGCGTGAAGAGTATATCCGTCCCGCGTCTAGCGAGTGCTTTTGCGAGTCCATAACACGCCACACCAAGCCCGCCGCTGTTAAATGGCGGCAACTCCCAGCCGATCATGAGCACTTTTGGTGTATCGTGCACACATCCACGCGGAACTCCGGGAGATAATTAACACCCTTCGGTATCGCACACTGTATAGCGTTCGGATATGCAACAATCCTCAACCGCTCGACACTCGGAAGTTCGCGCGCTTATGTGGCCAGTATACCACGCATCCTTCTCCTCTCCGCCGAGAGCCGCTGTGTATAACTACCCATAGTTGACAGCTTCAAGCCTTCAGAGTATGAAGTCTAGAGACTTAGGTTCCCCGAGAATGGATACAAGAAGCACTAGTGGAGGTGTCTCACATGAGAAAAGAAGTTGCCCGATTTACGATCAACTACACACAGTACCTCTTCCCGGATGGCACCATGGACCCCGACACGCCGGAGGAATTGACCAACAATACAGACCAGCTTATGGGATGGTACCGCGATATGGTACTCACCAGGGTCTTTGACAAAAAGGCTATTTCGATGCAGCGGCAGGGACAGCTCGGCACCTTTGCCGCCTCCGAAGGCGAAGAGGCAGTCGGCGTAGGATATGCAAGCGCCATGAGTGCAATCGATATTCATGTACCGCACTATCGCCAAACCGCCGCGCTCATCACCTTTGCTCGTGACGGCGAGAAAATCGACGCCATGGTACGCTCACTCCTCTTCTGGTTAGGGGACACGCGTGCGAATGACCCTATTTCACCCTGCCGCAATCTAGATTTTCCACCGGCGATACCGATTGCCTCGCAGACGCTCCATGCGAGCGGCGCCGCTGGGGTATGCCGCTACTTCATGCGAGGACAAGAAAGAAAAGTGGTGGTCACCACGGTGGGAGACGGCGGTACTTCGAAGGGCGACACATACGAGGCAATGAACTTCGCCGCACTCTGGCATGTACCTATTGTCTTTATCATTACCAACAATCAGTGGGCGATATCGATGCCGCGCACTGGCCAAACCGCGGCAGAGACACTTGCGCAGAAAGGTATTGCCGCAGGCATCAGACACTGTGAACAAGTGGACGGCAATGATGTCCTCGCGGTCTACGCCGTAGCGTACGCGGCTATCGAGCGAGCACGACGCGGCATGGGACCGAGTGTCATCGAGGCGCTTACCTACCGCCTTGGCGCTCACACAACCGCCGATGACCCAGAGCACTATCGCCCGAAGGAAGAGGTGGCGCAGGCACGCTTGAACGAGCCAGTACGCCGTCTCAAGGCGTATTTAACAGGCCGTGGACTGTGGAGCGAGCACGACGAAGAAAAACTCCAGCGCGAGAGTAGCGAGCTTGCCGAACAAGCCGCAGATCGCTATCTTTCTACTCTGCGAGAGTCGCCAACGATACTCTTCGACTATCAAATGGAAAAACTGCCGAAGAGTATTCTCGCCGAGCGCGAGGAAGTACGCACGCTCTATGGGGAGGAGAACCTCTCTACCATCAGAGACAATCCTAAGAAGCAGGTTGCCTCTGAGGCGAGCGGGGTCATAAACATACCGATTGAAACCGTCTATGGAGACCCGGACGGGATCACGATGGTCAAGGCGCTCAACCAAGCACTCGCGTACGAAATGTCCCGCGATGAGAGTGTGGCGCTCTGGGGGGAAGACATCGGGAAGGCAGGCGGCGTATTCCGGGCAACGGAAGGATTGCTCGAGCGATTCGGGAAGGCGCGCGTCGTCGCTACGCCGCTCGCTGAACTTGGAATCGTTGGCGCCGCCACAGGGGCTGCCGCGCTCGGCATGAGGGTGGTCGTCGAAATGCAGTTCAGTGGCTTCGCGTACCCTATCATCGACCAACTGGCGAACCACACGACTCGTTTGCGGACGCGCACCCGCGGCAGATTGCACTGCCCTATCGTGGTGCGCATGCCATGGGGCGGTGGCGTACCAGCGCCAGAGCATCACCTCGAAAGTAACGAGGCGTTCTCCACGAGCATACCGGGCTTACGTGTGCTGGTACCCTCATCGCCACAGAAGGCGTATGGACTCCTGCTTTCTGCGATTCGAGACGAAGACCCAGTCATATTTTTAGAACCGATCAGCCTCTACCGAGGGGTAAAAGAGGTGTGTGCGGATGAAGGCACTCTGCTGCCGCTCGATACCGCTTTTATGGTGCACGAGAGTCCCGACGCCAAGATCACATTCATCGCCTGGGGAGCAATGGTCTACAAAGCGCTTGCTGTGGCAGCGCTTCTCAGAGAGCAGAAAGGGGTTGAGTCAGACGTCGTTGACGTGGCATCGCTCTCTCCGCTTGATATGGAAACGATCGCTGCATCAGTCCGCAAAACTGGCAGAGCGGTGATTATCCAGGAAGCGCCGCGGAGCTTTGGCGTTGCGGCGGAGATAGCGGCGCGGCTCTGGGAGACAGTCCCCGAATATCTCGAGGCGCCAGTCGAGCGGGTAACCGGCTGGGACATCACCATGCCGGGATTTCCGCTCCAACACTTTCACATCCCGGACGAGAGGCGCATCCGAGAAGCGGCGGAACGTGTACTTGGGAATCAGTGGTAGCGAGTAGCACGCTGTCGAAACCTCGTTTCGACAGATAGATGAAAAGGAGAAAACGCGCGGCGAGCCCCTGGTGCTCACCGCGCGTTCTCATTTTTTTCTCCGCCCGCGGCGGCTGCGCCAAACCAACGCGTTTCGATGAAAATGCTCGTGCGCCGCATGCGCGCGTTACGTGCATCCACAGTGGCACCACACGAGCAGAAAAATTTTCCAAACTTTCCTTTGCGGCTACCCTGCGCAGAGCGCAGGGCGTTGAGTCAGTAAAGGGTAGCTTCAGTACGCCTCAACAAAGCCATTTTGATTCTCAAGTGCAATGACTTCACAGATGTGGTACGGCATAACACCTCGCGCCCGCGGCTCTCGAGCCGCGGGCGCTTGGGTGTAGTCCCATCGCCGCGAAAAAATGCGGCTTCTCTAAAACTAGTGCCATTACAAGTCTGTTATTCACGAGTTATCAACACCATCATGACTAGTACGATTCAAAATCTCTGACCAAAACTGCAGAGACTCGCTGACTTGTAGCGGTACTAAAGATTGAAGTCGTCCATGCCGCCACCCATCTCCGGGCGCGGAGCGCGGACGTGGGTGGAACCGGCGGGCTCGTTTACCTTGAGGTTCACCCGGGCGTTGTTCTTCATGCCGACAACCCGAAGGAGAGTGCGGAGGGCTTTCGCCGTGGCACCCGAGCGGCCGATGATCTTACCCATGTCCTCGGCGTGGACGTCGAGCGTCATCAGGACGCCCATCTCGTCAACTTTCCGCTCTACTTTCACGGAGTCGGGATTGTCAACGAGCGCCCTCACCACGTACTCGAGGAACTCTTGGTCCTTGTACATATCGTTTCTGAATGCTGCTATTTCTGATAATCTGCTCCCCGGCGATTTGAATCGCTCGCGGAGGATTCGACACTTTCCTCGTCCCTCGGCCCTGTCGCGCTCTATAACGCGGGGCGCACCTGACGATTGGCATCAATCTAACAAAACCTTGACAAAAAGTCAACACATAATAGGAGGGCGATAGTTTGGCCTTATGCGCGCTGTATGCGAGACGGCCGTCGAGCCATGAGCGCGCCGATGATGATGAGCAGGACGAGAACGATGGGAAAAAGCATCGCAGCAGGGACAGGAAGACCTGCAAGGAGAGCCACTGCGGCATGCGCGAGACCGGAGAGGGGTGTACGGGACTCGTCGGTGTCTCGCGAGGTGAGCGGTCCCGCTGTCCCGCTGGTGAGCCTCGCCGGCACCACTTCCGCAGAGGAGGGCGCTTGATAAGTTTGCTCGCCGAATATGCCGCTCGCGCGTACTGCCGTACGAGATGCACCCAACTCTTCGAAATCTTCAACGTCTTCAAACGCCGGAGTCGTAATCGATGCCGGGAGAGCAACCCCGAATGCGGGAGGCGAGGATGGCGACGACGCCGCGGCCACGACAGGATTCGTCGGGCTCGTCGGTGCGGGCGCTGCAGCGGCGGCAGTCGTCGTTGTGGCGAGGGCCGCTCGCGGAGTGGTGCTCGCAGACGTGCTGCTTGCGGTCGCGCCAGTCGAGCTCGCGGTCTCATGCGAGAGTGGCGGCACGGCTGCCGTGGGTGATGATGTCGCGCCTATCGAATTCGTATTCGTCGTCGTATTCGCGGCCCCAACTCCCGTGCCCGAAGCTCCCGTGCCGGAGGATCCAGATGAGATCACGGCCACGCTGATCTCCACCGCACTTGTTACGGTCGGGGAATCCGCGGCAGACCCGTAGAACGGATCAAGAGACGGGTGGCCGTCGTAGGCCTTTACATACGCGCTGTTCGTGTAGGTGCCGGCTGCGGCCGATGGGCTAAACTCGATCGTGTACGTCACCGTCACTTCTTCATTCGGATACACAGTATCGAGCGACCAGCGCTCCTCATGGATCAGAGCGCCATCCTTATCTTTCAGAACATCGATCAGAACCGCATGGTATGCCTCGCCGAGGCCGTCGTTTCGAATCACGACCGTGTAATCCACCGAGCTTCCGGCGGGGACCGGCGAGGACGCGTTGTTGCTTTTCCCGATTCGGAGATCCGCGGGAGGGGTGTAGTAGATACCGCCGCCCCCTCCTCCCGAACCACCTGCAGACGAACCGCCGCTGGCGCTACTGTCTGCCTGTCCACTGCTGCCACCGTTTACGTTGCTTGCATTGCCGCTACTTGCGTTTGAACCGCCCGTATCGGCTCCTCCGCTCGAGCCGCTCTCTGCCCCCGCGCCGCTGCCGCCTTCGCCGCCACCAGTACCGCTGCCACCCGTCGCTGGCGCCTCACCGCCGAAAGCAAAAAGGGAGAGCGACTCGGTGTTGTCAGCGCGATTGGTCTCCGGCTCATAGCTTGCGATCGCGAACGTATGGTCAATCGTATGCCTCCCAAATGGGAGCGGTGTATCGAGATGCCCCGTGAGCGAGAGTTCCCGCACATCGCCGGGTGCGAGAGTCCCGACATAGAAACGCGCATCGCCAAGGGAATCGGTGAATGTCGGATCAAAGGCAATAAGGTCGCCGAGGGCTGACGCATTGAGCCAAACATTGCTTGCGCGCGCATCGCCACGGTTTGCGACCGTAAAGTGATAGGTGAGCTCGTCACCCGCCTCAAGGGGATTGCGCGGTGCGTCAACAGTCGTGCCGATCCAGAGGTCCGGCTCGCCGAAAGAGAGGTTGCCGCTCCAGTCGCCGAAAATGTTGACGAGCGCAAGCATCCAGTTCGCGCCGATCACATTCGTGTTCGCGATATTGAGAATATTCGCCGCGGCAAAGGCATTGCCGCTCGTGATAAGCGCATCGCCGACGCTTTGAGCTCGGTTTTCGCCGGTAAGCGCGAGGACTTTCACATTGTTTGCAATCTCCGCGACGTTTTGATGCAGAATCTCGGTCGTCGTGGTGCCGCGACGCGCGTCCTCGGAGGCGTCGCGCGCCGCGCGGCGCGCCTCGCGGTCGCCTCGTGACACCGTAAGCTCCGAGAGCGGCACGAGAGCTCCCTCGATCACTCCAAGACTACTCTCCTCTCCCTCGCCTTCGCCGGAGCCGTTCCCCAATGTCGCTCCGGCGCTTCCCGTGCCCTCGTAATTCGGATCGTTCCAAATGGCGACTCCCCCGGGAGTCCTCTCCCAAAGAATCCCCTCGGGGACGTTAAAGAGGTCGCCCGCCCAGTCGCCGTGTATCTGGAGGAGTACGAGCATCGAGTTCCCGCCGATGATGTTCTGATTAAGCCGATTCATCACCTGTCCCAGCGCGGCCGAGGAGCCGGTCTCGATGTCCGCGCTTCCGAGAGTCGATGTCGCGGCATTCCCGCCTGTCTCGGCAGCAACGCCGAGCTCATTGTCAACTACCGTGCTGTTCGTGTTTGCAATCGTCGTGCTTGCGACGAGCGCGCCCTCCCTCGCGCCCTCGGGAGACTCCGCGCTCTCTCCCGTGCCACGGCCGAAAAGCTGTTTGAAAAAATCACCGTTCGGGAACACGAGGTCACCCGCCCAGTCGCCGAAGGCGTTAAGGGCAAGCAGGAGGTAGTTTGAATTAACGATATTCGTGTTCGCGACGTTGACGACATTGGCCCCGGCGAGGGCATCCCCGGAATCAATGCGTGCAAGAGAACCGCTGGTGGTTGCGACATTCTGCCCCGCGATCGAGCGCACGATGATGTCGTTCAGGATCCGCGCGGTGCTCGAGGCGTAAATGCTCGTCGAGACGTCGCCTGCACAGCCGCTGAAGGTACAGGTGCCGATCGAGGGCTCCCGCTCGCCGAACATCCCGCTCGCGATTACCGCACTCTCGCCCGAGAGCGCGGCGCGGAGGTCAAACGTCCCCAGCGAGCCAAAGAGACTGTTGAAAAAGAGCATGAGGCCGCTTGAGTTCACGAGGTTCACGTTCACCGCGTTGAGGATGTTCGCAAACGCTGTTGACGTGCCGGTCGTGATACCGACGGCGCCGCTGCCCCCTGCGCTGTTGCTGCCTGACGTCGCCGCGGTCTCGGATTCGTTTTCGACGGTAATGTCATTTTCAGATTCAACGACGATCTCGAGCGAGGTGCTCGTCGCACTCTCGCGCGGCCGCTTGTCGAGCGCTTTGCTGTCGCGGCGGTCGTCTCGCGTGCGCGCATCGTCCCCCTCCGCGGTCTCGGACCCGGAATCTGTAACTCCCCCGCCCCCGTCACCTCCACCGCTCTCAGAGTTACCTCCCTCGCCCTCGCTTCCGGCCTCCGTATCAGTAACGTTCACATTCCCCTTGCTCGTCACGTCGATGAGAGCAGTTGCGGCGCCGGTCGAAATGCTCGTGTCCCCCTCGCCGCTACTGCTCTGATTGCCCGTATTGCTTGAAGAAGTCCCGTCCGCGCCGTCCGGGGTCTCCTCGGTGCCCGTGCCATCCCCGCCGCTCGTCCCATCTCCGGGTGATGCGCCGTCGGTGCCGCTCTCGCTTCCTTCACCATCCGTACCGCTCTCGCCTGCGCCGCTGTCCCGCCCATCCGCACCGTCGCGAGCATCTCGCTCGCCGCGATCGCGGCCATCCGTGCCATCGCTTCCTGCCGTACCATCCGCTCCGTCAGCACCGGGTACCGACTCCAGCGCCGATACGCTTCCGCTCTCGACGGCCACACTCGCTTCGATCGCACTCACGCCTCCGTCCTCGGCAATCACCGAGAGCGGCGCGGCGCTCATCGCAAGAAGCGCTACGATCACCGCCGCCGCGAAAAGACGGCGTACCCCCTCTCTGCCGCAGAGGAGGCTAAAAAATCCACTTGAAAGAAAAGACATACGCTACAAATTTGAATGCTCTTTGTAATAATGACCTTGGCGCCGCTTGCTCTCGATCGCTCGATCCGGCGGCGTGGAGCGAGGTGGTTGCTGCGGACGATGTGGCTGCCACGGTTGTGGTGTTCAACACCGAGTGTTGAACATTTTTGTTCAACACTCGGTGTTGAACAGAGCCTTCGGAGCCGAACGCCGAAAATGCGGCATGAGTATCAACGCGCGTCTCCACGCTCACCGAGCCGTCGTCGCTCTCGAGAGAATTGTTAAACTGCTCTCTGTGGAGGTCGACCCCCGCTGCCGCGCTCTCCTCCCCGGCTTTTCTCGAATCGTAACTCTCGACGACCTCCCCATTGACCCGCGTCTCGACAAAAACGTCGCTCTCCGCCCTCCCCTCCACTACTTCTCCCTCCCCCGCCACATTCCCGCCGCTTGATGCAGACACCGAAATCGTACTCTCCACCGTGGCGCTTTTCGAGTCGGCGACCGCCGGAATGACAAACAAGGCAAACACGATCGCGCAGACCAAAAAAGTTTGAAGCTGCTCAGGTGGTTGTCGTCGCTTTGTGCAACACCGAGTGTTGCCCCTCGATATGTCTCTTATACACTTGTACGCCAAACCATGAGTGCGGAAACACTCGGTGTTGCACAAAGCGAACGGCCTAACCAGCTGAGTAGTTACGAAAGTTTTTACTTTTATGCTGTCGTTTTTCCCCAGCATCTTGGAGTGCTGCGTTTGGGCACAGGTTCGTGCACATAAACGCGATGTATGCTCTGTTAGAAGACAAAGTCCCATAGTCAAGGTGCTGGGTTTCGCTTTTCATTTTTCGTTTTCGATCGCCTTCTCCAACACCTTCCATTGAAGGTGTTGGAGAAGGCGGGAGTCACAAGCTCCGCGCCTTCAATTTCAACTTCATTTTCACTCCGTCACAGAGCACTATCTGCGTGTGATGCGGGTGATGTTCTGGTTCACGAGGTTGATGATGCCTGCAGCCACGCTTGAGCGGCCGGTTGTCACCGAGCCGCCATGGCCACCATTTCCACCATTGCCGCCGGTGCCGGTATTGCCAGTGTCGCCGCCGTTTCCGGCTGCTGCACCATTGCCGCCTGCCGCTGCGTCGCCGCCACTGCCACCGGTGTCTTCCGCGCCGCCGTCGTTCGCGTCTCCGCCAACGCCGCCGTTGCCGCCAGCACCTGCACTGCCGCCTTTGCCGCCGTCGCCAGCAGTGCTGCCGCTCTCGCCGGTGCTGCCGCCTGAGCTCGCCTCGCCGCCGTCGGTTGCATTGCCGCCGGTGTTCGCGCCGATATCGCCGGCATTAACAACTGCCGCGGATTGATTGTCGTTGTCAACCTCAATGGTGCTCTCCTCGCTCACCGCTGTCGTTGAGAAACTCTCAGTGGCGTGCTCGGTATGACGATCGCCATCATCACGCACCTCCCACGAAGAGTTACTGTCCTCCTCAAACGATGGGTCGCTGCAGCCGCACTCGTCGGTGATGTCGGTGTCATTAAAATTGACATCATTCTCCACCACGACGACTACTTCTGCCTCACCTGTCTCGACAGAGCCGCCATTGCCGCCATTGCCGCCATTGCCGCCATTGCCAGTCTTGCCGGTGTCGCCGCCGCTGCCGCCTTCAGCGCCATTGCCGCCCATGCCGCCCATGCCGCCGTCGCCACCCCAGTCGCCGTTGCCCTCGCCGTTTGCGTCTCCGCCAGTGCCGCCGCTGCCGCCAGCACCTGCACTACCGCCGGTACCGCCGTCGCCAGCATAATTGCCGCTGTCGCCGGTGCTGCCGCCTGAGCCGCCCATGCCGCCGTCAGCAGTGTTGTAGCCGCTGTTCGACGAGACGAAAAGCGAGTTCACGACGGTCGCGCTGTTGGTGTTCGAGACTTTGATCATCCTCACGAGTGTCGCGGCGTCCGCGCCGGGGACCGGCGCTGCGACCGCTACAACCGCGAGTGCGAGAAGGAATACTCCAAATTTCTTGATCATAGAGAAATTTTGTGTTATATGAATAAAGCCGGAACATGCATTTCCTCCGTCCCATATGGTAAACGGAAGAAACCTCCGGTATCGACCTGTGTGGCGCTCCTCAACGGGGACAACATGACGTCGCAAAACTCCGTGTTGTCTCCCGGAGCCCACACGCTGATGCGTCTCTCTCGCCTCACGATGTAGCTAGAGTACCGAGGCGCCGCAGCGTGTGATCTCAAAAGCAAAAATGTTCAACACTCAACACCGAGTGTTGAACATTTTTGTTAAACACTCGGTGTTGAACATTCGACCCGCCATGCGACAAAGAGCCGCGTGGCGGGTTGTATTTTGCACCATCGCTGTCCGTGCGCTCAAAACAAAATCGCGAGAAAAACTGGTATGCATAGCATTACTCCTGCTATGCATCCCGGTTTCCCCCGCGAGATGCAATTCTAGTTACTGGTAACTGGCACCGAGTCGCTAGTAATGTTCATACTACGGACGCACGTTCTTCTCTGTCAACGCATAACTCGCCTAAAATGCAGTTACGAAACAAAGCGAGCGCGATGTAAAGCACCCGTCGGCACGTTCGTCACCTGGCGACGTCGTCGGCCATGTCAGTCATCCGATGTCACACGCCGCAGCGTGGGTCATCGGATGTCGGACACGGCAGGAATGCTACAGACAAACCGGCAAACAATCCCACAACTCCGGTGGTAGCGGCCCCCAATGGATATCCTGAACATACGTCTTCGCCTCGTCGAGAATCAATCCGAGGCCAAAAACAAAACTCAGCGTGATCGTGGGATGCTCGAGGAAAATGACATAGCGTCCGAGCGGAAGATTCGGGTAGCTATAGTGGCCGTCGGCATCAACGCTCGTCGTCGCGTACCCATACGGCCGAACATCAATCGGTGCCGCATAGAGGGTAGACGATGCGCCTACTGCGGGGATAAGGGGATCGTCGGGTCTAATCTGGTAGGTTACGGTGCCGCGGAGCTCGGCGAGAGCCTCGGGCGGAGGCGGCGGGACGAGAAGGAGCGCGAGGATGTCGTTCACGATCTTGTCTTCG
>Ga0137796_10001011_pt1 | contig 16619 bp, 17 predicted proteins | sample OV2TP3_FD_97704 | JGI IMG/M metagenome (GOLD analysis project Ga0137796, IMG submission 97704) | reverse complement strand
CAGCTCCATTGTCTCTTCTCTTACCAAGAATCCGTTGGGACCATATTCAAAGATCGAATCCTGATAGTGCTCGGTTTGGATCGTGCCTCCCAAGCGGGCGGTCTTTTCTAACAAAAGGATCTTTACGCCCAGGGAGTCCGCGTATCTTTTTTTCAGATAATGCAAAACGCTCAATCCGCTGATTCCCCCGCCGATGATGAGAATATTTTTGCGCCCAGCCTCAAATTTTAACTCGGTCATCTTTCCTCATCCAATCAAACTCATGAACGTGATCTACAATAAATTTCAATGTGTCGACCGCCGCATCCGGCAAGACGCCGTGGCTTAAGTTAAAAACGTAGCGTTTATAATGCCGCACCCCCATTAAAACATCCCGGATTTCTTTTTCTAAAGTTTTGTTGTCGGCATAAAGCAAACCGTTAAACAAATTTCCCTGAATGCCTTTGTCGGTTTTCTCCAAAAGGGGATTGTGACCCAAGACCACACTCTGGCATACACTCAAGAAATCGGCGCCGGATCTTTCCATGAAGGCGAGGAGAGGATGCGAATTCTTGACATAGTAGATCGAAGGCAAATCCACCCCTTGAAAAATTTCCTGAACATAGGGAAAAACCCAGCGGGCATAATCCGCCGGCCGCAGCAAACCCGCCCAGGTGTCAAAGATTTGAAATACTTTAATCCCGGCGTCCTTCTGCAGATGAAGGTAACGGATGGTGTTTTGAGTCAGGACCCGCATCAGTTTGTGAAAAGCAACCGTCTCCCTCTCGATGAAATGAAGGGCCTTGTTGAAACCAAGGGCCGATGGGCCCCACAGGGGCGCTGCGCCTTCCAATAAATAACAGGCGACGCTAAAAGGCGATCCCGCAAAACCAATGAGCGGGATGTCCTCTGGCAGCCGTTGATTGACCAAGGCCACGATTTCACGGATGTAACTCAAGTCCGCAAAATCGTGAATCGCCTCAACATCACTCGGCTTTGTCAGTGGGTTTTTTACCAGCGGTCCGTTGTCTTTGTCAAAGCGGATGTCAAAACCCATTGCGGAGGGCAGCGTCAGAATATCGGCAAACAAAATGGCGGCATCGACCTTCAGTTCCTTAACCGGCAGCACCGTCACCGTTGCCGCGATTTCCGGATGACGAAACATCTCCTTAAGGGAGTATTTTTTTCTTAAGGCTTGGTATTGGGGAAGGTAACGGCCCGCCTGGCGCATGAACCAGACGGGAATGGTTGTATTGGTGCCTTGAAAAGCCTGGAGGAGAAGGGATTGGGTCATTCGAGTGGATACCTTCATGAACAACCATAATTTTCCTGAAAGGTCACAAGGTCACAAGTCACCAGTAAATCCCATAAATGGCGTTCTCGGAGAACCGATTCCATAGGCAGCTTTTCTTTCTTGTGACATGTGACTGGTGACTTTGTGACTTCTCTACACCGTCCTCGAAAACGACCGGTGGGCGTTTTTTTGACGCAGATACCAATCGAATCCCATGCACACATTGCGGATGAAAATTTTTCCCAAGTTGGTTGCTTGAACCTTGCCGTTGGATAAAACAAGCAGCCCATCCGAAACACACCGATCGAGATGCTCTTTCTCTTCGGCAAAATAACGATCGAAATCCACGGAAAACCTTTTTTGAAACTCCCTCCGGTCGATCTCAAAACGGCACATCAATTGACTGATAACCCATTGGCGCATTTGATCATCTAAAGACAATGTCTTTCCCCGCTCAACGGGTAGCTCATCGTTACGCAGGCTTCGGTAATACTGCGGTAAAGTTTTATAATTTTGGACAAAGGTCTCTTCAAAAAATCCAATGGCCGAAACGCCGAATCCCAAAAACTCATCGGCGGGCTTGACCGTGTATCCCATGAAGTTGCGGTATAAACTCCCTTCCTGAAACGCCTTGGCGAGCTCGTCGGTTTCCAGCGCGAAATGATCCATGGCGATCGCCTGATAACCGTTCTTTAAAAATTGCTCCCGCGCCTGAAAAAAAATCTCCAGCTTCTCGTCATTGCCGGGCAACGTCTCTGGCTCTAACTTATTCTGATGTTTCTTAAGCCACGGGACATAGGCAAAGCTGTACAGGGCAATCCGGTCCGGCTTAAGGCGGATGACTTTTTCCAAAGTGGTTTTAAAACTCTCCCCGCTCTGATGAGGAAGCCCATAGACGAGATCATAATTGATCGAATGAAAATTCAACTCCCGGCACCATCCGGTTACATCCCGGACCATCTCAAAGGGCTGAATCCTATGGACGGCGTTTTGAACTTTGGAATCAAAATCTTGAACCCCTAAGGAAATCCGATTGAACCCCAAGGCCCTCAACGTTTGGACTTGATGGCGATCAATGGTACGGGGATCAATCTCAACGGCAATCTCACCCTGAAAATCAATCTCAAAGCTCTGTTGGATTTTCGTGAAAAGCCTCTTCATCTGATTCCCTGACAGATAATTGGGTGTCCCTCCACCCCAGTTAAGCTGACGGATTGTTTTTCGTTTTCCAAGGAGACGACACACCATGTCCATTTCTTTTTCAAGGGAATTCAGGTATTCGTCCGCGTATTTTTCGTTGTGTTCTCGAATGACAACGGTGCAGGCACAAAAATAACAAAGGCTTTGACAAAAGGGAATATGGATATAGACCGACAAGGTTTTGTCGCTTTTCGCCAAATCAAGCAGTTTGGCCCGATACAAAGGCCCCTTCACCTGCGTCGACCACTCCGGTGCCGTCGGGTAACTCGTGTAGCGCGGGCCGGGAATGTCGTATTTGAGAATGGTTTCTTTGGTGATTGAGGAAAACATATTTATTAAGGAATATCCTATGGCTAGCCGGACTTCACGGCGTGAAAGTATTCACGATTCATCCGGGCAATATGGGCGACGCTGATTTCTTTGGGGCACGCGGCTTCGCAGAGATACTCATTGGAGCAGTTGCCGAAACCTTCTTTGTCCATCTGCTCCACCATATTCAAAACGCGGGTGGTCTTCTCTATTTGTCCTTGGGGAATAAGGCTGAAGTGACTCACCTTGGACGCTACAAAAAGCATGGCGGAAGCGTTGGGGCACGCGGCCACGCACGCGCCGCAGCCGATGCAGGAGGCCACATCCATGGCTGATTCCGCGTGAGGTTTGGCAACCGGAATGGCGCTGGCCTCCGGGGCCTGACCGGTTCTAACAGAGATAAACCCGCCAGCGGCCATCACCCGATCAAAGGAGCTTCGATCCACTACTAAATCTTTGATGACCGGAAAGGCCCGAGCGCGCCACGGTTCAACAACGAGCGTCTGGCCGTCTTTAAAATGGCGCATGTGAAGCTGGCAGAGCGTTGTTCCCTTCAAAGGCCCGTGGGGCTGACCGTTGATGACCGCGCCGCATGTCCCGCAAATCCCCTCGCGGCAGTCGTGATCAAAGGCAATCGGGTCTTTGCCTTCTTGGTTCAGCCGTTCATTGACGACATCCAGCATTTCCAGAAAGGACATGTCCGTGTCCATAGCCTCGGCCCGGTAGGTTTCAAAACGCCCGGGGGAGGCATGATTTTTTTGCCGCCAGATTTTGAGGGTGAGGTTGATTTTGGAACTCATTTATAACTCCGTTGTGTCAATTGTACCTCTTCAAAAACCAACGGCTCTTTATGAAGCGCGGGGGATTTCGCCATTCCTTTAAATTCCCACGCCGCCACGTAAGCGAATTCCTGATCGTTGCGCAAGGGTTCTCCCTCGGACGTTTGAAACTCTTCCCGGAAATGCCCGCCGCAGGATTCTCGTCGATCAAGCGCATCCGCGACCAGAAGCTCGGCGAACTCCAGATAATCCGCCACCCGGCCCGCCTTCTCCAGGCTTTGATTGAATTCCTCATGGCTCCCCAGCACCCTCACATTCTTCCAAAACTCCTCACGGATTTGAGGAATCGCCCTGAGGGTCTCTTTTAATCCTTCCTCATTTCTGGTCATACCGCATTTGTCCCAAAGAAGCCGGCCAAGCTGTCTGTGGAAATCATCCACGGTCCGTTTGCCTCTGACAGCAAGGAGCCTCTGGGTGTGCTGGCTGATGTCTTCTTCTGATTTCTGGAATTCCGGATGGTCGGTATTGGTCGAAAAAGATGTGGTGCCGGCCAGATAATCACCGATCGTGTAAGGGATGATGAAATAGCCATCAGCCAATCCTTGCATCAGCGCGCTTGCTCCCAGACGGTTGGCGCCGTGGTCAGAAAAGTTGGCCTCGCCCAAGACAAAAAGCCCCGGCAGATTGCTCATCAAATTGTAATCCACCCACAAACCGCCCATGGTGTAATGGATCGCCGGATAAATCATCATGGGCTCTTGATAGGGATTAACACCGGTAATCTTTTCGTACATATCAAAAAGATTGCCGTAGCGCTCTTTGATCAGATCCAGCCCCAGCCGCTCAATCGCTTCAGACAAATCGAGATACACGGCCAAACCCGTTGCTCCAACCCCCCGGCCCGCATCGCACTCCTCTTTGAGGGCGCGGGAGGCGAGATCCCGCGGCACAAGGTTTCCAAAGGTCGGATATTTTCTTTCCAAGAAGTAGTCGCGTTCCGCTCCTGGAATCTCGGAAGGAAGTCTTTGATCTCGGGATTTTTGGGGAACCCAGACGCGGGCGTCGTTTCTCAAACTTTCGCTCATCAAAGTCAGCTTGGACTGATATTCTCCATGGAGCGGAATGCAGGTGGGATGAATCTGCGTAAAACAAGGATTGGCGAAAAACGCCCCCTTTTTGTGCGCCCGCCAGATGGCGGTCGCGTTGGAGGCCTTGGCGTTGGTGGAAAGATAAAACGCATTCCCATAGCCGCCCGTGGCCAAAATCACCGCATCCCCGCTATAGGATTCAATCGCTCCATCGACCAGATTGCGGCAGACGATTCCGCTGGCACGCCCGTTGATCACAACCAAATCCAGCATCTCTCGCCGAGGATAAAGCTCTACGGTTTTCTTGGCGACTTCTTTCATCAAAGCACTGTAAGCGCCCAGAAGAAGCTGCTGTCCCGTCTGGCCGCGGCAGTAAAAGGTGCGCGAAACCTGTGCCCCCCCAAACGAGCGATTGTCGAGATAACCGCTGTACTCACGGGCAAAGGGCACCCCCTGCGCCACGCATTGATCAATGATGGCATTGCTGACTTCCGCCAAGCGGTAAACATTAGCCTCCCGCGAACGGAAATCCCCGCCTTTGATCGTATCGTAAAACAAGCGTTCGATGGAGTCCCCATCGTTTCGATAATTTTTTGCGGCGTTGATTCCTCCTTGAGCCGCGATGCTGTGGGCCCGCCGGGGGCTGTCTTGAAGGCAGAAGACCTTCACGCGATAACCAAGCTCCGCGAGCGAGGCGGACGCAGAACTTCCGGCCAAGCCTGTGCCAACGACCAGAATCGTGTATTTTCTTTTATTGGCCGGGCTGACGAGCTTCAGATGGAGTTTGTGCTTTGTCCATTTGTCTTTGAGAGGTCCTGCCGGAATTTTGGCATCCAGTTGTTGGTCCATAAAATTCACATCCGGTATTTCAAACTGTCCATAAGAACGTAAACCGGTATGGTGCTGTAGCCAAAGGCCATGAGGACGCCCAAGGCATTGCTGATCTTCTGGATTAAAGGGGTGTATTGAGGATGATGGAACCCGAACGTTTGGAAGAAACTTTGAAGGCCATGAGTCAGATGAAATCCCAATGCCACCATCGCCACGATATAACCAAGGCTGTGCCAAGGATTGGAAAACGAGTTATAAACAATGGCGTACAAACCCAGGGATTGGCCGTCCGGCATCACGGTTCGCGGCCCGGTGCGATCGGCGAAGGTAAAATCCACCAAGTGCCAGATCACGAAAAGAAAAATAATCGTTCCGGTATACGGCATCAGCCGCGCGGCCAACGACCTCTCCTCGGAAGGCCGATAGATGCTGTAGCGTTGCCCACGCGAACGCCAATTTTCCATGACCAAAAGCGCCGTGATCCATAGATGAATCACAAAGACAAAAAGAAGCCCTATTTCAAAAATATATAAAGCGGGCCGCAGGCCGGTGATTTTTTGGGCGTAATCGTTGAAGGCCTGCGGCCCGGCGTATAGGAACAAATTCCCGGCCAGATGCGCAATCACAAAGACGATCAACAAAAGCCCGGTTGCGGCCACAATCTGCTTTTTGCCAATGGAGGAATGAAGATATTTCACCCAATCGCTCATCGAAAAGTATCTTTACGACAATCCTTGCCTAAAATATATGAGTTGGATTATATCATAACCTTTTTCTTAAAAAACCCTTTTTTTTCTGTGTTTTAATGCGCTCCACTCTGGCAGCATCTCGCTCACGCATCATCCGGGCGATATCTTTTTGTCTTCGGGTTGTTTGGGGCCCCGCCATTTAGGTCCTCATCTTCTCTTTTTATAGAGGCCAATCAACTCGGCCTGATCGAGGATATGACCTTTCATGGCTTTTTCCAAATCAGCCTTGGTGATTCCTTCTTTCAGATCGAGTTTCGTATCCAACGCATAGATTTTGAAAAAGTACCGGTGCGTTCCACTGGGGGGACACGGCCCGCCGTAGTCCAAACGCCCAAAGTCATTGATTCCCTGCGGGCCGGGGCGGCTGTTCTCTTCAATCTTTTCCATTGGGGGAATATTGAAAACAACCCAGTGAACCCAAGTTCCCATGGGCGCATCCGGATCATCCATGATCAAAGCTAAAGATCGGGCCTGGGCAGGGATCCCGGAAATCTCCAAAGCCGGATTCACATCATCCCCTTCACAGGTGAATTGGGCAGGAATCATTTGATTGTGTTGAAAAGCAGGACTCGTTATTTTCATGGGATCACCTCCTTGAGAGTTTTTCATCTGGGCCTCATCAGCCGAAAAACCACTTCTGATTAACAAGATTAATGGAAAGAAGATGGATAAAATGAGTCCTTGTCGTTTCATCGAATTTTCCCTTCCTTAAACTCCTCATTAGAAAACCTCTCTCTAATCTCCCAAAATCGCTTTGACCTTATCCAAAAGATCCTGGAGCTTGACGGGTTTGATGAGATAATCTTTAACCCCTTTTCGACGAAAGATGGGTTCTGTCTCAGGATAAGCAGTTACAACCAAAACCGGAGTCAATTTATGATATTCCATTTTTCTAAGCTGAGATATAAAAGTATAGCCGTTCATCTTAGGCATTTGAATATCGAGGATGATCAAATCGATTACAGAATCCCCTTTAACAATCTTGAAAGCCTGTTCGCCGTTTCCAGCGATCTTAACCGAATACCCTGCCCGTTCCAATATCTTTTGAGTGAATTGAAGAATATCCTCTTCGTCATCCACAACGAGTATTTTTTTAATGGCCGCCTCCTTTTCTCTGCCTCTCCATCTCTTTACCTCTCTCATTCTTGCACCCCTACGCCTCCTCCTCGTACTTCTTCTTCAACGCCTCCACGACGCCCACATCGGCCAGAGTTGTGACATCGCCAAGGGCCCGGCCCTCAGCCACATCCCGCAAGAGCCGGCGCATAATCTTGCCGCTGCGGGTCTTGGGAAGGTCATGGGTGAAGATGATTTTGCTGGGACGGGCAATGGCCCCGATTTTGGTAACGACGTGGGCCTTCAGCATCTCTTCAATTTCCTTAGCAGGGTTGTTTCCCTCTTTTAAAGTGACAAACGCGGCAATGGCCTGGCCCTTGATCTCATCGGCGATGCCCACGACCGCAGACTCTGCGACTTTGGGATGATCCACGAGCGCACTCTCCACTTCCATCGTGGAAATATTATGTCCGGCAACGAGCATAATGTCATCCACGCGGCCTAAGAGCCAATGGTATCCCTCTTCGTCTTTCTTGGCGCCGTCGCCGGTAAAATAATACTTTCCGTTCCACCGTCCGAAGTAGGTTTGTTGATAGCGTTCGGGATCGCCGTAAATACCGCGCAGCATCGAAGGCCAGGGCTGGGTCAAAACCAGAAATCCGCCTCCCACCCCAATCTCCCTGCCTTCATCATTGACGACTTTGGCTTCAATTCCTGGAAGCGGCTGGGTGGCTGAACCCGGCTTCAAGGCCGTGATTCCCGGCAAAGGCGAAATCAAAATGCTTCCGGTCTCGGTCTGCCACCACGTATCAACGACAGGACACCGTCCCTGACCGATGTTTTTATGATACCAAATCCACGCCTCGGGATTGATGGGCTCGCCCACACTGCCCAGCAAACGCAGACTCGAAAGGTCGCAGCCCTTCAGCCACTCGGTTCCCCATTTCATAAACGCCCGGATCGCGGTGGGCGCGGTGTAAAAGATCGTCACCTTGTATTTTTCGATGATCTTCCAGAAACGGTTGCGCTCGGGCCAGTCGGGCGAGCCTTCGTAAATGATCTCGGTCGCCCCGTTGGCTAAAGGGCCGTAGACGATATAGCTATGCCCCGTCACCCAGCCGATATCCGCGGTGCACCAAAAAACATCCTCTGGCTTTAAATCAAAGACCCAATGCGTCGTGGCCGTGACTCCGGTCAGATAACCGCCGGTTGTGTGGATGATGCCTTTGGGCCTGCCGGTTGTGCCGGATGTGTACAGAATAAAAAGAAGGTCTTCGGAGTCCATCCTCTCGGGCTCGCAGTACGAATCAGCTCCTTTGATTAAATCGTGATACCAATGATCGCGTCCCGGCTGGAGGGGAATCTCATTGTTGGCGCGTTGGACCACAATCACGTTTTTGATGCTGGGGCAGTCTTTGATCGCGGAATCCGCCGTATTCTTTAAAGGGACGATCGTCCCCCGGCGCCAGCCTCCGTCCGCGGTGATGAGAAGATTCGCCTGCGCATCCAGGATCCGGTCTTTCAAAGCCTCTGCGGAAAACCCTCCGAAGACAACCGTGTGCACCGCGCCGATCCGGCTGCAGGCCAAAACCGCCGCGACCGTTTCCGGAATCATCGGCATATAGATCGCGACACGGTCGCCTTTCTTGACTCCCAGCGACTTCATGGCATTGGCCAGCTTGTTGACCTCGAGGTAAAGATCCCCGTACGTCAGGGTCCTTTGATCTCCGGGCTCGCCTTCCCAAATCAGGGCGGCTTTATCCTTAAGAGGGGTTTTGATGTGACGGTCGAGGCAGTTATAAGAGGCATTGAGTTTTCCCCCGATAAACCACTTGGCGAAAGGCGGATTCCACTCTAACACTTTATCCCACTTCTTAAACCAATCAAGTTTATCGGCCCACTCGGCCCAGAAGGCCTCGGGGTTGTTCCGGGCCTTTTCATAGATCGACGGGTCGCTGACATTGGCTTTTTCGCGGAAGGACTTGGGTGGCGCAAAGATGCGGTTTTCTTCCAATAAGGCCGCCACCGTGGCGTTGGTCTTTTGTTCATTGGTGCGTGTCATAAGGTCTCCTTCATAAGTTAAATTTTGAATACATCTTCGTTGTTTTGCGCCACCTAGGCCAGCGCCATTTAAAGCTGCTGAAAGGGATGGGATTGGGATACCTCCAACTGGGAGAACCTAAGTTAGTATAACTGCAAATGGCTTGGGCTGTCCGATCAATTTCAGACCAGTAATCGGAATAATCAATGGTCATTGGTTTTCTACCTTTAAGAATCAGACTAAGCGAATAATAAGACGACTCACCACCTAACTCTTGAATTTCAACCCCTTCAAGATCGGTGACCGAGCCCATGCGTTTTCCATTCTTCAGAATTTCATTAGTGGTACGATCCAGAATGAACAACCAGTTGCCTTGAATCGTACGCACCGCCCTATAAAGCGGGAAAGCGATAACTCCACTCACGATAAGGCATGGCAGGAAAAAAAGCCACATCGCAAAAGGATCATCAAAAGAACGAACTCCCATCAATGCAATAAAAACAATACAAACTAAAACAAACACTATGAGTAGACAAAATAATTCAAACAATCCGACTGCCCTGGTACGTTTAAGGATCAAACGATCCTGCTGTGTGGACACCGCAAAATGAGGTATGACGAAAAACATGGTTTATTTGTCAATCACCTTGGCCATCGCCAATCCCGCAAAAAACCAGGGGCAATGACTAAATCAGCGGGTGGGGAGGTCACTTGATCAATCTCAAAATCTCCCTAAACTTCGGGTTCTCGGTTGTACGCAAGAGTTCACACAAAATCATCTCCACACTTGTAAGACTCGCACCCAGTTCTTTCATTCTAGCGAAGGCAAGATCCCGATTCTCCCTCTTGCGGGAAGAAACGGTATCCGCTACCACTTGCACCTCATATCTTTTTTCCAAAAGATCCACCACAGTTTGATAGACGCAGACATGCGCCTCGATGCCGGAAACCAGAATCTGTTTTCGATGAAGCCCCTGGAGGGCTTCCATAAAATCTCTGTTTAAAGCGCAACTGAAGCTTGCCTTTCTAATGGGTTTTGAATTCGCCAGCATTTTGACAAATTCGGGAAGGGTACGACCGATTTTCTTCGGAACCTGTTCCGTCCAGAGGATGGGAATACTTAAAATTTGGGCCCCCTGGATCAGGGCCTGTAGGTTACGAAAAAGTTTTTCTTTTCCATACATCTTCCGGGCAAGCTTTCCCTGAACATCCATGACGAGAAGGACTGTCTGATCAATCGTGAACATGGCTCATCCGAATAGGGAGACGCCGGCGGCCCCAAGTTTCCGGCGTGTCTTCGAAGTATCCCGGACACACCGTGCCGCAGGACTCGCACCGACCGTCTTTGATGTGATATTCGCCCAATTCGTACCAATCCCGCTCGATCAAAAGCGCTTTGCACCGAGAACAGTACGTGCTGGAACCTTGAGGATCGTGGACGTTGCCGGTGTAAACATATCTTAAACCTTTGGAGAGAGCAATGTCTCTGGCCCGCGTCAACGTCGAGGGAGGCGTGGGCGGATGATCCATCATGCGAAAATCCGGATGAAAGGCGGTAAAATGAAACGGCACATCCGCTCCTAAGTTTTTCATGATCCACTCGGACATCTCGTGGAATTCCTGATCGGTGTCATTTTCTCCGGGAATCACCAAATTGGTGATTTCCAACCAAACATTCGTTTTGTGTCTAACATAAAGCAGGGTATCCAAAACCGGCTGTAAAGCACTTAAGGTTAATTTTTTATAAAACTCCTCGGTAAAGGCTTTCAAATCCACGTTCGCCGCGTCCATGTGCTCGTAAAATTCCGGACGGGCTTCGTCCGTAATGTAGCCCGCGGTCTTGGCCACGGGATGAATCCCGAGCTTCCGGCACTCATCCGCGACATCGATGGCATATTCCGCAAAGATCACGGGGTCATTGTACGTGAAGGCCACACTGCGGCAGCCCAATTCTTGGGCACGCTGGGCAATGGCCTTGGGCGTGGCTTGATCCAGCAGGCGGTCGAATTCCCGGGATTTGCTGATGTCCCAGTTCTGGCAGAATTTGCAGCCGAGATTGCATCCGGCTGTTCCAAAGGAGAGAATGCTTGTCCCCGGATAAAAATGATTGAGGGGCTTTTTTTCGACGGGATCGATGCAGAAGCCGCTGCTGCGGCCGTAGGTCGTTAAGACCATCTGGCCGTTCAAGTTTTGCCGGACAAAACAAAAACCCCGCTGGCCTTCGGCGAGCGTGCAATGCCGGGGGCACAAGAAGCACAAAACACGATCGTCATCGGTTTTGCGCCACCACCGGCCGGAATAATTGATTGCTGAGGGATTATTCATCAGAATCGTCCTAAAAAAGGATTGACTTCCAGACAACTCAAGAGATATTATATTACTAAAAAATATAAGCGCCTATGAAAAAATCATTTAACCCCAATTTTCGTACTCCCCCCGAGCAGCTCTGCAAGGAGGAGATCAACAAACTCAACTCGAGCGGCGTGCGCGGAGAGCTCGCCCAGCATCTTCGGGACGACAAGCCCGATCTCATCTGGGAATCCGAACAGCTCGCCAAGTCCCACGGCATCTATCTGGAATTCAACCGCGCCAAAACCGGCGAAGAAAAAGATTGGATGTACATGATCCGGGTGAGCGTGCCTGGCGGAGGGCCCATCAATCAAAAGCAATGGCTCCTTTTGGATGAATTATCTGAGAAATACACCGCCGACACTGAACACCACACCTCTGTTCGCTTCACCACCCGGCAAAACATTCAATTTCACTGGGTCAAGAAAAACGCGATTGTCGATATCGTTAAGTCTCTGGCGGAAAGCGGATTGTACAGCTTAAATGGCTGCGGGGACAACACACGCAACGTCCTGGGGTGTCCATTGTCGAGATTTTCCGATCTCTTCAATGCCAACGCTTGGGCTCAAAAAGTCGGAGAATATTTTCGTCTGCCCCTGGATCCTTTTATTGAAATCTTTTCGATCGATCCCCATTATCTGCGCCGGCCAGAGCAATCCTTTGACTACGGCCCTCAGCTTTTAAATCGCAAGTTCAAAATCGCCTTTTCTGCAGTTCACCGCCATCCCACGACCGGAAAAATCATTCCTGATAACTGCGTGGAACTTAAGACCGACGACCTGTCGGTGGCTCCCATTGTCGAGGGAAACAAAGTGACCAAGTTTCAAGTTTACGTGGGAGGCGGCCAAGGGGAACGGAATGGAAAACCCACTGCCGCCATGCTGGGTGCACCCTTGTGCCAAGTCACTGAGGAGCAGCTTTTGCCCGTCCTGGATGCTGTGGTCAAAGTCCATAAGGAATGGGGAGACCGGCAGAACCGCTTCTGGTCTCGGATGAAATATGTTGTCAAGGTCAAGGGGATTGATTGGTACCGTGATCAAGTCAGCGCTATCCTGGGATTTCCCTTAAGAAAGCCTGATCCCCATCACGACTACGGCGATCGTCAGCTCCATCACGGATGGATCACCCAGCCCTCGAACGGTCTCTTCAGTTACGGGGCCTTCATCGAAAACGGTCGCATCAGCGATGCCGGCCCCAACGGCCGACTCAAAACCATGGTGCGGGACCTGATGCTGAAATACCCGATTGAGATGATGATCACGCCGAATCAAGACGCGCTTTTTACGAATATCCCGACAGCGGCCCAAAAGGATTTCGAGGCCGTCTTAAAAAAGTATGGTTACGGCCTGCGAAACGGCAAACCGTATTCCCGATTGAGATTGCTCTCCGGCGCCTGTGTAGGGCGGGATACGTGCCGCTTGACCTACACCGATTCTGAAAAATTTGAGCCTGAGCTTCTGGATGAGTTGGAAGCCATGGGTTGGGGAGATCTCGCGGAATCCATCGGCATCACCGGCTGCGAGCGTCAGTGCTTTCGACCTTCAACGAAGACGATTGGACTAGTTGGCTCGGGGCTGAATCGTTATCAACTACGCTTGATGGGAACCGAAGACGGCCGTCATCAGGGGGGGCCGCTCATCTCCTCTGATGGATCAACGATGTATCTGCGGTCTATTCCTCGAGAGAAAGTGGTGGTCGTGCTCGATACGCTCTTTAAATTCTATAAGGCGAACGGCCAAAAAGGCGAGAGCCTGGGAGCCTATCATCACCGGGTAGGCTGCGATGCCATCATCCAACATCTCAAAGACAACCCCGCCACATCCGATCTCATGAAAACCACCGCTCCCACGGACTGTGTGCTGGAGTAGTTCAGCCAAGCACCGCCAGCATCTCTTCCACTTTAATAAACTTCTCGCGGGGCTTCCCAAGAGGCTTTCCCCTCTCCATCTCCGCGGAATCGATCTTCCTCCAATCCTCAAAGCTGACGAATCTCACATGCTTTTGTTTTAGAAAATCCATCACCGCGGCTCTCTGGGGCATCGGACACTCGCAGAGATGGGAGACATCGCTTAGAAGATTGTTAACCGTCTCGACACTGTCGGGTTTATTGGTGCCAATGACTCCCGAGGGCCCGCGTTTGATCCAGCCGGAGGCATAAAGCCCGGGGAGAGCTTTGCCATCGTCACCGAGGATTCTTCCCCCCACGTTTGGAAAAATCCCCTTTTTAGGATCAAAGGGGACTCCGGGAATGGGCACCCCCCGATAGCCTACGCTGCGGAAAAATATCCCGCAGGCGAGCTCTTCCATCTCGCCGGTTCCTACCGCTTGCTGCGCCCCCGGCGATCCTACCAGTTTGTTTTTTTCCAAAATCACCTTTTCCACGCGGCCGTTGCCGCGGAGTTCCTTGGGTCCTTTGCAAAAATGAATCACAAATCTTTTTCGTTTGGCGGGGTTCGGACGGCTGGCAAATTCTTTCAAAACCTCCCAGTTTCTCCTGCGGACGGCGCCGTTGGGATCCTCTAACTCGATCTGGCTTTCGGGATTTAAATTCAGATAGGCAGGATCCAAAACCGGATCGCAATCTTTAAGCCCGCCGAATTCCTTGATCTCCGGTGGAGTGAAGGCCGCCTGCACCGGTCCCCGACGACCAATCAAATGAACTTCTTTGACTTTGCTCTCGGCTAAGACCTCCAGGGCGTGCTGAGCGATGTCGGTGGTCTTGAGTTCATCAACCGTCTTAGAAAGGATTCGCCCCACATCCATGGCCACGTTCCCTTGCCCGATGATGACCGCCGCCTCCTGCGAGAGGTCAAATTTCCGGTCGCGGTACTCGGGATGACCGTTGTACCAGGCGACAAACTCGGTGGCCGTGGTGCTGCCGGAAAGATCTTCTCCGGGAATCCCCAAAGCCCGGTCCGTCTGGGCCCCGCACGTAAAAATAATCGCGTCATAAAAACGTTGCAGCTCCGGTACGCTGATATCTTTTCCAGCCATCACATTGCCCAAAAACGCAAACTGCGGATGGTTGGCAGTTTTCTCGTACACTTTAATGACGTTTTTAATTTTGGGATGATCGGGCGCGACCCCGTAACGGACCAAACCAAAAGGCGCGGGCAGCCGGTCGTACAGATCGACTTCGATTTTTATGGTGGCGGCGAGCAGGGCCTCAGCGGCATAAAAGCCGCTGGGGCCGCTGCCGATGATGGCGACGCGCAACGGTCTTTCAGGGCTTCCTAACAGAAACGTCATATTCCATAACTCTCTTTTAGAATCTGTTTAATTGTTTGGCAGGAATCTTAACGACCTTACCATCACGCCAAACAATAAGGGGTTGACCCCGCAGCTTACGCTCAGATATAACGTTTCTGACAGCTTTCTTTAAAGCCTTTTCAGCCATTTGCGCCACGGATTGTCCTTCTGGAAGCCGAACCATATCCTATTTCTCCTTCCCGTACAATCTCTATACAAGACTTGATCCACTTAAATAAAGAGAATCCCTACGGATTCATCTTCTTGACCAATTGATCAAATTCATCGACGGGAATCGCCGGTGAAGTCTTGAAGGAGATCCCGGTCATTTTGGTCAGGGCAATCGAGGCGATGGTGGCCTGGCCAGCGCTGGGGAGATTCACGATAAAAACCAAATCGTTATCACCCAAGAGGGCATAAACCGATTTGACCCGGCCCCCCAGCTTTTGAATGGTGTTGATGGCCTTGCGGGTTCGATCGGCGCTGATATTTTTGACGGCCTGCTGTGTATATTTCCCAAACATAAAAAAAGTATTCATCTTAAATTCCCTCCTCTTTGGTGTCTCCGTTTCTAACTCTCTAACCCCTTAAACCCTACCCTCAGTGTCATTGCGAGCCATCGTCAATCAATCGTTTGGGCGAAGCAATCTTTTAAAAGATTGCTTCGTCGTCGCTAAAAACGCCTGCCTCGCCTGCTCGGCAAGGCCGGCTCCTCCTCGCAATGACACACGCCCCCATTTCCACCTCACCTCCCTCCCTGCGCTGGTGTATTCTACCTTAGCTCTTCTGGGGAAACAAGCCATAATCGTGTTTTGTCTCTTGACTTTGTTTTGCTTTTTGATATTCTAGTCCCATTGTCTTTGTTAGACCTTAAGGAGGCCTTCCTTGAATATCGGAGTCCCTAGAGAAACTCACCCTCAAGAGGAACGCATCGCTTTAATCCCCCCTTCCGTGGAGCGGCTCGTTCGCTTGGGTGCTCACGTGACGGTTGAGGCCGGACTAGGAGTCCCGATCCATATCAGCGATGAAGAGTACAAAAAAGCCGGCGCGGCCATTCAATCGGAGCGCCGCGGCCTTCTTTCCTCATCGGATTTGATTCTTCGCTTGCGTAAGCCTCCCCTCGAAGAGATTCCCTCCTTTAAAAAAGAATCCATCCACGTGAGTTTCCTTGATCCCTTCAACGAAAAAGCGTTGATCGAAGAACTGGCCCGGCATCACATCAGCGCCATCAGCATGGAAATGATTCCGCGCACAACCAAGGCCCAGAAAATGGATGCCTTAAGCTCCCAAGCCAACTTGGCCGGATATGTCAGTGTGATTCTGGCAGCCGAGCGCCTCAAGAAAATCTTTCCGATGCTCATCACCCCCTCGGGAACCATCACGCCGGCCCGCGTTTTTGTGATCGGTGCGGGAGTGGCCGGGCTTCAGGCCATTGCCACGGCACGGCGTCTGGGGGCCCGGGTGGAGGCCTTCGATACCCGTCCGGCCGTGGAAGAGCAAGTGCAATCGCTGGGAGCCAAATTCGTGAAAATCGATCTGGGCGAAACCGGTCAAACCAAAGAAGGATACGCCAAGGCCCTGACCCCAGAGCAGCTCGAGAAGCAGCGCCAAGGCATGGCCAAGGTGTGCGCCGCCTCCGATGTCGTCATCACAACCGCCCAAGTCTTCGGACAGAAAGCGCCGCGCATCATCACC
>Ga0137796_10001009_pt1 | contig 16625 bp, 18 predicted proteins | sample OV2TP3_FD_97704 | JGI IMG/M metagenome (GOLD analysis project Ga0137796, IMG submission 97704) | reverse complement strand
GTGCATCCCGAGAATCTCGGCACATTGTTTTGGGGTTTAGTGACTGCAATGACGTCTGCACATGTGGTAATCCCAATGGGCTTGCTTTCGCAGCTTGTTATGCATCGGGTTGGGCATTTCATGTGTCGTGAGACCAACGGACCAGAGGCCTCTCATGTCTGAGAGCGCACTGGACACACAACTGTTAGAAGTCAGTCTCGGCCCGCAGCATCCCTCCACCCACGGGGTCTTCCGGATGCAGGCGACGCTGGATGGAGAGACCATCGTCAAGCTCAAACCCGTGATGGGTTATCTGCACCGCAACCACGAGCAGATCGGAGAGCGCATTACCTACATCGGCTCCTTCCCCTTTACGGATCGGCTCGACTACTTCTGCGCGATGACAAACAACTTCGGGCTCGCCGTGGCGATCGAGAAGCTCGGAGGAATCGAGGTGACCGAACGGGCCGACTATATCCGGGTCATCATGGCGGAGCTCACCCGCTTGGTGAATCACACCGCGGTCACGGGGTTTCTCCTGAACGACATGGGCGCCTTTGGCACCCCGCTGCTCTACGCGTTTCGGGAACGTGAGAAGATCTTGGATCTCTTTGAAATGGCCTCGGGCTCTCGGATGATGTGCAACTACATTCGGCCCGGCGGGGTGCGCGAGGATCTCCCGGAAGGTTTTGTGGAGCGGGCGCGGGAGATCGCGAACGACTATCCCCGGTTCCTGGATGAGTTCGAGAAGCTACTGACCGAAAACGAGATCATTCGCCAGCGGACCCAACACGTCGGAATCTTGCCGAAGGAGCTGGCCATCAACGCCAGCGTGACAGGGCCCATGTTGCGGGCTTCCGGGGTCGACTACGACATTCGCAAGGTCGACGGCTATTCCCTCTATCCTCGGTTCGCTTTCAAAGTACCTCTGGGCACGATCGGCGATGTGTACGACCGCTACTACGTTAGGATCTTGGAGATGCGCGAGAGCCTTAAGATTCTCAACCAGGCCCTGAAGGAACTTCCAACGACCAGTCCGTCGATCAGTCCCAAGGGGGCGCTGTTGGTTCGTTCCCCCCGAACCTTCCGGCCGCCCAAAGGCGATGCGTATGGCCGGATCGAAGCGCCGAAAGGCGAGCTGGGCTTCTATCTCGTCAGCGATGGGAGCCCCCAGCCGTACCGCTATCACATCCGGGCTCCGAGTTTTATCAACCTCACCATCCTGGAGGATATGGCCCTTGGGCACAAGGTCGCCGATGCGATCATCATCCTCGGCTCTGTCGATATCGTGATGGGAGAAGTGGACCGATGATCCCATCACCTGTCTTGGGATGCCGTAGGCATCCCATCCTATGTGACACTACCATGTTGGCCCGCCTGCCCGCCCTGGCAGTGGTTCGAGGCGGGCCAGGGCGGCGGGCAGACAGGTGATGGGATGATCCCCCCACCCCCGTTTCAAAACGGCTCCATCCCCTCTAACGTGGTTGTCCGAATTGTCCTAGGCCGTTTTGAATCACAGGGACACGACCCCCGGCCATCCAGGCACCGTAGGTGCCTGGATACGGAGGTGGGGGGATGATCGGCGCCGGCGTGCTCAAAGGCATGGTCGTGACGTTCCGGCAATTTGTCGGAACGTATCCGGCTGGTCAGTGGCTGCTGCGGTTGTTGCGCATCCACACCGGCGATGGGCTCTTCACGATCCAGTATCCGGAGACGAAGCAGCAGCATCCCGAGCGGTTTCGTTACTTCCCCTTCCTGGTCTACGACGGAACGCCGGACAACCTGCGCTGCGTGGCGTGCAAGATCTGCGAGCAGGAATGCCCGCCCCAGTGCATCCACATCGTCATGGCCAAGGATGAGCAGGGCCGCCCGCTCAAAGCCCACGGCCGCACGCTCCCGAAACAGTTTGACATCGATATGTCCATCTGCATGTCGTGCCGGATCTGTGTGGACGTCTGTCCCTTTGAGGCCATCGAGATGGACAACCAGTTTGAGCTCTCCGCGCATGATCGATACGCCTCGATGATTTTCGACAAGGACAAGCTCCTGAAAAGCGCTGACTACTTTCGGAGCATCAAACCGGTCGAGGCGGCTGTCGTGGATCAGCGGCTCGCCGCCAAGGCGAAGAAAGCCCAACCCGACGCATCCAAATCGGCCCAGCCCCAACAACCCAGTCAGGATGCTGGGTCCGAGTCACAGCCGCCAGGTCAATCACCACCTCAAACAGGCTAGTGCCGTTCCAACTTCATGAGCCTCATGTCTTACACGTACCTCCTGTACAGCGAGAAAGATGGGCGGTGGTCTACCGGGACGCCCCGGGATCTGAGGACCCGCGTCAAAGCCCATGCGAATGGGCGCGTGTGGTCAACGCGCTCCCGCCGTCCCTGGCAGCGTATCTACGATGAAGCGTGTCGACGTCATGAGGACGCCATGCGCCGCGAACGGTATCTCAAGACCGGCCGCGGGAAGCGGTATCTTCGGCAACGGTTAGGCGTGGAATGGACATCGCTTAGTGTCGTTCCAACTATTACGGCCTAACGTTATAGCAATCCGTACCGTACATGCTGCATCGGGTGGACATCTCATCAGCGTTTGGTGGAAAGAGTTGGAACGGCCTTAGTCGGAACAAGTCCCGTTCGAACAAGTTCGAACGGGACAAGTTGGAACGGTACTAACCGTGCTGGATCAACTGTTTGTCTCCCTCAACGACGCGGCATTGCATCTGGCCGAGCGATGGGTGCCTGTGTGGATGCTGCCGTGGCTCTCAATCCTGGTGAGAGTGGCGGCCATCGCCGCCGTGGCACCGGTCATCATGATGTATTTCACGTGGCTGGAGCGCAAGATCCTGGCGAGGATGCAAAACCGATTCGGACCCAATCGCGTTGGCATCTACGGGCTGGCTCAGCCTCTGGCGGATGGGTTGAAGATGCTCATCAAGGAGGATGTCGTCCCGCGCAGCGCCGACCCCTTGCTCCATGTCCTGGCGCCCATCTTGGTGGTGATCCCGGCCATCCTGCTGTTTGCCGTGATGCCGTTCGGACGCAACATGGTGGCGGTGGATCTCCATGTCGGATTGTTGTACATGCTGGCGATCTCCTCTGTGAGTTCGTATGCGATTTTTATGGGCGGCTGGAGCTCGCACAGTAAGTTCTCGCTGTTGGGCGCGATGCGGGCCGTCGCCCAGATCATCTCCTATGAAGTGCCTTCGGTGTTGTCTGTCGTCGTCGTCATCATGGTCACGGGGACGTTGTCGCTCGTGGGGATCGTCGAAGCGCAGGCTGACCAGTGGTTTGTCTTCACTCCCTGGGGCTTCGTGGGGGCGGTCATCTTCTTTTTGAGCGGCATCGCGGAGGTCAATCGAACGCCCTTCGATATGCCCGAGGCCGAGTCGGAACTCGTCGCTGGTTTTCACACCGAGTACAGCGGGATGAAGTTTGCGTTGTGGTATATGGGGGAGTTTCTTGGGGCGTTTGCGATCAGCGCCTTTACCGCCACCTTATTCCTTGGAGGCTGGCAAGGTCCTGTGGTTCCCATCTGGCCGCTCTGTCTTGCGACGGCTCTTGTCGTCGCCACAGCGCGAGGCATCTTTCGCCCTGTGAGGATGTTGTTGATCGTGGTGCCTGTGGGAGCGGCCGTGGTGTGGGCCCGTGAACCGGTTCCCTCGTGGCTGTGGTTCTTTGGAAAAACCTATCTGCTCGTCTTTGTCTTAATTTGGCTGCGCGGGACGTTTCCACGCCTTCGGATTGATCAACTCATGGGGTTGGCCTGGAAATTTTTCTTGCCACTCTCGCTCCTCAATATCCTCGCGGCCGGTGTGTGGGTAGCCTTCCCGGGCTTTCCTGGCATGCTTGGCAGCCTGGCCTTGCTCGCCATCAGTGTGGTGGGGTTGATTCGTCTGAGCGCTCCGGCGTCGCTGCAGCCTCGAACCTACGTCCTCGTTGAGTAGCAACCGAGAGGGGGGTCATGATGGAGGCAAATCAGATTGACATCCCAGGTCCCAGCATGACCCAGGTCGAATGGGAACGAAAACCCAAAGGCATCGATGCGAACCTGAGAAACTACGAGGAGACGTATCGGACCTTCCGCTGGGAAGATGTGGAGCGAGAGTTTGAGTGGTCCAACACGGGCAACGTTAATGTGGTGCATGAGGCGATCGACCGCCACGCCGCCTCTTCACGCAAGACGAAAGTCGCCCTCTACTATACCGACTACGACCGACGGGAAGAGCGCTATACCTTCCAGGACCTGAAGCGCCTGACCAGTCGCTTTGGGCATGTCCTCAAGCGGTTGGGCATTCAGCGAGGCGACCGGGTCGGAATCTTCTTACCAAGGACCCCCGAGCTCTACATCAGCCTCTTGGGAACCAATCGGATCGGTGCGATTCCCGTCCCATTGTTTGAAGCGTTCATGGAGCAGGCTATCCAGGACCGCTTGTCGGATAGCGAAGCCATTGCCTGTGTGACCACGCCGGCCCTCAAAAGCCGCATCCCACGCGCCTCCCTGCCGGCCTTGAAATATCTGATTCTGGTCGGGGCGGAGGGGGAGGGAAAGTTAGCAACCAATGAGCTCAGCTATGAGACCGAAATGGCCAAGGCGCCGGATGAGTTGGAGCCAACGTGGCTCACCAAAGATGACGGGCTGATCATTCACTATACCTCCGGCTCAACCGGCAAGTCGAAAGGGGCGCTGCATCGGCAGTATGCGATGGTCGGTCACTATCAAACCAGCAAGTGGGCGCTCGATTTGCGCGACGATGATTGTTATTGGTGCACAGCAGACCCGGGGTGGGTGACCGGGACCTCGTACGGGATCTATGGACCGTGGACCTTGGGTATCACGAGTGCCGTGATTGGTGGGCGGTTTGATCCTGATCGGTGGTATCAGACGATTGAGAAATACAAGGTCACAATGTGGTACAGCGCCCCCACCGCCTACCGGATGTTGATGTCTGCCGGCGAGTCGATCCCGAAGAAATACAACCTCTCCAGTCTACGTCACATCTGCAGCGTGGGGGAGCCGCTCAACCCAGAAGCGCTCAAATGGGTCAAGAAGATCACCGGCCTCGCGCCCCATGAGACGTGGTGGATGACCGAGACCGGGATGCAGCTCATCTGCAACTACCGCTCGATGGATTTCAAGATCGGCTGCACGGGAAAACCGTTCCCCGGCACGTATGCAACCGTCGTTGATGACAGCGGCAAGGAGCTTCCGCCAGGGCAGCTCGGCCACCTCGTCGTCAAGCCGGGCTGGCCGTCGATGATGAAAGAAATCTGGAAGAATCCGGCCAAGTACCAGGAATATTTTCGCCTCCCCGGCTGGTATGTCAGCGGGGATACCGCCTTCAAGGATGCGGACGGCTACCTCTGGTATCAGGGTCGTGCTGATGATGTCATCAAGACGGCCGGCGAGCGGGTGGGACCCTTTGAGGTGGAAAGCGCGTTGGTGGCCCATCCTGCTGTCGCCGAGGCCGGTGTGATTGGCAAGCCGGATGAGATCCGTGGCCAGATCATCAAGGCGTTCGTCGCGCTTCGCAAAGGTCACCAGCCGTCGGATCAACTCAAGAAGGAGATCGCGGACTTCGTGAAAACGAACTTGGCGGCTCACGCTGCCCCGAGAGAGATCGATTTCGTTGAGAAGGTTCCCAAGACCCGCTCAGGCAAGATCATGCGCCGCGTCCTCCGGGCGTGGGATTTGGGTGAGCCGGTCGGTGACATCTCGACCATGGAGGAATAACCCCAGTGAGAGGCGTGCGACTGAGCCCGAGTCATCGAGCACTTGGCGAAGGAGTCCCGCCCGTCGAAGATGGGCGGGAGGATCAAGGTGAACCTGTCGGAGATGTCTCCACGATGGAAGAGTAAATGGGATGGAGGCGCTTCGTTGGTCTCATCGTCGGTGGGCTCCTCACGGCTTGTTCGTCAGTGGGCATCGATTGGAAGCCGGTCGAACCGGCGTATCCGGCTCCGGATTTTACGTTGTCTTCCCTTGATGGCAACCCGGTGACGCTCTCAACCCTGCAGGGTCGCGTGGTGCTGCTCGAATTCTGGGCGAGCTGGTGCGGCCCGTGCCGATACTCGACTCCCTCCCTGGAACGCATCTACCGGGAATTCCGGCAGCACGGCGTTGAGGTACTCCTCGTGAACGCCCGGGAGAGCCCTGAGGTCGTCCGCAAGTGGGCGGGTACGCGTTTCAGCGCGACGATTCTGCTGGACCGTGAAGGCGAGGTAGCCGAGCGCTACGGGGTGAGGGGAATTCCTCGGCTCTTTGTGATCGATCAGACTGGGCAAATCCGGTATGATGAAGGCGGCTATGCCGGAGCGCTGGAAATGACTCTCCGCAGAATTCTCCGAGACCTCTTGAGCTCACATGAGCGACCTCGCGCAGCCTGATCGCCTGATCATCCACGAGGTGGCGGTGGAGTGCCGCCTCGGGGTCTATGAGTGGGAGCGCCAAACTCCACAACGAATCCTCATTGATCTGGAGCTGGCCATCGACGCCGCCGAGGCCGCTGCTCGAGATGATGTTGCGGCGACGGTTGATTATGGAGATCTCGTGACGGCCGTCAAGCAGCTTACGCAGAGCAAGACGTATCGCCTGTTGGAGACGATGGCAGAGGACATCTCCGCCATGCTCTTACAGCGGGTTCCGACAAAGCAGGTGTGGGTGCGGGTCAAAAAGCGGGCGCTGCCGAATGTCGGCTACGCCGCCGTGGAGATCGTCCGACCGGTTGGGCGCTTCGGGGCGGACGCTTCGGCTGATACGTCGCAAAGGAGTGCGGGGTTTCCCACAGCCTGATGGCGGTCACCGGAAAGCCCAATCGCGCGGCCTCGTGGTAGATGAGTTCGGCGAGCGCCTCTGCCGTGGGATTGGCGTCCATCACGAACAGCGGCTCGCCGAGTTTGCGCAGTGCGGGCAGTGCGGGATCGTCCTTCCGTAACACCATCTTATGATCTAGATGGGTGTCGATCCATTGTTGGATCGACACTTTGATCTCATTGAAGTCGCGCACCATCCCTTTCCGATCCAACCGCTCGGCGGAGAGCTCGATTGCCACCTTGCCATTGTGTCCGTGGAGATATTGGCACTTGCCCTGGTAGTTCAGGAGCCGATGGCCGTAGCAGAAGTGGATGGTGCGTGTGACCCGGTACATGCCCCTTCTTAGGCGATGAGCTGACCGCCGTCAACGAAGATTGTCGTGCCCGTCATAAAATCCGTGCCCTCGATCGCAAACAGCATCGCGTTGGCAATGTCGTGGGGTGAGCCCCACCGTTGGAGCGGGACGCGTCGGATGACGCGCTGGCGTTCCGCATGACGAAACTCCTTCGGCGGCAGGATTGGGCCCGGGGCAATGGCCACGACCTGAATGGTCGGAGCCAGCTCCTTCGCCAAGGCCTTGGTGAGGGCGATGACTCCCGCCTTCGAGACGCAGTAGGGAAGATAGTCGCGGTACGGCCGTTCTCCGGCCCAATCAGCGAGGTTGATGATCTTGCCGCCACCCTGCTTGCGCATGAGGCGGCTGGCGTAGAGTGCGCACAAAAATGGCCCTTTGAGATTCGTCTCCAGATGGCGGTCCCACTCCCGCTCGGTGAGGCGGGCAAAAGGCGTTCTCACAAAGACCGCGGCATTATTGACCAGGAGATCTAACTGGCCAAATGTGTGCTGAACGCGCTTCATGAGCCGCTGCACGTCGGCCGCGTTGGCCGCGTCCAGTCGCACGGCGAGCGCGCGGACGCCGAAGGCGCGCAGTTGCGAGACGGTCTGCTCAGCATGGCGGTGAGAGCGCTGGTAGGTAATGACGACGTGAGCGCCGTGTTGAGCGAGGGCCACGGCGAGGACTTGTCCCACGCGACGGGCGCCGCCAGTGACAAGCGCCACGCGGTCCTGCAACTCCATGGGTCAACGCTTATAGTGAGCGAATGTCACAACGATGAGCGGGATGCGGGTGAAGGGGTTACTGAGATGAAGAGGGGTAGCGTTTTTGGAGGCTTTCGGTCATGCGGTTGATCGCGTCCGCAACGTCTTCCAACACATCCCCCTCCCGAAGGATCAGCCGCTGTGAGAAATCTCCGGAGCCAATGGCTTCCAACATCCGCGTGATCCGCTTGATGGGACCGACGACTTGGTGGCTTTGACGAAGCCCAAGAAAGTAGAGGATCGGAATGGCGATCAACAATTCGAGGAGCAACACCACCGCGACGCCAATGAGGGCGGCGATGATATGCGTCTGCTGCTCGAACTCTGGCCGGTACATGTTTCTCCAGAGGACGAGTGTGGCAACCATAGCACTGATAAAGGCGACCACCCCAATGCTCATCAGCGATCGGGTGATAAACCGGAGCTGATACCCGCGGTCGACCAGGTACTGCGTGCGTCGATACGGTCTGTCTGGAGACATGTTGGCGGTAGTATACCATAAAACTTCTTCTGTCAAGAGGCCTCCCTCGACTAGGAGCTCAGAGGTTGTGGGAGCGGCGCCAATTGACTTTTCCAAAAGGCTTTGCTAGGCTTCACCCCGTACCACGGAGAGGAAGGGCGTGGTGACCCCGATGGGTTCTTTCCCGACGCCACGTCCCGTTCGACATGCCATCTCGAAGGGGACACAGTTGTCAACCCCGTTCCGACCCCGCCATCGTGCCACGGCCTTCGGCCGTGGGCCCGCGTGGCTTCATCGAGCGCGTGGGCGGGATGTCGCCCCACGTAGTGGGGCGTACAAAGGTGCCACGGGCTCTGCCCGTGGGGCTCCACAAGTTGGAACGGGGTCAAGCCGTGGTACGGGGTTCACACACGATCCGATGGCTCTGCCCACGGTCGTCGCGCTCGTCAGTGGCGGTGTCGAGAGCCTCGTCCTCGTTCAGCGGTTGCTTCGGCACGGCGCGACGGTCTTTCCGGTGTATTGTCGCTGTGGATTGATCTGGGAGCCTGGGGAGCTGTTCTGGTTGAAGCGGTGGCTGGCCCTGATTCGGCAGCCGCACCTGAAGCCCCTCCATGTCCTTGAGATTCCTCTGCATGCCATCTATGGCTCACACTGGAGCCTGACGGGACGCGGCGTCCCTTCCCACAGGAGCCGCGATGCGGCCGTCTATCTCCCAGGGCGGAATGTGGTGCTCCTGAGTGCCGCAGCGCTCTACGCCACGCGCCAACACGCTTCCACCATCGCCGTGGGCCTGTTGGCGGGCAATCCATTTGCCGATGCCACGCCGACGTTTCTGCGTTCGTTGGCGGCTTGTTTGACGCAGGCGTTGTCCCATCCCATTCGGATCGTCGCCCCCCTCCAACGGTGGACCAAGGCCCGCCTTATCGCGGCTGAGCCGGATGACCCCTTCCACCTGACATTCTCCTGCATCCATCCGCGAGGTCGTCGTCACTGCGGACGCTGCAATAAATGCGCAGAGCGCCAACGGGCCTTTTGTCAAGCCAAGGTTACAGACTCCACTTCCTACGTCAGATGATGCGCTCGCCTCGTCCTGTGCCCCGTATCCGTTGTCCCTAGCGATGCGGTATCGCGGCGGGATTGGACAGTGGTCGTGGGTGTTGCACCGGATCACCGGCGTCGGGGTGCTGGTGTTTTTGCTCCTCCACATCTTGGATACGTCTTTGGTCGTGCTGGGGCCGGATCACTACAACGCGATGATCGGTCTCTACCGCAAGCCGTTCTTCCGTGTGATGGAGGTGGGGCTCTTTGCGTCTCTGTTGTACCACGCCCTCAATGGAGGGCGCATTATCCTCATCGATTTCTGGGAGCGGTTAACCCGCATCCATCGTCAACTCTTTACCATCCAGATGATCTGTTTTGCTCTCATCATGATTCCTGTCAGCTATGTGATGTTGCAGCCATTGTTCAAGCCGTAACCGATGCGTTCCCTCTCTGACAGCAGTCCCAAGCCATCAGGCGGGTTCGAGCTATGGTCCTGGGTGTTCATGCGGATCTCGGGGCTGGCGTTGCTCTTCCTGGCGGTGGGTCATATGGTGTTGATGCATCTCATCCATCGCGTCGATGAGATCAATTACGCGTTCGTCGCTACCCGCTACCAGGGTTGGTTCTGGCGTGGATATGACCTGCTGATGCTGGTGTTGGCCATGATCCATGGCCTCAATGGGGTGCGGATCCTCATCGATGACTACGTGCACTCCCCCCGCTGGCGTCGGGTTGCCGTCGGCGCCCTGTACGTCATAGGAGGCAGTTTCTTGGTGGTCGGAAGTTATGTAGCGTTGTGCTTCAAGCCTCGTCTCTTCTGATGGCCCTGCGTCCTGTGGTGCGGCACCGCTATGAGGCCGTGATTGTGGGGGCGGGGGGAGCTGGATTGATGGCCGCGCTGGAGGCGTCCAAACACTGCTCGGTCGCTGTCGTCAGTAAGCTCTACCCCACGCGCTCCCATACCGGAACCGCCCAGGGAGGGATTGGAGCGGCGCTCGGCAACGTGGAGCCGGATCACTGGGAGTGGCATGCCTTTGATACGGTCAAGGGCAGCGACTATCTGGCCGATCAGGATGCCGTGGAGTTCATGTGCCAGGAGGCCATCCGAACCATCTATGAGCTTGAGCATATGGGGCTGCCGTTCAATCGGACCGCCGATGGCAAGATCGATCAGCGTCGGTTCGGCGGGCACACGAAGGACTTTGGGAAAGGCCCGGTGCGCCGGTCCTGCTACGCCGCGGATCGCACCGGCCATATGATTCTGCAAACCTTGTACCAACAGTGCATCAAGCAGCAGGTGACCTTCTTCGATGAGTTCCATGTGCTGGATGTGTTGATTCGAGATGGCCGCTGCTGCGGCATCGTGGCGCTGTGCCTGGCGACGGGAGAGCTCCATCTGTTTCACGCCAAGGCGGTGCTCCTGGCCACGGGTGGATTCGGGCGCATGTATCAAGTCACCTCCAATGCGCATCCCATGACCGGCGATGGATGTGCGGTGGCGTTCCGTCGGGGCATTCCGCTGGAGGACCTGGAGTTTTTCCAGTTTCATCCCACCGGCATTTACAAACTGGGGATCTTAATCACGGAAGGGGCACGGGGGGAGGGGGGCGTACTGCGCAACGGTTCAGGGGAGCGTTTCATGGAACGGTATGCCCCGACCCTGTTGGATCTCGCCCCGCGCGATCTGATCAGTCGGGCGATTTACCGGGAAATTCGCGAGGGGCGTGGCATCGAAGGCAGAGACTACGTGCATCTTGATCTGACCCAGCTAGACCCGCACCTCATTGAGCAGAAACTGCCCGACATCACCGATTTTGTCCGGACCTATCTGGGGTTGGACCCTGTTCGCGATCGGATTCCGATCCAACCCACGGCCCACTACGCGATGGGTGGTATCCCCACCAATCTTGACGCCCAGGTCGTGGTGGACGAAACCAACCGTGTGATGCCCGGCTTGTATGCGGCGGGGGAATGTGCCTGTGTGTCGGTGCATGGGGCCAATCGGTTGGGGACGAACTCCTTAGTGGATATTGTGGTGTTTGGCCGACGGGGCGGAGGGCAAATCGCGCAGTGGGTTCCGCACGCCGAGTGGGTGCATCTGTCAGACCATGCAGAAGATGTGGCGCAGGAGCGGGTGGGGCGGCTGATGACCAACGTGGGGGGCGAGGCTGGGGCGCGGATCCGGGCCGAGATGCAACAGGTCATGATGGACCAAGTCTCGGTCTTTCGGACCGAAGGCGGACTGAGAGATGCGTTAGCCAAGTTGGCGGAGCTGCGCGTTCGGTATCGACGGGTCGATGTCCGTGACCAAAGCCTGCGGTTTAACACCGAGCTGGAGGAAGCGCTTGAGCTGGAGGATGTCTTGGATCTGGCCTGGGCCACGACGGTTGCCGCGCTTGGTCGCCGCGAATCCCGGGGAGCACATTACCGGGAGGATTTTCCGAAACGCGACGATGCCCAGTGGCTCAAACATTCCCTCGCCTACCTCCAGGGTGAGCAGATTCAGCTCACAACCAAGCCGGTCACAATCACCCGCTTCACGCCGCAGGATCGCGTCTATTAAGAGCAGCTCGTAGGCCATCGGCTCGACGCAGCCTCGCTTGACACTCATGCAACGGGGACCCTATGATACGAGAAGATTCGCGTGAGGACCCATGCGTGTGGAAGTGAAGATCAGGCGCTTTAACCCGGAACGGCGTGCCAAGCCGTATTGGGCCACCTATCGGGTGGACGTGGAGCTGACGGATCGCGTCCTGGATGCGCTTCATGCCGTCAAGTGGCACCACGACGGGAGTTTGGCGTTTCGACGCTCATGCGCCCATGGGATCTGCGGCTCCGATGCGATGCTGATTAATGGCAAGAACCGTCTGGCGTGCAAGGTGCTCATTCGGGATTTGCGCCAGCCGATCGTCATCGAGCCGATGCGCGGCTTCCCCGTCTTGAAAGATCTCATGGTGGATATGACGGGCTTTTTTGAGAAGTACCGCGCCATCAAACCTTACCTCGTGACCCAAGGGCCGCTGCCAGCAACCGAACAACTCCAGAGCCCGGCAGAACGCGAGCGGTTCGACGACACGACCAAGTGCATCCTCTGCGGCGCCTGCACAACGTCCTGTCCATCCTTCTGGGCGAACACGGGCTACGTGGGGCCGGCAGCGATCGTCCAGGCCCATCGGTTTCTCTTCGACAGCCGCGATCACGGCACGGATGAGCGTCTTGCCGTCCTGAATGACCAATCAGGGGTGTGGCGTTGTCGGACCATCTTCAATTGTACCGACGCCTGTCCCCGTGGTATCGAAGTGACCAAAGCGATTGGAGAAGTGAAAAAACTCCTTGTGAAGCGATCTCTCAGTCCTCCCAAGCCCTCGAGTAAGTAACCCGTAGGCATCGCCGTGTCGATGTGGGGCCAGCTCCCGCCGTATCGTCAGGGACGACTCCCATCGTTTCCTGGCTGGGCCGCCGCGTTGGGGCCTGGCGTGGTGTGGCTGGCGCTGGCCCAAGGCTCTGGGGAGCTGATTTGGTGGCCGTACCTGGTGGCCAAGTACGGCCTGGCGTTTGTGTGCGTATTGATTCCCGCGTGCCTGCTCCAATTTCCCCTCAATTATGCGATCGGCAGCTACACCCTGTTGACCGGCGAGACGATCTTCCAGGGATTCATGCGCCTGCATCGTCTGGTGGGGGTGGCATTATGGGTGCTGATGACCATTTCATTTCTGTGGTTTGGGGCATTCGCCTCGGCGGGCGGCACAGCACTCGCGGCCCTGACGAATGTTCCGCCTGGATGGGACGAACGCGGCCAGACGCTCTTTTGGGCCTACAGCTCGATGGCGCTGTGTCTAGCGGCGTTGGTGGTCAGTCGCGTCATGTATACCCTCGTGGAGCGGGTGATGTGGGCCGTGGCCCTCATCACGGTGGCGGGGCTCGTGGTGGCGTGCGGCCATCCGATCGTGCTCAAGCAACTTCCCGTCTTCCTGCGGGCCCTCATCATCCCAGAGCTTCCGTTGCCTCGCCCGTGGGATCCAGCGGATGCGACCAAGCTGTTGACCGCGATCACCTTTGCCGGCCTCGGCGGGTTCTGGACGTTGTTCTACTCCTACTGGCTGCGCGAGAAGGGAAGCGGCATGGCCAACGCCTTGGGACGCCTCGAGGGGCTCGCTGGTCGCTCCGAAGTCGCGTTTGAAGCCGGGATCGTGCCGCATGAATCACGCGGTGGGTCAACGACCCTTGGTCGCTGGCGCCGCTTTCTGGTCGTGGATAGCGGGGTGGGAATTGTGGGCAATATCGTCACGACGCTCATGACCTGCCTGTTGGCGTATGCGGTCTTGTTTCCACAAGGGCTGTTGCCTGAGAAATATCAGATCGCCGTGGTTCAAGCGCGGTTTTTTGAAGTCAGTTGGGGTCCCCTGGGCCGCATGCTCTTTCTCGTGGTGGCGGCGGCCTTTCTCTCGGACACCTGGATGGCCACGGCCGATGCCGTCGCCCGCATCCATACCGATTGCGTCCTGAGCGTCTTTCCCCGCGCGCGCCGGTGGCCTGTCCGTCGATGGTATCTGCTGTGGTTGATCGTGGTGGCGGCGATCACCTCAGCAACGGTGTGGATCGCTGAGCCGGGGCCCTTGATTCTGCTGTCCGCCCTGATCGGATTTTTGGGCACCGTGAGTTTTGCCGGATTGTTGTACTGGCTGAACCACCGGTATCTGCCTCAGCGGATTTCCCCCTCGTGGTGTCCGCAGCGTCTTGCGGCGTTTGGCTTGGGCCTCGCGGGTGTGATCTATGCGTGCCTGGCCGCGGCGTATGTCTGGGTCCGCGTTCGAGGGGTTTGACAAGCTGCAGGAGAGCCCCTATCGTAAGCCGTAGGACCTTCTGCGTCCGACATCAGAGGAGAATGATATGTCTACAGGGAGTTCGTTGGCGTTAGGCGATCAGGCGCCAGAGTTCTCGCTTTCCGGAGTGGATGGCAAGGCGTATCGACTGGCGGATTTCCGGGACAAGGCGGTGCTCTGTGTGGTGTTCATGTGTAACCACTGCCCCTATGTCAAGGCCACGATCGACCGGATACTCGCCCTCCAACGGGATTACGCCGGGCGGGGGGTCCAGATGGTTGGCATCAATGCGAATGAGACGACGAATTACCCGGAGGATGATCTGCCCCACATGATCCAATGGGCCAAGGCGAAGGGGTTCAATTTTCCATATCTGCGGGATGAGTCCCAGGCCGTGGCGCGCGCGTATGGGGCTGAGCGGACGCCGCACATCTTCCTCTTTGATCGCGAGCGAACGCTGCGCTACACCGGCGCAATCGACGACAACACGCAGGATTCCGCCCAGGTGAAGCGGCAGTATCTGCGCGAAGCCATCGAGGCGTTGCTGGTGAACAAACCGGTGACCGACGCCCAGACCCACGCAATCGGGTGTTCGGTGAAGTGGGCTTGAAAGGACCGATGGCATTACACGACAAGCCCCGTGTCGGCTTTCTGGGGCTGGGAACGATGGGTACGCCGATGGCGATCAACGTCGCCAAGGCGAACTTTCCGCTCCTCGTGTGGAATCGAACCGCTTCCAAAATGGAGCCGCTGCTTCGTCTCGGGGCAAAAGCTGGCAAAGGGCCGGCGCAGGTGGCGGCTGAGGTCGATGTGGTCATCACGATGGTCTCCAAGCCTCAAGATGTCGAGGAGCTTGTCGTCGGTCCCGAGGGCGTCGCGGCCGGCATGAAACCTGGGGCGGTGTTGATTGACATGAGCACCGTCTCCCCAAGTACCTCACGCAAACTCGCTGGCGCCTTGGCGACCAAGCGGGCTGAATTCTTGGATGCGCCGGTGGTTGGGTCGAAAGGACCCGCGACAGAGGGCGCCCTGGTCATTCTGGTGGGCGGATTGCCCCAGACGCTGGAGCGATGCCAGCCCATCCTGCAGGCTATGGGGAAGACCATCATCCACGCGGGCAATGTGGGCATGGGGTCTGTCTTGAAGCTTGCGACCAACTTGATGCTCGGGCATCTCATGGCGGGGTTTGCTGAATCGGTGCACCTGGTTGAGGCAGCCGGCCTTCAGCCCAAACGCCTCCTGGAAGTCCTGGACGCCAGCACCTTTCGCTCGCCGTGGTATCAGACGAAGGGGGCGAGCATGGTGAAGCGGGATTTCACCGCGCACTTTGCCCTCAAACACATGCGCAAGGATCTGGACCTGATGGGTGCGCTGGCTCAAGAGCTCGCCATCACACTGCCTGTAACCGAGTCCGTCTGCCGTCTGTTCGCGCAGGCGCACGAAGCGGGCAAAGGGGAGTTGGATTATTCGGCCGTCTTCTCCCAGCTCAAGGCCGACCATCTGACGCTCGCCGAGTAAATGGCCTCTCGACTCTCCCGGGGATCAACACGCCGGTACAAACTGGCGTCGCTTCGGCACGACGTGCACTTTCTGGGTGAGTTGTTGGGACGGGTATTGATCCACCAAGAAGGCCAGCGGCTCTTTGACATCGAGGAGCGGATTCGGAAACTGGCCATTCAGACGAGACGTCGCTGGCGGACTGCGGATGAGGTGAAGCTCGTCCGGCTGCTCAACGGGTTGGATGTGGCCACCGCCATCAAGATCATCCGGGCGTTCTCGGTCTACTTTCAGCTCGTCAATCTCGCCGAAGAGAACCACCGCTTGCGCCGCAAGCGCTACTACGAAAACCTGCCAGGGTTCCACCCACAACGGGGATCTATCGAAGATGTGGTCCATCGGCTGCACGAGGCTCGGGTTTCTGCGCAGGCCTTGGCGCAAGGGATTAAGCACGTCTCGATTACGCTTGTGCTGACGGCCCATCCGACGCAGGCCCTGCCTCCCACCATTCTCACCAAGCATCGCCGCATTTGGGATGGGCTCTTGCAACGCGAACGGGTGCGACCCACCCCCAAAGAAGAACACCACATCGTCGACGAGCTCTTCGAGGAAATTATGAAGCTCTGGCAGACCGATGAATTGCGTCCCACCCGCCCGACCATTGAAGATGAAGTGGAGCACGGCCTCTATTACCTCTCCTCCGTGCTCTTTGACGCATTGCCCGAGACGTTGTTGGGCTTTCAAGGGGAAGTGGAGCGCGTGTACGGAACGCGCCTCACGCTTGCCCCCGTGATTCGGATGGGGAGCTGGATTGGTGGAGATAAAGACGGCAATCCGAATGTCACCCATGAGTCGCTGCGCTGGACGCTGTTTAGGTATCGGCAGGCCATCGTGGCGAAATACCTCGAGTCGCT
>Ga0137796_10001008_pt1 | contig 16627 bp, 12 predicted proteins | sample OV2TP3_FD_97704 | JGI IMG/M metagenome (GOLD analysis project Ga0137796, IMG submission 97704) | reverse complement strand
TGACAGGGCAGCGTTCTAAACCGGGCTGAACTACGTCCCCGCCGGGGAATCACGGCTGGTGGGCAGTGTCCGATTCGAACGGACGACGTTCCGGGTGTAAACCCGCTCACTGCACCGTGCCAGAGTCTATCAGGATTGCTATGCAGATATCAAATCAGCGTCTTACTCCAATCACTGAGTAGCCGTGATAGGCGCTGAGAGGCGGCGACTCACTACAATTCTCGCTACAGTCTCACGGAAGGGTCTGCCGCTTTTTGTTGTCCATGTCCTGAAAGATGCGCAGGCCGAGCCAAGCGATGCTATAGCACCTCTTGGCGTCATCCTCTGTGTGTTTCGCCTAGCCCCCATGAAGAATCTTGTTCCGCGACCAGAATAGGACCTGATGGGAGTCGGTAGCCAGTGATCCCAGATGCAGACTCGGGAATCCATCCTTGATAATGCGTGACCATTCCGCCGAGGAGTTAACAAAAGCTTCGATTCCTCCTGGATAGAGCAGAGCAGAAACCTCCGTGGTATTCGACAGCTATAGTTCGCAAGTTGTTCCCAACCACGGCGCCTTCCCGCGAATGGGTGTCGCAAACTGGGCGTCAATGCACGCTAGCGTTGGCCTAACCACGGGCAGGGTGGTCGCCCGAAGTAATAGCTATCGACCGCTTCCACGCGCGGTTCGGAACACGTAGCGCACGGTTTTGAGAAACGCCAGAACAGCGGGGGAGTTCTCGCGCGCTCTCCACGCCACCTGCACGTCCAATTCAGCCCCGGGCTCGCTGAGGGGGACGACAGCAAGCTTGTCTACAAAGAGTGGATGACAGAGTGTAGTGCCCGTGCCAGGCGAGGAGCTCACGCCAAGATGAATGCCCTTGCCGGCAGCAATGACCATAGCGCCAGCCTCTTCATAGGGCAAGCTCGTCGTTCGAACAACCTTGGGACTTATGCCGGCCCTTTTATACAGGTCCAATATCTTGTCGTAAAGACTTGTCGACCAACTCCGATCGTGGATGAGCAGTGGTTCGCCGGCCAATTCGGCCAACCTTAGCGACTTTCGTCCCGCCAGCGGGTGTTTCCTGTAGATCACGACCTCAAAGTGCTCCTCGACGATGGTTTCGCTCACGAGTCCGGCGTCAACCGGAGGCCGCATGAATCCCACGTCGATGATTCGCTCGCGCAAAGCATGATTCTGTCGCGTCGAGAAAATGTCGTGCAGCTCCAGTTCGACCGAAGGAAAGTGTTTCGTGTGTTGAGTTACCGCCGCATTCACGTGTTCCCCGAGCTCCATGCCGATGCCGATCCGGACGACCCCGGCTTTTCCTTGCGCAGCCAGGCTCGCCGTATCTTTGAAGCGGGCCGCATGACTGACCAGCGACTGCGCGTCATCGAGCAAGGCACGCCCGCCATCGGTGAGGTACACACTCCGCTTATCGCGAACGAACAACCGTAAACCCAGTTCACTCTCAAGCTGCTGAATCTGGCGGCTCAGCGCAGGCTGGCTGATATTCAGGCGCTGCGCGGCCCGGGAAAAATTCAGTTCGCGAGCCAGTTCCACAAAGTAGCGAAGCTGCTGTAATTCCATTGTCGAATAATGTTATGTTCGAGTCGAATCGCGAACCGACGCCGCCAGCATCCTGCGGGTGCTTCCACTATACCCCAGTCTGCTGCGGCGAATGGACTGTTTTTGCGATGCTGTAGCCCCTCCGGAATATGGCTCAGCAGGCCGTTATGCAATCCCAGAATAACGGCCCCTCTGCAATAACATTGGACAAAGCATAGTGCATTGGGCAAAGTCCCCTCGAAAACCTCGCTCAGGGGGCACCACCGAATTCAGGGTTCTGCGCGCAGCCGGCCGTAGGTTCACGCTGGGCACGGTTGTGTGCCGACCAACGTCACCAGGAGGCGAAAACCGATGGCACGCAGGGCATCGAAAACCACTTGGATATTCCTCTTGACGATAGTGCTGATCCTGCTTGCAAGTAGTCTGCGCGCCCAAAGCACAACCGCCACACTCTCCGGGGTCGTACATGACACCTCCGGCGGATTCGTTCCCGCAGCCAACGTCAGCGTCAGAAGCACGAGCACGGGAGCGAACCGCGAAACCACCTCGGACAACGAAGGGCGCTACCAGTTCACCAACCTGGGACCTGGACCGTACGAGGTGCGAGTCGAGCGCGACGGGTTCAAAACCGCGCGCGGCAACGTCACCCTGACCATCGGTGGCGCGGCTATCCTGGACCTGACCCTGCAGGTCGGAGACCGTAGCGACGTGGTTGTGGTGGGAGCGGAAGAGCCGCTGATTGAACCGACCAAGGTGGAAGTGAGTCGCGTCGTCACCCAACAGTCCATTGAGTCGTTGCCGATTATCGGGCGTAATTTTGTGGATTTCGCCAAGCTCTCCAGCGGCGTGGCGCCCGGGCGCGAAAATGTGGGCGGCGGCGCGTTCAAGGAGCCGGACACGGGTGTAGGGACGGCGGCCGCCCCGCGGCTGACTTTCGGGGGCCAATCGGAACTGAGCACGCTGATCCTGGTGGATGGCGTAGACAACATCCAAACCTTTACCGGACTGCCACGCGTGACTCCCTCGCAGGAAGCCGTGCAGGAGTTCCGTGTGCTCAATTCCATTTTCCGCGCCGAATATGGACGCGCGCTGGGCGGCTTCGTGAACATCGTGACCAAATCCGGCGGGAACCAGTACAACGGGTCGGCTTACTTTTTTGGGATGAACGACGCGCTGAATGCCACGCCCCTCCTGACCGGGCCGGATCCAGTGCTGCGGCAAAACCAGTATGGGGCCACGATCGGGGGCCCGCTCAAGCAGGATCATCTGTTCTTCTTTGGGAACTATGAAGGTCAGCGTCGCGCCGAGTCGAGTAAGTTCTCGAGCGTTATCCTTAACAACCTTGCCGCGATCAATGTCACCAAGGCATTCTTCGGACTGACGCCCGAGGTCGACGACCTGCTCCGTTCCAACGACTACGACGGCTTCCTTTTCAAGCTGGATTCCAGACTGAACGACAACAACAATCTCTCGTTCCGTTACAACCTTTTGGACTCCACCACCGAGGGTTTTCTTGGCGGCGGCGGGCGGGCGTCACCGGCTTCCACAACCGCGAGAAACAACGAGACGTTCGACCAGGCTTTCGTGGCCAGCGCCACCTCGGTGCTGAGGCAGAGTGTGATCAACGAAGCGCGCGTGCAATGGGCCCGTCGCAGCTTCGACTTCCAATCCGTGCTCAAGCAGCCCGATCTCGAAATCTCCAACCTGATCATCACCGGCAAGAGCACTTCGGATGTGGACTTCTACCGCGAATCGCGCCTGCAGCTCGCCGACAATGTGAGTTTCGTTTCCGGCGGGCATACCCTGACTGTGGGAGCCGATTTTAACCATATTCGCGACGCAGCGCAGTGGGACCTCTTTTTCCCGGCGCGCGTGATCTTCCCCAGCCTGACGGCATTTTTGGCGCCTACCCCCACGCCGGTGGTCTTCTGGTGGTCACTGGAAAGCGGGACAACGACACGCCCGGCGCTTCCCGTGCCCTTTACTCAAGACGTGCCCACCGGCATGGAACCACTGACGCGAACAAAGATTGACCACAATTCCTACGGCTTCTTTGCTCAGGAAGAGTGGAAAGCCACGCCCAAGCTGACGCTCACCCTGGGGCTGCGTTACGATTTCGAGACCTATCCCTCCCGCTTCGTGGCGCGCAACGACCTGAACAATTTTCAGCCGCGTGTGGGCATCGCCTATGCGTGGACCTCACGCACCGTGGTGCGCGCAGGTTTCGGCATCTTTAATGATCGCCTCTTCCCCGGCATCGGACAGTCGCTGGTAACCGCTGAATGGGGCAGTGCCGGGGACTTGTCGAACGCTGCGGTTCTATTTCCGGGGATCCAACCCTTGCCGGCTAGGTTCATTCAACCCGTAGTTGTGGGCGCGTTGGCCATGCCTGCTACCGTCGCCTGCCAGCCGGGTGGGACGATGATTATGACGACCAGTGCGGCGCTCGCCGCCACCTGTGTGTTCACCTCTAGCGGTGTAGTGCCTGCGGCGCCCCTGACCGGCGGCATCGTTTATCCGGGTTTCCGGGACAACAAGGATGGCGCGTTGCGCACTCCATATGCCGAACAAGCCAGCCTCGAGATTTCGCACGAGCTAGGCGGGGGGATTGCCGTCACCGCAGGCTATCTCTACGTGCACGGGCTCAAGCTGGGGGCGCATACCGGGATGCTTAACGGCGTCCAGACCGGGACCCTGCCTTCCGGCAAACCGATCTTCTCTAGAGCATTGGGCGGACGCATGTTCAATGAGCTCGGGGATTTCTTTGTGGTGGACGACATCGGATTTTCAATTCATCACGGCGGGTCGTTCGAGGTCGAAAAGCGCTTCTCGCACGGATTCAGCTTTCACAGCAGCTACACCTTCTCCAAAACCATCAATAACGCGGAATCGGTGGCCAACCTGGCGGACTTCCCCGAAGGTCCGAGCATCGGCCCGGAACGCGGCGTCTCGCGTCAAAGCGTGGCCCACCGCTACACGCTGGCTTTCCTTAGCCAGATTCCCTCCGGCGTGAAGCTGCTGCATGATTTCAAGTTCAGCTCGCTGCTCACCGCCCAGAGCGGCAGGCGCTTCAACGTCTTCGCCGGCTCCGACGCAAACGGCGATGGCAACCCGCTCTCGGATCCTCCGGGAAACTTGGGGCGGAACACCCTCGAAGGCCCTGCTTTCGTTACCTTTGATCTGCGCATCGGCCGGGAAGTCCGGTTCAGCGAGCGCGTCACCGCCGAGTTCACCGCAGACTTTTTCAACCTGTTCAACCGCGACAATATCACGGACCTGAATACCGTTTATGGCGGGATAGATCTGAGCGTGCCGCCCAATCCGATTCTCGGATTCGGCACGCCGCGCGACGCAGGCAATCCCTTCCAGTTTCAGTATGGACTAAAACTGCGTTTCGGTTCGCGGTGAGCCAATCCTCGGCCGCACGAGGAAGTCTGTAAGGTGGTTCTGCGTCACCCCAGGATTAGAATGCCGGAGCGCAAAGCTCGCAGCCGCGCCGGGCTCTTCTAAGACTATCGTCAAGCTGGATCCGGAGCATGGTGGTTATTCCCGAGCGGTTCAACATAGCGGAATGGTTTGTAGAACGCCCGGCGCAGGCGCACCCGACTCGCCTGGCGTTCGCCGGCGGGGCCACCCCGGTAACCTACGGCGAACTCTGCGACATGGTGCGCGAAGTCGGCGCTGCCCTGCTGGCGTGCGGAGTGTCGCCCGGCGATCGAATCCTGATTGCCTTGCCCGATTCGGCAGAGTTCGCGGCTGCTTTCTTTGGCGCGGCGCGGATCGGCGCGTTTGCCGTCCCGGTGAATCCCTTCTCGCGCGCAGCAGACTTCGCCTACTACTCGGCCGATTGTGGAGCTGCGCTCGCGGTGGTGCACGGCTCTGTGCTGGGCGAGTTCCGGGGAGCGCGCGAGTCGGGCATTCCGGAAAGAGTGGTTGTGGTTGGCCCAGCGCCGCCGCGGGTCGCTGAACTTGACTCCATCGCATGGGACGAGTGGCTCGATGGCCGCACCACACAGCTTGAACCCGCAGCAACGAAGGCCACCGACCCAGCCTTTTTCCTTTACACCTCAGGCAGCACGGGCGGCCCCAAAGCGGCGGTCCATCAGCACAAGGACATGCTGGTGACCTACGAGACTTTCGCCAGGAGCATCCTGCAAATTACCGAATCCGACCGGACCTTTTCCGTTTCCAAGCTTTATTTTGCTTATGGTCTCGGCAACGGCCTGTATTTCCCTCTCGGCGCGGGAGCCAGCACCATCCTGGATGGGGAAAGACCCAGGCCTGAACGCGTCCTCGCACTGGTGGAAAAACTGAGGCCCACGCTGTTCTTTTCTGTACCGACCTTCTATGCAACCCTGCTCCGGGAGGCGGAGGGACGAAACGTGGACTTTTCGTCGGTGCGTATGGCCGTTTCCGCGGGCGAAGCGCTGCCCGTCGAAATCTTCGAGAGATTCAAAAACCGGTTCGGTCTGGAGATTCTGGACGCCATCGGCTCCACAGAAATGCTGCATATGTTCATCTCGAACCTGCCCGGGAAGATTCGCCCGGGCTCGTGCGGCCTGCCGCTTCCCGGCTACAATGCACAAATTGTGGATGACCACGGCACTCCCGTTCCTGCCAGGCAAGTGGGGAGCCTTTGGGTGCGCGGCGGCAGCGCCTTCGCAGAATACTGGAACAAGCCGGAGAAAACGGCGCATGCCAGGCGCGCAGATGGTTGGATTGTGACCGGCGACAAGTTCTATCGCGACGCGGACGGTTACTACTACTACTGCGGCCGCGCCGACGACATGATGAAGGTATCCGGCCAGTGGGTCTCTCCCACCGAAGTCGAAAACGCGCTGCTCGGCCACGCCGCTGTCGCAGAAGCCGCCGTCGTAGCTTTCCGGGAAGAAACGAAACTCTATACGCCCAAAGCGTTTGTCGTCCTGAAAAACGGCATTAAGCCAGGCCCGGAACTCGTCCGCGAACTCCAGGAATTCGTGAAACAGCGCATCACGTCCTATAAGTACCCCCGACACGTTGAATTCGTCCCCGAGCTACCGAAGAGCGCGTCCGGCAAAGTGCTGCGCTACAAGCTGCGGCAGCCGGAGTCATGAGTACAACTCTACCGTCCGCGACCTATCCGCCCCACCGGACGCGAGGGACGGCGCAGACGGCAGAGGCGATCGCTCCACTTCCCAAAAATCTCTGAATTGAACAAGGAGAACGGGTAGGACAGTCATGGCAGACCTGGATGCGGTCAACACCATGTCCGTGGAAGCGAACCGGCCGCGGCACCGGCTGCGGCTAACCGCCCTCCTGGTGGCGGCTCTCGGCGCGGTTGCTGTTCTGCTGCTCCCGGCGCCTGCCGGACTGTCGGTGGAAGGCAAGAGCATGGCGGCCATCTTTTTGGTGGCGCTGGTGTTGTGGGCCACTGAGGCCATCCCGATTGCCGTCACGTCCTTGCTGGTCATCATCCTGCAACCTGTCCTCGGCGTGGAGGATCTGCGGACTGCCTTCAATACCTTCATCAGTCCCGTTTTCTTTTTTGTCCTCGCAATGTTCTGTATCGCGCAGGCGTTTATTAGTTCGGGACTGGATCGCCGCTTCGCGCTCTGGTTGCTGGCCCTGGCGGGCGCAGACAGCCGGCGCGTCGTTCTGGCCTTCATGGTTGGCACAGCCGGAATTTCCACGATCATATCGGACGTGCCAGCCTGCGCGATCTTCATGGCCGTCGCGCTCGGGCTACTCAAGCAGATCGGCATCACACCGGGGGATTCGCGGCTGGGCAAAGCCATCATGATCGGCATTCCCATTGCGGCTCTCATCGGAGGCGTCGGAACGCCCGCGGGAAGCTCCATCAATATCCTCGGAATCCATTTCATCGAAGAGTACGGGAAGGTGCGGGTGCCCTTTCTGCACTGGATGGCCATCGGGATCCCGATGGTGCTCATCCTGGTGCCCATCGCCTGGTGGGTTTTAGTGCGCTGCCACCCACCGGAAATGAAACGCATTGCCGAAATCGCAACTCTTACAAACCAGCGCGTGAGCGTCGGGCGATTGAAGGCCCAGGAAAAAAAGGTGATCGGGATCCTTTCGGTGCTGATCGTTCTTTGGATCCTGAGCACCTGGGTCACACAATTGGACATCGTTCTGATCGGCTTGGCTGGTGCGGTGACCATGTTTTTGCCCGGCGTCGGCTTGTTGACATGGAAGGAGGTAGAGCGCGCGACGGGATGGGACGCTCTGCTGATGATTGGCGGGGTCACTTCGCTCGGAGCGGCCTCAGTGAAGACGGGGCTTGCCAAATGGCTGGTGGATAGCTCCATTGGCGGAATCCAGGACTGGCATGCTCTTTGGATCGTGGCCTTGATCAGCGCGTTCACTGTGATCATCCACTTGGTTCTGCCCATCGGCCCTGTGGTCAACGCGGTCCTGATTCCTCCCATCGCCCTCCTGGCACTCTCCACCGGCCAAAGTCCGGTCCTTTACGCGCTCCCGGTGGCGTTCAGTGCATCCTGTGCCTTCCTGCTGCCGCTCGACGCCGTTTCGCTGATCACCTACGCCAAAGGCTATTACCGTATGGTGGACATGCTGATTCCCGGGACCATCATTAGCATCTTCTGGGTCGTCGCCATGACCCTGCTGATGCTCCTTCTGGCTCCTGCGCTCGGCCTGACCTAGGGAGCGAGTCGCGGGAGCGGGGCACCCAAAACCCACCGCCACACAGATACTGGGATTTCAGAAACGATCGACTCACGACCCGCATTCACGTCCTCATACTCTTGAAAATAGTTCGCAGGCAGACATAGAATCGGGCCACGGTCTTCCTCGTGGTTGGGCGGGGGTGAGCCGTCTGGGCGAGGGCGCCAAGAATGCAACGATAAACCGCGTCACAGGGATTTTGATGCGAGGATTTCGCCTCTCTAAGCGCGAACCCCCGGAGATCCCGCACCTGAGCGAGGCCGATAACACCCGGCGAGGCTTCGTCCAGCCCAACTCGAAGCCCTCATTGCACACCTGCCGGAGCACCTCGCCGACTTCACGCGCCTTGCATGTTTTTGCGGCTGGAGAAAATCCGAAATCGCCAGTTTGCGGTGGTCCGATGTAGATAGCGACACCATCCGCCTGCGCACTGAACCCGCTAAGAACCGCAAGGCGCGCTCTATCCCTATCGCTGGGGCGATTGCGGAGGTCATCGAGCGCCGGCGAAAGGCGCAAACCATTGAGACACCGCAAGGTCCGCGCTTCTCTGAGTACGTTTTCCATTTCGAAGGCGAGCCGATCCTGGAATTTCGCAAGACGTGGGCCACAGCCGCAGTCGCCAGTGGCTTGGGGCGCATGCATTGCCCGCACTGCTGAAGCGAGGGGGCGAAAAAACGGTGCCCGAAGTGCAAGAAGCCGCGCTACTACCGTGGCAGCCTCTTTCATGATCTGCGTCGCAGCGCGAGCAAATGCCTGCTCGCGGCTGGCGGCTCGCAATCCACGATAATGGCCGTGATGGGGCATCGCACCGCCAGCATGTTCTTCCGCTACTCGATTACCAGCGAAGCCGACAAGGTGCAGGCGTTCGAGCGCCTGGTACTCGCTCAGGCGAACGCGCCCAAGGTGGTTTCCATGCCGAGGGGGTAGGTTTCGAGACAGGGCAGGTCACTCCAATTGTCACTACAGCGCCAGAAAGGACCGCGAAGGAAAACCCGCAAGTAACTGAAAACATGGTGGGCAGTGTCCGATTCGAACGGACGACCTTCCGGGTGTAAACCGGACGCTCTAACCGCTGAGCTAACCGCCCCGTGCACTGCCATCCTACCGGATGGGCAGGGAATCGTCAAACCTGCGTCAAACCTGCCGCGGTGAGATCACGACCACCATGGTCTTTTCACCGCGGGCTTTGGCGGGTCGGGAAACTCATCGTGGGGCCGCTTGCCACACACGTTGCAGCCGGGCGACAACTTCGAATCCGTTTTCCAGCACGACACTGTGCTCAGTGGGTTTGCCGCAGTAGCCGCAATGCTGTTCGGTCGAAAGAAGTGGTTTTGTGGTCATGGTAAGCCTCTTTTCCGGCCTAATCGCTCGTAGCGATAGACACATCATGATGGTAGCTTATAGAGAACACTGTGTCGAGGAGATTTTCAGATGCGCCGGTCTGCTTGGCGATACGGCCAACGAAGAAGATGTAGTCGGTCCACGTCGAGCCGGTCTTCTCAGCAACCACCTCCGCGCCGGAATAGAAGTAATCGGTCGAGGTGCCGCTGACAGTTTTCTTCACCCGACGCCCTTGCGCATCGTAGGTGTAACTTACCGAGGCTCCGGCGGCGGTCATGAGGTTTTCCTGGTTGTAAGTATAGCTGCTGCCCGCCCCGTTGGCGGTGAGATTTCGCGAAGAGGACCGTGGTGCGGGTTCGGAGGGTCAAGGAGCGGGCGTCTCCTTCACGTCATAAATTAGCAGGCGGCGGGAAGTGGCCACCACCAGCGTTTTGTTATCGGGTGAAAGGGCGAAACCGGTGATGGCTTCCTGTGGCCCGAACTTCTCTGAGGTGTACAGCCGCCGTTTTTTCCCATCGAGGGAGAAAATCACAAAGCGGTTGGAGTCCCAGCCAAGGGCTTGATTATCTTCCCAGTATTTGAAACGGACAGCGCGGACCGCGAACCAAAGCTCGTCATGTGAAACCAGCAAGGGCCAGTGGAGAAGGTGACGCCATAGAGAGAACTCCTGGCCGGCTTGGGGAGATTCACGACTCCACAGCAGTACGTTACCAGTCAGGTCTACGAAGACCTTCGCTTTGGGATTGCTACGTTTACTCACCCTGTGGTCCCAAACGTACTCCCGTCCGTCATAAAGAGTGCTGGGAGTGTCCACAGATGGCGCTGGGTCACCTGGCCACTCAGGATTCCGTTCCACTCGAAACACGTATTTGCTTGAGAGCTGTAGTTTTGAGGTGATGAAACCCTTTGATTCAACTCCCGAGGAGGACATGCCATCTATGAAGCGGAACTCCTCGAGGCGAAACCTGTAGAGCCAGTTGGGAACTTGCCGGTAGACCATCGCTCGATCCCCGTCTAGAGGGACCGCGTCTAAAATGAACACGGAGGAGTAGATGGGGCCGCGAGCAACTTCCTTTTTCCAATCCCACAGGAGGAGCGCGCTCTTCAGAGCCCAGGGCAACACGGGACCCGTAAGGTTTGCGAATTCCACAAGAACTTGGGTTTGCTTGGGCACGAAAGTGCATCCGGTAGCCCGTAGTTCCAGGCCATCATGGTTTCTTACCCCGGATTCAATCCATGAGAAGGTGTGAAACGAACTGTCCAGAAGCGCTACTCGGCCGCCCGCGACGATACACACCGAATCCCCATCCGGCGTCAGGGAGAACCCAAAGTCCTCACCCTTCCCAAACTGAAATTCCTTGGAGTGCGTCATCCGGCCGCTGTCCATCTCCACCCAAGCTAGCAGAAAAGGGTACTGCGACAAGTTGCCAACAGTCCGTGCTTGCAAGGCAACTTTCTTCTCAGCTGGGAGCAAAACAGCGATTCTTTTTCCGTCAGGATGAATGGCAACTCCACGCTCGAAAAGCCAAGGCGTGTCGTTAGGCATTATAAGGGGATGCTGGAATGGAACCTCCTTGTGCAGACGAACAGACAATCCAGTCCCACCCCTCTTCTCTTTTAGAGCAAGATCCTCCACTTTTGCTTCGCTCTGGGCCAATGCTGGAGCAGCGTGACACAGGCTCGCAAGAAGTATGAGGGTAGTGACACTTCTCGCCACTCTTTGACTAAATGGGAACATCGAATCCAGCTTGCTTCATTCGCACGTAGATACTCATCCACGAAAATATAGTAAGCAGGTTTTGCTGATGAGCAGTCTGCAACCTGAAGTTTGGCGCTGAGACAAACAAACTTAGCAGGGGTGACGAACGCCGAGGCAGTGCTGACATTCGCGTGGCAAATTGTGCAAATTCGGAAGCTCCAGTGCCAGGAGGTATAGGAAGTCCAGCATCAGAGAAAGAACGGGTCGAGGCATCTGTCCATGCATCACGGCTGAATCCAGGCCGCGGATCGCCCGGCACAATTTCGTAAGCCACAACATCTCTTACCTGTCCTCTAAAGCCTGCTTGCCCTGGCTGGTCCTTAGCTATCTCCAACTTCATACCGTAGACAGACTGAACAAAGAACATTACGTCGCCCCAGGCCCAGTTCCCGGCCTCTAGTTGCCCCATAGCGTAGTTTGCCAACCAAACGATCAGCATTCGTTGGTCGGCTGTAGCTTCCCAGTACCTGGACTCTGCAGACTGCTGGTCCCTGAAATTTCCGTAGACGTCACATCCGCCGAAGCTCATGTCCGGGTCGCCGGTGCCTGAGAGCAGCGGGCAAATTACGGCGGCTAAACCGAGCGGGTCCTTGAACGCGGCAGGGTCATTCGACACGTAGGCGAAGCGATCGAGAGATTGTGGAGTGTTCGCTGAGCCCGCCAGCGGGTCGACGCCCATCCAGCGGCCCTGGTTGATATCGTAGCGGCGGAACCAGGTGTAGTACAGCCCGTTCGGCCCAGCATTGCTGTCCCAGGCCATGCCCGCGAAGCGATAATCCACGCCCACAGAACACGTCGTGCCCGGTTGCACCTCGCCAAACGGCTCGTACTCGCACGCGCCCACGGAAGTCCCGCTGCTGTTGGTCGCCACGCGCACTGAGCCGAGGTGGTCGGAGTGCAGGAAGGTGGTGGTCGAAAGGCTGCTGCCGGTCTGCTTGGCGATGCGCTGGGAGCCAAGGAAAATGTAGTCCGTCCAGGTGGAGCCGTTCTTCTCGGCGATGACTTCCGCGCCGGAATAGAAGTAATCGGTCACTGTTCCGCTGACAGTTTTCTTCACGCGCCGCCCCTGCGCGTCGTAGGCGTAGCTCACGGGTGCGCCCGCCGCGGTCATGAAGTTCTCCTGGTCATAGGTGAAGCTGCTGCTGGGCCCATTGGCTGTCAGGTTCCCCGACCCATCATAGCTGAAGCCGGTGCTGGTGACGCGGTTGTCGCCATAGTTGAAGGTGTTCGTGCCGCCCAGCCCCGATCCAGCCGTGACCGTCTGCGCCCAACGGTTGCCGAAGCGGTCGTAGTCATAGCTGTACTTCCGCTGGATGGCACTATGTCAAGTAGATATTCAGATGGCAATGCCGCGGCGGAGTGTCGTAATCACACTGGTCTCAATCACCAACCACCTTATCACCTACCGCCTGCTTGGATGATTGGTCAAGCAGTTCGCGGCAGGACGTTTTGATTGGTTTGTACCCGTTTTGAACCGTTCTGAACCAAAAACTATGACACTTTTATGACACTCCCTGAATGACGTGAACAGGTAGGGGGCCCCCCTGTCCTCAGTCGTCCCACACATAATAGAGATACCAGTTGCCTTTTACACGCTTATAGACCTGCTGAAGGCTTTTGACCTCAATAGGAATGCTATCAAGTGAATCAACGAGTGGCGTAGGTTCATGTCCGCAATAGGCATAGCCCTTCTCATCCCCCCCGGTGGCAAGACCGGTGGTAGAGCTTAGTAGGAATATTGTTTCCGGATGTCCCTTTCGCGAGATTCCTCCCTTTATGCCAAGCTTATTGAATAGTCGGCGATAGTTCTCCCACCTTTCCCTCGAGAAGCCGAGTTCCGAGCCAGGCCGCGGCCAAGCAGCGTTGTTCTCCAACCACGTAAAATCATTTGCGATTCGCGTAACCTTGCTATCCTCTGCGGCCATTTGCGCAAGCGTTTCAAAGTCTTTCTCATACCGATAGAACCGCTTGATGAGCGCCTCGTCAGGCAGGTGTTCCGAGGAATCGAGGAGCAGCCAGATTACCCCAAAAGGGACAATCAAGAACATCACACGTACAAGTCCTGATGGTCGGCCCTTCACGTCCTTCCCTCCACTGCCACGCTTAAATATTCTACTCTACAAATCTCTCGTTACAGCTGTTTAGTGAGTAAGTATAACCGGCAATAATGTTCCTCTGGTCTCGTGGGTCGTCCCCGTACGGGAAGGAGCCCAAGGGCCAGCCGAAGGAAGGATGCCAGTTGCCGCTTTGGATTGCGTTTTTCATGTGCACGGCCCCGGCGGCGCGTAGCAGAAGTCCCAAGTCAAATCCTGCGGCTCTACCTGTGGCCCCATAGTTGAAATTGCCAAATGGCTCGTAGGCTTGTCCCTGCTGCTTGTAATCCCAAGGTCCGCCCGTCTGGACTTGGTTTTTGAACCAAGTCCTCGTGCGAAATACCATACGACTGTTTATGTTGTCTAAGCGTTTCTGATTCGCCTGAGCAATGTTCGAATTCACATTGACGCCTTGTGGGGCCGGAGGTACTTCAGGACACGCAATCCTCCTTACAATCACCCCCGGGTCATCCGTGGGAGTTCCGCCTCCTGTTCCGCCAATCGGGTAAGGACCCCAACCGTCATATATGATGCAACCGATTCTGTCGTGCAGCGTTATGTTGATTGTTGGCGGCGTACTACTCGGCGTACTACTCTCACCGCCGCCCTCATCAGGGATAATGTTCGCGTTTACAACTTGTATACTTCCCCGGTAGAGACAGTTACCAATCCAAAGATAGACATCCAATCCGAGTGGGTCAGACAGATTTACTGGGTCGTTGCGCGCATATACGTATCTGTCGACTGTCTGTGGGTCATCCTCATAGCCGGCCAATGGGTCCACACTCATCCAGCGGCCCTGGTTCACATCGTATTGGCGGAACAATGTGTGATAGAGGCCAGTCTCAGAATCCCACTCCATGCCTGCGAATCGAAAGTTGGTGGGAATCGAACACGTCGTGCCCGGCTGAACCTCGCCAAATGGCTCGTAGTCACACGTTCCTGCGGAGGAGCCGCTGCTATTCGTACACACGCGGGTCGAGCCCAGGTGGTCGGTGTGGAGGAAAGTCGTCGTGGTGAGGCTGCTCCCAGTTTGCTTGGCAATGCGCTCGCCACTGAAGAAGATGTAATCGGTCCAAGTGGACCCCGCCTTCTCGGCAATCACCACGGCACCGGCATAGAAGTAGTCGGTCACCGTACCGCTTACCGTTTTGCGCACACGGCGGCCCTGCGCGTCAAATACGTAGCTGATGGAGGCGCCCACCGAGGTAAGCCCGTTCTCCTGATTGTAGCTCAAGCTGGAGACAGAAGCGTTGGCCGTGATGTTTCCAGAGGTGTCGTAGGTGAACCCGGAGGTGGTCACGCGGTTGCTGCCGTAGTTGAAGGTATTGGTGCCGCCCAAGCCCGACCCGGCTGTGACCGTCTGCGCCCAGCGATTCCCAAAGCGGTCGTAATCATAGCTGTACTTCCGCTGGATATTGGAGTCCGGTCCGCGCTGCGCGGTTGCCAGCCGCAGCAAATCATCGTAGGTGTACTTTTCCGACTTCAGGCTGTTCAGCGCGTTAATGATTTCGTTGATCTGCCCGTTGGTGAAGTAGGTGTAGTCCAAATCGAGGTGAGTGGTGCTGCCGCTCTTTTGCGTGAAGATGCCGATGATCAGCCCGCGCTTGTTCCAACCGAGCGTGGTGGTGACCGTGTTGTTCAGGCTGAGCGTCGCGAGAGGGCCGAGATTCGAATACGTGGTGCCGCTGACGTAGTCAAACGCTGTGCCGGTGATGTCGCTCACCTTGTCCATCTCGCCGGTGCCGGACTTGTAGGCATATTGCACCTTGCGGCGCGTGCCGCTGGAGCTGGGGTAATCGAGCGTGTCCAAGTTGCCCATCAGGTCGTAGGCGTAGGCCATATTGTACGTCGTGCTGGAGACGGTGCGGTTCGCATTCTTCACCCGGCCTACCGGGTCATAGGTGTAGTCCACCTTGTTGGACGAACCCGCCGGGCCGTCGTGCTCGGTGATGAGCCGGCCAATGGCGTTGTTGCCTGAGGTGCCGTCATAGGCGTACTCAGCGACAACGGTTGTGCCGTGCTTTTTCTTCTTGAGACGGTGCAGGTTGTCGTATTCGTAGTTCACCGTGCCGCGCGGGTCGGTGACGCTTAGCAGCAGACCGCCATCGTCCTGATATGCGTAGGTGACATCGGTGCTTGTGCTGACCTCTAAGATGCGCGCTCCTGTCTGCCGGCCCAGATTGTCTTATACCTGTGATCGTTAGTCGGCTGTCCTAGGGGCGGGTGCTGAGCTTGCGCTGGCGGCGACAGGCTAAGAGGCTCTCTCGCGCCAAAAATGGCTCACTGCCCAAACTGGGCGCGACTTGCGCTTTTCGCGAGCGGTCGTTAGACTGAGTTGCGCGAGGAAAACGAAGAGAGAATGCTGCTGACACGGGACTACGTAGGCCACATGGCCAAGGAAGTGGCGAAGCGGTTGCGCGCCGGCGAGATGATCGAGTGCAAGTCGGAGCCGGAGCTTGCGGAGCGGGTACGCGCGGTAATGACCGATGAGCTGGGCGTGGAAGACCGGCTCAACGAAGAGGTGCGCAACATCCTCAACCAGTATGCCGACGACATGCGGCGCACCGGGGCGTCGTATCAGGAGATGTACAAGAAGGTGAAAGGCCAGCTCGCGCGCGAGCGGAAGCTGGTGCTGCGCTGATGCGACTGAGCCGCGAAAAAACTGTCCGCCTCTCCCACCGCATTATCGACGAGCTGGTCAAAATGGATGACGTGGAGTTTGTCGAAGACCGCGACACTATCCGCCAGGAGATTGTCCAGATCCTGCTAGCCCTGCTGAAGGATGAAGAGCAAGTGGAGGCGGAAGTGCGCAAGAAGATCACCTCACAGAAACGGGAGATTCCCGAAGGCAGTCCGGAGTGGGACGTTCTCTACCGGAAATATTATTTCGAGCAGTTGAAGCGGCTGGGAATTGCAGAGCAGGCAGAGAGCGCAAGCCAGCGGAAATGAAAAGGGCGACCAGTCAAGCTGGCCGCCCTAGTTTCGTGATGGAAGTTTCGTGCTTAGTTCGGACGGCGCTTCAATACCGGCCGGTCGTCGTCCTTCTCTTCTGTCTTTGTGGTGCCGTCCTTTTTGTCGGACTCACGCTCGGTACGCTTGCGCAGCGTGGGGCGATTGGGATCGTCTTCCTGCGCCTTGGTAACGGACTGCATCTGGAACAGGCGCGCCTTCACCAGGTCAAACTCCGAAGTGCTGACG
>Ga0137796_10001007_pt1 | contig 16630 bp, 8 predicted proteins | sample OV2TP3_FD_97704 | JGI IMG/M metagenome (GOLD analysis project Ga0137796, IMG submission 97704) | reverse complement strand
TCGAACCGGTCCGCCGCCTTTCGATAGTAGACAGATGCCCCCTTGAAGTCCCCCCCCTGCGCCGCGCTGTAGGCCATCACCGCCAGACTGACCCCCTCCCCCATGGCAGCCAGGCCCCGTTCCACCTCCGGCCCTGCCCCGCCCCCATCCCCGAAGGGGAGAATCGGAGAATCGGAGACGGGGGGAAGGGAGGACCCCGCTTCCCCGCTTCCCCGTTTCTCCGGTTCGGTTCTGCCTTTCTCCACGTTTCCCCGCTTCCCCGCTTCTCCGTTTCTGCGTGCTTCGACCTCTGTCGTCGCTACATCTTCGCCGCCGTCCATCGAGACAGCCCACCATCGGCCCGGCGCCAGCACGACCTCCACCCCCTCTCCCGCAGCGCCGCTCGACACCAGGGGCAACCGCAGGCCCCGGTCCGCATACCACAGACGATCCCCCTCCCAGGCCATCCCCTCCGGCCTCCCCGGAAACGTCCTCAGGCGCCGGGGCGACTCCCCCCCGTCCGCCACCCACACCTCTGTCAGCGACGCCCCCCCTTCCCGCACCACCGCCCAGGCGGTCCTGCTGCCGTCCTGCGAACGCGCGACGATGGCGGGTTGGGCGGGGCCTTCCACCACCAGGGAGGCCATCAGCCCCGCCGCCAGCGCTGCGCCCTGAAAGGCGCGCCTGTATGAAATCCTGATCAGATCGGCCATGGCGATCTCATCCTCTATCAGATGACCTTCTCCCGGCCCGGCGCGTTACATAATCTGTTTAACGTACAAATTACTACAATACGACGACGAAAGCAAGGCAGATTTTAGGGGAAATATACCTGTTTGAGAGGAAAATGCTAACGTCATTCAAGTAAGACGTAGTCCTTTCCCTCGCTTCGTCAGGCGCGGACGCTCTCCACTATTCGCCGGCATGGATCGTTTGACGCGCGCCACATCGGTTGCCGTCAGAAAGACGGCCAGGAAAAGACAAATCGCCCCAAACGGCACGAGCCAGACGCCCAGCCCCGGATCCCCTTCAAATATGAATATGCCCCCCAGGAAGAAACCGCCGGGCAAGAGCACGCTTGAGGCCATCAGCAGCGCAGACGTAAGCCGGAGGCGCCGTGTCACTGGCGTCGGGAGCGCAAAGTAAGTAAAAGCAAACGCCGCATGGACCAGCGACAACAGCGTGCCATGGGCGTGCGCCAGCGTCCACAGCAGCCGGCGCATCTCCGAGGTTTGCCCGAGATACCAGCCGATCTTGAAGGCGTGCAGGGCCTCCAGCGTGATTCCCAAGATGACCCAACACAACAGCGACCACCACGCGAATTGCAGGTGGCGCGCGCACATCGTTTTTAGGTTGCGAGACTGTTCGTCGTGCAACTACTCGTTCCTCCCGCTGTGTCGGTTACTCGCCGACCTCCATCGGCCGATCATCCCGCTGCTTCCACAGGCGCTGAAATTCGGTTTCCAGAACGTGTCCCTGTCCGTCGATCAGGACTGGCCGGGCAAAGGGCCGATTCAGGGATTTCTGCGATCCTGCCCAGACTTGCAGCGCCCGCTGGCGGGCGGCGGCCCGGTGACCAGGCGGGCCGACAAAATCGTACTCGAAGTCCTGGAACCCCGGCAAACGCCGCAGGGACCGATGGGCGATAAAACGAACCGCGTCGTAGCGGTCTTCCAGGAGTTGCGCCAGATACGGGGCCTGCCAGTGATTCCCGGCTGTCTTAAGCGCGTCTTCCCAGCCGTAACTCCAGGCCATGAGCACGCGTTGACCGGCATCGCCGCGTAAGGCCCATAGCGCGGTGGCCGCGATCTGTTGTTCATCCCCCGAGAGTTTTGGCTTTGGGATCTCGTACCAGCGCGAAAGGTGATCGGCCGTCCACGCCAGCGTCTTGTCCTGATGACACTGATTACAGGCGTTGGGCCGGCCTGTCTCCAGGCTTGCCGTAACGCTCGGCGAAGAGATTTGATGGCTCCGGATGGCTTTCAGCAGACCATACGTGGTGTAGGGCATGTGACAGTTGTAACAGTTGCTTCCCGCCGAATCTGCCCCATGATGCGTATGCAGGGTAAGCCGGTCCACACTCTTGAGTTGATCGTGGCACTGCAGACAGGCGCTATTGCCGTCCGTGCCGAACTTGAGTTGATCGTCTGCCCAATCTTGCCGCTTCCTCGGATCGTCAGGCGACTGGTGCATCTGATGGCACGACAGGCACGACATCTCGCCGCGTTGAAAACAGGGTGAGTCGATCAGGCCATTGTATTCTCTGCCGGAGCAACGGATCATTCCATCGGACCAGAAACTGTTCATCTCAGACGGATGGGGCAAGTCCCTGGGCCGGTTGTGCGGCATGAGGTCCAGCCGTCCGCGCATGACGAAGCGGTTCGGGTCCGCGGCCAGGTCCTCTCCGGGGCGATAGGTATAGCCGTTGTGGACCCATCTTTTGCGATGAATGATGACGCTGTGACACTGGCCGCAGACCTGGGACGCGCGATCGTGTGGCAGATCTGCCGGATTGACGATGGTGGCATCAGGCCCTCCGGCAAGCCGTTGCTTGTAGCGACGAGTCGGATCGCGATTCACCCGGACATGTTCCGCCCCGGGACCGTGACACGCCTCACAGGAGATGCCAAACTCAACGACCTGGGTCGCCGAAGCAGGCCGGGCAGGACTGTCGGTTTCGGCTGCAAGATAGGGACGTGTGGTGTGGCACTTGATGCACTGATAACTCCACCTGCCGAAATCAGCCTTTAGGACAGCCGACTCGGGGCGCTCCTGAAGACACATCGGATTGATGTAGGCGGAATGCCGGGGAATCCACTTCTGCTCAGCCCTGAGAAACATGTAGGGCAGAACCATGAGGGGCGAGTCCGTCGAAGAACCCAACCAATAGACCTGCCTGTTGTGCGATCCGGTGGTCATCACAACAGGATAAACGTCATTGAGCGGAGGATTGCTCAGGTTCATTTCGACAAGGAACTGATTGCCTTGCCTGAAGAGGCGAACATTCAGGTCCTTGCCAGAGAGTCGAACGTTGTTGAAGTTGCCGATGACGCTTTCCGCGGTCGCCACCTGAGTCATCGTGCGATGGTAGGAGTCATGCCAGGTGGCGTAGTAGTGGGGATGACAGCTCCGGCAGGCCGCCGAGCCGACATAGTCCCCGGCCGGCCTCTGGATCGGACGACTGGTCACGGCAACCTCGCCGTACACGGGTTGATCGGCCCAGAGAAACTGGGTGGAGAGGGCCGGGATCGACAGGCCGACGCCAAGCGCGAAGATCGCGCCGCCTGTCGTGCGGGCGCCCACCTTAACAAGCCTAAGGACCGCCAAAACAGGCGCAATCGTCACGCTAAAAAGGATACTAAAGTTCATCTCGTTTCCCTACCTTCTCATCCATCGTTCATCATTGTCCTTCTATCGCCTCGATCTCCCGCCGCGCCATCTCTCGCACGCCTTCATCTCCCCGCCAGACCTCCACGAACTTCCGGTAGGCCTTCACCGCAGCCGATGTCATCCCCCGGTCCCGATACACATTGCCTAAATTGTAGTACGCCTCCGCATAACTCGGACGCAGCGCGACCGCGCGCTCGTAATGCCGGATGGCAGCCTCCAGCCTTCCGGCGCTCTGACACGAGAGGCCGAGGTTGTAGTGAGCCTCCGCGTCGTCCGGCCTCAGCGCCACCGCCCGCTCAAACCAGGCCGCGGCCTTCGCGGGGTCACCCCTCTTGAGCCACGCGACCCCCAGGCTGTGCATCGCCTCCGCATAGTCGGGTTGCAGTGCCGCTGCCCGCTCGTAGGCGTCAATGGCCTCGTCGAGCCTCCCCTGGAGCTGATAGACGTTGCCCAGGTTGTTGTGAATGTTGGCCACCTCCGACGGGATGGGGGACGCCAGGCGGAGCGCCTCCCGGTAGGACGCGACGGCCCGGTCCAGCGCCCCTCGCCCCGCCAGGGCGTCGCCCAGCAGGCCCTGCGCCTTGACGCTGTTCGGACACGCCTCGACGGCGCTGGCGAACAGCGTGGCGTCGTCCTTCCAGTCCCTGTTGCGCACGACCGTCCTGGCCGCATACAGGACGACGATCGCCGCCAGCGTCGCAGCGGCCACGTCTCGACCCCGGACGCGCCGCAGGAGCAACCCGGCCAGCAGGCAGACGCCGAACAGAGGCGCATACAGAAACCGCTCCTGAAACAGCGCATTGACCAGCGCCCCGGCCTGCGACACCGGCGCATAAGGGATCAGAAAAGCCCCGACGGCGAAAAAGACGCCCCGTGCGCCCCGGAATGCCCGGACCCAGACGGCTGCGCATAGAAGCCCGATCCCCAGCCCGGCCAGGACCCCCGGCTCGAAGGGCGAGACCGCCACAGGAATGGCGTTGTAGGAGTAGTCCACGGACAGGCGCAGGGGCAGGGCCACCAGGCCCGCATAGAGAAAGACCAGCTTGGCCGCCGTCCAGAGCCGGTGAAGTACGGGTTCCTCGAACAACGGATTGTTCAGCCGGGACAGGCTCCCCGCGCTGAACCCGATCCCCAGCCCGGCCCGGACCAGCAGATAGGCGAGGAAGATCGCCACGTAGATCGCGTAGACCTGCCACCGACGCCGGAGCGTCCCCGCGATGGCCTCCCGAACCCCGGCCTCCTCCGAGGCGCTCACGTCGTAAAGCGCCGCCAGGCCGATCAGCGCGACAGCGCTCTCCTTGCACAGCAGGGCCAGGGCGAAGCAGAGGAGGGAGAGACCTATCCCCCTGACCCCCTTTCCTGAAGGAAAGGGGGAACAGCCTTCTCCCCTCCCCTTCAGGGGAGGGGCCGGGGGAGGGGTCTGAATATAAAACCACAACGCCCCAAACGTGAACAGCGCCGCCAGAAGGTCCGCCCTGCCGAACGTCACCCCCGCCGCCGCCTCTGCGTGGACCGGATGCACGGCGAACAACAGCCCCGCCGCCATCGCCACCACCTGACCGCCGACCGCCATGAAACGACCGCCGACCGTGGACCGCCGACCGCCGTCGCCTTTCCGGTCCCCCGTCGTCGGTCGTCCGTCGTTTTTCCTGCCGTCGTCCGTCGTCGGTCGTCCGTCGTTTTTCCTGCCGTCGTCCGTCGTCGGTCGTCCGTCGTTTTTCCTGCCGTCGTCCGTCGTCAGTCGTCCGTCGCCTTTTCTGCCGTCTGCCGCCTGGACTATTTTCAGCGCCAGAAAATAGACGAGCACGCTGTTGAGGGCGTGCAGCAGCACGTTCGTCAGGTGGTAGCCGAACGGCCTCAGCCCGTGCAGGGCGAAGTTCAACGCGAGGGACAGGATGACCAGAGGGCGGTACTGCCCGGTCTCGTTCCCCTCATAGCCCCCCCAGTAGTGCGTCGTGAAGATGCCGCGCAGGTCGAACGCCCGGACCTGCCGGTTGCCCTCGATCAGGAAGTGATCGTCGTAGACCAGCCCGTTGGACAGGCTGTTCGCGTAGACCGCGAGCGTCACGGCCAGGATGATCAGGATAGGCAGACCACGAGACCACTGACCACTGACCACAAGACCATAAGGCTTTTGCAGGGGTCCTGTGGTCCTGTGGTCCTGTGGTCCTGTGGTCCTGTGGTCTTTCATAGCCATAAAAAGATGGCGACCGCGGGCGCGGGCCGCACGGTCGCCACCTGATGAGGATAAAGGGTCAGCGATCAGAACGCGCCGCCCACGGACACCCGGAGGAAGGGATCGAACAGCTTGACCCCTGACTCCTTCTTAAGAGGCGAGTAGGCCAGGTCCAGGGTCAGGGTTCGACTCCCCTTGAAGGTCCCCTTGACCCCCACCCCCACGGAGTACTGCTCCAGGTCGTAGTTGTGCTTGTAACCTGCCCGAAGCGCCAGGATGTCCTTCATCCAGGCCTCGGCCCCGAAGTGGTAGCGCTGCTCGTAGTCCACCGCGAAGGCGCTCTCCGCGTCTATGGTCACGTAGAACGGCTGCCCCTTCTCGCCGAAGACCTCGCCCGCAATGGCCATGTTGTAGTAGAGCGGCATGAAATACTGGATGGCGTCCGCCTGCTTGTCCGGGCCGAAGTTCTTCAGCGCCATGGCGATCCGCAGGCTCTTGAACCCGGTGTAGAAGTAGCTCCCCAGGTCGAACGTCACCGCAGACGTGGACTTGGTGTGGAGCTTCTCCTGGACGAACGAGACCTTCCCGCTGAACGAGAACTTGTCCGTGAACTTCACCGCGTAGAGCAGGCCCACCGCCGTGTCGCTATAGCGGATGTTCTGCCCCGTCCCGTCCGGCTGGTAGATCGTCGTCTCCTCCATGTCCTCCGGCTTGAACGTCATGACGCTCAGGCCGATCACCTCTCCCCGGCTGGACCCCGTGTTCCACGCCACCGCGGCGGAGTAGACCTTCGTGTCGGCCAGCCACTTGGTGTAGTTGATCTGGTAGCCGAGCGTCTTGATCTGCGTCAGGCCCGCCCCGTTGAAGTAGATGGAGTTAATGTCGTTGGACACCGCCGTGAACGCGTCCCCCATCCCGGCGGCGCGGGCGCTCTGGCTGATCTTCAGGAACTGCATCCCCGACTGGTTGACCTTCTTCGTCCCCTTGATCGCGTTCGTCCCCCCCCATTCGATGCCCGCCTCTGACGGAGAGGAGACCAGCAGCATGCCGAGCGCGAGGACAAGGGCCGTTGTCACGAAATTCCTTTTCACAGCATATCCTCCTTTACTTGATCACCACGAACGTGCCCCGCTGCGTCTTCCCCATGCTCTCCGGGACCTCCGAGACCACCACGAAATAGTAGAGGCCCGTGGAGATCTGCCCGGCCAGGTTCCACGTGATCTGCCGGAACACCGTCTCGCCTTTCTGGCCCGTCGTCTTGGGCACGTCCCGCGCCCCTTGACGCACGACCGTCTCGTCGTGCACCAGGGTCTGCACCATATCCCCGGACGCCGAGTAGATGTAGATCTTGGCCTTGCGGGGGATACCCACGAACCGGATGTTCCGGCTGTTCGGATAGGCGTGAAGCCCGTCCACGAAATAGGGGTTGGGCACCACCTGCACCTTCTTCTCCAGGTTGTCCGTCGCCTTGGTCACCGGCTGGAAGGGCCGGCTCTCCCCGTCATACGTGCGCGCCGTATAGGGGCCCCACCCCGCCTCGTAGCCCCTCGTCACGTTCGTGCGCACGCGGGCCACCGGGATGTCCGCCAGGGTCTTCGTCGACCCGTCGCTCAGCGTGGCGCTCCAGTTCGCGTACCCCTTGGCGTAGGGCCGCACCGAGTAGTGGTACTCGAACCCCGCCGCGGACTGCAGGTCCTCATAGACGTAGACCCCGTTGCCGTAGGTCCAGCTCCCCTTCACCGACTGCCCGCTCTTCCCCTTCTCGATCGTGTCCCACAGCTCCCACGGCCCCACCGCGAACCAGTTCGACCGATAGATCCGGTAGCCCAGCACATCCGCCTCTTTGGAATAGGGGTTCACCGCCCGGTCCGAATGGTCCACCCACGTGATCTGCTGGTGGGCGTTCGGGCTGCCCGTCAGGTCGTCTTTGGCGATGAACGCGTTCGTGGGCGCGGCCGGGATGCGGTACTCGCTGTCGTAGGTGAACTGCGCCAGCCGCGCGTTCTCCAACAGCGCCTGCTCCCCGAGCGTCTTGATCTCCGACTGCTTCTTCTCCACAGGCTCGGTCGAGCGGTCCCACGCCAGGAGGTCCTGGTTCCGCATCTGCGCGGGGTGCCCCGCCACGTAGGCCATCACGACCTTGGCGCTCTCCCCCGGCTTGAGCGTGTAGGGGCCGTAGACCTGCCCGTGGACGTAGCCCACCCGGTCCTCCGGGATGGCCTCGTTCGGGTTGTCCTTGATCCCCGGCGCGGTGATCTCGCCGTGGATCTTCTTCTCGGTGTCCTTCTCCGAGTAGGGGTCGTCATAGTCGCTGGTCCCCCGGATCTTCCACCACTTGGCCCCGGAGGGCTGCTCCCCCTGCGGGTCCACGAACTTGCCCGCCCTATCCTTGGGGTTGAAGACGTGCGACGCCCCGGCGTTCCGGTAGGCCATCGGGACCATTGCCCAGGTGGCCGCGGCCTGCATCTGCCCCTCGGTCTGCCCGATCTTCCCCGTGGACGTCCCGCTCCCCGCCTCCTTCAGGTAGAACGGGTCGCCCGTGTCGTCCCAGGACGACCCCTGCCAGTCCGAGTCCCGCCAGATGGACGCCTTCAGGCCCTTCGGGAACGCCCCCCGGTAATTGCTCGCGTCCGAATAGAAGTAGGCGTCGTCCACGTTGTGGTCCTGCCAGATATAGACGCCCCACCCGTCCGGGGACCGGAACCAGTTGGCCCCCATGCCCGTGGGACCTTCGGCGTTCACGAACGCGAAATAGACGTTCTCCTGCGTCTTCGTCTTGGCCGGGTCGTCCTCCTTCCCGTCCCCGTTGAAGTCCCCTAAGTTCGTGAAGACGTAGTCCACGAGGATGAAGTCGTCGAAGTCCGGGTTGCTCCAGTCGTAGGACTTTCGCGTGGTCAGGAACCCCTGCTTGGTGTTCGACCACTGCGTGATGATCACCTCTTCGGGCGCATTGGGGTTCTGGATGTAGCCGCTCAGCTTGTAGTTGGCGATCTGCACCGGGGGGATCTGCTCCGGCTTGTCCGCCGCGTAGATGCTCCCGTCGTTGGCCTTCGTGATGCCCGGCCAGTACGTGGCCAGGGACGTGCCCGGAGTGGCAGTCACGCCCCTCTGCCAGAGACCCAGCAGGGGATCGGGCACCCCCCACGCCTCCTCCTCCTTCCCTTTCGGGTCGTAGGGCACGGGCCGGATGAAGTCCTTGATCCAGGCGCTGGGCCGGGGGCCCGTCACCGTGACGCCCCCGTCCGAGGTCATGATCCAGGTGCACTCCCCGCCCGACGTGCTGTAGCCGTAGCCGTAGGTGGCCTTCGGGCCGCTCTGCTCCTGCGCCAGGACGATCCCGTAGGCGCCCGGCCCGGACCCGTTGTTGGGGTAGCCCAGGCCCGCCCTCCCCCGGCCGATGTTCGGGCTCTGCCCCGCGAACCCCATCATGGTGAAGGATTCCTGGATCAGCGCCCGCGACGTGGCGCGAACGGTCGCCGAATTCGGGTCGATCTGCGCCTGCGCCGCGCCCGCCCAGAGGCCAGCAGCAATGGCGGCGGCAAACAGCAGGATCGATCCCTTCAAAACTGCTCTCAAGCGATTCATTACAGTCTTGTACCTCCATAGCATTGAGGTAGGGGCGGGGTGACCCCGCCCCTACCTCACCCATTCACCCCTTCGCCGTTTCTCCCCCTCCCCGCGTCGGGGAGGGGCCGGGGGAGGGGTCTACCAGTTAAACCGCATGCCCACGTTCCACCGCCTCGGGAAGTTGGCGTAGTTCCGGTCGTTCACGTCCCCGTACTTCACGTAGTTCGTCTCGTCCGGCCGCGGGTCGTTCAGGCCCCAGAAGAAGTAGTCCGTGCTGTTGGGCGGGAAGATCCGGTCCTGCTGGTTGAACAGGTTGCGCACGTCCACGAAGAGCGTCGGCTGGAACCGCCCCTTCGACCGGAACGTCTTCTCCGCCGCCAGGTCCGTGCGCGTGTCCATCCCCCGCTCCAGAAACTTCGTGGTGCCGCCCTGCGGGGGCTGATACAGGAACAGAGACCCCGTCTCCAGCCGGTTGATCAGCGTCATCCGCACGTTGCTCAGGAAGTTGCCCACGAACGCCGGCCCGAACTTGAAGCCGTCGGGCAGGGACATCAGCAGCGTCACGCTCCCGAAGCTCCGCCGGTCCCCGGCCTTGGGGTTGCGGGTGTCCACGCTGTAGCCCCCGGTCAGGATGTAGACCCCCCTCTGACCGATGGGACCGTCCTGCGGACGGACGCCGTCGTAGACCCCGGTGCCCAGCAGGTCCCCGTTCCGGGGCGCGCCGTTCAGGCCGGCCTGCGCCTGCGCCCCGTACTGCTTGATCTCCGCCTCGGTCATCTTGCGGGGGATCTCCCGCCCGGTGGAGGACGGGTCGAAGAAGATCCAGAAGTCCGGCACGAACACGCTCTGCCCGTCCGGGAACGTCTTGGTGTAGCCCGTCTTGGACAGGTTGGCCACCCCCAGAGAGTCCATGTAGACGTTCCGGATGACGTTGCCTAACTTCCCTGTGGTAAACTGCGCCCACTGCATGTTGTAGGAGACCTGGAACGAGAAGTTCTGGCTGAACGCCTTCTTCAAGGCCAGCTCGATGCCCCGCGTGTCCCCGTAGGCCCCGTTGTCCATCGTCCGCGAGTAGATCACGCCCCGGTCCCGCGCCCCGGACCACGTCTCGTTCGGGTATTGCGTGAGCTGGTCCACCTCGCTCTTGTAGTAGGTCGTCAGCGCCGCCGTGTAGTCGCTCACGAAGTTCCAGTCCATGCCCACCTCAAAGTTGGTGGACTTGACCGGGCGAAGGAGCGGCGTCCCGTTCAGGGCGCTGTAGGTCGTCTCCAGCTCGTTGAACTGCTCCGTGGGGTCGATCCGACCGTTCTTGTTGATGTCCGTGTCGTTGGCCCGCCCGAACGAGCTGAAGTCCCTGGCGTAGTAGAAATACATGTCCGCATACTGCAAAAACACCCCCGACGAGAACCGGATCTGCGCCTTTGACGTGATCGGATGCGAAATCCCGACGCGCGGGCTGAACGTGATGTGCCAGGGCGCATCGATCGACCAGATGGACTGCTTGTCATACATGTAGTCCCGGTTGCGCGTGTACATCCGGAACATCGGCGCCCCGGAGTAGGCCCCGTGCTGCTGCGTGCGCACGTTGGCGCTGAAGGCGTCCATCCGCACCCCTAAGTTCACGATCATGCCCTGGAACTCCATCTTGTCCTGGGCGTAGGCGTTGATCTGGAGGGGGTGCACCGGCCTCGGATTGACAAAATCCATCCCGTCCGCGAACATGGAGAGCTTCCGCTGAGACGGGTCGGAGTTGAACTGCTGGATCATGTAGATGTTCGACCGCAGGAGCTCCACCCCCGCCTTGACGAAGTTCCCCTTCGTGACCTGCGAGGAGATGTCGAACTTGACGCCGTAGCGCAGCCGGTCCGTCTTCTTCCACCGCGCCGCAACCCGGCCGAGGCTGAACCACTTGTCAACGTCCTGAGCGTCCACCGTCGTGCGGGTGTACACCCCCGACGTGTCCAGATTCGACCGGCTGCGGGAGAGGCGCACCTCGTAGAACGTCTTGGGCGACAGGGTGTGCGTAAACACCGCGTACTGCAGCTCCTCGCGGGCGATCGCCTCGCCCGCCGCAGACCACTCCGCCGGAAGGAACAGGTCCTTCCCGTTGTTCCCCAGGCCCCGCACCACCCCGAAGATGCTGACCGTCCCCACCCCCTGCGCGAAGTCCTCGTTCCCCGAGTTCCAGTACCGCCACCGCTGCAACAGCCCCCCCACCTTCAGCTTCAGGTTCGCGGAGGGCTTGAGCGTGAAACTCCCCGACAGCGTGACGTTGTTGGGACCCGACGGGATGAACTGGTTCCGCTCGTTGTAGAACCCGTACTTCTCAGGCCCCGGAAAGGGCGTGGCATACCGGTCGTGCTTGGCCGTCACCACGAACGACGCCTTCTCCCCGATCGGACCGGAGGCGTTCCCCTCCACCTGCCAGCCCGACCAGCGCTCGTAGTCCGTCCGCTGATGCACCAGCTTGCCCGTCACCGGGTGCCGCTCGTTCGTCCAGTTCGGGTCGTTCCACCGGACCTTGTCCAGGTGCTGCGGCGCATCGTAGACGTTCTTCCCCCAGTGCTTATAGCCCGCCGGCTCAAAGCGCCCCTCCCCCCACCCGTGATACCTGTTCTCCCCCTCCTTCGTCACGATGTTGATCACCCCGGCCTGCGTGTTCCCATACTCCGCCGGCATCACCCCCGTGATCACCGAGAGCTCCTGGATCGCCCCCCGGTTGACCGCCTGGAACTTGCCCCCCTGGCTGCGGGAGTCGTTGAAGTTTATCCGCACCCCGTCCACGATGTAGGCCACGTCGTTGCCATAAAAGGTGTGGTCCACGTTGCTCCCCCGCAGGCGGTTGTCCCCGTCCACCGACACGCCCGGCTGCAACTGCAAGAGGTCCTGCGTGCTCCGCACGATGCCGATGCGCTCGATCTCCTGCGCCGTCACCACGTACTTGCTCGTGGTCTTGTCCGGCTCCACCAGCGGGCGCTCGGCCACCACCGTGACCTCGGACATCTGCACCGCCGTCTCCTTGAGCGCAAAGTCCAGCGTGGTCGTCTGGTCGGCGACGGCGCTGACTCCCGACTTGTTCACCCGGTCGTAGCCGATCAGCGACGCCGTCATCTTATAAACCCCCGGCGCCACGTTGATGATCACGTAGTAGCCGTTGGCGTCTGCAATCGCCCCCTGCTTGGTCCCCTCGATGACCACGCTCGCCCCCGGCAGCGGCGCGCCCTTCTGATCTTTGACCACGCCGTTGATCTTGCCCGTGGTCCCCGCCATCGCCGCGCCCGACCAGACCAGCGCCAGGGCCAGCGCGACGAAACCTATAAACTGAAGCCTTCGCTTCATACTTTTACCTCCTCCTGATGCTCCCGGCATAGGTTGGAAGGTTGAACCATCTATCCCCCTCTCCCCTTGTGGGAGAGGGGGTCAGGGGGTGAGGGGTGAACCTCACCTCCAGAAATAGAACTTCATCCCCGCGCCGACGTCCAGCGTCTGGATCGGCCAGACGCGCTGCAGGTCCCACTGAAGCATGGAGCGGATCTCCCCGACGACGACGTTGTACCGGGCGCGCACGTCTATCGCCCAGCTGTCCGTGATGAACGCCTCCACCCCGGCGCCTAAGTTCACGCTCAGGGCCACCCGCTTGTCGATCTGCGGCTGCAGCAGGATGTTGGGATTCAGCGTCTTGGTGACGCCTCCTGTCTGGCCGGGATAGATGAGGTTCTTGTTCACCTGCTTGTAGTCCACATACCCACCCCCGATCAGCAGATACCAGCGATAGTCCTTGGGCCTGTACCCGTGGGACTGGTTCTCCTGGCCGGGATAAATGACCGTGTTGATCATGTAGCTGTTGAGCTTCATGTTGGAACTGGTGTTCGGGCTGGTGTAGAAGTTCCCGTCCACCGCCCACTTGAACGGGGTCGTCTCCAGCTTCCCGTGCTTGAAACTGGCGCGGTTATACTCCAGCGCCACGGTCAGCGCGTCATTCCGAACGTAGCTCAACACCCCGCTGAATTTACTCTCGCCGCTGAACCGGTCGCCCAGCCCACGCATCGGGGAGTTGTAATCCACAAACCCGCCCAGGGCCCACTTGCCGGCCGCCCACGCCTCAGAAGCGACGACCAGGGCAACGAGGCTTGCGGTGAAAATCAACCCTTTCTTTAGCGATATCAACTCATCCTCCTTCGGAAAAAACGTTGAACGACGATGCGGGATAAATCCCTCACGATGCCCCCGCTCCCACCTCCTTTCTACAGAATTTAAGAAGGGCCCTCAATAAAAAACATCCCGTAATGAGCCCTCATAAAGAGCGCATTTAGGGATGGATAAAGGACCTTCGCATAACCTCCGACCCGGCAATTTTCTTTGAACTTATGGAGTTAAAGACCACTGGCAGATTCCTGTTATAAGGAGACTTTTACATATCCCCCCCCTTGTTCAGACAAAATATGATAAACAATAGGGAAACCGATGTCAAGAAAAAAATGTAACAGCTTTAAAGTAACAATAAATACAAAAGGGTGGGATGGTCTTTTTTCTTACCCTTTCCCGAACTGTTCGGCGAACAGGAAGAAGTCTGAAAAATCGACCTCCCCATTCTGGTCCAGGTCGAACCGGGCGTCGTATCCGGCCCCCCCCTTCTTCGCCCCGAACCCCGCCGCGAACAGGAAGAAGTCGTCAAACGTCACCGCCCCGTCGCCGTCGAAGTCCGCCGACCTCGTGGGCGCAGACGTCAGGGCAAAGACCCCGCTGCCCACCGTCCCGGCATAGACCGTGGCGCCGTCCAGGACCAGGGCGTCGACGTTCAGGTTGGCCAGCCCGGCGTTGACGGCCCCCCAGGTCGCCCCCCTGTCCGCGCTCTTGAAGACCCCGCCCCCACCCGTCCCGGCGTAGACCCTCGACGAGAGCGCGGAGTCCACGGCCACGGCCCGGACGACGGCCCCCGCCAGGCCCCTGTTGACGGCCCCCCAGGTCGCCCCCCCGTCCGCGCTCTTGAAGACCCCGCCCCCGCCCGTCCCGGCGTAGACCGTCGCGGGCGTCTGCGGGTCCACGGCCAGGGCTGCCACGTCAGGGGTCGTCAGCCCGCTGTTGACCGGATTCCAGGAACCCCCGCCTGTGGTCGTCTTGAAGACGCCCGCCGTCGTCCCGGCGTAGAGTGTCGATGACGTCTTCGGGTCCATGACCAGGGTGCGAATGCCGGCGCTGGGGGGGATGCCGGAGTTGGCCTGCGGCCAGACCGCCCCGGCGTTCAGGGTCTTGAGAATCCCCGCCCGGTCGCTCACGGCGTAGATCGTATTGGCCGCCTGGGGGTCCACCACCACCGCGTAGATATTCAGGTCGAGCAGGTCAGAATAGAAGGCCCAGCGCCCCTCGACGTTATCGCTCGTCAAAACCCCTCGATCCGTCCCGACGTAGAGGAGCGACCGGTTCTGGGGATCCACGGCGATGGCGTAGACAACGATGTTGGCCAGGCTGGCCGTCCAGGTCTTTCCGGCGTCCGCGCTCTTGTAGATCCCCAGGTTCGTCCCGGCATAGAGGACGCCGCCCTGCGAGTCCAGGACGACGTCAAACACCACCAGCGCTGAAAGCCCGGTATTGGAAGCTACCCACGTCCCCCCCCCGTCGGCGCTCCTCAACACCCCCCTGCTGGCCTCCCCGGCGTAGACTGTGGAGAACGACCTGGGATCCGGCGCTATGGAGAAGACCACGGCGTCCGCCTGCCCCGCATTGGCCTCCTTCCACGTCGCCCCGCCGTCTGTGCTCTTGTAGATCCCCGACCCATTCGTGCCGGCGTAGACCGTTGTGGGCGTCTGGGGATCCACCGCGATGGAGAACGCAAAGCTGTTCCGGGGCAGCCCGGAGTTGATGGAGCGCCAGCTCGCCCCGCCGTCCGTACTCTTGTAGACGCCCACGTCCGTGGCCGCATAGACGGTGGAAGGCGTCCGGGGGTCCACAACCACCTCAAAGGCGACCCTGTCTCTAAACGACCCGGAGCTGATCCCCCTCCAGGTCGCTCCGCCGTCTGTGCTCTTGTAGACGCCCAGGTTCGTCCCGGCGTAGACCGTGGAAGGCGTGCGGGGATCGACGGTCAGGTAGAGCACCGCGAGACCGTTCAACCCCGTTCCAGCCGCCGTCCAGGTCGCCCCCCCGTCCGCGCTCCTGAAGGCCCCCCGCTCCGTCCCGGCGTAGAGCTTCGTGGGTGTCTGCGGATCGGCGGCGACGGCATGGACCGTGTCCACGGTCAGCCCGGCGTTGATCGCCCCCCAGGTCCCCCCCGCATCTGTCGTCTTGAAGACCCCGCGGTCCGTCCCGGCGTAGAGCGTGGAGGATGCGCCGGGGGCCAGGATGAGGGCGTTGATCGTCAGCCCGGTCAACCCCATCCCCTTCCAGGCCGCCCCCCCGTCCACGCTCTTGTAGACCCCTCCGGCGTCCGTCCCGGCGTAGACCGTGGCCGGGGTCTCCGGGGCGACGGCCAGGGCGTAGACCCTCCCCCCCTCCGGCCCGATGCCCGTCCAGACATTCTCCCCGGCCTCCGCGCCCCTGATCACCACAAAAATCAGCGCTATCCAGAGTTCTCTGCATTTCATCTTATAACTCCGGCGGAACGAATGTCTCCAGTTCTTCAACGCGGGACGGCACGATCAGTTTCCCCTCCCGGATCATGACCTCCGCCCTCCGCGTCATCTCCATCGCCTCCGGCGGGACCGCCTGCCGGGTGTGCCGCATCTCCGTCAGGCCCGACGCCCCCTCCGCAATGCCGATCCACCGGTGGCCCGCCTCGAACCCCCCCTCCTTCGCGGCCCGGATCGCGTGGAACACCGCGTTGTCGATCCGCTTCAGCACGCTCACCAGCACCCGGCCCGGCGCGAGATCGTCCTGGTCGATGTCAGCGCCCACGACGTAGGTCCCCTCCGGGGCCTCCTTCACCGCCTCGATCACCCCCACGCCCGTGTTCCCGGCGATCTGGATCAGGACGTCCGCCCCCCTCCCCATCAGCGCCTGCGCCAGCGACTTCCCCTTGACAGGATTGTCGAAGCCCCCGGCCGTGGCCGCGACGTACCGAACCCCCTTCCCCTGACACTTATTAAACGTCAGAACCCCGGCCCTGAAGCCCGCCTCGTAGGCCCTCACCGGCGGGATCTCCATGCCGAGCACGGCCCCCACCGTCCCCGTCTTCGTGGCCGCCGCGGACAGGAGACCGGCCAGATAGGCCCCCTCCTGCGCCTTGAAATCATAACTCGCCACGTTCGGGGCCTCCACGGCGCCGTCCACGAACACGAACTTCGTCTTCGGGTGAAGGGGCGCGGCCTGCCTCACCGCATCCGCCATGAGGAACCCCATCGCCACGACCACCTCCGCGTTCCGGGCCGCCAGGCTCAGGTTCTGGACGAAGTCCGCCTGTTCGTGCGACTGGATGAGATCGGCCTTGACACCCAGATCCCTCACCGCCCGCTGAACGCCCGCCCACCCCGCGTCGTTGAACCCCTTGTCCCCGATCCCCCCCACGTCCAGGACCATGACGAC
>Ga0137796_10001006_pt1 | contig 16633 bp, 10 predicted proteins | sample OV2TP3_FD_97704 | JGI IMG/M metagenome (GOLD analysis project Ga0137796, IMG submission 97704) | reverse complement strand
TGAATCTCACCCAAGGTGCCCACCCTGGAGCTATCCAACTCAAGGCCGGCTGCCTTTCCAGGATGGAGAAAGGGGGCGCTGCGAGCGCTCGTCCAAACCCCCTGCGGTCCCAACCCAAGCACCTCCAGGATACCCTCGACCAGCCCTTTGGCTTCGAGAAAAGTCACCGGCACCTCTCTCGTCTGCAAACCTCTCCGCTCTCTCTCCCCGTACAGAAGGACAGCCAAATGCTGCCTCTCCTGCGGATAACCTTTGCTCCCCATGGAGAAGACCTTGCCCAGTTCAAAGACACGAAGACCCTTTACCTTTCGACTGACGTGGGCACGCAGGTTTTCCACCAAGCCGGGGATCAAGCTCAAACGCATTTCGCTATTTTCCTGCGCCAAAGGGTTCAGAAGCAAGACCGGTGATGTCCGATCCTCCCACAAACCAGAAAAACAACGGTTCATCTGCTCAGAGGTGAAGGGAAGGTTAACGACCTCTGTCAGGCCCTCGCCAGCCAGAAAGGACGGAACTGTGCGCTCCCAATGGAGCTGAAAGTCCCTCTTCGACTGCGGCCTCACTCGGGGCAATGTGGAGGGAATCCTCTCATAGCTGTGGAGCCGGGCAAGCTCCTCCACTAGATCAGCCTCGCGGGTGAGATCCCGCCGGTAAGTAGGCGGAACAACCCTGAGGACGCTCTTCGAACGACCTCGGATCTTGATTCCCAGGGATTTGAGAATCTTCTCGACCTCGGTCCGTTTGAGCTCCACTCCCAGAAGTCTTTTCACTCCCTCAGCGCGCAATAAAATCGCCGCTGTCTTAGCGGGCCGAGGATAACGATCCACGATCCCGTTGGCCGGAGCGCCACCAGCCACCTGGCCCAACAGAAAGACGGCGCGATCCAGGGCACGGATGGTTCCTTCCGGATCCACTCCCCTTTCAAAGCGGTGTGATGCCTCGCTGCGGAGTCCTAATCTTCTGGCGGTTCGACGGATGGAAAGGGGATCAAAGTTAGCGCTTTCAAGCAGTACACGACGGGTGTCCGACTGGACCTGCGAACACAGCCCCCCCATGACCCCGGCCAAAGCAACCGGGGTGTCGCCGTCGCAAATCAGGAGATCTTCCGGGGCGAGCTCCCGCTCGATCCCGTCCAGAGTTACAAACTTGGTCTTTCCCTCAGCCGTTCGGACAACGATCCGCCGGGTGGTCAACCGGCCGAGGTCAAAGGCATGGAGCGGCTGGCCGGTCTCCAACATCACGTAATTGGTGATATCCACCACATTGTTGACGGATCGGATACCACAGGCTTCCAAGCGACGGCGCATCCAAGGAGGGGAAGGCGTCACGCGAATCTCGTCGATCACTCGCGCGGAATAGCGCGAACATAAACGCGGACTGCGGATCTCCACATGCACGAGTCTCTGCCTGGCGGCGCTGTTTCCAGACGAACTCACAGGAGGAGATTTTAGCCGGCTGCCGGTGAGGGCCGCCAATTCCCGCGCCAATCCCAGGATTCCCAAACAGTCACCTCGATTGGGCGTCACGGCCACTTCCACCACCCAATCTGCGCCAGCCCGATCCCCAAGCTCGACAGGAACAAGGGACTCCACCTCCAGGCCGGCCATTGTAAAGCGCTGAGCGATTTGCTGCGGGGACTCCCTAAACTCGACGAATTCCTTAAGCCAGTTGAAAGTGAATTTCATGGTTGAACTCAGACAGAGATTTGAGACAGAGATAGAGAATTCGATTCGGTTCTGTCTCTGTCCCTGGCTCTGTCTCTATCTGAATTGTCTCAAAAACCTCATATCATTCTGAAAGAAGAGCCGGATATCCTCAATCCCGAACTTCAGCATGGCAATCCGTTCCACGCCCATTCCAAAGGCAAGGCCTGAGACCTTCTCGGGGCGATACCCGACAAAGCGGAACACCTCTGGGTCGATCATTCCGGCCCCAAGGACCTCGAGCCACCCGGAGGCCTTGCACACACGGCAAGCCTGATGATCAGAGGTGGTTCCTTTGCCGCGACACAGAACGCATTCGATGTCCATCTCCACGCTGGGCTCCGTGAAGGGAAAGAAGCTCGGTCGAAAGCGAACCCGAGTCTCCTCATGGAAAATCTGACGCGCGAAGTGGGTCAACACCCCCTTCAGATCACTAAAGGCAATATGCTCATCGACCATGAAACCCTCAACCTGGTGGAACATGGGAGAGTGGGTCACATCCAGCTCGTCATGGCGATATACCGCCCCAGGGGCAATGACTTGGAGAGGCGGGCGGCGCCTTTCCATGACTCGAATCTGAACCGGAGAAGTATGGGTCCGGAGCAAAAGGCTCTGGGAGACGAAAAAGGTATCTTGCATATCCCGCGCCGGATGGTCCTTAGGGATATTGAGCGCCTCGAAATTGTGATAATCGTCCTCGATATCAGGTCCACGGGCAATCTCAAACCCCATCCCCAGGAACACATCGACAATCTCGTCCATCATCAGCGTGATCGGATGGGTGCTGCCTCGCTCCCACCGGCTCCCGGGGAGAGTGATATCCACTCTGTCCTCCCTGAGAGTCCTCTCCCTTTCCCGGGCCTTGAGCTCCTTCAGCCGCATCTCCAACTGGTCTTCAAGAAAACGCCTTAACCGATTAAGCTCGTCCCCGACCGTGGGCCGCTCCTCGGGGGCGATCTCCCTAAGACCGCGCAACAGATGGGTGAGCTTTCCCTTCCGGCCCAGGTATTCTACCCGGAGATGGTTGAGCTCCTGCTCGGACGGGCACCGGCCGATCTGATCGAGAAACTCTTCTCTTAGAGCTTCTAAGGATTTTTTCATGCGGAGAGGGACAAAGGGCTATGCCGTCAGCACCGATCCAAATGGAAATGGAAAAACCGATTGGCCCAGGCTGGCGTTACCTATAGTAGTTATCATCGAAAGCTCTCGGCCAAGATCAAACATTTTGGATCGGGGTCAGGTGGGTCTTGGCGAGCTGGGCTATCTGGCCAAAAGCGGGCATATCCGAAACGGCGAGATCTGCCAGGATCTTTCTGTCCAGCTCCACGCCGGCCTGCTTCAGACCCTGCATGAACTGATTATAGGAGAGCCCGTGGAGTCGCGCTGCCGCATTGATACGGGTGATCCAGAGGCCGCGGAACTCCCGCCGCCTCACCCGGCGGTCCCTGTAGGCGAAGGCAAGGGAACGTTCAACCGTCTCGCGGGCGGTGCGATAGAGTCTCCCCCGGCCGCCCACATATCCCTTTGCCAGTTTCAGTATCTTTTTTCTCCGCCTCCTAGATTTGCTTCCTCCCTTGACTCGTGGCACGTTGTAACCTCCTCAATTCAAAATGCAAAGTGCAAATTGAAAAACGAAAATTTTGCATTCTGCATTTTGCAATTTATATTTTGCATCGCTAACAGCTATAGGTACGGTATCAACTTACGGATCTTCTTTGCTTCGCTCGGTGACACCAGAGCCGATTGTCTCAGTCTTCTCTTGCGTTTTTTCGCCTTACCGGAAAGCAGATGGCTTTTAAAACCCCTATTCCTTTTGATCTTACCCGTTCCTGTGACTCTAAACCTCTTCAGCGCACCTCTGCTGCTCTTGATCTTCGGCACCTTTGTCTCCTTTGGACAATGCAAAATGCAGATTGCAAATTGCAAAGTCTAAATTTTTCAATTTGCATTTTTCAATTTGCAATGATTTCTCTTCATTTTGGCGTTAAAAGCATGGCCATGCTCCTTCCCTCCAATTTAGGTGCGATATCAACTTTGGCAATATCCTGCACCTGGCCCAGAACCCCGTTCAGCATCTCGCGCCCAAGCTCCGGATGAGTGATCTCCCTGCCGCGGAAAAAGACCGAGACCTTCACCCTCTGTCCCCTTTCGATAAAACGGCGGATATTCCGGACCTTGTAAATAAGATCGTGACGATCCGTCCGCGAGCCCATCTTCACCTCTTTAACAGTGACAAAGGCCTGCCTTTTTCTAGCGCCATGGGACTTTTTCTTCTGGAGATAACGGAACTTCCCGTAATCCATCATGCGGCAGACCGGCGGCTGGGCCTCGGGCGCCACCTCGACCAGATCCAGCCCCTGGCTCTCGACCAGCCTGAGGGCCTCATGCAGCGGCATGACGCCCAATTGGTTTCCCTCCGGGCCTATGACCCTTACCTCACGGGCGCGAATCTGATGATTGATTCTTGCTTCCCTAGCTATAGGCCACCTCCTTTTTAAAGCTCTCAGCGATCAGCTATCAGTGTTAAGCTAACCCCGATCCGGAATAAATTTCGACGCTGCATTACCAATTTCCCTCTCCCGCTCGCGGGAGAGGGCTAGGGTGAGGGAAAGATCCACACGCACCACCCTCACCTTCAATCCTCTCCCTCCAAAGGAGGGCGAGGAGGTTATCTGGAGCGGCTCTGAGCATCAGTCCCGCGAAAAAGATTTTCGGATCGGGGCTAACTGCTGACGGCTGACAGCTAATTGCCTCGTTTGTGTGCGATCTCCGCCCTCAGCAACTCATCAAAGGCCTTAACAGACATTGGCTTCAGGTTCTCCCCACCCCTGCGGCGCGGGGATACCGTCAGATTTTTCACCTCCCTATCCCCGATGACCACCGCATACGGGACCTTCGCCAGTTGGGCCTCGCGGATTTTATAGCTCAGCTTCTCGTTGCGCTCGTCGAACTCTACGCGCCAGCCGGCACTCTCCAACTCTTCAAAAACCTTTTGGGCATATTCCTTTTGCTCGTCCGTCACGGTCATAACCTTGATTTGCACCGGCGCGAGCCATAGCGGGAAATTGCCCGCATAATGCTCGATGAGGAAAGCCATCATACGCTCCATCGTGCTAATGACACCACGGTGGATCATCACAGGGCGCTTGCGCCTGCCGTCTTTGTCAACATATTCGAGATCGAAGCGCTCGGGCAGATAGAAATCGAGCTGCACGGTCGAGAGCGTCTCGCTGTGGCCGAGCACGTCGTTCAACTGGACATCGATCTTGGGGCCGTAGTAGGCCGCTTCTCCAACCGCTTCCTTATATGGGATGTTGACCTCGTTCAACGCCTGACGCAGGCAGTGCTCGGCGTTGTCCCACATCACGTCGTTGTCCACGAACTTTACCTTGTCCTTCGGATCGCGCAGCGAAAAGCGGTACCAATAATCGGTAAAGCCAAATTCCCGGTAGACCCTTTCGATCAACCGCAGCACACCGACGGTCTCCGACTGTATCTGTTCAGGCAGACAAAAGATATGGGCGTCATTGAGGGTCATTGCCCTCACCCGGGAAAGCCCTGAAAGCACGCCGGACCGCTCGTAGCGGTACATGGTGCCCAACTCAGCGAGACGCACAGGCAAGTCCCGGTAGCTGTGCAGCTCACGCCGGTAAATCATTACGTGGTGCGGGCAATTCATCGGGCGCAGGACCAGCTCTTCTTTATCCTCGAAACGGATCGGAGGGTACATATTGTCCTTGAAGTGATCCCAATGGCCTGACCTCTTGTAGAGATCGATGCGCGCAAGTTGCGGCGTATAGACATGCTGGTAGCCGTAGCTGCGCTCGAGATCGACGATATAGCGTTCCAGGATCGAGCGGACCATCGCTCCCTTGGGCAGCCACAGCGGCAGCCCCGGTCCGATGGCATCCGAGACCATGAACAGATCCAGCTCCGCACCGAGCCTGCGGTGGTCCCTTTTTTTGGCTTCCTCCAACAGCCGTAGATGCTCACGCAGCGCCTCCTCCGTGGGGAAGGAGGTTCCATAGATGCGCTGGAGCATTTCGTTCTTTTCGTCTCCTCTCCAATAGGCGCCAGCGACGCTCGTGAGCTTGAAGGCACGGACGATTCCGGTTGAGGGGACATGAGGTCCGCGACAAAGATCCACCCAATCCCCTTGTCGATAAAGGGAGACCGTTTCATCCGGGATCTCCTCTAAGATGGCGACCTTGTAGTCCTCCCCGAGCCCGCGGAAGAGCTCAATGGCCTTTTGTCGCGGCATCTCCTCCCGAGTGACCTTCAGGTTCAACCGGGCCAGCTCGCGCATACGGGCCTCGATCTTCTCCAACTCTTCGGGTGTAAAAGACGCTTCACGCTTGAAGTCATAATAAAATCCGTCCTCGATGGTCGGCCCGATAGTGACCTGAGTGCCCGGAAAGAGACTCTGGACAGCCTGGGCCATGAGATGAGCCGTGGAATGGCGTAGGATATCCAGACCCTCAGGGCTCTCCAAAGCAATCCAATCGAGAGCACAATCCTTGCTTAAGGCCCGCTCCAGGTCAACCAGAGCCCCATCGACCTTGGCGGCGATGACATTGCTGTTGACTCCCACGGAGGTGGCTAGCTCACGAATCTTGGCGCCGGAGGCAACCTCAGTCACTTTTCCGTCGGGAAGTTTGATGTGAATGCTTTCCAACTTTGAAGCCCTGTAACCCTTGAACCTTTAAACTTAGGAGATGGTAGGCACGGGCGGGATTGAACCGCCGGCCTCTTCCGCGTCAAGGAAGCGCTCTCCCACTGAGCTACGTGCCTACAAACACTCAAAGGACGAAATCTTACTTGATCCTTGTTTCCCAAATCCAAGGGCAATGCAACCATCTGATTTCACTATCAATTTTCACGAGCCCTGTCAACTTAATCGGGGCTCTCTGAACCACACTTGCCAGGACAAAGCCCTTATGGGTCAGAGGGATGGAGTCCGATTCTGGAGCCAAACCAGACCCCGATAAATATACTGAAACCCGGAGATCACTGTGGTCGCGGCGGTGAGCAGGAACATCGCCTCAGCGAGCCGACGGTTCAGCAGCTCAGGTCCGTACAGAATAACCAAAACCGTGCCGACTGTCACAAGCTGAAAAACAGTGTTGAGCTTGCCTGCGAGACTAGGACGAACTTCCAGACGCTCCTTCACGAACAAATAGATCATTCCATAACCTAACAGGATGATCACATCTCGGCTCACCACGAGAGCCACTAACCAAGAGGGAATCCCCCCGATCGCGCCAAGCATGACAAAAGAGCTCATCACAAGTAACTTGTCGGCCACGGGATCGAGATAGGTCCCCAGAGGGGTTTCCTGACGGGTGATCCGGGCCACCGCCCCATCCAATGCATCCGTGAGACCCCCAACGATAAAGACAACCAGCGCCTCCAGGTAGAGACGCGAAGAAAGCAAAACCAGGAAAAAAGGGATCACCACGATGCGGACCAAAGTAAGAAAATTGGGCAGGTTGAGCATGGCATGTGAGACAGAGACCGCTCTACCTCTTCTCGCTGTCTCTATCTCTGTCCCTGTCTCCGTTTAACCACCTTCTTATCTGTCCCGCCAGCTTCGGGGTGACCAGAGCAGTCACATGGATGCCGTCTTCATGATATTTTTCTTCTACAATCCGCCCCCTGGAGCGCAACAAAGAGAGAAGAGAGCCTTGAGAGGGAGAAAACCGGAAATGCGTCTGCTCCTTGCCCTGATTTAGGATCTTCCCGACCGCTGCTAGGAGTCGATCCATCCCTGCGCCGGTCAATGCTGAAATGGAACAGACCTCTCGCGCTCCGTTGGCCGCAAGTCTCTGAAGAGGCACGGCCGGGGCAACATCGATTTTGTTGGCTACCATGAGGCATGGAATTTCTCCTGCGCCGATGTCCCTTAGGACAGCCTCCACCACGCGGATCTGCTCTTCACAGAGCGGACTTGTCATGTCGACGAGGTGAATCAAGAGATCGGCGCTTCTAACCTCTTCGAGAGTGCTTTTAAAGGCCTCGATCAGGGAATGGGGGATCTTATTGATGAAACCTACGGTGTCGACCACCATTACTTTATCTCCGCTTGGAAGTCGGAGGCACCGAATAGTGGGATCCAAGGTCGCAAAGAGCTTATCTTGCACGAAAACTCCAGCTCGGGTGAGGGTGTTCATCAACGTTGACTTGCCGGAGTTGGTGTATCCGACCAATGCCACGGTAGCATAAGGAAACTCTATCCGAGTCTGGCGCTGCAGCGCCCGGGTCCTAGTCACCGTGGCCAAGCGACGTTTCAAGGTCCCGATCCGCTCCCGGACCCTTCTCCGGTCCACCTCCAACTGGGTCTCGCCGGGACCCCGGGTCCCAATTCCCCCTCCGAGTCGGGAGAGGTGGACCCAGCGACGGGTCAACCTGGGCAGGAGGTAATCCAGCTGCGCAAGCTCGACCTGAAGTTTGCCTTCATTGCTCCGCGCCCGCTGTGCAAATATGTCGAGGATCAACTGACTCCGATCAACCACGCGGATCTGAAATGCAGCTTCCAGATTGCGCTGTTGTGCTGGCCTGAGATCCTCATCAAAGATAACCAGATCCGGTTTCATTTCGCGCAGGCATTCCTGGATCTCCTGGATCTTTCCCTGGCCGATCAGAGTAGCAGGGCTCACCCGCTTCAGGTGCTGGGTAAACCTCTGAACCACCTTCGCCCCGGCGCTCCGGGCCAGCCTCTCAAGCTCATCCAAGCCATATTCCACAGAAGCGCTACGGACCCCTGAAGGAAGCTCTACCCCTACCAGGACGGCCCGCTCTTCGAATCCCTGCTGATGATGGAAATGAACTCGCCTCAAGATCCTAAAGGGGTGAACATGACCCGATCGCCGAAGATTCGCTCCACCTCGTCTAACAGCGCCTGGGTGGAGGCAACCCTAAGATGGATTGGGAGCTCAATGACGGTTTCACCACGATCAGGCATAAAGAGATGGAGAAAAACCGTGGCAGGTCCGGGATACTTGAGCAGCGCTTGATGAAGCTGGCTCAATTCCTGAGATGTGATCTCCTGACCGCGAAGAAAGAAATGGAGACCTTCGCCGTTCCCCTTGTTCTCCGGGCGGGTCTCCGTGGAAGCGGCTGGCCCCGTCTGATGGGATGCCTCAGCCAGAGGGGTGATCTCGTTGGCAATGAGCTGCACCCTCTCTTCCCCGGCCTCCAGCCTGCCCTGCACGAGAATGGGGTCATCCAAAACCAGGGTCTCCATGCAGCGGCGATACAGAGCAGGCCAGACAATCACCTCAATAAATCCAGTCCTGTCCTCCAACTGAAAGCTCGCGTACCGCTCTCCCTTCTTCGTGTTCCTGAGTTTCAGCGCCGTCACGACACCCCCAACCTTGACCTCTCCATTGGAGGGTCTTTCCCGCAAGTTGACGATGCTGCCGCTTGTTAGTTTCCTGATGGTGCGCTCATATTTATCCAGGGGATGGGCCGTAATGTAGAATCCCAGGGATTCTTTCTCGAAGGCCATCAACTGCTGCTCCGACCACTCCTGGACCTCAGGACAGGCATCGGAGTTCCTCTTTCCTCCGTTACCCTTCCCACTGATGGCATCGAAGATATCGATCTGATCGCTCTGGCGACCTCTCTGGTAAGATTGCCCCCCCTTCATGGCTTCGTCCAGGGCCGCCATCATCCGGGCGCGTGAGACTGCCATGGAATCAAAGGCCCCGCATTTGATCAGGCTCTCCACGACCCTGCGGTTTACCGCGCCTAAATCCACCCGCCGGCAGAAATCGAAAAGAGACTCAAAACCCCCTTCCCGCTCGCGGCTCTCCAGGACGACCTCCACCGCCTTCTCACCCACGTTCTTGACCGCCGCCAGACCAAACCGGATCTTATCCCCGACCACGGTGAAATCGGCCCGGCTCTCGTTGATATCGGGGGGCAGAACCTCGATTCCTTTCTCGCGACATTCCGCCAGGTTCTTGATCACCTTGTCCGTATTGTCCATCTCGGAGGTCATCAAGGCAGCCATGAACTCCACTGGGAAATGGGTCTTCAGGTACGCGGTTTGATACGAGATGAGGGCGTAAGCGGCCGAATGCGATTTGTTGAAACCGTAGCGAGCAAAGGTCTCCATCTGATCGAATATCTCGCCTGCCTTCCGGGGATCGATCCTGTTTCTTCGTGCCCCTTGGATGAATCGCTCTCTCTGGCTGGCCATCTCCTCTGGGTCTTTTTTACCCATGGCCCGGCGCAGGATATCCGCCTCTCCCATGCTGTAGCCGGCGAGCGTCTGAGCGATCTGCATCACCTGCTCCTGATAGAGAATCACCCCGTACGTATCCTTGAGGATGGGCTCCAGCGAAGGATGGAGATAGCGGATCGGTTCCTTACCATTTTTACGCTTAATGTACTCCTCGGCCATCCCGCTGTCGAGGGGACCGGGACGGAAAAGCGCCAGAATGGCAACCAAATCTTCAAAACAGTTGGGCCGTATCTTCACCGTCATCTCCCTGATCCCCGGGCTCTCAAGTTGGAAGACTCCCGTAGTATTTCCGGAGCAGAGTAGCCGATAGGTCTTCTTATCATCCAACGGGAGATGACTCGGGTTAATCTCGGTTCCTCGACTCGTCTGGATAAGCTTGAGACAGTCATGGATCAGGGTGAGCGTCTTTAAGCCGAGAAAATCAAATTTGATGAGCCCGATCTTTTCCACGCTCTCCATGTCGAATTGCGTGACGATGCCACCCTCCTTGTCCAGATAAAGAGGGAGATAATCGACCAGCGGAAGATTGGACAAAACCACACCCGCCGCGTGGGTGGAGGCATGGCGGGTGAGCCCCTCGAGGCGCAGGGCATGATCAATCAAGTTTTTCACTCGCGGGTCGCTCTTCATCAGCCCTTGCAGGCGGGGCTCCATCTTGATGGCATCGGCCAGCGGATAATCAAACCCTTGCTTGGGCGCGGGAATAAGCTTCGCGATGGCATCGGTCTCAGCAAAGGAAAAGCCCAGCGCCCGCCCGACATCCTTGATCGCGGCCTTGGCCTTAAGAGTGCCGAAGGTAGCGATCTGGGCTACCTTGTCCGACCCGTATTTTTGCTTGACGTATTGGATCACCTGATCCCGGCCCCGAATGCAAAAATCGACGTCGATATCAGGCATGGAGCGCCGCTCGGGATTGAGAAAGCGCTCGAAGAGGAGCCCGTGACGAATTGGATCGAGATCGGTAATCTTGAGCGCATAGGCCACCAAGCTCCCTGCGGCCGATCCCCGTCCCGGTCCCACGGGGATGCCGTGATCCTTCGCGTAGTTGATGAAGTCGGCTACGATGAGAAAGTAGCCGGAGAACTGCATCCCCTTAATCACGCCCAGCTCGTAATCGAGCCGCTCCTCATAGGCCTTTCTCAGCTCTGGATTCTGAATTCTGGATTCTGAATTCTCAAGCCTCTCCGCTAATCCCCTGCGCGCCAGCCCATCGAGATAATCATCCAGGCTCATCGCCTCCGGAGGATCGAAGCGTGGAAAATGATAGTTGCCGAATTCCAGCTCCAGATTGCATCTCTCGGCTATCTCAAGGGTCCGCTCCACCGCATCGGGACAATAATCAAATCCCTCTTTCATCTGCTCCGCGGACTTGACGAAGAGCTCATCGGTCGCGAACTTCAGACGATTCTCTTCTTGCACGGTCTTGCCGGTCTGGACACAGAGAAGGACATCATGCGCCTCGGCATCGTCCCGCTCACCGTAATGGCAGTCGTTGGTGGCGACTACGGGAAGCGAGAGATCTCTGCCGAGATCGATGAGCATGCGGTTGATCTTCTCCTGTTGGGCGATTTTGTTGTCCTGGACCTCGAGGTAGTAGCGATCCTTAAAGATCGAGGCGTAGCCCTCAGCGGCGGCCTTCGCCTTCTCCGTTTGGCCGGCTGAAAGGGCCGAGGCTACCTCACCCTGAAGACAGGCGCTGAGGGCGATCAGCCCGCGGTTATGTTCTTTGAGGACCTCCTTATCGACCCTTGGCTTATAATAAAAACCGTCGGTGAAGCCTATGGTCACGAGCTTGCAGAGATTCCGATAACCCTCTCGGTTCATCGCCAGGAGGATGAGGTGGTGGTTGTACTCCTTGTTCCCCTTATCGATCCCCTTGCGCTCAAACCGGCTCACTGGCGCCACGTAGATCTCGCAGCCGACGATGGGCTTGACCCCGTGGCGCATCGCCTCGCGATAGAACTCGACGGCGCCGAACATGTTGCCGTGGTCGGTAATGGCCAGAGCCGGCTGCTTAAGCTGCTTCACCCGCTTCAGCAGCGGCTCGATCTTATTGGCGCCGTCTAAAAGGCTGTACTGGGTATGACAATGAAGGTGGACGAAACGGGAATGCTCCATTTGAATAAAATCACGCTAGCATAAAAAGGAAGGTTTGACAATTTTTTTAGGAGTTTCCCTCCTTTCCTTGGCCAGCCCAGGTATTGAAGGCTATGCCCGTTGCCGGCTTTTGCCAACGCAATAGGCGTCAATCGTGATGTTCGCCTCGCGGTCAAAGAACTCTTCTTTGCAGTCAGGACATATCTCGCGCTCAAGATCGGGAATGGTAACGGTGCGTGTCCCTATCCGCGCGCGGAAGGTCTTGCGCACCCGCCGAATGCTTCGGCTCCCACAGCTAGGGCAGCGTGTAAGGGTGGATGTTTTCATGTCGATCGTTTCGCCAAGACCAGCGATACAGAGACATTAACAGCTTAAGATCAGAAACACATGCTTTGCGCTAGACCCGCAACTAGCAAATTGAGAAACCCTTACTAGGAGGGGAGATCCGCCGTTTTTGCGAGGCTTTCAACGTCCAGGGCCATCTTCGCCTGTACGCCAGTCGAAATTAAGGCTGAAATTTGTCCTCATTCGCGCACCCAATTTTTTAAGATATTTCCACCTTTTCGCGTGTTCACCCCAACCTCTAATCAACACCTCTAGAGCCGCCTCGGCCACTTTCCTTGTGTGGGCTGCGGACGAAACTGTATCAATAATATAATCATCAATGGCTTTACCTAGAAAGTCTACTGATGTCAGCCGATCTCCAGCTCCTGCCACATTACCTCCAAGTTCTGCCAGGACTGAAATTAAGTCTTCTGCAAGCTCATCCAGTCCGTTCTCACTTAAGAGATCGTAGCTACCTTTTAGCCTCACCACTGCCAAGCCGGCCCCTCTACTATTAGCTTGACGAATTGCTGCACTCGCAAAAGATGAAAATCTATAAATAAGGCTGAATAAATTTTCTTGCAGGCGCGCACTTCTGTCTTCGGCTGCTGTTCGTAATATCCGCGCAAGCTGTCGAATCACAACCCAAATTGCATCGAAGAATATTAATGGATATCCATCTGGTCGCTTCTCGTCTATAGCATGGCTGTACGAAAAAATAGGCTCCATGATGCAATCATACTCATTGTAGAAACCGTCATCTCGCATTAAAGGCTTTTCCTCAACGCCAACCTTTGATAGTACCCGCTCACCCAACCATCCAATATGCCTAAAAACTTCATCAAGTAGCTCCTGATTGGTGTCATCCTTCCTGTCCATTAAGTGTTCAAATACATCGTCATAATAACGGATTATTTCACAAAAAGACTGCGCAGCTCGACCAATGCTCTGATCCGCTATCTGTTTCCAGAAATCCAGTACAGGTCTCGCTTCATTTGCAAGTTTGTTCATCACCAACAGTCGGCCTAGATGCTGAGTCATTTGTAACAGTTTTGATTTCGCGTGTTGATATTGATTTTTATCGCAGTGCTCGAATTGCAAACGGAGATGACCGAGCAGGTAATCTACATAATTGCGTGCAATCTGGTCATTGGGATCCCAGGGCTCCCTGATTTGCTCTTTCTGATAGGTCCCAATGAAGTTATCCGAGATGCTGTTAATAAGCCGTACCGCATCTTCCACAGTCGAGATGTCGAAGCTGTCGATGGCACGCACCAAGAGCATAGCTAAGGCGGCCAGCGGATCTTCAATTTCCCCTTGTTTCTCTGTGAGAGTTTTATATATCTTGCGGTAGGCAGCTATTTTTTGCTCGACAACTTTCAATTTTCGATCTCGCTCTTTCTTCTTTTCCTCTGTCTCGCTTTGCTCTATCCCTTCGAGCCTTAGTCTGACAAACCCTATCTGGTCGTCTACTCCAAAACTTTTGTGCAGCCGCACCAGATAGGTATAGCTGTCCGGATTGGGTACACCATATCTCCGCAGGAGATAATCCCTTACCTGTTTCGGTTGAATTTGGCTTCCAATCAGCAACGCAACCCTAGATGGTCGTAGATTTTGGCCATAACGTATGACCAGTACGATAAAGAGAACTATCGAAGTCAAAAATAGCGAAAGAGCGGCCAATCCCACATGCCCATTTTGGTAAAAAGTACGAGAACCAAGATTCAGTTGCGGAACAAAATCAAATGACGGAAATGAAAGTAAAAGGCTGCCGGTTGCCGTAAATAAGACTGTCGCCACACTAAACAGGATGGACACCCATAGAAAACGGTTTCTAAATATAAAACTTACACCTTTAAACGAGAGCTGAGTGTATGCCATTTGAACAAACACGAATAACACGGCAGCGATAATACCAAAAACAGCTATCTCGCTAGCGAGGAGAGTATTGTAAAAGTCTGCTACGCTAGGCATCCGCCGGTTCCATTTCTTTTGCTAATTTCCAAGCAAAATTGGACTGGATTTTATCATAGGGCCTCCTCTAAAAGATACCGTGGCCTGATTAATTCGAAAACACCAAACAAAAAGAGCCAGATCAATTCCTGATCCGGTTCTTATGCTAAATTCCACTCTACAGCACTCTAAGAACCAACCTTCACCAAAGTTTCCTCAGTCTTCTTCCATTTCCCAAACAGACCGGCAGGTAATCGCACCACAAGCACCACTTACCTGATCGCACGTAGAAGTTCTCCGCCATGATCTCACGGGCCACGTAAATTAACAGGAAGCAAGGAATAGAAAAATCTCACTCCCACTCTATTGTGGCGGGTGGCTTGGAGGAGATGTCGCACCCCACGCGGAGGTCAGGATAGAAGATACAGCCTGCCTTGGGCCAAGTCGAACTGAAGACGATAACCACGAAAGGCGCTGATCCCAAGAACTAGCTGGATTCCGATGCGGAGGTTCGTTAGATTGGTAATTGCGGCCTTAAACGGCTTGAGGCGGCAGCGACCTATCGCGGCTCCCCTAATAGTTACAGAAGAGACCTGAATAGGTTCGGTCCGGATCCCAACAATCCAACCCGTTCCCTCCTCCTTAAGATCAAGCTGCTTTACGAGACGCGGGTCAACTAAACTCTGAGCAGCTCCTGTGTCTGCTAGAGCCCGAACGATGGTACCGCCGACACGGAGGGAAATGACAGGAAGGGAGAAGGGAGGGAAGGAAGCCCAGTTACGCGGCACTTACCACCACTGCCGGTCCGGGCTCCAGCGGAGGGCCATAGGTAAGCATCGTGAGAACCCCTTTTTTGCGGTGTAACTTCCATACTTCTTGGAGGTCATCGGGATCGTCAGCCGTAGCGATAAGTCTCCCCCGCAAGGGCTCTCCATTGTCCTCTTCCGTTACCTCAAGGAGAATCCAGGTATCCGCATATTGTTTTTCCCAGTCGCGGATTGTCCTCTCTACTCTCCGAGCTACTTTCCTAGAATTCCCAGCGCTCCCAGATAGCTTTGGCATATGACACCGTTCCTCTTAACCGGTAGGACGTTGATATCAAAGTGTATGGGCTCGTCCTTCCGGTGTCAAGGCAGGTCAAAAATGGGTATTTTTCGCACTCTCATCCACTGATGCCTTTTTACCCCGGCCAGAGTCCGGCACGGACAAAGTCGTCAACGATCTGGCCGTCTCCCCGTCCTCGACATGGCCACCGAACAGATCCCAGTGATCGGGAAACGGTATCTCAGGCTTATTATCCCGCAGATAGACGAACAGGCGATTGTCCCGGTCAAACAACAGGACCATGGCGACGTGCTTCATGGGAGTCTTAAGAGAGCCAGCCTTTGATATGTTAAAGGCGCGCCGGAGGCAACAAGGCTCGTTGCTATTCCCCGTTCGGTTATGCTAAAAAAATTACATGAAAATCACGCGGGAGGAGGTCAAAAAGGTAGCCCACCTGGCCCGTCTCGAACTTTCCCCTGAGGAAGAGGAGGTACTAACCAACCAACTTGACAGCATTCTCCAATACATGGAGAAGCTGAACCAACTCGACACTACGGAGGTAGAGCCCCTCGCCCATGTAGTGGATATTGTCAACGCATTCCGTGAGGATCGCGCTGTCAATCAACCCTCCGTCGATATCCTGCTCAGCAACGCCCCGGCACGAGAAAAAAATTTCTTCAAAGTCCCAAAGATCCTTGAATGAACCCGCACACCTTAACCCTTCACGAGCTCCATGACCAGTTAAAGAAGCGGGAGATATCCTCGGTCGAATTGACAGAGGCGATCTTTCAAAGAATCGCGGCAACGGAAGGGGCCCTCCACTCCTTTATCACCCTCTGCGAAGAAAGCGCCAGGGCGGAGGCGAGGGAGGCCGACAAATCCTTCCGCAAAGCAAAAAGGACCTCTCCCCTGCTGGGGATTCCAATTGCGCTAAAGGATATTTTTCTCACTCAGGGAGTGAGGACCACCTGCGCCTCCAAGGTCCTGGATCGCTTCGTTCCACCGTATGACAGCACCGCGGTAAAAAGACTTAAAGAGGCCGGAGCGGTCACCGTAGGAAAAACCAACATGGACGAGTTTGCCATGGGCTCCTCGACGGAAAACTCGGCCTTCTCAATCACGCGCAATCCCTGGAAACGAGACCGCGTCCCCGGCGGCTCTTCCGGCGGCTCGGCCGCGGCCGTAGCTGCAGATCAATGCATCGCCTCTCTAGGGACGGACACCGGAGGCTCCGTCCGCCAGCCAGCGGCCTGCTGTGGGATCG